>Ga0194137_10000124_pt1 | contig 50830 bp, 54 predicted proteins | sample TARM_MetaG_T3_14_FD_134025 | JGI IMG/M metagenome (GOLD analysis project Ga0194137, IMG submission 134025) | Freshwater microbial communities from Pennsylvania, USA, analyzing microbe dynamics in response to fracking - TARM_MetaG_T3_14 (version 2) | ecosystem: Environmental > Aquatic >...
CCGCCGGGGTGCCCCACCGCCGGAGCTAGGGTGGCCCGCCCGCCCAAGCCCGCGCTGCCGCTGCGCGAAGGTGTCGCGGCGAGTGCCGTGTTCTGCCCGCCGGGGCCCTGGGCCACGATGACGGCCTTCCTCGTCGAGCGCCTGCCGCGCGTGGACGACTGGCCCCAGCGCATGGCGCGTGGCGACGTGGTGGACGATCATGGCCGGCCCGTCGCCGATGCGCCCTACCACGGCAATCGCCGCGTCTACTATTGGCGCCATCTGGACGTCGAGCCCGACATCCCCTTCGAGGCCCGCATCGTCTTCCGGGACGAGCATCTGCTCGTCGCCGACAAGCCCCACTTCCTGCCCGTCACGCCCAGCGGCCTCTACGCCAAGCAGACGCTGATGGCGCGGCTGCGCCATGTCACCGGCCTGGCCGACCTCAACCCCGTGCACCGGCTGGACCGCGAGACGGCGGGCCTCGTCGTCTTCAACATCCGCCGCGAGGAGCGCGACGCCTACCACCGCCTGTTCCGCGAACGCAGCGTCGACAAGGTCTACGAGGCCCTCGCGCCCCTCAGCGCCGGCCCCTGGCCGCGCGTGGTGAGGCATCGCCTGGAGGAGCCCGAGGGCGACAAGTTCATGCAGATGCAGGTCGTCGACGGCGAGCCCAATGCCGAGACCTGGATAGACCTCGTCGAGGCCTTGCCCGGCGGCCTGGCCCGCTACGAGCTGCGCCCCACAACCGGCCTGCGCCACCAGCTGCGCGCGCAGATGAATGCGTTGGGCCTGCCGCTGGTGGGCGACCGCATCTATCCCGTGCTGCAGCCGCACGAGAACCCGCCGAAGCTGGACTCGCCGCTGCAACTGGTGGCTCGCGCCATCGCCTTCGTGGACCCCGTCACGGGTCTGCCACGAAGCTTCGAGCGCGCCGCCCTCACAATTGCGCCTGAATGAACGCGCTCAACCCTCAAGCCCAGGTCCAGGAACTGCGCCGCCAGCTGCAGTCCCTGCTCGATGCCGCCAAGGCCAACGAGCGCAAGCTGGACCGCTTCGACGCGCTGGAGCGCCGCCTCATCGCCGTGAGTTCGATGGAGGAGCTGGTCAACCTGCTGCTCGTCGACTGCCGCGAGGATTTCGGCCTGGACGCCGCCGAGCTCTGGCTGCTCGACCCCGACGAGGAGCTGCGCCGCGCTCTGCCGGCCCTGCCCATGATCAAGGCGCCCCGGCTGCTGGACGGCCACGGCCCGCTGAAGGATTTGTTCGGCGCCGCGCGCACCACCCGTCTCGTCGGCCCCGGGCCCGACCAGGCCCTGCTGCTCAAGGCCTTCGGCGACGACGCCACCATGCGCTCGGCGGCCCTGCTGCCGCTGATCCGCCAGGGCCTCTTGATCGGCAGCCTGCATTTCGGCTCGCGCGACCCCGAGCGCTATGACGTCGCCTCGGGCACCAAATTCCTGGACCGGCTGGCGGCCATCGCCGCCATCTCCATCGAGAGCATGCTGAATCGCGAGCGCCTGCGCCGCGCCGGCATGACCGACGGCCTCACCGGCGTGCACAACCGCCGCTATTTCGACCACCGCAGCCTCATCGAGTTCAGCCAGGCCGTGCGCCACCGCTATCCGCTGGCCTGCCTGTTCCTGGACATCGACCACTTCAAGGCCATCAACGACCGCCATGGCCACCCGGCCGGCGACGAGGTGCTGCGCCAGGTGGGCGGGCTGATCCTGCGCTCCCTGCGCACCGGCGACCTGGCCGCACGCTATGGCGGCGAGGAGTTCGTCGTGCTGCTGCCGCGCACCGACCTGACCGGCGCCTGCGAAGTGGCCGAGCGCATCCGCCTGATGGTGCAGGAGGCGCCTTTCGTGACGCCCGAGGGCGGTACCGTCAGCGCGACGCTGTCGGCGGGCCTGGCCATGCTGAGCCCGGGCGCGACCAGCTTTGCCGACCTGTTGTCCGCGGCGGACAAGGCGCTCTACGAGGCCAAGCGTGGCGGGCGCAACCGCACCGTGGCCGAGGGCGGCGGCACCGTCAACGCAGCCACTGCAGTTGCATCGTGAGCATGTCGCCGCGCTGTCCGTAGGTTTTGCCCCAGAGCCAAGCCGCGTTCAGCGTCACGGTGTCCGGGCCTTCGTCCCACAGCGTGGCCAGCAGGGCCGGCCCGGCGCGGTGGGACTGGCGCTCGTGCGGCGCCCAGTGGTTCCATCGGCCCACCTCGCTGAAGCCTTCGACGCCGATGCGCCAGCCGGGCGCCACGCGGTAGACGCCGCGCCACTGCAGCTTGAGGCGGGTGTCGTGCTTGCCGCTGTCGTATTCCCAGAAGGCGTTGGCATTGAGCTTGAGCCGGCCCAAGTCGGTCTGCCAGACGGGGCCCAGCTCCAGCGCGTTGGTTCCGTCCTCGCGCGTGCGCACCAGCTGGGCGTGAACGGCCAGGTCATAGGGCTTCTCGCCCTGGGTCAGCATGAACTCGTTGATCCAGTTCCAGGTATCCAGCTTGACGCCGCCCAGGGTCTCGCCCTCCCAACTGGCCAGCAGCCGCGTCGTCCAGCGCGTGTTGACGCCATAGCTCAGGTCCAGTTCGGGCCAGAGCGTGGCCTTCTCACCGGGCGGCTTCACCGTCCAGTAGCGCAGCTCCGCGCCCACCCGCCCGGCCTGGTCGTAGGGCGTGACCAGGTAATAACCCGGGTTCGCCACAGCCGGGACGGCGGCTGCCGCCAGCATCAACCCACACCAACTTCGCATGGGCACACTGTAGGGGGCTGCCTCACAATGGCTCGATCATGAAAACCCTGTCGCCGCTCCTTTTCAGCTTCGTCGTCGGTCTGGGTGTTGCTGCCACGGCCGAGGCCGGCCCGGCGCTGGATCGCATGCAGTCCAGCGGGCGCATCGTGCTGGCCCATCGCGAGTCCTCCGTGCCCTTCAGCTATCTGTTGCCGGACGGCCGGCCCGTCGGCTATGCCGTGGACCTCTGCCTCAAGGTCGCCGAGGCGGTGCGCAAGAAGCTGAAGATGAACACGCTGAACCCGCAATTCCTGCTGGTGACGCCGGCCAACCGCATCCAGATGGTGGTCGACGGCAAGGCCGACTTGGAATGCGGCTCGACGACCAACAATGCCGAGCGCCGCGAGAAGGTCGCCTTCACGGTGCCTCACTACATCACCGGCGCGCGCTACCTCGTCAAGGCCGACAGCGGCATCACCGACCTGGCCCAGTTCGACGGCAAGACCCTGGTCTCGACCAAGGGTACGACGCCGCTGAAGTCCGTCACCCAGGCCAACAACGAGCGCGCCCTGCACATCAACCTCATCGAGGCGCCCGACCACGCCAAGGCCATGGAGATGCTGGCCGCCGGCCAGGCCGACGGCTTCGTCATGGACGACGTGCTGCTCTACGGCATCGTCTCCTCGCGGCCAGACGCGGCCAAGTTCCGCGTCGTCGGCAAGTTCCTGACCATCGAGCCCCTGTCCATCGTGCTGCCCAAGAACGACCCGGAGCTCAAGGCCATCGTCGACGAGGAGATGAAGCGGCTCATCGCCAGCCACGAGGCGCAGGCTCTCTACGAGCGCTGGTTCCTCAAGCCCATCCCGCCCAAGAACACCTCGCTGAACCTGCCGATGAACTACCTTCTCAAGGACTTCTGGAAGTACCCGTCGGACCAGGTTCCGTACTGAGTTCGGACCGGCAGCGCCTCGCGTTGCCGGCAGGTGGTACTCCCTGCAGACAAACCCCGAGGGGGGTCTCTGAGTGCGGCCGTGACAATTTGTGCGTAGTCAACGCCGACCCATGAGTACCGATTCCCCCGCCGAAACCCAGGACCGCGTCAGCCCGCGGCGACTGGGCTCGCTGCGGCTGAGGCTGACGCTGGGTGTGCCGCTGCTGACCGCCGGCATCGTGGCGGTCTTCGAATGGAGCGCGGGCGGCTTTGACGCACCTGCCGAGGGCATGGCCCGCTCGGCCTGGTTGGTGCTGCTGCTCAGCGCCGCCCAGCTGCTGCTCATCGAAGCCCTGCTGTTGCGCCCGCTGCGCCAGCTGGCTGCCGGTTGCGAGGCCATGGAGTCGGCGCCCACTCCCCTGACGCCGGACGCCACCGTGACGCCGCGCCTGACCGCCGAACTGGATCGCATCGGGCATGCCATGCAGCGCGCCCGGGGCTCGTTGTGGCAGCAGGACCAGGATGCACGTGAGCTGCGGCGCGAGCTGACCCAGCAGCGCCATCTGCTCGAGGAGGCGCATGCCGCCCTGGAGGCCAACCAGCGCGAGCTGGCCAGCCTGGCCCGCATCGACCCGTTGACCGGCATCGCCAACCAGCGCGCCTTCGACGAGGCGCTGCGCCGCGAGTTCAAGCGTGCCCAGCGCCAGCGCGGCCTGCTGGCCGTGGCGGTGCTGGACCTGGACCAGTTCAAGCAGTTCAACCTCGCCCATGGCACTGACATTGGCGACGCGGCCCTGCAGCGTGTGGCCAGCCTGCTGAACGAGCGCTTCAAGCGCGACACCGACGTCGTCGCCCGCCTGGGCGGCGAGGAGTTCGTGGCGCTGCTGCCCGGCTTCGGCATGGCCGAGGCCCAGGGTGTGCTGGAGTCACTGCGCGACGAGCTGCGCGCGCTGCGCCTGCCCGATGGTCGTGGCAACCTGACGCTGAGCGTGGGCCTGGCCGCGGCGAGTCCGGCGCATCCCTACCTGAGTGCCCAGGCCCTGCTGCAGGCGGCCGATGAGGCCTTGTACATCGCCAAGCATGCCGGAAGAGACCGGCTCAGCCTGGCCGCCTGAGTGCGTCAGCGGCCGTGTTCCTGGGCCGCGAGCAACTGCTCGTTGACGCGGCGCGCGGCGCGCAGCACCAGAGTCTCGTCCAGCTGCGCCTGCGGCGCGATCTGGCTGGCGACGTCGTCGAGCTGGTCGTGATGGTTCAGCAGAGCCCAGGCCACCGTGGAGATGGCGGCGACGCTGCGGCGCGCCAGGCTCTCAGGCATCGTCAAGGTGGATTGGATCTCGACGTGGTGGCGCACGCTGGCGACGGCCGCGGGTGCCAGCCCCCAGCTTTCGCACAGGGCTGCGCCGAGGGCGTCGTGGCTGACGCCAAAGGCCGTCTTCTCCAGCTCCACCAGCTCGGCGTCGCGCGTGGCGGCGCGCAGCATGGCGGGGTAGTGAGTGGGGGCGTGGCGGTACAACACCGCCTTGCCACATTCCTCGAACAGGCCGGCCGAATGGGCGGCCCAGGGGTCGACGCCTAGCATCTGGCCCATGCGGCCCATCAGCAGGCCGCGCTGCGAGGCGCGCGTCCACACCGCTTCCAGTTCGGCCGCGGCCGGGAAGGCGGCGCGCAGGCCCATCTCGAAGGTGATGGCCGCCACCTCGCGCATGCCGAGGTAGGTCAGGGCCTGGTGCACGGTCTGCACGCGGCCGCGCAGGCCGTAGAGGGAGGAGTTGACCGCTTTCATGACGGCGGCCGCCAGGGCCATGTCGGTCTCGACCAGGGAAGACATGGCCTGCAGGTCGATGTCCTCGGCCGCCATCAGCAGCGAGAGCTTGACCAGGACCTCGGGCTGGGTCGGGATCTCGATGTCCAGATTGCGCAGTTGAGGATCGACGGGCATGGTGGGTGGATGCTTCTGGGGGATGCCCGATCGTAGTTCAGCGGAGGAAGGCGTCCCAGGCTGTTTTGAGGATGAGTGCGCCTACGACGATGACGAAGACGCCGCGCACGAAGCCGGCGCCGTGCTTCAGGGCCAGCCGGGTGCCGAGCAGGCTGCCGGCCACATTGGTCACGGCCATCACCGCCGCGACATGCCACCAGAAATGGCCCTTGCTGACGAAGAGGGCGATGGCGAACAGATTGGTCAGCAGATTCATCAGCTTGGCCGTGGCCGACGCGTGCAGGAAGTCGTAACCCAGCAGCCGCACGAACAGGAAGACGAAGAAGCTGCCCGTGCCCGGGCCGAAGAAGCCGTCGTAGAAGCCCACCGCCAGCGCAATACCACCTGCCGCCAGGGCTTCGGCCCGGCCGCTGAAGCGCGGCTTGTGCTCGCGGCCGAGGTCCTTCTTGGCCAGGGTGTAGACCAGCACCGCCGCCAACACCAGCGGCAGGGCCTTGCGCAGGCCGTCGGCGCTGACCAGAGTCAGGGCCCAGGCGCCGACGAAGCTGCCGGCACCCGCCAGCACGGCCGCCGGCATCAGCCGCTTCCAGGGCAGGTCGACCAGCTTCACATACTGCAGCGTCGCCCAGCCCGTGCCCCAGATCGCAGCGCCCTTGTTCGTGCCCATCAGCGTGGGCGGCGCGGCGCCCGGATAGGTACTGAACAGGGCGGGCACCAGCACCAGCCCGCCACCCCCGGCAACCGCGTCAATGAAGCCTGCGAGCAGGGAGGCGAGGGCGACGCTGACGAGTTCAAGCATGTCTTGGATTTCAATAGAGCATCGCGGCCGTCGTGCCTTCATCGGGCCGAGCGCTGGGCCTGCCATAGGCCAGAGGCCCATGGCCTTCCGTAGGCAAGCAGTCCGCAGGGACTGTTTGTGTCCGACTAAAGTTCCCTAGCCGGCCCGTCCAGCGAGGGCCCTTCGGCCCACAAAGAAAACGGCCACCAAGGGGTGCCTTGGTGGCCGGTGGGATTGTCTTCGGGGTTACGAAGCAACCTTTTGCGCTTGGCGCTTGATTTGTCTCCTCACAACCCGCCCGGCGGTCCTGGACAGAACCCGGAACCGCGTCGAGTGCCAAGACTTTATTGCCCCGCCAAGGTGCATGACACTGGGGTAAGCCCGGGTTCGCTGGGTGCGAAAGGTGCGGGAGGCACCAAAACAGTGCGCCACTAACGACACGCCTGCGCTGCAAGAATGGCTGTATGAGCCTGTCGACCCGCCTCTTGCTGCCCTTGTCGCTGAGTCTGCTGAGCGCCTGCGGAGGAGGGGGTGGTGGTACTGCAGGAGGGGGCGTTGACGGTGGCGGCGGCATAGGGCAGACGCTGACCCTGACCCTGCCGGCAAGCGGCCTGGCACCGGCCGATCTTGCCGTCATCGTAGCCGACGGCGACGCCCTCAGCGAGGCGGTGGCGGCGGCCTATGTCGCGGCCCGTGGCGTGCCGGCGGCCAATGTGGTCCACGTGCGGGTTAACACGGCCCAGGACGCGATCCCGGCAGCCGATTTCGCGTTGCTCAAATCCGACATCGAGGCTCGATTGCCGGCCGGCGTCCAGGCCACGCTGCTGACCTGGAGCGCGCCGAGCCGCGTCACGGGGGCCTGCAGCATGGGCATCACCAGCGCGATGGCCCTGGGTTTCGACACGCGCTACTGCAACCCCAGCCTGGCGACCAACGCCTGTGCGAGCACGGCGGCCTCGCCCCTCTACGACAGCGAGGCTCGCCGTCCCCAGGCCGAGCTGCAGCTGCGCCCGTCCATGCTGCTGGGTGCACGCACGCTGGCGGCAGCCCAGGCGTTGATCGGTCGCGGCGTCGCCGCCGATGCCAGCCGTCCCAGCGGCGAGGGCTGGCTGGTGCGCACCACCGATGTGGACCGCAGCGTGCGCTGGAACGACTTCGCCGGCCTGCCGGCCGCCTGGAGCGGCGCGCTGACGCTGAACTATGTGGACAACAGCGCCGGCCCGGCCGGCGCCGACTCGCTGTCGGGTAAGGGCGGCGTGCTCTTCTACCTGACCGGCCTGACCAGCGTCGGCAATCTGTCGACGCTGCAGTTCCGCCCCGGCGCCCTGGCGGATTCGCTGACCTCCACCGGCGGCGTGCTGCCCTCGGGTGGCGGCCAGATGCCGATCACCGCGTGGCTGGACGCCGGCGCGACGGCCAGCTACGGCACGGTCGAGGAGCCCTGCAATCTGCAGCAGAAGTTCTCCCGCGCTTCTGTCCTGGTCGACCAGTACTGGCGCGGCGCGACGGCCATCGAGGCCTACTGGAAGTCTGTGCAGTGGCCGGGCCAGGGCCTCTTCGTCGGCGAGCCGCTGGCCCAGCCCTTCCGCGATGCCCCGAGCTTTGCCATCGTGGCGGGCGAGTACCAGATCAAGACCCGCGGCCTGCGGCCTGGCGCTCGCTACAGCCTGGAGTACCGCATCGGCGCGAGCGGCGCCTGGACGTCGCTGGCCGAGTTCACCGGCGTGCGCGGCCAGGTGCTGGACGGCCGCGCCCCGCTGCCACCCGCGGCGGCTACCCAGATCCGCTGGGTCGGTCCCTGCCCGGACAACAACGCCAGTCGCTGCGCCCTGGCAAGCTCTCCCTAGGGTTTGCACCAGGGGTCGTCCTCGCTCGAACGCTGGGGTGGCCAAGCCCGGCCGGGGATTCTTGCCATGGACACTCGCGCCGCGTCGTCACCGACCCGGAGTCGGTCACAACCAGCGACGGCGCTTCGGTCACCTTCAGGGGCACGGCTGCCGGCAGCGCCCCCTGGCCTACCAGTGGTTGCGTAACGGCAACGCCATCAGCGGCGCCACCGGCACCGTGCCGCTGCGCTACCAGCGGCGGCAAAGCCAGGACGAGGTCTGAGCTGGACCCATATCGCCGGCGCCACCTCGGCCAGCTATGCCATCGCCAGCGCCACGCTGGGCCGACACCAACACCAAGCTGCGCGTGGCCGTCAGCAATGCGGCCGCGACGCTGAACAGCAATGCCGCGCGTTTCGGTGCCTACATGTCGGGCTTGAACGCCGACGCCAGCGGCAATCTCTGCATGTCTGACAACAATAACGCCGTGAGCCGGCGCATCAGTCCGGACGGCACATCAAGTTGATCGCCGGGCAGCCCAAGACGCAGGCCCGCGTCGACGGATCCCCGCCGGATGCGCGCTTCAACTACCCGAGCGACGTGGTGGTGGACCGTGCGGGCACCATCTACGTTGCCGAGAGCTGCGCCCTTCTCCAGCCTAGGCAGGATGGTCGTCGACGCGAACAACAACCTCTGCGTCGCCGACAGCGGCAACGACGCCGTCCGTCGCATCACGCCGTCCGGCCAGGTCAGCACCGTCCTGGGCGCCGGCACGGTGTCCGTCCTGCAGCCCGGTCTCAACGGCAACATCAACCAGCCCACCGCCATCGCCGTGACACCGGCGGGCCGGCTGATCTTCCTCAGCGAGGGTGCCATCGTCGGGGACTGAGGACCTGTCACAAGGGGCGTTACATCGCCCCCTGAGAATGCGGGTCGGTCAAATCCCGATTGCCCGACGGCGACTGTCGTTGAACAGTCGCCGTCCCGCTGTACCCTCCCTCGCCATGTTCCGACCCCGCCTTGCCCGCCCGCGCGGCTTCACCCTGCTTGAACTGCTGGTCGTCATGGTCATCATCGGCCTGCTGGCCGGTTATGTCGGCCCCAAGTTCTTCGGCCAGATCGGCAAGAGCGAGGTCAAGGCCGCTCGCGCCCAGATCGACGCGCTGAGCAAGTCCCTGGACCAGTACCGCCTCGATGTCGGCCATTACCCCAGCACCGAGCAGGGCCTGGCCGTGCTGGTCACCCGGCCGGCCGACGAGCCCAAATGGGCCGGCCCCTACCTATCCAAGGCCGTGCCCAAGGACCCCTGGGGCAACGACTACCAATACCGCAGCCCCGGCGAGCATGGCGAATACGACCTGCTGAGCTACGGCAGGGACGGCCGCCCCGGCGGCGAGGGTGAGGACGCCGACCTCACCAACTGGTGACATGAAGCCCCCACGCTCGCTCCGCTCTCTGCCCCCCCAGGGGGCGCCTCAGCTCCTCCGGGCGGCCGCACGGAGCTGAGGATGGCTGTTTTCCAGACGCGCGTGCTGCGCGCGGGTGCCGTCAGTGCGGAACGCGTGGAGGCGCCCGATCGCACCGCCGTGGCTGCCGTGCTCGGCGTGCCGCCCCAGCATGTTCTGGAGGTGCGCGAAGTCGCGAGCGCCGAGGCCGCCCGCCCCTGGCGGCGCAACCGCAAATTTCCACTGCAGCTCTTCAGCCAGGAGCTGGCCGTGCTGCTGGACGCCGGCATCGCCCTGCTGGAAGCCCTGAACACCCTGCGCGAGAAGGAAGGCCAGCCCGGCGTGCGCGCGGCCCTGGACGCCGTCATCGGCCAGATCGAGCAGGGCCAGCCCCTGTCGGTTGCGCTGCGCCAGCAGCCCCAGGCCTTTGACGAGCTGATCTGCGCCATCGTCGCGGCCAACGAGAAGACCGGCCAGCTGTCCACGGCCCTGGCCCAGCATGCCCGCTACCTGGCCTGGGTCGATGCGCTGCGCTCCCGCCTGGTCGCGGCCCTGGTCTATCCGCTGATGCTGCTGGGCGTCGGCGGCGCGGTTATCCTCTTCCTCCTGCTCTATGTGCTGCCGCGCTTTGCCGGCATCCTGGAACAGACCAGCGCCGACTTGCCCTGGGCCTCGCGCGTGCTGATCGAGTTCGGCCAGACGGCCGGTGCGCATCCGGGCCTCGTCATCGGCGGCCTCGCGGCCTTCGGCTTCGCGGTCTATGCATTGATTCGTCAGCCCGTCGTGCGCCAGCGTGCGCAAGGCCTGTTGTGGACGCTGCCGGGCCTGGGCCCGCGCCTGCGCGTGCTGGCGCTGGCACGGCTCTACCGCTCGCTGGCCATGCTGCTGGCCTCGGGCGTTCCCGCACTCGCCGCATTGCGCATCGTGGTCGATGTCGTCGCCGCCCCCTGGCGCGCTGCCGTGCAGGCAGCGGCCGCGCAGATCGAGCGCGGCGAGCGCCTGTCCGCGGCCTTTGACGCGCAAGACCTGGCCACGCCGGTCGCGCGCCGCATGCTGCGCGTGGGCGAGCGCAGCGGCGAGGTCGCGACCATGCTGGAACGCGCCGCCGCCTTCCATGACGAGGAAGCCGCGCGCCTGACCGACCTGCTGTCGCGCCTCGTGAACCCGGCGCTGATGCTCGTCATGGGCGTGCTGATCGGCGGGATCATCGTGCTGATGTATCTGCCCATCTTCCAGCTGGTGGAGCAAGTCCAATGACGACCTCTCTAGCGGATTGGCTGCCGGCTGAGCAGGGTCCCTGGCATCTGGACTTCGAGCAATGGCCCCAGGCCCAGGCCCAGCGCTGGCGGGCCGTGCTCGCGGTCGGCGCGAGCAACAAGCGCATGCTGCTGGCCGAGCGCGACGAGGACGCCATGCTGCTGCAGAGCGTCGAGTCGCGCCTGAACGCCCCCGTCGGCTGGCGGCGCTGCACGCCCGAGGCGGTGACCCATTTCCTCGGTGCCGGCGAGGCCGACTTCCGCGCCCTGTCTGACGTTGAGGATGCACTGACCGCCGTCGAGGACCACACCGAGGAGCTGTCGGCCCTGGCCCTGAGCGAACAGGCCAGCCCCGTCGTGCGCCTGCTCAATGCCACCATCTACGACGCCCTGCAGGACACGGCTTCCGACATCCACATCGAATGCACGGCCCGCGGCGCCGTCATCCGCTTCCGTGTCGATGGCGTGATGGCCGTGGTGCGCCAGGTCGAGAGCCCACAGGTGGCCGAGCAGCTGGTGTCGCGACTCAAGGTCATGGCCGAGCTCGACATCGGCGAACGCCGCTTGCCGCAGGACGGCCGCTTCAAGCTGCGCGTGCAGGGCCGCGAGATCGACTTCCGCCTCAGCGTCATGCCCAGCGTCTTCGGCGAGGACGCCGTCATCCGTATCCTCGACCGCGCGGCCATTGCCCGCGCCGGCTCGCTGACACTGGACTCGCTGGGCTTCGGCGACGAGGAGCGTGCCGCCATCCGCCACCAGGCCCGTCAGCCCCACGGCATGCTGCTGGTCACGGGCCCGACGGGCTCGGGCAAGACGACCACGCTGTACGCGACCCTGGCCGAGATTCACACCGGCGCCGACAAGATCATCACCATCGAAGACCCGGTCGAGTACCAGCTCAGCGGCGTCGTGCAGATCCCCGTCAACGAGAAGAAGGGCCTGACCTTCTCGCGCGGCCTGCGCTCCATCCTGCGCCACGACCCAGACCGCGTCATGGTGGGTGAGATCCGCGATGCCGAGACGGCCCAGATCGCCGTGCAGGCCGCGCTGACCGGCCACCTGGTGTTCAGCACCGTGCACGCGAACAACGCCTTCGACGTCATCGGTCGCTTCATGCACATGGGCCTGGACCTCTACAACGTTGTCTCGGCCCTGAATGCCGTGCTGGCCCAGCGCCTGGTGCGTTTGACTTGCAAGCATTGCGCCCGGCCCTTCACGCCGGACGCGGTCACGCTGGCGAGGCATGGCGTGGTGAATGGCCAATTCATGAAGGGCGAGGGCTGCGGCCATTGCCGCGGCACGGGCTACAAGGGCCGCCGCGCTGTGGCCGAGCTGCTCAAGCTCGACGACGGCCTGCGCGACCTGATCGCGGCGCGCGCGCCCATGTCCGAGATCAAGGCCGCGGCCAAGGCGCGCGGCATGAAGTCGTTGCGAGAGATGGCCCTCGCCGCCGTCTGCCGTGGCGACACCACCTTCGAGGAGCTGGAACGTGTCACCCTCGATGAGTGAGCGCCTGCGCCGGCAGTTGAGCGCGCGGCTGGCCAAGCCGCGGCGCGTCTTCATCACGCCCGGTGGCGACGAGTTCGCCGCCTGGTGCCGCGACCTGCCGGGCACGGCCGTCGAACTGGTGGTCAGCGCCCGCGCCCTTCACGAGCTGGTCGTCGAGCCCGGTCTGCCGCTGGCCGACCTCGATGCCGTGCAGGCCTATGCCCAGCAGCAGTTCGCCCACTACTTCGGCGCCGCCGCCCAGCGCTTTGCCATCGCGCCGTGGCGGCTGGGCGAAGTCGCGGGTGCTTCGGCCCTGCATGGCCTGGACCTCGCCGCGCTGCGCAGCCAGGCCGAAGCCGCCGATGTCCGCCTCGCCGGCGTGCGCCCCGCCTGGTCCGCCTGGCTGGCCGCGCTGCCCGCGGCCACGCGAGCGGGCTCGGGCCGTGCGGTCTGGCATGAGGGAGACGTTGCCGTCGTCATCCAGCTAGACCGCGGCCGCGTCACCGGCCTGCAGTCGCGCCGTGTGCAGAGCCTGGCCGACCTCGGTGGCGATGCACCCCTGGCCGTAGGTACGCCCGCCGACGAACTGATTCCCCAGCCCGGTCCGGCGACGCCGCAGCCCGACTTCATGCCGCGCAGCGGCCGCTCGAACCTGGCCTGGTCGCTGGCGCTGACCGGTGCCCTGGTGCTGGCCACCGCCGTCTGGAGCGCCTTTGACAGCCATCGCGCCCTGGACACCGCCCAAGCGGCGCGTGATCGCGTCGCCGCGCTGCGCCCCGCGCCGGCACCCAAGCCGGCAACACGCGGCGCCCGTGCCGAGCCGGCCGAGAACCGCGCCGCCGTCGAAGCCCGCGCCCTGCTCGCCATGCCCTGGGAGCCGCTGCTGACGCGCGTGGAGGTGGCCGGCGCCGAGTCCAAGACCATCGCCTGGCTGGGCCTGGACGCCAGCGCCGGCCGTGGCGAGTTGCGCCTGGAAGGCCTGACGCCCGACAAGCTGCTGGCCCTGCAACTGGCCGAACAGCTGGGCACGACGCCGGGCTGGCGCCAGGTCGTGCTGTCGCGCTTCTCGGCGGCCGAGACCGGCCTGGTGGGTCAGCGCTTCGAGATCAATGCCCGCGTGGCGACCGGAGGTGGCTCGTGAACCGTCCCGCCTTCGTCAAGGCTCTGGGCGTGCCCGGCCTGGTTGGCATCGCCGCGCTGCTGCTGGCTGTGGTTGCCGTCGTTCTCGGCCAGCGCTGGGACGCCCAGGCCGTCAAGTTGCAAGCCGAGGCTCGCGAGCTGCGCGCCAAGGTGCGGCCGGCGGTTGCGGCCGCGTCGGCACCGGTCAGCGTGCAGCAATGGCAGGCCTCGCTGCCGCCCTCGAGCAACCGCCAGCAACGCCTGGCCGACCTGCTGGAGCTCAGCATCCGCCTCGACCTCAACGGCGCGCGCACCGAACACCGCCTATCCAGCAGCGAAGGCCTGGAGAGGCTGCGCGTGACCATGCCCGTGACCGGCAGCTATGCGCAGCTGCGCCGCTTCATCGCCGCCGCGCTGGCGCATGACCCGGCCCTGAGCCTGGACGCCATCAAGCTGCGCCGCGTCAGCCCGATGGCAGCGGATGTTGACGCCGAGCTGCAATGGTCGTTGCACGGGAGGGCCGCGCCGTGATCGAGCGCCGTCAACTCGTGCTGGGCGCTGCGCTGGTCGCCACGCTGGCTGCCACCGCCTGGGTGGCCACGCGCCCCGAGGAAGAGGCTGTCGCCACGGTCGCGGCGCCGGCACGTCGCGCGCCGGCTGCGGCCTCGACTGCTGCCGCATCTGCGCCCGTCGTCGACGGCCGCCAGCCCTGGGCCGAAGCGCCAGCATCGCAGCTCGCTGCCTGGCAACCGCCACCGCCGCCGCCTCCGCCCCCGGCGCCGCCGCCCACCGCCGCCGCGCCGCCGCCTCCGCCCGTCGCACCGCCGGCGCCCTATCAGATGATCGGCCGCGTCGTCGAGGGCGACGGCTCAGCAGCCATCCAGGTTGCCTTGCTGACCGGCCCCGACAAGGCCTTGAGTGCCCGGCGCGGCGACGTCATCGACGGCCAGTGGCGTGTCGAGCAGGTCTCCGACAGCGGCGTGCGCCTGACCTGGCTGCCCGGCCAGCTTCCCCAGAACATCGTCTTCAGGCCAGTCCCATGAAGCAGCTCCTCATTCTTTGCAGCATCGCTTTGCTGACCGCCTGCGCCAATCCGGCCCTGCGCCAGGCCGAAGACCTCGGCCGCAGCAACCAGTGGCCGGCGGCCCTGCGCGTGCTGGACGACGCCCTCGCCAATGACCCGACCGACCCGCAGCTGCGCGCCGCCCAGGTGCGGGCCCGCGAGCAGGCCTCGGCCCGCCTCATCCTGCAGATCGAGGCCCTGCGCACGGCCGGCCGCTGGGACGAAGCTGCCGCCCTGCTGAGCCAGCTGGCCCTGGCCGACGCCAGGCACCCCCGCCTGGCCGCGCTGACGGTCGAAGTGGAGCGCAGCCGCCGCCAGGACGCCCAGTTGGCCACCGGCCGCGCCGCGCTGAAGGAAGGGCGCTTGGAGCGCGCCGACGCGGTGGCCCGCGAGATCCTGGCCGAGTCGCCCCAGCATCCCGGCGCCCGCCTGCTGGCCAGCCAGGTCGCCCAGGCGCGGCCGCTGGAGACGGCGGTCGGCGAGCTGGGGGCCGCCTTTCAGAAGCCGGTCACGCTGGAGTTCCGCGAGGCGCCGCTGCGCCAGGTCTTCGAGGCGCTGTCGCGTTCCAGCGGCGTCAACTTCGTCTTCGACAAGGACGTGCGTGCCGATGCCCGCGTGACCGTCTTCCTGCGCAATGTGACCATGGATGAGGCCATGCGCGTCATCCTCGGCACGCAGCAGCTGGACCGCAAGTTGCTCAACGAGACCTCGGTGCTGGTCTTTCCCAACACCGCGGCCAAGCAGCGCGAGCACCAGGAGCTGATCACCCGCACCCTCTACCTGACCAATGCCGACGTGAAGCAGGTGCAGGCCATGGTGCGCACCATCGCCAAGGTGCGCGACGTCTTCATCGACGAGCGACTCAACCTGCTCGTCGTGCGCGACACGCCCGAGGTGTTGCGCCTGGTGGAAAAGCTCATCGCCTCCGTCGACCTGCCCGAGCCCGAGGTCATGCTCGAGGTCGAGGTCATGGAGCTGGCGACGGACCGCGTCGACGAGCTCGGACTGAAGTGGCCCGAGCAGGCCTCGCTGGGCATCAGCGACGCGGCCGGCAACATCCCGCCGACGGTCTTCGTTGGCGGCAAGAACCCGGTCCACTTCCGCGCCAGCATCGCCAACCCCACCGTCGTCGCGACGTTGCGCGGCACGGCCGGCAACTCCAACATCCTGGCCAATCCCAAGATCCGCGTGCGCAACCGCGACAAGGCCAAGGTCCACATCGGCCAGAAGCTGCCGGTGTTCACGACGACGACCAACTTTGCCGGCTCGACTTCCGTTGCGGCCTCGGTCAGCTATCTGGACATCGGCCTCAAGCTCGATGTCGAGCCCACCATCCAGCTCGACAACGACGTGGTCATCAAGGTGGGCCTCGAGGTCAGCAACCTGATCCGCCAGGTCACCGGTCCCGGTGGCACGACGGCCTATGAGATCGGCACCCGCAACACCTCCACCGTGCTGCGCCTGGCCGATGGCGAGACCCAGGTGTTGGCTGGCCTCATCAACGACGAGGACCGCAAGGCTGCGACCGGTATCCCGGGCCTGTCCACCATCCCGGTGCTGGGCCGCCTGTTCGGCACGACGACGGACACGCGCAACAAGACCGAGGTGGTGCTGCTGATCACGCCGCGCGTGGTGCGCAACCTGTCCGTGCCCGATGCCTCGCTGACCCGCCTGGCCAGCGGCACCGACGCCAGCCCAGGCGCCTACAGCAGCCTGCTGCGCCGCGACGCGAGGGTCGGCGTGGCGCCCAGCAGCAGCGCACCGGCCGCGCCCGCGGCCCAGGCCCAGCCCGCCGCGGCGCCGGCCGAGGCCGTGCTCAAGCTGGACGTGACGCCGCAGATTCCGGCCGGCGGAACCGTCTCCGTCGCGCTGAAGAACGACAGCGGCCTTCAGATCAAGGGCGAGATTGAATACGACGCCAGCCGACTGGCGCCAGCCCAGCCGCTGCAAGGCAGCACGGCGGGACGCTACCCCGTCGAGCTGACGCCGCGTGGCGAGCGCGTCATCGCCTTGCGCGCGCTGCCTTCGGCGGCCGGCCAGGTGCTCAATATCGGCGTCAGCTCGCTGTCGGCGACGGGCCTCAATGGCGAGTCGGCGCCGGTGCGCCTCGAAGGCTCGGGTCTGCTCACGGTCGAGGCCGTCAAGTAAGAGCCGGCCATGCGCGCGCGGGGCTTCACCCTCATCGAGATGCTGGTCGTGCTGGCCATGCTGGGCGTGCTCGCGTCCGCGGCGCGGCCCCTGCTCGAGATGTCGGTGCAGCGCAGCCGCGAGCATGAGCTGCGCCAGGCCCTGCGCACGCTGCGCGAGGCCCTGGACGCCTACAAGCGTGCCGTCGACGCCGGCGGCATAGTGCTCAGCCCGGAGGACAGCGGCTATCCGCAAAAGCTGCAGCTGCTGGTCGATGGTGTCGTCGATGCCAAATCACCCAGCGGTCGCAAGATCTTTTTCCTGCGGCGCCTACCGCGCGATCCCTTTGCGCCGGGCGACCTCGATGCCGCCGAGACCTGGGGCCTACGTTCCTACGACAGCGCCCCCGACGACCCGCGCGCCGGCAAGGACGTCTTCGACGTCTATTCGCGTTCGGAGCGCAAGGCGCTCGACGGGTCGCGGCTCAAGGATTGGTAATGGCCAAAACGCGAGGCTTCACCCTCATTGAGCTCATCGTCGTGATGGCCATCGTGGCCCTGCTCGCGTCCATTGCCGCGCCGCGCTATTTCGCCTCGCTGCACAAGAGCAAGGAGACGGCCCTGCTGCAGTCGCTGACGACGATGCGTGACGCCATCGACCAGTACGCCGCCGACAAGGGCCGCTACCCCGAGTCCCTGCAGGAGCTGGCCGCGGCGCGCTATATCCGCGACGTGCCCGAGGACCCGCTGACCTCCAGCCGCGAGACCTGGGTCGAGCTGCCGCCGCCCACCGAGATGCAGGCCAGCGGCCGGGTCTGGGATGTGCGCAGCGGCGCAGCGGGCCGGTCGGCGGACGGCAGGCTGTATGCGGACTGGTAGTGCCGCGGCGCGGGGCTATTCCTACCTCGCGGTGCTCTTCCTCGTCGCGTTGACGGCGGCCAGCCTCGCGGCCCTGGGCCAGGCCTGGAGCACGGCGGCCGAGCGTGAGCGCGAGCGCGAGCTGCTGTTCCGCGGCGGTGAGATCGCGCGGGCCATCGCGGCCTATGCCAAGGCCACGCCCAACCCGCCCGCGCAATATCCCAAGACCCTGGACGATCTGCTGGCCGACAACCGCAGTGCCAGGCCGCGCCGCCACCTGCGCCGCGCTTACGAGGATCCCTTCACCGGCAAGCCCGACTGGGAGTTGGTGCCCGAGCCGGGCCAGCCCGGCGCCTTCAGCGCGGTGCGCAGCCGCTCCGAGCATGAGCTGCTGCGCGAATACGGGCCGGACGGAGTGCTGGTCAAGGTGGCGCGCGACCTGCTGTTCGCGTCGCGCAGTGCCAGCTTGAACCCGCAGCCGCCGGTGGAACCCGCCTCCGCCGCCTCGGCGGCCAGCGGCGCGTCCAGGTGACTTCGCTTAGGTCGTTTCGTACAGGTCAGTCAAGTCAAACCACCTGGTAGTTACCCGCTCCCCCCTTGCTTGGACGCCGGGCAACTGGGGATGGTCGTGATTTCCTGCTCAAACAGAATCGGCCGCCTAGCTGGGTCAGTCCATGACCCATACGCAGGGCACTCATGCGAACAGCAACGCTGTTGGGGGGTGTCGCGGGGCCAAAAGCATCGCTCGCCTGCGCCGGTTGAATCAACGTTCAAAGAAAGTGAGTAGTTCAAATGAAGAAGGCTTTGACCTCTATCGCGCTCGCTGCCTGCGCGCTGGCGGCGTCGATGGGTGCCCAGGCAGGCGTGCTGCGCACGACCATCGATTTCAACAACGTCGACCCGTCGCCGTTCGCGGCCGCCTTGCCGCTGTTGCTGAACGGCGATGAGTTCTATCAGCCAGGTCTTGCGGGTCGGCAGATGTTCTTTGATCCGTTCTCCAACTCCGCCGCGGCCCAGCCTGGTGACTTCGTCGGCGCCCTCCTTAACGGCAGCGATCCCAGCTCTTGCTTGAGCGTTCAGTGCCCCGTCAACAATCCGTCGCAGTACTTGGCGATGCTGAACGATGCTGCCGTTGTCTTCGGTTCGACGGACGGCTTCCGCTTCTCCATCCGCAGCTTCAGCGCCAGCTGGATCGGCAATGGTGATCCGCTGCAGGCCACCCCCGGCTTCGTGCGCCTGCAGGGCGTGCGCAACGGGGTGTCGACGACGGCTACCTTCGCGCTGACCGGCCTGGATGGCAACAACCAGTTGAACTTCTCGACCATCAACACGGGCGCCTTCGGCAACCTCGAGTTCGACTATGTCTACGCCTTCGGCTTCGCCTGCCCGCCCCCCGGCGCCGGCTCGAACTGCTCGGCCTTCGCGACAGACCGCGCCCAGTTCGGCCTTGACGACATCACCATCGAGCATGTGCCCGAGCCTGCCAGCCTGGCCCTGCTCAGCGTCGCCGGCTTCGCCGCCTTCCGCGCCAGCCGCCGTCGCGCCGTCTGACCCGCCGCTTTCATCGAAAGGACAGTTTGATGAAGATGAAACTCAAGCCCGCCGCACTGGCGACGCTGGTTCTGCTCTCTGGTTTGGCCACGAGCTCCTTTGCGCAGGACCGCAAGACCTACATCGTCCAACTCAAGGATGAACCCGCTGCCTCCTACCAGGGAACGGTGTCCGGCTACGCGGCGACCCAGCCCGCGCCCGGCGATACCTTCAAGTACGGCAGCGCTGCCGTGCAGGCCTACATCAACTACCTGGGCCAGCAGCAGAGCAATGTGATCTCGCTGGTGGGCAATGCGCCCGTGCTGGCGACCTACAACACCGTCTTCAACGGCTTTGCCGCCAGCCTGACGGACGACGAAGCCCGCACCCTGGCCACCAACGCCCAGGTCGTTGGCCTGTGGCGGGACGAAGCCCGCCAGGTCGACACCATCTCCACCAGCAAGTTCCTCGGCCTGACGGCGCCGGGTGGCCTGTGGTCCCAGGCCGCCGGCGGCTCGCCCATCAAGGGCGAGAACCTGGTGATCGGCGTGGTCGACCTGGGCATCTGGCCCGAGAACCCCGCCTTCTTCGACCGTGTCGACAGCAATGGCGTGCCGAGCAACAACCCGGCTGACACCCTGGTCTACGGCCCCAAGCCTGCCACCTATCTGGGCGGCTGCGTGGCTGGCGAGGGCATCGACCCGGCCAAGCACTGCAACAACAAGCTGATCGGCATCCAGTACTTCAACGCCGGCTTCATCGCTTCGGGCAACACCCCGCACTGGACGTCGTTCGCCTCCGGTCGTGACGATTTGGGCGGTGCCACCGGCCACGGCGGCCATGGCGACCACACGGCGTCCACCGCAGCGGGCAATTCCAACGTGACGGCCATCGTCAACGGCATCGCGCTGGGCCAAGCTTCCGGCATGGCGCCGCGCGCCCGTATCGCGACCTACAAGGTCTGCTACACCTATGTGAACGCCGCTGCCACCGACGGCACGGGCAGCCAGAACAGCTGCTTCAACTCCGACTCCGTCGCCGCCATCGATAAGGCCGTGGCGGACGGCGTCAATGTGATCAACTACTCGATCAGCGGCTCGCAGACCTCGGTCAACGACCCCGTCGAACAGGCCTTCTACCGGGCCGCCCGCGCCGGCGTCTTCGTCGCCGCATCGGCCGGCAACAGTGGTCCGGCCACGTCCGTCGCCCACATCAGCCCCTGGCTGACGACTGTGGCTGCTTCCACCCATGACCGTGCCTTCTCGGCCGACGTGACGCTGGGCAATGCCGCGAAGTACACCGGTGCCTCGCTGAACAGCCTGGCCGTGCTGACGGGCCAGCCCATCATCCGTGCCGAAGATGCCGGCATTGCCGGCGCCAGCGCCAACCTGCGGCTGTGCTTCAGCAATCCGCTCGAGCTGGACCCCGCCAAGGTGAGCGGCAAGATCGTCGTCTGCACCCGCGGCACCAACGCCCGCGTCGACAAGAGCCTGGCGGTGCTGAACGCCGGGGGCATCGGCATGGTCCTGATGGACAACGGTGCCGGCCTGGTGGCGGATGCCCATTCCGTGCCCACCGTGCACGTGACTGTTGCCGATGGCGCCGCGATCAAGGCCTATGCCCAGACGGCCGGCGCCACCGCCGACATGACGAAGTTCTACATCGGTACCAAGCCGGCGCCGATCATGGCCAACTTCTCGTCGCGTGGCCCGAACGCCGGTGACAGCAATGTGCTCAAGCCCGACCTGACCGCGCCGGGCGTGGACGTGATCGCCCAGGTCACGCCGGCCCTGAGCCAGGCCGACCGGGATGCCGTCGCCGCCGGCACCCTGGTCCCGGGACCGGCCTGGGAGTCCTACCAAGGCACGTCCATGTCCAGCCCCCACGTGGCTGGCGTCGCGCTGCTGCTGAAGCAGGCCCACCCGACCTGGGGCCCCGGCGCCATCAAGTCGGCCCTGATGACGACGGCCTACACCACGTTGGACGACGGCCTGGCCGGCCTGTCCAACGGCCTGCTGCCCTGGTCGCAGGGTGCCGGCCACATCAACCCGAACAAGGCCACCGACCCCGGCCTGGTCTACAACAGCGGCAACAACGACTGGGTCAAGTACCAGTGCAAGGTGAACAGGCCTGCCGTGGTGCCGGCCAGCGACTGCACCACCATCGGCACGCTGAGCGAGACCTCCGACCTGAACCTGCCGTCCCTGACGGCGGGCTCCGTGCTCGGTAGCGTCACCTTCCCGCGTACCGTCACCAACGTCGGCTCGTCGAGCGCCACCTACACCGCCACGGCCAGCGTGCCGGGCTTCACGACCGTCGTGACGCCCTCCTCGCTGACCCTGGCTCCGGGTGCGTCGGCCAGCTTCACGGTCAAGCTGACCGCGACGACGGCCGTCGAAGGTGCCTGGAACTACGGCCAGCTCGTCTGGAGCGATGGCGCCGGCGGCCACAGCGTGCGCTCGCCCATCCAGGTCAAGGTGGGCAAGCCCATCACCGCCTCGGTGACCGACATCGCCGCCAGCACCGTTTCCGGCACCCGCCTGGTGACGGTCCGTACCGGCTTCAACGGCCGCATGGGCCTGAAGCAGGGCGGCATGAAGGAAGTGACGCTGAGCCCGCCGGCGACGCTGGCGCCCCAGCCCCTGGGCAGCGCGGCGCTGAAGACCATCTGCCAGGCCGGTGCCGACACCGCCAGCGTGAAGGTCTACAACTTCAACGTGCCTGCCGGCGCCCTGGTGGCCCGCTTCGGTCTGCGCGATGCCGACGTCGGCGCCGCCGGCGACGACAACGACCTGCTGCTGCTCTACCCCAACGGCACCACCTCGTTGTACTCGGGCAACGCCGGTTCCAATGAAACCGTGCAGGTGGCGAACCCGGTGGCCGGCAACTACCGCGTCTGCGTGGTCGCCTACGGCGGTGGTGCGTCCATGACGCACACGCTGTCCAGCTGGATCGTCAGCCCGGGCGACGGCGCCGGCCTGAAGGTCGCCGTGCCTACGCAGGTCTACGCCGGCAGCACCGCCACCGTCGGCCTGACCTGGTCGGGTCTGGCCACGGGCAAGCGCTACCTCGGCGCTTTCCAGCTGCTGGATGCCGGCGGCGTGGCCCAGGTCACGACGACCGTCCGCGTCTCGACCGACGGCAGCGTGCCCATCCTGAACGAGCCCAGCACCGTGCCGGCCAAGCTGGTCGACGTCGCTGCGGGGCAGTAAGCCCTGCGAAGCCCGGTCGCCACGGCGGTCGGGCCCCAAGCACAAGCCGCAGACCGGTCCGGTCTGCGGCTTTTTTCCTGGGCTCAGCGCGCGCTCTGCGCGGTGGCCAGCTGGCAATGGCCGGCGACGCAGCTGGCGCCGGGGTCGCTGACCATGGCGCAGTTGGACAGCATGCCGCTTACCTCGATCTCGCGCCGCTGCGCCTCGGACTGGCGCGTGGCCAGGGCGGCCAGTTGCTGGGCGTCGGTAGCCTGGCTGGACCAGGCCCAGTAGCCTGCCGGCCCGCCGCAGGCCTTGGCGCCGACGGCGACCGTGCGGCATTGCGAGCTGGCGCTGCAGGTCGCCGGGCCGATCAGCGTGCGCAGCTCGCGCGCGAGCCGTGCGGACTCGACCTCGGGCCCCGCCGGCGGCGGCGGGGGAGGCATCTGGGCACAACTCGTGAGGGCGGCCCAGGCAAGCAGGGGGGCGAGCAGACGGTGCGGTTTCATGCCCGCATGGTGGGCCGGGCCGCAAAGCTTGGCAACTGCGGCTCGTTGCCATCGGGTTAGCAGGCCCTAGGATGCAGCCATGCGAGCCTTGTCATTCCTGCTGCTTGGTCTTGCCGCGCTGGCGCCAGCCGCCGCCCAGGAGGGCTGCCAACCCAAGGAGGCCGCAGTGCTGGCTGCCTTGAACGCCTTTCGTGCCCAGCCCCAGGCCTGTGGCGAGCGCGTCTGGCCGGCGGTGGCGCCGCTGCGCGCCAATCCCTTGCTGGCCGAATCGGCCCGCCGCTACGCCTTGGAGCTGGCCAGGCGCGACCGCCTCGAGCATGTCGGCGCGGGCGGCACCTCGCTGCGAACCCGGCTGCGCGAGGCCGGCTATCTGATTCGGTCGGCCGGCGAGAACCTGGCCGGCGGCCCGGAGACCCTGGACGAAGCCATGGCCCAGTGGCTGGCCAGCCCCCCGCATTGCGAGAACCTGATGGCGCCGGACTTCCAGGAATTCGGCCTGGTCTGCGTGGCGGGCCCGGGCAAGTTGCAGCGCTATTGGGTGCTGCACATGGCAGCACCTCAGAAAGCTAGATCCAGCCCAGATCGATAGCGCGCAGCACGGCCTGCGTGCGGTCGCGCACGCCCATCTTGGAGAAGATGGCCGAGCAGTGGTTCTTGATGACGCCTTCGCTGTTGCCCAGCAGGCCGGCGATCTCGGTGTTGCTGCGGCCGCTGGCCACCAGGCGCAGCACCTGCAGCTCCTTGGGGCTCAACGGATCGGGATGGTCGGCCGCCGTGAAGGCGCGCTCGCCGCCCTTGGCCTCCATGCGCGTCGTCAGCGACGGGCGCAGGGCCGTACCGCCGGCATGCACATCGCGCAGGGCGTGGGCCAGGGTCTCGGGGCTGATGGCCTTGAGCAGGAAGCCGCGGGCGCCGGCGCGCACGGCCTCGTCGAAGGCGGCGGTGTCGTCGAAGGTGGTCAGCAGCACGGTCGGCAGGCGCAGGGCCCGAGCAGCCAGGGCGCGGATCAGGCCGATGCCGTCCAGGCGCGGCATGCGCATGTCGGACAGGATGACGTCGGGCATGTCGTCGGCGGGCGCCGCGGACAGCCATTCCAGCGCCTCAGCACCGTCGCTGGCCTCGCCGACGACCTGCAGCTCGTCGTGCAGCGCGAGCAGGCCCTTGAGGCCTTCGCGCACCAGTTGCTGGTCCTCGACCAGCAGGATCTTTATCACACCCATCGTGGACATCTCAGCTCGATTCGAAATCCCGGGCTGGTGCGCGTCACGCGCATCTGCCCGCCCAGCTCGGCCATGCGCTCGGTCATGCCCGAAAGGCCATTGCCGAAGCCCTCGGCCCGGCCCTCGCGCCAGTTCGGCGCACCACGGCCATCATCGTCGATGCTGACGGCGACCTCATCCCCATCTCCCCGGAGTTCAACCTGGACGCGACGCGCCGCGGCGTGACGAACGCTGTTGGTCACACCTTCCTGTACACAGCGCAGCAGGGCATGGGCGGCGCGGGGGCCGAGGTCGCGGGCGGCGTCGTCCAGGGCCAGCTCGATGCGCGTGCTGGCAATGCCCTCGGCCAGGGCCTGCAGGGCTGCGGACAGGTCGATGCGTTGGGAACTGCGCTGCTGCGACACCGCCTCACGCACGTCGGCCAGCAGCTGGGCGGCCACGCCCTCGGCGCGACCCATGGCCTGGCCGGCGCCCGAAGTGTCCTGGCGCACCAGCAGCGCGCCGCCGAGCTGCAGCTGCAGGTTCAGTGCCGTCAGGTGATGGCCCATCAGGTCGTGCAGCTCGCGGGCGATCTGCATGCGTTCGTTGTAGCGCATCTGCTCGGCCAGCAGATGCTCGCCGGCCATCTGCTCGGCCAGCACGGCCTGCAGCCAGCGGCGCTTCTCGGCCTCGGCGGCGGCCATGCGCCCCAGGCCGAAGGCCAGGCCGTGCAGGGCCAGCATGGAGGACAGCAGGCCGAACTGGTCCAGCCAGGCCGTGGCCTGCGGGGCTGCGTAGATGCCGGTGTTCAGCAGCACCTGGGCGAAGCCGAAGCCCAGGGCCAGCCGCGCCGGCAGCAGCACGGCGGCCAGGGCCGTGACGAGGAATGGCAGGCCCGGCGTCACGCCGAAGGCCAGCAGGTCGACGAGCAGCAGCCAGGCCAGGCGCCTGTTCACGGCGACGACGCCGCCGCCCTGGCTGGCCAGGCGCCACATCAGCGCCACGAAGGTCAGCAGCAGGCCCACGCACAGCAGCAGCAGGCCGCGGTCGTTGGCGCCGCCGCCGGCTGCGCGCCAGACCCAGGCGACCAGGCCGTCATAGGGTTCGGTGCGGGCGCCGAGCAGGGCCGCGCCGGCGCTGACCAGCTCCATCGCGCAGACGACCAAGGCGGCCAGCCGCAGCACGACGCCGGGCTCTGCCAGGCGCGCGAGCAGCCGGTCGAATTTCGTCATGCCGGCAGGGCAGCGGAAATCACGCCGCCACCCAGGCAGACCTCGCCGTCGTAGAGCACGGCGCTCTGGCCCGGCGTCACGGCCCATTGCGGGTCGGGGAAGCGCAGGGTCAGGTGGCCGCTGGCGTCGAAGCCGACGCTGCAGGGGGCGTCCGCCTGGCGGTAGCGCGTCTTGGCCGCGGCCTCGCGGCTGGCCGGTGCGCGGCCCGAAATCCAGCTCAGGTCGTCGGCGACCAGGGCCGGGCTCTGCAGCAGCGGGTGGTCGTGGCCCTGCACGACGATGAGGGTGTTGTTCGGGATGTCCTTGGCCGCGACAAACCAGGGTTCGTGCTCGCCGCCTCCCCGAGGAGAGCCTTTCTCTTTCACGCCGCCAATGCCCAGGCCCTGGCGCTGGCCCAGGGTGTAGAAGGACAGGCCCACGTGCTCACCGAGCTTGCGGCCGCGCTCGTCCTTGATGGGGCCGGGCTGGTGCGACAGGTATTTGTTCAGGAACTCGCGGAAGGGTCGCTCGCCGATGAAGCAGATGCCGGTCGAGTCCTTCTTCTTCGCATTGGGCAGGCCGATCTCGGCGGCAATGCGCCTCACCTCGGTCTTGGGCAGATGACCGACCGGGAACAGGGCCTTGGCCAACTGCGCCTGGCTGAGGCGGTGCAGGAAGTAGCTCTGGTCCTTCAGGGGGTCCAGGCCCTTGAGCAGCTGGAACTCGCCGTCGACTTCGTGGACGCGGGCGTAATGGCCGGTCGCGATCTTCTCGGCGCCCAGGCGCATCGCATGGTCGAGGAAGGCTTTGAACTTGATCTCGGCATTGCACAGCACGTCGGGGTTGGGCGTGCGGCCGGCCTGGTACTCCTGCAGAAAGCTCTCGAAGACGCGGTCCTTGTATTCGGCCGCGAAGTTGACGTGCTCGATGTCTATGCCCAGCACGTCGGCCACCGAGGCGGCGTCGAGGAAGTCCTGGCGCGTCGAACAGTACTCGTCGTCGTCATCGTCTTCCCAGTTCTTCATGAAGATGCCGACGACCTCATGCCCCTGCTGTTTCAGCAGGTAGGCGGTCACGGCCGAGTCCACGCCGCCGGACAGGCCGACGACGACTCGCTGCTTTCTTTCTGCGGAACTCATGGGGCCGATTGTCCCAAACGGGGCTTCAACCCTGAGGAAGCAGGCTTTCCGCGCGCCCGCATGGTCAGCCACCGCCCTGGCGTTTCAACAGGGCCTGCAGCGTCGACTGGCGCATCGTCTCCAACTCGCCGCTGGCCTGCAGGCGCAGCAGGGCGGCATTGAGCCTCTGGGCCAGGGCGGCGTGGCGGCCGGCCAGCACATGGTGGATGGTGTGCTCGTCCAGCACGATATCCAGGCGCTGCAGGCCGGGCACGCCTGCGGGCTTCTGCGCCGGGCTGCCGGCCAGCTCGCTGAGCACGGCCACGTCGGCCGCGTCGGTGGCCAGCAGCCGCCACAGCTCGCGCAGGCTGCCCGCTTCGACGCGATGCGTGCCGGCTGGCATCAGCTGTTCCACCCGCACGACGCCGCGCAGATGGGCGACGCGCCAGCGCGTCAGGTCGGCCCAGTTCGTGATGTGCAGCGTGGCGTCGCGTGTGTAGGCGCGCAGCAGGACCCGGCCCAGCGGCGTCGCCACGGCGACGACACCCGGGTTGGCCTCGAGATAGTCGCGCGCCCGGTGGGTGTTGGCATCGACCTCGCCGCTGGCCAGCTGCAGGCCGGCGCGGCGGGCAGGCAGGTCGAGGAACTGCATGGGCTGGCCGATGTCGGCGTAGAGCCGGGTCAGCACCGCCTCGCTGACGCCGATGAGGGGATTGGTCGTGCGGTCCCAGCTCGCGATCTGCACCGGAGGCTGCTGCGCCCAAGCGGGCAGGGCCAGGGCCAGGCAGGCGGCGAGGCGCAGGCGGTGGAGGCGGGACGGTGTGTCGGACATGCAGGGGCCTGGGATTGTGGCGCCCGGAGCCAGGGTCAGCTCTCGTAGTGTTAACAGGCCCTAACCAAGACGACGCGGATCGGCGAGCGACGCGTCGGACATCACGCTGTCCAACGACAGCCGGCGGCCGCTCGCATGGTCCTCGATGCAGCGCAGCACCAGCGGGCTGCGGTGGCGGTCGGCGCTGGCGCGGATCTCGTCCAGGCTCAGCCACAGCGTGCGGCGTATGCCCTGGTCCAGGCTGCGGCCGGCGATCTCCTCGCCCACTGCACCACTGAAGGCCAGCCGGACATAGGTCACATCCTCTAATCGCGCCGGGCGCACGAAGCGGGCCAGGTAGACGCCGAGGAAAGCCTCGGGCTGGAAGTGGCGCATCGTCTCCTCCAGCGTCTCGCGCACGACGGCCTCGATCGGCGTTTCCCCCTGCTCCAGATGGCCTGCGGGGTTGTTCAGCCTCAGGCCTTCGGGGGTGTCTTCCTCCACCAAAAGATAGCGGTCGCCGCGCGCAATCACCGCCGCGACAGTGACGCTGGGGCGAAACCTATCTGTACCAGCCATGAAACTTCCTCTCGAATTCCCGCACCAGGGTGGCGCATCCATTGTGTAAGCTGCCGCGCACCCCTAGCCCCCGACAGGAGCTTCCATGCAGATCGGCGTACCGCGCGAGCGCGCGGCCGGAGAGACCCGCGTGGCCGTCACGCCCGAGACGGCCAAGAAGCTGAAGGCCGCCGGCCACACGCTGCGCGTCGAGAGCGGTGCCGGCGTCGCGGCCAGCGTCACCGATGCGGCCTATGAAGCCGTGGGCTGCGAGATCGTCGACCAGGCCGCGGCCTTGTGCCAAGAGCTGGTGCTGAAGGTGCGTGCACCGGCGGCCGACGAACTGGCGCTGATGAAACCCGGCACGGCCCTGGTCGGCATGCTCAACCCCTTCGACCGCGAGGGCCTCACGGCGATGGCGAACGCGGGCCTGACAAGCTTTGCCCTGGAGGCCGCGCCGCGCACGACGCGGGCCCAGAGCATGGACGTGCTGTCCAGCCAGGCCAATATCGCCGGCTACAAGGCCGTCATGATCGCGGCTGACCGCTACCAGCGCTTCTTCCCCATGCTGATGACGGCCGCCGGCACCGTGAAGGCGGCGCGCGTCGTCATCCTCGGCGTCGGCGTGGCGGGCCTGCAGGCCATCGCGACCGCAAAGCGCCTGGGTGCCGTCATCGAGGCCAGCGATGTGCGGCCCTCGGTCAAGGAGCAGGTCGAGTCGCTCGGCGCCAAGTTCATCGACGTGCCCTACGAAACGGCCGAGGAGAAGGAAGCGGCCGAGGGCGTCGGCGGCTATGCCCGCCCCATGCCGCAGAGCTGGCTGGACCGACAGAAGATCGAGGTCGCCAAGCGCGTGGCCCAGGCCGACGTCGTCATCACGACGGCGCTGATCCCCGGCCGCGCGGCGCCCGTGCTGGTCACCGAGGACATGGTCAAGGCCATGAAGCCGGGCTCGGTCATCGTCGACATCGCGGCCCCCGCGGGCGGCAACTGCCCGCTGACCGAGGCTGGCAAGACGGTCACCAAACATGGCGTCGTCATCGTCGGCGAGACGAATCTGCCGGCCCTGGTCGCCGCCGATGCGTCGGCCCTCTACGCCCGCAATGTGCTGGACTTCCTGAAGCTCGTCATCACCAAGGAGGGCAGCTTCAATGTGCCCCTGGATGACGACATCGTTGCGGCCTGCCGCGTCACCCAAGACGGCCAAGTCACGAGGGCATGACCATGGAACTGGTTGACCACACCATCATCAATCTCATCATCTTCGTTCTGGCCATCTACGTCGGCTACCACGTCGTCTGGACCGTCACGCCGGCCCTGCACACGCCGCTGATGGCCGTCACGAATGCCATCTCGGCCATCGTCATCGTCGGCGCCATGCTGGCCGCGGCGCTGACCGAGACGCCGTTTGCCAAGGGCATGGGCGTGCTGGCCGTGGCGCTGGCGGCGGTCAACATCTTTGGCGGCTTCCTCGTCACGCGACGGATGCTGGAGATGTTCAAAAAGAAGGAAAAGAAGGCGCCGGCTGCGGAGGGCAAGCAATGAGCATGAACCTCGTCACGCTGCTCTACCTGATCGCCAGCGTCTGCTTCATCCAGGCGCTCAAGGGCCTGTCGCATCCAACCACGTCCATTCGCGGCAATGTCTTCGGCATGACCGGCATGACCATTGCCGTGTTCACCACCGCGGCCCTCATCGTCAAGCTGGCCGGCCATGGCATGGGCCTGGCCTGGGTGCTGCTGGGCCTCGTGCTCGGTGGCGGCTACGGCGCCTGGCGGGCCAGGACGGTCGAGATGACCAAGATGCCCGAGCTGGTGGCCTTCTTCCACAGCATGATCGGCCTGGCCGCCGTGGCCATCGCGGTCGCGGCCGTGGCGGAGCCGGCGGCTTTCGGCATCACGCCGGCCATGGATGCCGCGCTGGCGGCCATCGCGCTGGAGGACGGTGTCGCGCCGCGCGCGCTCGCGCCCATCCCGGGCGGCAACCGCATCGAGCTGGCCCTTGGGGCCTTCATCGGCGCCATCACCTTCACCGGCTCGGTCATCGCCTGGGGCAAGCTGTCCGGCGGCAGCAAGTTCCGCCTGTTCCAAGGTGCGCCGGTGGTCTTCAAGGGCCAGCATGCCCTGAACGCCGTGCTGGGCCTGGCGGCGGCCTTCTTCGTGTTCGGCTTCTGGCATTCGCAGTCGCCCATCGACTTCGGGCTGATCATCGCCCTCGGCTTCGTGCTGGGTGTGACGCTGATCATCCCCATCGGCGGCGCCGACATGCCGGTCGTCGTCTCCATGCTGAACAGCTATTCCGGCTGGGCGGCGGCGGGCATCGGCTTCTCGCTGAACAACAGCATGCTGATCATCTCAGGCTCGCTGGTGGGCAGCTCGGGCGCCATCCTGAGCTACATCATGTGCAAGGCGATGAATCGCTCGTTCTTCAACGTCATCCTGGGCGGCTTCGGCGGCGAGGCCGGCGGCCCGGCGGCGGGCGCAGCCCAGCAGCGCAACGTGAAGAGCGGCAGCGCCGACGACGCTGCCTTCGTCATGGGCAATGCGGAGACCGTCATCATCGTCCCCGGCTACGGCCTGGCCGTGGCGCGCGCCCAGCATGCGGTCAAGGAGCTGGCAGCCAAGCTGCACGAGAAGGGCGTGACGGTGAAGTACGCCATCCACCCGGTGGCCGGCCGCATGCCGGGCCATATGAACGTGCTGCTGGCCGAGGCCGAGGTGCCCTACGACCAGGTCTTCGAGATGGAGGACATCAACGCCGAGTTCGCCCAGGCCGACGTGGCCATCATCCTCGGCGCCAACGACGTCGTGAACCCGGCGGCCCACGTGAAGGGCAGCCCCATCTACGGCATGCCCATCCTGGAGGCCTACAAGGCCAAGACCATCATCGTCAACAAGCGTTCGATGGCGGCTGGCTATGCGGGCCTGGACAACGAGCTCTTCTACATGGACAAGACCATGATGGTCTTCGGCGATGCCAAGAAGGTCGTCGAGGACATGCTCAAGGCCGTCGAATAACCCTGCGGAAAGCGCTTCCGAGGAGGCTGCCGGCTGAGGGTTGGTGCGCGCCCAACCCTCAGTCCGACAGCCTCCTAGAGAGCGCTATCGAATCCCCTGACCCGTGGGCTGTCAGCCTTCGGTCAGAATCGCCGCAACAAAGAAGGAGACAAGGCCATGGAGCCGATCTGGCTGAAGCATTACCCGGCCGCCGTGCCACGCGACATCAATGTGTCGCTCTATCCCAGCCTGGTCGACCTGCTGGAATCCTCGTTCAAGAAGAACGCTGCCAAGCCCGCCTATCTGATGATGGGCAAGAGCCTGAGCTTCGCCCAGGTGGACGAGGCCTCGCGCGCCCTGGCCGCCTATCTGCAGAGCCTGGGTCTGGAGAAGGGCGACCGCGTCGCCCTCATGATGCCCAACCTCTTCCAGTACCCGGTGGCCGTGGCTGCCGTGCTGAGGGCGGGTTATGTGGTGGTCAACGTCAACCCGCTGTACACGCCGCGCGAGCTGGAGCACCAGCTCAAGGACTCCGGCGCCAAGGCCATCGTCATCATCGAGAACTTCGCCTCCGTGCTGCAGCAGGTCATTCAGAACGTGCCCACCAAGCACGTCATCCTCGCGGCCATGGGCGACATGCTGGGCCTCAAGGGCCTGCTGGTGAACTATGTCGTTCGCAAGGTCAAGAAGATGGTGCCGGCCTTCCAACTGCCGGGTGCCGTCAAGTTCACCGATGCGCTGTCCAAGGGCCGCGGCCTGACCTACAAGGCGCCCAAGCTGGGCCCGGACGACATCGCCGTGCTGCAGTACACCGGCGGCACGACCGGCGTGTCCAAGGGGGCCGTGCTGCTGCACCGCAACCTGGTCGCCAACATCCTGCAAAGCGAGGCCTGGTACCAACCCGCACTGAAGAAGATCCCGGCCGGCGAGCAGGTCACGACCATCTGCGCCCTGCCGCTGTATCACATCTTCGGCTTCAACACGAACATGATGCTGTCCATGCACATGGGCGGCGCCAATGTGCTGATTCCGAATCCGCGCGATCTGCCGGCCATGTTCAAGGAGCTGGCCAACCACCGCTTCCACAGCTTCCCGGCCGTCAACACGCTGTTCATGGCCATGGCCAACCATGCCGACTTCGGCACGGTGGACTGGAGCCGCCTCGTCATTTCGGTGGGCGGCGGCATGGCCGTGCAGCAGGCCACGGCCAAGCTCTGGCTGGAAAAGACAGGCTGCCCCATCGTCGAGGGCTATGGCCTGTCGGAGACCTCGCCTTCGGCCAGCTGCAACCCGACCGACAGCACCGCCTACAGCGGCACCATCGGCCTGCCTATGCCGCTGACCGAGCTCCAGCTGCTGGACGACGACGGCAACGAAGTGCCCATGGGCCAGCCCGGCGAGATCGCCATCAGGGGCCCGCAGGTCATGGCCGGCTACTGGCAGCGCCCGGACGAAACCGCCAAGGTCATGACGGCCGACGGCTTCTTCCGCACCGGGGATATCGGCACCGTCGATGAACGCGGTTATTTCAAGATCGTCGACCGCAAGAAGGACATGATCCTCGTCAGCGGCTTCAATGTGTATCCAAACGAAGTCGAGGACGTCATCACTCAGATGCCCGGTGTGCTGGAATGCGCTGCCGTCGGCGTGCCCGACAGCAAGGCCGGCGAGGCGGTCAAGGTGGTCATCGTGAAGAAAGACCCGAATGTCACCGAAGCTGACGTTCGCGCGTATTGCGAAGCCAACCTGACGGGCTACAAACGTCCGAAGATCGTGGAGTTCCGTACCGAACTGCCCAAGACGCCGGTAGGCAAAATCCTGCGCAGGGAGTTGCGGGACAAGAGCTGATGCTTCCCATGGCCCGCGAGCGCTGAACCCGCTCGCTGGCGAGGTCCGATATCGTGCTCGATCTGTTGTACGCCAAGACCATCGCCGGGCGCGCCGAGATTCGCGCTCGGAGCCTGACGCTGTCGCGCACGGCGCGCAATCTGCTGCTTGTGCTGGACCCGAGCAAGCCGGCCAGCGAATGGTTGCGCCTCGTCGCCGGGGCGAGCGAGGCGGACTTCGAGACCCTGCGCCAGCAGGGCCTGATCGCACCGCAGAATGCCGCCGGACAACCCATGGCGGCGCGGCCGCCTGCGGCCGCGCCAGCCTTCGCTGCGACCGCACCCGCGGCGCTGTCTCCCGCAGTGCCTGCTCCCGCACCGTCCGGCCACTCGCCGCTGCTGGACCGTGCGGCCCTGTACATCTATCTGAGCGGCGAGGCGACCAAGCTGCTCGGGCCCTTCAAGGGCTATGCCTTCGCCCTCGAGGTCGAGCGCGCCGACAGCCTCGCCGCCCTGCAAGGCCTGGCCCTGCAGTTGGTCGAACGTGTGCAGAAGGCCAAGGGCGAGGACGCCGCCCAGGCCGTGCGCGACGCCCTCGGCCTGCGCTGAGGGACACTCGCAGGCTCACTGCCTGCAGAGTCCGCCTTGCCCCGCTTCTTCGTCGACACCCCGCTCGCCGCGACCGATGGCGACATCGCCCTGCCGTCAGGCGCGGCCCGCCATGTGCAGGTGCTGCGCCTGCAGCCCGGTGACGCGCTGACCCTGTTCGACGGCAGCGGCCCCGAGTGGCAGGCGGAGGTCACGGCCATGGGCCGCAGCGAGGTCAGGGTGCGCCTCATCGCGGCGGCGCAGCCGCAGCGCGAGCTGGCCCGGCACATCACGCTGGCCGTCGTCATGCCGGCCAATGACCGCATGGACTTTCTGGTCGAGAAGGCCTCTGAACTCGGCGCCGCCACCCTTCAGCCGCTGATGGGTGAGCGCTCCGTGCTGCGCCTGAATGGCGAGCGCGCCGACAAGAAGCGCAGCCACTGGCAGGGCGTGGCCATCGCCGCGGCCGAGCAATGCGGGCGCACGGTGCCGCTGCATGTCGAGCCCGTGCAGACGCTGTCTGCCTGGCTGGCCGCGCTCGCGCCTGCCGTCGACGAATGGCGCGGCCTGCTGAGCCCGCGCGCCGCGTCGTCGTTGGCCGCCTTCCCCCAGCAGCGCGCGCTTTTCCTCAGCGGCCCCGAAGGCGGCCTCAGCGAGGCCGAAGAGGACGCCGCCCGCGCCCGCGGCTTCGCGGCCATCACGCTCGGCCCGCGCATCCTGCGCGCCGACACCGCGCCGCTGGCCGTCCTCTCCTGGCTCGCCCTGTCATGAGGCCCCCACGCGCGCATTCGCGCACTGCCTTGCAGGCCGCACCGGGCCAGTGGCTCGGTTCTTCGCCAGTCATGCAGCGTCCATTGGACGCTGCATGCACGGGCTCAGCCCCCCGAGGGAGAGCTCCAGCGCCTACGGGCGGCCGGGCGGCGCTGGCGTGAACCGCAAGCTCGCCCTGCTGGTCCTGGTCCAGGGCCTGTTCCTGACCAACAACATCTGCTTCATGGCCATCAACGGCCTGGTCGGCCTGGCGCTGGCGCCGCGGCCCTGGATGGCGACGCTGCCCATCTGCGCTTACGTGGGCGGCGGCGCGCTGATGGCCCGCATGGTGGGTCGCCACCAGCTGCGCTTCGGCCGCCGGCGCGCCTTCCAGATCGGCCTCGTCGTCGCCATGCTGTGCTGCGCCGTCGCGTTGTGGAGCGTGCTGCACGCGCAGTTCTGGGGCGTCGTGCTCGCGACGCTGGCCGCGGGCTACTACACGTCCAACGCGGCCTTGTATCGCTTCGCCGCGACCGAGCTCGTCGCGCCAGACAAGCGCGAGGCGGCCATTTCCTGGGTGCTGGGCGGCGGCTGCCTGGGCGCCATCATCGGCCCGCTGCTGGCCCGCGAAAGCAAGAACCTGCTGGTGGCGCCCTTCGCTGGTGCCTATCTGCTGCTCATCGTCGTCGCCGTCATCGGTTTCCTGCTGATCTCTCTGATCGACTTCCCGCCGCTGGCCCAACCCGCGCCCGGTGCCGGCGGCCGTTCCGGCGCCGCGCTTGCGCAACAGCCGGTCTTCATGGTCGCCCTCGCCGCGAGTGCCCTCGGCTACGGCGTCATGAATTTGCTGATGGCCGCCACGCCCATCGCCATGGGCCAGTGCGGCCTGCCGTTCGCGGATGCGAGCATGGTGCTGCAGTGGCATGTGCTTGGCATGTTCGTGCCGAGCTTCTTCACCGGGCCGCTGATCAAGCGCGTCGGCGTGCTGCCCGTCATGGCGGTGGGCGTGCTGCTCAACCTCGGTTGCGTCGCCTTCGCGCTGTCGGGCCAGGACCGTGACCACTTCCTCGGCGCCCTGCTGCTGCTCGGCATCGGCTGGAACTTCCTCTACATCGGCGGCACGACGCTGTTCACCCAGGCCTATCGCCCCGAGGAGAAGACACGTGCCCAAGGGTTGCTGGACACCGGCGTCTACGCGACGATGACGCTGACGTCGTTCTCGTCCGGTGCCTTGGTGACGACCGGCGGCTGGCAGTGGATGAACTGGGCCAGCCTGGTGCCCATCGCGCTGTGCGCGGCGGCGCTGGCCGCACTGGCAATGCTTCAGCGCCGGTCGTGCTGAAGGTATTCGGCCGCCATCTGCTGGCCGATCAGGTCGGGCCTGAGGCGCGACAGCGCCTTGATGTCCAGGTCACGCTGGGTCACGAACAGCGGCGCGCCGATGCGCAGGCCGTTGATGACGCCGCCGTCGCCGAAGGTGGGCAGCAGCGGGTAGGTGCGCAGGCGCAGCACCAGGGTGCCGCCCTCGTCCTGGAAGAGGGCGGTTTCGATCAGCGTGTTGCAGCCCAGGTTGTCGGCTGCTTCGAGCAGTGCGGCACCGGCGGCCTGAGGATCGACCTGCACGGCGGACATCGCTATCGGGACGATGCGCCGGCCGTCAGTGTCCAGGGCGTCGGCGATGGCGGAATTGAAGCTCTGGTTCAACCCGTCCCAGTCCGGCCCGCCCTGCGTCGGCGGATTGCGGCCCTGGCCGAAAACCAGGGTGCAGGGCACGGCCTGCGCGGCGACGGCCGCGAGCGCCAGTGCCGTCGCCGCGATCAGCTCACACGGGTGCATCGCCTTCGGCCGGTTTGCGCGTCGAGCCCTTGACGAGGTCGAAGCGGAACAGCCGGCATTCGATGGGGCCGTTCCACATCGGCACGCGGCGCGACTCCTTCAGCCGCATCTTGCTCGGCAGCTTCATGTCGGGGCTGAGCATCCAGGCCGTCCAGCCGGCCGGGTTCTCGGTGTACTGGCGCTTCCAGTGGGCGGCCAGGCGGGGGAAGAAGTCATCCCCCGCGTCGCGCTCCTCGCTGCCGCCGGCATCTCGCGTCATGGCCGCCTTGCCCCGCACCTCGATGCGCTCGCCATATGGCGGGTTCATGACGATGCTGCCCGCGATGCCCTCGGGCAGCTGCGGCGCGGGGCGCTCCAGCGCGTCGCCGCCGTTGAACTGGATGTACTGGGCCACGCCGGCGCGTTCGGCGTTGCGGCGCGCGAAGTCGACCATGCGGAAGGCGACGTCGCTGGCGTAGATGGGCACGGCGGGCGGATGGATGCGCGCACGCGCGGCCTGGGCCATCTCGCCCCACGCGGCTTTCAGCGCCGGCGTGGAGAAGGGGATCTGGCGCTCGAAGGCGAAGCGACGCAGCAGGCCCGGTGCCGAATCGCAGGCGATCAGCGCCGCCTCGATGGGAATGGTGCCCGAGCCGCAGCAGGGATCGTGCAGGGCCGATTCACCGCGCCAGCCGGCGGCGGCCAGCATGGCGGCGGCCAGGGTCTCTTTCAGCGGCGCATCACCCTTGTCGACGCGCCAGCCGCGCTTGAAGAGGGGCTCGCCCGAGGTGTCGACATAGATCGCCGCCCGTTCGGGGCCGACATGCAGCAGCACGGGGAGGTCGGGCGAGTGTGTGTCCACGCTGGGTCGCTCGCCGGTGTGCTCGCGCAGCTGGTCGCAGATCGCGTCCTTGATGCGCAGCGTCGTGAAGTTCAGACTCTTCAGCGGCGAGCGCTGGGCGACCGTGTCGACGCGCAGGGTGTGCCGCGGCGTGATCCAGTCGCGCCAGTCGACGCGGCGCGCCAGCGCATAGAGGTCTTCCTCGTGGCGGTAAGGGCCTTCGATCAGCTCGACCAGCACGCGCTGGGCGAGCCGGCTCTCGAGATTGATGCGCAACACGTCCTCGGCCGTGCCCAGCACGCCGCAGCCGCCGCGCAGCACCTCGACCTTGCTGCGCACGCCGGGCGGCAGGAAGCGCTTGAGCTCCTCTTCAAGCAGGGGCTCGACACCACCGGCACAGGACACGAACAGCGAAAGTTTGTTGGGCAGGCTCACGGGCGGCATTGTCGCCGCCCTCTAAACTGACAGCGTTGCCATCCGTGCTGCCCGTCATGAAGCGAATCGTGCCGACCCTCGCCTTCCTGTTCACCGCCACCCAGGCGTCGGCCCAGCCGGTCTATCCGCCGCACACCATTCCCAACACCCAGCTGCGCGCCCTGGCCAAGAACGCCGACGGCCGCAGCTACCAGCTGCACGTCCACCTGCCGGGCTCCTTTGCCAAGGACCCCAAGCGCCGCTACCCGGTGCTCTACGTGACCGACGGCTACTGGGATTTCGCCACCGTCGTGGCCTCCTATAACAACCTGAACTACGACAAGGTCGTGCCGGAGTTCGTCATCGTCGGCCTGGGCTATGCGGGCGACAACCTGGACTACGGCGAGCTGCGCAATTGGGAGCTGTCGCCGGTGCGCATGAACCCGCTGTCCTCCAGCACCGGCAATGCCGACAAGTTCATCGCCGCGCTGGAGAAGGAGATCTTTCCGCTGGTGGAGCGCGACTACCGCGGCGACCCGACCCAGCGCTATCTGGCCGGCAGCTCGCTCGGTGGCCTGTTCGCCCTGCATGCGATGTATGCCAGGCCCGATCTCTTCAAGGGCTATATCGCGGCCAGCCCGGCCGTCGTGGTGGGCGGCGACTGGATCATCGGCCGGGCCAAGGCCTATGCCGCAACCGGCAAGCCCCTCCAGGCGCGCCTGTATGTGACCGGCGCCGAGAACGAGTGGCCGGGCTTCTTGGCCGGCATCAAGCGCTACCAGGCCCTGCTGCCGGAGTTGAAGCACCCCGGCCTGGTCTACGAGAACCGCAGCATCGACGGGGAGCGGCATGCCGGCACCAAGGCCGAGAGCTATACGCGCGGCATGCGCTTCGTGTTCGAACCGCTGGCTCCTGAGAAGGGCCCGTCGCGCGATTGACTGGACGGGCCCTCACGCGGCTTACTGGCGCACGAAGTCCAGCAGATCCTGGTTGAGGCGGTCCTTGTGCGTGTCGGTGATGCCGTGCGGGCCGCCGGCGTACTCGATCAGGCGCGCGCCCTTGACCAGTTTGACCGTGGCACGGCCGGTGGTCTCGATGGGCACGACCTGGTCGTCGTCACCATGGATGACCAGCGTCGGGATGTCGAACTTCTTCAGGTCGCCGCGGAAGTCGGAATAGAAGAAGGCGTCGATGCTGTCGTAGGTGGCCTTGGCGCCGGCCTGCATGCCCTGAGCAAAGAAGCTGTCGACCAGGCCGCTCGAGGGCTTGGCACCGGGGCGGTTGAAGCCGAAGAAGGGGCCGCCGGCGATGTCCTTGTAGAGCTGGGCGCGGTTGTCCAGCGAGGCCTTGCGCAGGCCGTCGAACACGGCCGCGGGCACGCCCTCGGGATGGCTGGGTGTCTGGCCCATGATGGGCGTGACGGCGCTCACCAGCACGGCCTTGGCGACGCGCGCTGTGCCATGGCGGCCGATGTAGCGCGCCACCTCGCCGCCGCCGGTGGAGAAGCCCACCAGCGTTGCGTGCTTGATGTCCAGGGCGCGCAGCACGGCGTCGAGGTCGTCGGCGTACTGGTCCATGTTGTTGCCGGCCCAGGGCTGGCCTGAGCGGCCGTGGCCGCGGCGGTCATGGGCGATGACGCGGTAGCCATGCTCGGCCAGGAACTGCATCTGCGACTCCCAGCTGTCGGAACTCAAAGGCCAGCCATGGCTGAAGACGACGACGGCGCCGTTCCTCGGGCCCCAGTCCTTCACGTACAGGGGCGTGCCGTCGTTGGCGGCCACATAGGAGCTGGCGATGGCGACCTTGGCGACGGGTGCGGCCGAAGCGGTGGTCTGGGTGGCAAAGCCGGCGACGGCGATGGTGGCGGCGACGGCAAGGCGGGTGATGGCGTTCATGGCGGGCTCCTTGAGCAGGTCGTTGGGGGCGGGTTGGATCTGTCTTGCGACGGGATGAACTGTGCCGGCGATGCGTGTACTGAAAATGCCATAAAGTACGTTTGACTTTGCATTTCGTACTGACCATGGCCGACCGACTTGCCGCCCTCTTCGCCCACTTCGCCGTCCGCGCCGAGACCTTCCAGGTCGGCCCGCTGTGTGGCGTCAACAGCCTGGAGCCCCAGGCGGGGCGCGGCCAGCTGCACCTGATCCGTGCGGGCGGCGTGGAGGTGCATCACGGCACGCCCGAGGCTCTGCGCATAGCGGAGCCCAGCCTGCTGCTCTACCCGCGCCCGCTGGCGCACCGCTTCGTCACGGACCCGAGCAGCGGCGCGCAGTTCCTGTGCGCCCACATGGCCTTCGAGGGTGGCGCCAGCCACCCCATCGCCGCGGCGCTGCCGGCCTGGATCTGCCTGCCGCTATCCGCGGTGCCCAGCTGCGCGCCGGTGCTGGCCCAGCTGTTCGCCGAGGCCGAGGCCACGCATTGCGGTCGCCAGCTGATGCTGAACCGGCTGTTCGAGGTGCTGATGATCTGGGTGCTGCGCGAGCTGATGGCCCAGGGCCGGGTCGACTCGGGCATGCTGGCTGGCCTGTCCCACCCCAGGCTGCGCGGCGCGCTGGTGGCGATGCACGACACGCCGCAGCGCGAATGGCCGCTGGAGGAGCTGGCCGCTGCGGCCGGCATGTCGCGCACGGTGTTCGCCAACAGTTTTCGTGACGTGGTGGGCTGCACGCCGGGCGTCTATCTGCAGCGCTGGCGCATCGGCCTGGCGCAGAAGGGCCTGCGCGAGGGCAAGGCCCTCAAGCACATCGCGATGGATGTGGGTTATGGCGGCGAGGCGGCGTTGTCGCGGGCCTTTCGGGCCCACACGGGCCAGTCGCCGCGGGAGTGGCGCAAGGCGGCGGTGGCGAGCGCGTCAGCCGCCTGAGTTGATCACCGCTTCCAGCCGGTGCCCATCGGGGTCGATCACGAAGCAGGCGTAGTAGTTCGGACCGTAGTGGAGCCGCGGTCCCGGGGTGCCGTTGTCCCGGCCGCCGTGCGCGAGGGCTGCGGCGTGGAAGGCATGGATAGAGGCGCGGTCCGGTGCGGCAAAGGCTAAATGCATGCCGTGGCCCGCGCTCGCCGAGGAGACGGCGGCCTGCTTGATGCAAAACTTGTCCCCCTGCCCGGGCAGCCCGTAGCCCACAGCCTGGCCATACTCGCCGGGGCGCAGGTCTTCGAAAACGCGCATATAGCCCAGGGTTGCCAATGCCGCGTCGTAGAAGGCGGCTGCGCGCTCGATGTCCGTGACGCCGAACGACAGGTGATGAAGCATGTGCATGGGCTGGCGCTCCCCTACAGCGCCTTGCGCAAATTCGCCGGCGCGATCTTCATCGCCTCGCGATACTTGGCCACCGTGCGCCGCGCGCACTGGATGCCCTGTTCCTCGAGCATGGCCGCCAGAGCGCTGTCCGACAGCGGCTTCTTGATGTCCTCGGCCGCGACGAACTGCTTGATGAGGGCGCGCACCGCCGTGCTGGAGGCTTCGCCGCCGGCTTCGGTGCTCAGCCCCGAGCCGAAGAAATACTTCAGCTCGAAGGTGCCCCAGCTGGTGGCCATGTATTTGGCCGTCGTCACGCGCGAGATGGTGGACTCGTGCAGGCCGAGCTCGTCGGCGATCTCGCGCAGCACCAGCGGCTTCATGGCCAGCTCGCCATGCGTGAAGAAGCCACGCTGGCGTTCGACGATGGCCTGGCTGACGCGCAGGATGGTGTCAAAGCGCTGCTGGATGTTCTTGATGAACCAGCGCGCCTCCTGCAGCTGGCCGCCCAGCGGCGAATTGCTGATGCCGCCGCGCGTGGCGCGCAGGGCATTGGCATAGAGCTCGTTGATGCGCAGCTTGGGCGCGACCTCGGGGTTGAGCAGCACGCGGAACTCGCGGCCGCTCTTGCGCACGATGACGTCGGGCACGATGGCCGCGGCGGCGCCTTGCGCGAAGCGGCGGCCCGGCTTGGGCTCGAGCTGGGTGATCAGGCACTGGGCCTCACGCAGCAGTGCCTCGTCGGCACCGGTCTCGCTCATCAGCCGGCGCATGTCGCGGCGGGCCAGCAGCTCCAAGTGACTCTTGCAGATCAGGATGGCAATGATCTGGCCGGGGCTCTTGGGCAGTGCGCGCAGTTGCAGCGTCAGGCATTCGGACAGGTCGCGCGCGCCGATGCCGACCGGCTCCAGGCTCTGCAGCAGGCGCAGCGCAATGCGCAGCCGGTCGATCAGCTCCTCGAGCTCTCCGGGGTCTTGCGTGAAGGCCGCCGCGATGTCCTCCAGCGCGTCCTCGAGATAGCCGTCCTCGTTCAGCGACTCGATCAGCACATGCAGGGCAGCGCGGTCCTCTGCGGACAGATGGTGGCCGGCCAGTTGCTGGGCCAGGTGCTCGGCCAGGGTCAGCTCAGCCGACTCCTGGCTCTCGCGTTCGCCGTCGTCATCGCCGCCACTGCCGCTGCCGCTGGGCAGCTCGCGGATGCCGTCGAAGTCGTCGCCCTCGGTGCCGTTCTCCCAGTCTTCGCGCTCGGTGCCGCCGAAGTCCTCGCCGCTGAGCTCGGGCGCCTCGGGCGCGTCGGCCTCGCCACCGTTGTCATTGCCGCTCTCGGCAGACGATTCGGCCGGAGCGTTGGCTGCCAGCTCGGGCGCGCTTACGGTGAATTCCTCTTCGGTCTCGAGCAGCGGATTGCTGGCCAGCATCTGCTCGACTTCCTGGTGCAGCTCCAGCGTCGACAACTGCAGCAGGCGGATGGATTGCTGCAGCTGGGGCGTCAGCGCGAGGTGCTGACTGAGCCTTACCTGGAGGGTCTGCTTCATCTCAGAAGACCGCTGTATTCCGGGCCGAGCGCTGGGCCGCTCCCGAGCCGGCCCGCTCTGGCGGTGTGCTTGTGGCTCGAAGCCACAAGCATCGCCGTCCCCTCGGGGGCTGAGGCCGGACACATGGTGCCCGGTGTGCGGCATGTGCCTGCCGAAGGGCTGCGGCACTGCCGTAGCGCGGTCTGCAAGACCGACCAGACGCGCTCGCGTTCAGCGACGCGAGGATGGGCGAGGGGCTAACCATGCTCACATCCGGAAGTTTTCGCCGAGATAGACCTTGCGCACGTCGGCATTGGCCACGATCTCGTCGGGCGTGCCTTCGGCGAGCACGGCGCCCTCGCTGATGATGTAGGCGCGGTCGCAGATGCCCAGGGTCTCGCGTACGTTGTGATCCGTGATCAGCACGCCGATGCCGCGCGCCTTCAGGAAGCTGATGATGCGCTGGATCTCCAGCACCGCGATGGGATCGACGCCGGCGAAGGGCTCATCCAGCAGGATGAAGCGCGGCTGGGTGGCCAGGGCCCGGGCGATCTCGACGCGGCGCCGCTCGCCGCCCGACAGGGCCGGCGCCGGGCTGTCGCGCAGGCCCTCGATGGAGAGATCGTGCAGCAGGCCGTTGAGCAGTTCGTCGATGCGCGCCTTGGAAAGGGCCCGGCCAGCGGAGTCCTGCTGCAGTTCCAGCACGGCGCGGATGTTCTGCTCGACCGTCAGCTTGCGGAAGATGGAGGCTTCCTGCGGCAGATAGCTCAGGCCGAGGCGGGCGCGCGCATGGATGGGCAGGCGCTGCACTTCGGCGCCGTCGATGCGGATGACGCCGGCGTCCGAGCGCACCAGGCCGACGATCATGTAGAAGCTGGTGGTCTTGCCCGCGCCGTTGGGGCCGAGCAGGCCGACGACCTCGCCGCAGTCGACGCGCACATGGACGTTCTTGACGACCTTGCGCACGCCATAGGTCTTGGCCAGCGCCTCGGCCTCGAGGCGGCTGCCGCATGCCGCGGCGGGGCCGCTGGTGACGGGCTCGGCCACGGTCATGGGGTCTTCTTCGGCGGCGTGATCGTGGTGGACGGCTGCAGCGGCAACGCGGCGGGCGGTGCCGAAGCCGCGGCATCGGGCTGGGTGCGCGGCATCAGCACCATGCGCACGCGACCGTTGGGGTTGGGCGAGGCGTTGCCGCCCTCCAGCGCGAAGACCTCGGTGCGGCTGTCGTAGACGATGACGGCGCCGGTGACCTCCTGCGCCACCAGCGTGCCTTGCGTGCGGCGAACATTGGCGTTGCCGATGAAGCGCACGGTCTCGGTCTTGGTGTCGTATTCGAGCTGGTCGGCGCGGCCTTCGATGGCTTCCCCGGGCACGTCGCGGGCCTGGCGGAAGGTGACGGGCTTGCCCGCCGCGCCGCTGGCATAGGCCTGGTGGTAGCCGTCGCGGGTCTCGCGCACGTCCACGCGGTCAGCGTTCAGCATAAGGCTGCCCTTGGTGATGATGACGTTCCCGAACAGCTCGGTGCGCTGGTTGACGCTGTCGATGCGCCCCTCCTTCTCGGACGTCAGCACGATGGGCTTGAGCCGGTCGGCCTTCTCGGCCTGGGCGGCGGAGACGGCGAGCACGAGAGCGAGCGGAATCAGGTGGCGGGGCATGGCGGCACGGAAGTTGCAGGCCATTCTAGGGGCCGGCTCGCGTCGCCAGCCTTTCCCACGCGGCAAGTGGGTCAGGAAACCTTGCCGGCCCGTGCCATCTTGACGAGATGGTCCGCCACGGCCAGGGCCTGCTGGCCTTGCGCGGCCGGGCTTTGGTCGGGCCTGCCGGCCATGGCCGGGCTGGTGCGCCAGCGTCCGGCGATGACGAGGGCGGGGACGCCGCTGGCGCCCGCGAGCTCGGCCAGCTTCACGCCCTGCTGGACCTTGGCCTGGACGCCGAAGGAGTTGAAGGCCTGTTCGAACCGGGCTCCATCCACGCCCAGCCGGCGGACCAGGGCGACGATGGCCGCGTCGTCATTGGCCTCGACGCCCTCACGATGGAAGGCGCTGAAGATGCCGCTGTGCACGGCCGGTGTCAGGGCGCCGATGGCTTCCAGCGCGTAGTACATGCGCTGGTGCAGCTTCAGGACGGCCTGTTGGCCCACCGGCACGCGGCGGAAGCTCGCATCCGCCGGCAGCTGCTGCACCCAGGCTTCCAGCTGCGGGTCGAAGGCGTTGCAGAACGGGCAGCGGTAGAAGAAGAACTCGATGACCTCGATCTTGTCGCCGCTGGCGGGCAGGGGCTGGCCCAGGCGCGCGTAGTGCCTGCCCTCGACGGGGCCGCCCTGGGCGAGGGCGGCAGGGGCGACCCAGCTGGCAGCAATGGCCGCGGCGGCCTGGCGGCGCCTCATGCCTTGCCGCTGCGTGCCAGCTTGACGAGGTAGTCCGCCACCGCCAGGGCCTGCTGCCCCTGGGCCGCTTCGCTCTGGCCCGGCGTGCCGGCCTGGGCGGGGCTGGTGCGCCAGCGGCCGGCGATCACCAGCGCGGGCACTTCGTTGGCGCCGGTGCTTTCGGCCAGCTTGGCGCCCTGCTGGACCTTGGCCTGGATGCCGAAGGAGTTGAAGGTCTGCTTGAACTTGGCGCCATCCACGCCCAGGCGGCTGACCAGGGCGACGACGGCCGCCTCGTCATTGGCTTCGACACCACCGTGGTGGAAGGCGTTGAAGATGCCGCTGTGCACGGTCGGCGTCAGCGCACCCATGGCTTCCAGCGCGTAGTACATGCGCTGGTGCAGCTTCAGGATGGCCTGCTGTCCCACCGGCACGCGGCGGAAGCTGACATCGGCTGGCAGCTGGTGCACCCAGGCTTCCAGCAGCGGATCGAAGGCGTTGCAGTGCGGGCAGCGGTAGAAGAAGAACTCGATGACCTCGATCTTGCCGGGCGTGCCGGGCAGGGTCTGGCCGAGGCGCACGTAATGCTTGCCTTCGACCGGGCCGCCCTGGGCGAACACGGCCGGCGCGAAGCTGGCTGCGACCAGAGCCGCGGTGGCGTCGCGCCGCTTCATGATTTGGTCCTGGCGCGCTGGATCAGGAAGTCGGTGATCTGCAGCGCCTTCTGGCCCAGCTCGAGCTCGGGCAGGCGCTGGGGCAGGCCCTTGCCGGCGTCGCTGGGCGAGGTCAGGAAGCGGCCGGCGATGCCGATGCTGGGCACGCCGTCGATGCGGTAGGCCTCGGACAGCTTCTCGGCCTGGGTGCATTTGCTGACCACGCCGAAGGAGTTGTAGGCGTCCTGGTACTTGGCCGGGTCGATGCCCAGCGGCGCCAGGAACTTGGCCTGCGCCTTGGAGTCCTCAAGGCCCAGCCCCTGCTGGTGCATGGCGTTGAAGATGGCAGGGCGGGCGGCGGCTTCCTTGCCCAGGGCCTCCAGCGCATAGAACATGCGCTGGTGGATCTTGACGTTGGCACGGAAGGCCACATGCACCTTGCGGAAGGCGACGTCGGCGGGCAGCTGCTTGGCCCAGGCTTCGACAGCAGGCTCGAAGGCATAGCAGTGCGGGCAGCCGTACCAGAAGAACTCGACGACCTCGATCTTGCCGGGCGGCGTTGGCAGTGGTGGGTTCAGCACCGAGTAGTTGCGGCCCTCGATGGGGCCGCCCTGGGCGAGGGCATCGCTGGCGGCGCCAGTGGCACCGAGAACAGGCGCGGAGGCGAGCAGGGCGGAGAAATCGCGGCGCTTCATGGCGGCAGTCATCCTTCAGGCAGTGATGCGGTCAGCGTTGTACACGAACGAGATTGGCCTCGAAGCCGGCGGCCTCGATCTTGCGCTGCAGATCTTCGGCGGCCTCGCGGGTGTCGTTGGGCCCCAGGCGCACGCGGAAGACGGTGCGGCCGTTCTGCTCGCGCTCCATGACTTTGGCGGTGAAGCCCTGGATGGCCAGCTTGGCCTTCTGGGCCTCGGCCTCTTCGGGGCGGGTGAAGGCGCCGGCCTGCACGAAGTAGACATAGGCGTCGGCAGCGGCGGCAGCCGTCGCGGCGGGCGCGGAGGCTGCCGCGGGCGTTTCGGCCTTGGCTGCGGCTGGCTTGGGTGCCGGCGGGGCCGTGGCGGCTGCGGCGGCACTGGCCGTGGCCGCCGCGGTGCTGGCCGTGGTGCTGGGCGGCGATGGCAAGGCAGCGACCGGCGCGTTGACGACGCCGCTGGCGCTGCGTGCGGCCTTGCCGGCCAGGGGCGCGTTCGGGTCCCAGTTCTTGTTGCGCTCGGCCTCCTGGGCGTCCTGCTCGGCGGTGCGCTGCGGCACCTTGTTCACGAAGGGGATGGGCACCTTGGTGATGTAGAGGGCCACGCCCAGCGCCACGGCCAGGCCCACCAGCAGGCCCACGATGAGGCCAAGGACGAAGCCGCCTTTCTGGTTCTTCTGGCCGGCGGGTTTGGAGGCAGCAGTCATTCGTTCTCCGAGCTTTCCGAAGTGGTTTCAGCAGTGTCGCGGCTCATCTGCTCGGGCGCGCTGACGCCCAGCATGCCCAGGGCATTGGCCAGCACCTGGCGGGTCGCAGCCAGCAGGGCGACGCGGGCGCGGCTCAGTTCCGGCGCCTGGTCCATCACACGCTCGGCGGCGTAGTAGGAGTGGTAGGCGCCGGCCAGGTCGCGGGCATAGAAGGCCACGTCATGCGGGGCGATGCCGTTGGCGGCGCCGGTCAGCATGTCGGGGTAGGCGGCGAGCTTGAGCATTAGCGCCTCTTCCGTCGGGGCGGTCAGCAGGCTGAGGTCGGCAGCGGCAATCGTCGACACGTCGCCACCCATTTCCGCGGCCCATTTGCGGATGACCGAGCAAATGCGTGCATGGGCGTACTGCACATAGAACACCGGGTTCTCGTCGTTGGCCTTCAGGGCCAGGTCGACGTCGAAGACGAACTCGGTGTCGGCCTTGCGGCTGATCAGGAAGAAGCGCACCGCGTCGCGGCTGGTCCAGTCGATCAGGTCACGCAGCGTCACGTAGGAGCCGGCACGCTTGGAGATTTTGACCTCCTCGCCGTTCTTCATGACCGTGACCATCTTGTGCAGCACGTAGTCGGGGAAGCCCTGAGGGATGCCCAGGTTCTGGGCCTGCAGGCCGCCGCGCACGCGGGCGATGGTGCCGTGGTGGTCGGTGCCCTGGATGTTGATGCACTGGGTGTAGCCGCGCTCGAACTTGTTGACGTGGTAGGCCACGTCGGGCACGAAATACGTGTAGCCGCCCTCGGACTTGCGCATCACGCGGTCCTGGTCGTCACCGTAGTCGGTGGACTTGAACCACAGCGCGCCGTCCTTCTCGTAGGTCTTGCCGCTGTCCACCATGCGCTGCACGGCCGCCTCGAGCTGGCCGCCCTGATAGACGCTGCTCTCGAGGAAGTAGTTGTCGAACTTGAGGCCGAAGGCCTGCAGGTCCAGGTCCTGCTCGTGGCGCAGATAGGCCACAGCGAACTGGCGGATGCTGTCCAGGTCGTCAATGTCGCCCGAGGCCGTGAACTCGCGGTCGTCGGCCTTGACCGTCTCCTTGCGCAGGAAGGCGTCGGCGATGTCCTGGATGTAGTCGCCGTTGTAGAACTTCTTGCTCTCGGGGTTGTCCGGGTCGGTCGGCCAGCAAGCGTCGCCCGGCTTGAAGCCCTTCAGGCGCAGCTGGGTGGAGTGGGCCAGGGTGGCGATCTGCACGCCGGCGTCGTTGTAATAGAACTCGCGGGTGACCTGATGGCCCTGGCTCTGGAAGACCGAGCACAGCGAATCGCCCAGGGCCGCCTGGCGCGCATGGCCGACGTGCAGGGGGCCGGTCGGATTCGCCGACACGAACTCGATCATCACGTGCTTGTCCGTCGCCGGGCGATGGCCGAAGTTGGCGCCCGCGGCCAGCACTTCGGTCACGACGGCCTGCTTGGCCTCGGGCTTGAGGCGGATGTTGATGAAGCCGGGGCCGGCGATTTCCATGGCCTGCACCCAGGTCTGGAAGGCCGGCTTGGCCGAAAGTAGGGCGATCAGGCGGGTGGCCAGTTCTCGGGGATTGGCCTTGAGCGGCTTGGCCAGCTGCATGGCGGCCGTGCAGGCGAAATCGCCATGGGCGGCCTGCTTGGGCGATTCGAAGGCCGCCGGGGCGTTGGAGCCGGGGGCGATTTCCTGGAGAGAGTCGGCGAGTGCGGCGAGCAGCGCCTGCTTGGCTTGGATCATGGGGGGCGATTTTAGGAGGCGGGCCTCGTCCAGCCAGAACGCATGGCCGGGCCGCCCGGCTGACTCAGGCTGACGGGGCGCCGTGGCAGGCGACGCAGAGCTTGTTGCCCTCGGGGTCGCGGAAATAGGCGCCGTAGTAGTTGGGGTGGTAGTGCGGCCGCGGCCCGGGCGGGCCTTCGCAGCGGCCGCCATGGGCCAGGGCGGTGGCGTGGGCCGCGTCGACCTGGTCCCGGCTGGCGGCAACCAAGGCCACCATCTGGCCATTGCCCGGCTCATGTTCGCCCTCGAAGGGCTCGCCGATGAGCAGCAGCGGCCGCGGCCCCGGCGTGCTCTGCCAGCCGGCCCAGGGGCCTGACGGGTCGCAGAAGCGCTCGGCGATGCCCAGCCCCGCCAGCAGCGGCCGATAGAAGGCCAGGGCGCGCTCAAAGTCGCGAATGCCGAGAAAAACGTGGGAGAACAAGGGGCTGCACCTCCTGGAGCGACCCGTATCATGCCCCGCGATGACCGCATCCGCCGACGATCTGCCAGCCCACATCGGTCGCTATCAGGTGCTCAAGCGCCTGGGCGAAGGTGCGACCAGCGATGTGTTCCTGGCCCGCGACCCCTTCCAGGACGTGGAGGTGGCCATCAAGCGCATGCGCGCCTGGGCGCCGCCGCAGGACGCGCCGGCCAGCGACTTCAGCAACCGCTTCTTCAGCGCCGAGGCGGCGCTGGCCGGGCGGCTGCACCACCCCAATGTCGTCGCCATCCTCGACGCCGTGTCCGAGGAGGCCTCGCCCTATCTCGTCATGGAGTACGTGCCCGGCGTCACGCTGAAGCACTTCTGCCGCAGCGATCGCCTGCTGCCGCTGGACCAGATCGTCGAGCTGGGCTTCAAGTGCGCCATGGCCCTCTCCTATGTCTACCGCCAGGGCGTCATCCACCGCGACGTGAAGCCGGCCAATTTGCTGGCCGTGCTGGACGCTAGCGGCCAGGTCGTCGATGTCAAGGTCAGTGACTTCGGCTCGGCCCTGAACCTGTTGGCCGATTCGACGCAGATCCACCGCGTCGGCTCCCTGGCCTATATGCCGCCGGAGCAGATCGAGGGTGGCGACGTGGATTGCCGGGCCGACATCTATGCCCTGGGCGCTGTGCTCTATCACCTGATCAGCGGCCGGGCGCCCTTCGACGCGCCGCACCAGATGGCGCTGATGCACCAGATCTACCACCAGCAGCCGCCGCCGCTGATGGGCCAACGCGCGGGCGTCACCGAGGGCCTGGACGCCGTCGTGCTGCGCGCCCTGGCCAAGAACCCTCACGAGCGCTTTGCCGACTGGGAGAGCTTTGCCCAGGCCCTGTCGGCCCTGGTGGCCAGCCAGCAGGTGCCGCTGAACCGCCTCGGCGAGGTGCGCGACTCCGAGCGCTTCAACCTGCTGCGTTCGCTGGAATTCTTTGCCGACTTCGGAGACGTGCAGCTGTGGGAAGTGGTGAGGCGCGCGCGCTGGAGGCGCTACCCCGTCGGCCACGCCCTCTTCAGGCGCGGCCAGGAGGGCAACAGCTTCCACATCATTGCCCAGGGCGAGGTCCAGGTCTTCCGCGAGAACCGGCTGGTGGCCTCGCTGGGCCAGGGCACCTCGGTGGGCGAGATGGCCTATCTGGCGCCCAACCCCGACCTGCGCCGCCACAGCGCCGAGATCCGCGTCAGCCAGGAGTGCACGACGATCTGCTTCACGCCCGAGTCCGTCGGCCAGCTGAGCCCCGAATGCCAGCACCGCTTCGACCGCGGCTTCATCCGCGTGCTGGTGCGCCGCCTGCATGCCGCCCACGAGGCCCTGCACCATCCGCGGCGCATTTTGTAGCCCTGGTCTTCGGCGGCCTGTAGCGGCGCGTCCACAGGCTTGGCACCGTCAAGGGCCCATGCTTGAATCAGGCGTTCCCCCACCCCTCCAGAGGAAGGAGTTCCCATGAGACGAATCGCCATCCTGATCGCCTGCGCTGCTGTCGCTTTCGGCGCCCAGGCCACGCCGCAGCAGGACAAGATGAAGTCCTGCAACGCCGAGGCCAAGGACAAGAAGGGCGACGAGCGCAAGGCCTTCATGAAGGAGTGCCTGTCCGCCAAGCCCGCGGCCGATGCCGCAAAGCCCGTGGCCGATGCAGCCTCCCCCGCCTGCGAGAAGTCGGCCGCCGACAAGAAGCTGCACGGTGCCGCCGCCAAGAGCCACATCAAGAAGTGCATGGCCGACGCGGCCTCGGCGCCCAAGTGACGATCTGAACGGCCGACAGGCCCTGTAGGACGAAAGCCACCTTCGGGTGGCTTTTTTGCTGGAGGCGGTAGGTCGGGTCCGACGTGTTTTCGGCCGGGTCTCCGGTTCCGGCGAACCCTTGCGGCGCCGAAAGTTGGCTCACGTGATTGCCACCTCTTCAGGAGCCAAGCATGAGCCACTCTGTACTGAACGCCACCCCCACCCGCGCCTACCGGCGCGTGAGCCTGATCTCGGTCGCCGCCGCAGCCACCCTGTCGCTGACGGCCTGCGCCGGCATGTCTCACCGTGAGACCAGCACCGTCGTCGGAGCGACGACCGGTGCCGTCATCGGCGGCGCCCTGACCGGCTCGACGGCCGGTGCCGCTATCGGCGCCGCCGCCGGCGGTGTCGTCGGCAACGAAGTGTCGAAGAAGCGCGACCGCTGAGGCATTCAGGCCGGTGTGAGCCGGCCTGGATGCGCCGTCGGTGCGCTGCGAGAGCCCGGGCTGTGCTAAGCGACGTGACAGGCCACGCGCCGGCCGTCCACCTCGCGCAGCAGCGGCGGCTCTTGAGAGCAACGCGCGACGGCCAGCGGGCAGCGCTTGTGGAAGCTGCAGCCCGTGGGCGGGTTGAGCGGGCTGGGCAGCTCGCCGCGAATGACGATGCGCTCGCGCCGGTCCGCCTTGCGCAAGGCCGGCGTCGCGCTCATCAGCGCCCGCGTGTAAGGGTGCAGCGGCCGGGCGAACAGCGTCGCCTTGGGCCCGATCTCGACGGCCGTGCCCAGGTACATGACCATGACCTCG
>Ga0194137_10000126_pt1 | contig 50343 bp, 38 predicted proteins | sample TARM_MetaG_T3_14_FD_134025 | JGI IMG/M metagenome (GOLD analysis project Ga0194137, IMG submission 134025) | Freshwater microbial communities from Pennsylvania, USA, analyzing microbe dynamics in response to fracking - TARM_MetaG_T3_14 (version 2) | ecosystem: Environmental > Aquatic >...
CAGAACAGTGATCTCCGAACGCTTGATCGATCTCCACGCGGGCTGGCAGTTGGCCGAAGCACCGGCTGACGCCGACGCGCGGGCGTTGGCAGCGCTTCCAGCCGCGAGCTGGCTGCCGGCAGCGGTGCCTGGCACGGCCCATGGCGCCTTGCTGGCCGCCGGCCGCATTCCCGATCCCTTCTACGGCATGAACGAGGTCGAGTTGCGCTGGGTTGGCGAGCGGCGCTGGGCTTGGCGCCTTTTCTTCGAGGCCGGCGAGCTGGCCGATCACGAGGACCTGGTCTTCGAAGGCCTGGACACCTGGTGCAGTGCCTGGCTCAACGGTGAGCGCCTGCTGGAATCCGACAATATGTTCGTGCCGCGGCGCGTCGACGTGCGCCGCTGCCTGAAGCCCGGCCGCAACGAGTTGCTGCTGTGCTTCGAGCCAGCGTTGGCCCGTGCCCGCGAGGTGGAGGCCGTGCATGGCAAGCGCCAGCTGTGGAACGGCGACAGCGCCCGCCTGCATGCGCGCAAGGCCCAGTACCACTTCGGTTGGGACTGGGGGCCGGAGCTCATCGTCAGCGGCCCCTGGCGGGCGGTGCGTCGGCACAGCTGGTCGGCGCGCATCGACGATCTGCATTGCCGCAGCACGGTGGACGTGGCGGCGCGGCGCGCGACGCTGCAGGTGTCGGCCCGGCCGACCGGAGGGGTGGGCCTGCGCTGCGGCTTCGAGCTGCTGGATGCCAAAGGCAACAGCGTGGCCAGCCAGGACGTGCCGGCCGACGCCGCTCGGGCGACCTTGAGCGTTGTCGATGCTCAACTTTGGTGGCCGCGCAATATGGGTGAGCAGCCGCTGTACACCCTGGTGGCGCGGCTGCTGGATGGCGAACTTGTCGTCGCCGAGGACAGCCGCCGCATCGGCTTGCGCACGCCGCGCCTTGTGCAAGCGCCGGTCGAAGGCGAGGCCGGCAGCAGCTTCCATTTCGAGGTCAACGGCCAAGCCTTCTTCGCCGGCGGCGCGAACTGGATTCCCGACGACAACCTGCTCGAGCGCATCACTCCGGCGCGCTACCGCGAGCGCGTGGCCCAGGCGGTGGATGCCAACATGAACATGTTGCGCGTCTGGGGCGGTGGCATCTACGAGGACGAGGCTTTCTACGAGGCCTGCGACGAGCTGGGCCTGCTGGTCTGGCAGGACTTCATGTTTGCCTGCGGCCTCTATCCGGCCAACGAGGCCTTCATGGCCAGCGTGCGCGCCGAGGCCGAGGCGGCCGTGAAGCGGCTGCGCCATCACGCCTGCCTGGCCCTCTGGTGCGGCAACAACGAGGACTACATGTTGGCCGAGTCCGTCGGCCTGGCCGGCCCGGGCATTGCGGGCGAGCGCTTCGAGGCGCGCGCGATCTACGAAGGTTTGCTGCCGTCGGTCTGCGAAGCCCTGGACCCGGACTGCGCCTACTGGCCCGGCAGCCCCTTCACACCGGGTGACGGTGCGAAGTCGTCGGACGTCACGGCGGGCGACCGCCACAGCTGGGAGGTCTGGCACCAGCAGATGCTGCCCTATCAGCGCTATGGCGACGTGCAGGCCCGCTTCGTCAGCGAATTCGGCATGCAGTCTCACCCTTCGCTGGCGCTGCTGGAGTCGGTGCTGCCCGAGGCCGAGCGCTTTCCCGAGAGCCGCACGGTGCAGTGGCACAACAAGGCGGGTTCGCCGAGCGGGCCGGACGGGCATAGGCGTCTGTCGGTGTATTTGGCCGACAACCTGCGCGTCGGCGCCACGCTGGCGGAACACGTCTACGCGACCCAGTTCGTGCAGGCCGAGGCCATGCGCGTGGCCTACCAGGACTTCCGCCGCCGCTGGCAGAGGCCGGGTGCGCGCGCCGTCGGCGGCGCCCTGGTCTGGCAGCTCAACGACTGCTGGCCGGCGACGAGCTGGGCCCTGATCGACTCGTCGGGCACGGTCAAGCCCGCCTGGCATGCAGTGCGCCGCGCCTTGGCACCGGTTGCAGTCGCCGTGCGGCTGGAGGCAGGCCGGGCGCGGCTGGCGCTGATGAACGGCCACGCTGACAGCGTTGCCGTGGTTCTGCAGCTGCGCGTCTTCGCGATGGACGGGCGCCTGCTGGCGCAGGTCGGCACAGGACAGCAAGCGGCCGCGTCGTCCAGCACGGAGACGACCCTGGCTTTGCCCCCGCTGGACGAGCCCGTCGTGGCGGAGCTGCTGGCGCTGGACCCTCAGGACGGCCGCGAGCTGGCGCGTGATTGCGCCTGGACCGAGCCCTTCAAGTTCTACCGCCTGGCCGGCGCGCGTCTTTCCATCAAGGCCGAAGGCCGCAGCCTGAGCCTGAGTTGCGACCGGCCCGTCAAGGGCCTGTGGCTGAAGCAGCAAGGTCTGGCCGACAACTTCATTGATCTGGTGCCCGGGAGCGAGCGCCGGATTGCATCAAGGATAGCGCTACCAATCTTGCTGGATGTGGTGGCGCTGGAGCTTCCGACGCAGCAGGTCCATCTGCTGGAAAGTGAGGACTGAATGCGGAAGGAATGCGTACATCCCCTAGTCCTAGTAAGTCCCGATGTTGGACTGCTTGAACGTTGTTAGCGTTACCAAATACCTGCGGCATGAGAAACCGGCAGGACTGACACGAGGCCCGCAAGGGCTGGATGTTTCCCACCAAAGAGGAGCAAATAGGATGAGACATTTCAAGAGGACAACGCTGTCCCTGGCTGCCGTTCAGGCGCTGGTCTGGGCAGCGACGCCGGTGCTGGCGCAGAACACGGCGGCACCTGCACCGGCGGCGGCGACGCCGGCAGCCAATGGGGCGCAGGCTCTGGAGACGGTGGTTGTTTCAGGGCGCCGGGCCGCTCTGGCCACGGCCCAGAAGCTCAAGCAGGAGTCGGACGAGATCGTCGACTCGGTGGTGGCCGATGAAATCGGCAAGCTGCCGGACCGCTCGGTGTCGGAAGTGCTGCAGCGCATCGTCGGCGCGACCATGTCGCGCGTGTCGGCCTCCAACGACCCGGTGCACTTCTCGGTCGAAGGCTCGGGCGTCAACATCCGCGGCCTGACCTACGTCAGCTCGACGCTGAACGGCCGCGAGACCTTCAGCGCCAACCAGGGCCGCACCCTGGGCTTCGAGGACGTGCCGCCCGAGCTGATGGCCGGTGTCGACGTCTACAAGAACCCCTCGGCCGAGCAGATCGAAGGCGCGATCGGCGGCCTGGTCAACCTGCGCACTGCGCTGCCCTTCGACTTCCCTGGCTTCAAGGGCTCGGTCTCGGTCGACGTGTCGCGCAACAGCCTGGCCAAGAAGAACAAGCCCAGCATCTCCGGCCTGCTGTCCAACACCTGGAACACCGACGCGGGCAAGTTCGGCGCGCTGATCGACCTGGCGCATTCGCTGAGTTCCAATCGCACCGACGGCCTGGTGCTGGACCCCTTCTACAAGGCCAAGCCGGATAGCAAGACCTGGTACTCGCGCGACATGTCGTGGAAGCAGCAGTTCTATGACCGCACGCGCGACGGCGTCTACGGCGCCCTGCAGTGGAAGAAGAGCGACGTCGAGTCGTCGCTGACCTTCTTCCGCTCCAAGTTCCAGTTCAACTGGAACGAGAACAACGTCAGTGCCCAGGTCGACCCCTACAACGTGACCGTGCTGAACGGTATCTACGACGCCAACGGCGTGTTGACCAAGGGCACGCTGACCGGCAAGTCGCTCGGCAACGGCGCCTACGACGGCCTGGAGGTCGAGAACCAGACGCGCTACTCCAAGCGCAATTCGCAGACCGACGAGCTGGCCTGGAAGATCGCCGGCAAGGTCAACGATCAGCTGACGTTGACCTCGGACTTCCAGTACATCCGCTCCAAGACCAACAACTTCGACTCGACAGTGGGCACCGCCGTGTCCCTGCCCAAGGAGCAGGTGGACTACACCGGCTCCATGCCGCGCCTGGTGTTCGACGCCAGCGACCTGGCCATCCTCAACGACCCCAGCAAGTACTACTGGGCCATGATGATGGACCACCTGGACAAGGGCAAGGGCACGCAGAAGGCCTGGAAGGGCGACGCGCGCTGGGTCTTCCAAGACAGCAAGATCCTCAACGACCTCCGCGTCGGTGTGCGCATCGCCAAACGCGATGCCGAGACCATCAACAGCAACCCGAACTACAACTGGGCGACCATCACCCATGCCTGGCAGCTGGGCTGGAACATCGGCGACCTGGCCTACATCACCAAGGCGCCGGACATCCCCGTCTACAAGAACACCTATGGCGACTTCATGGGCGGCGGCAAGGCCAACCTGCCGGCCCTGTATTTCCCGGCGGCTTCGGTGGCATTCGACTGGCCCAACAGCTACAACAAGCTGCACCAGCTTTACCTGAATGAATGCCAGGCCTTCAAGCCCGGCTGGGACGGCGCGGGCTGCCCTCAGCAGGCCAACAGCATCCAGGGCGGCGGCGCCTGGCATCCCACCTCCTTCGGCACCGACCCGGCCGGTCGCAACACCCAGGAGGAAACGACGACGGCGGGCTACGCCCAGCTGCGCTTCTCCTTCGAGGAGGTGGGTGCGCCCATCGACGGCAACGTCGGCATGCGGGTCGTCCACACCAAGAACAGCGCCGACGGCTACACCGTCCTGACCACCCAGGCTGCGCCGGCCGGAGCGGTCGGCCTGACGGTGCCTCAGCTGACGCCCTTCGCCAAGGAAACGAACTTCAACCAGAGCTTCACTGACGTCCTGCCCAGCCTGAACCTGCGACTCAAGGCCGCGCCGGACCTGCAGTTCCGCTTCGCGGCCTCCAAGGCCCTGGCCCGCCCGCAGTTCGGCCAGATGCAGGGTTATTTGTCGATGTCGCAGACCATCGAGGTCGACGCGCAGAGCGTCCCGCCCAACGTCAAGAAGGTCAACCTGACCGGCACGGCCAGCGGCAACCCCGCTCTGCGGCCCATCAAGTCCGACCAGGAAGACGTGACGGCCGAGTGGTACTTCGCCAAGAACGGCTCGGTCACGATGGCCGTCTTCAACAAGAACCTGAAGGACATCATCGTCAACCAGGCCTTCAACCGCGTGATCAACGACGCCAACGGCAAGCCAGTCACTTTCGTGCTGAACGGGCCGGTCAACGGCGCCAAAGGGTATGCGCGCGGCTTCGAAGTGGCTTATCAGCAGTATTTCGAGGGCTTGCCCGACCTGCTGCAGGGCCTGGGACTGCAGGCCAACTACACCTTCGTCGACAGCAAGGTGAAACGCTACAACGCGGTCTACACGGGCTACTGCTCGCCGGGTGCCGGCCAGGACAACCTGAACCTGTACATCAATGGCTGCGACACCGACGGCCGCTCCTTCGGCGACATGCCGCTGGACAATCTGTCGAGGAACACCTTCAACATCGCGCTGCTCTACGACCGTGGACCGGTCTCCGCCCGCCTGGCCTACAACTGGCGCGGCAAATACCTCTACGGCGTGGCCTTGAACTCCGACAACACCGGCCCCAACCAGACCAATGCGCTGGACACCAACCCGGCCAGCGCCACCTACGGCCAGCACAATCTTCCGGTGGGCCTGCCGCTGTGGGCGGACGGCTATGGCCAGCTCGATGCCGGTCTGCACCTGAAGGTCGGCAACGATCTGTCGCTGGGTCTGGATGCCACCAACCTGACGAACCAGACGTACAAGCAGATCATGCAGCAGCACATCGGCATGATCGGCCACAACTACTTCACGTCGGGCCGCGGCTATCGACTCAGCGCGCAGTACACGTTCTGAGGTCGTGGGGCCGGGCTGACCCGGCTCCCACAACGCAAAAGGGCACCGCTTGCGGTGCCCTTTTTGCTTGTGCGTCCGGCATGAGCGCATTCCTATGCGCGCGAGTCACCGCACGTTGATGGGCCGAGCACGCAGGGCGGCAGCTCAGGTCGCCATCCACCTTCTCTGCACGCCTGCAGCGTCACCGGCACGCGGTGAGCTGCGATGGGTTCAGATTTGCCGGGGGTCGACGAACGCTTTGCAGACGCAGATATTGCCGCTGATGGGCCAGTGGGCTGGACGGGTGCGTCCCCCAGCTCTTCCACCTCGGCGCTGCGGCGCGGCTTCGCAGGGATCGAATGATGTGGACTTCCACACTAGCCGCGGCGATCACTCGGCAAAAGAATGGTCGGAATCATTCAAGGAGACATCGCGTGAGCCTCAATATCCGACGCCTGTTGCTCGTGACCGCGCTGGCGCTGCCCGCCCTTGCCGCGACGACCACCGGCGCCAGCGCCGCTGAAGCGCCGATCCTCATCAAGTTCAGCCACGTCGTGGCGCCCGACACGCCCAAGGGCCGCGCGGCCCTGAAATTCAAGGAGCTCGCGGAAGCTGCAACCAAGGGACGGGTGAAGGTCGAGGTCTATCCCAACAGCCAGCTTTACAAGGACAAGGAAGAGCTGGAAGCCCTGCAACTGGGCTCCGTGCAAATGCTGGCGCCGTCGCTGTCCAAGTTCGGTCCCCTGGGCGCCAAGCAGTTCGAATTGTTCGACCTGCCCTATATCTTTCGCACCGAGCAGCAGTTCATCGACGTCACCAACGGCAAGATCGGCCAGCAGTTGATGGGCACGCTGGAAAGCAAGGGCATCAAGGGCCTGGCCTACTGGAGCGGCGGCTTTCACGTGTTCTCGGCCAACAAGCCGCTGCTGAAGCCGGCGGACATGAAGGGCCTGAAGATGCGCATTCCGAGTTCCAAGGTGCTGGAAGCCAGCCTGCGCCTGATGGGCGCACTGCCTCAGACCATGGCTTTCTCCGAGGTCTATCAGGCGCTGCAGACGGGTGTGGTGGACGGCACCGAGAACATCCTGTCCAGCTACACGTCGCAGAAGTATTTCGAGGTGCAGAAGCACATTACCCTCACCAACCACACGCACACCGGCTACGCGGCGATCGTCAACAAGAAGTTATGGGACAACCTCCCGGCCGACATCCAGACGGCGCTCGCCGAGGCCATGAAGCAGGCCACCGACTACGAGGTCCACCTCGTCGCCCAGGAGAACGCCGATGCCCTGGCCGAACTGAAGAAGGGCGGTCGCACGCAGGTGCATGACCTGACAGAGGCCGAACGGGAGCTGTGGCGCACGACGCTTTGGCCCGTGCACAAGGAGATGGAATCGCGCATCGGCGCCAGCTTGCTGAACCAGGTCTACCAGGCCACCGGCGTGATCAAGTGAGTGACGTCGTGGCTCGATAGGGGCAGGCGCTTGGCGCCGCCCATCGGGGGCTCGCAGGCATGCGCAAACGTCGCGCGTGATGGGCTTCTAGCAGCAGCCACGCCGGTCTGAATGCGCGGCTTCTACATGGCCTTCGCCGGGCAATGGCGGCGGATGAACTCCGCATGCTCCGGCATCACCGCCACGCAGGCGGCGATAGTGTCGGACACGCCCTTGAAGTAGGCCGCCGTCTCCTCCACGCCCTGCAGCTCAGCCAGTGCCAACCAGCCTTTGGGGCGCAGGTTCTGGCCTTCCATGACCTCCAGCCAGCTGGGTTCGCGGAACAGGTCGCCGTTGACGTCGGCCAGGCGGCCGCTGGAACCGTAGAGGGCCATGCGCCAGCGCAGTTTCTCGGGCACGGCCATGGCCGCGCAGGCCCGCCAGAAGGCGCTGTCGTCGCGCTGGTTCAGGTGGTAGTGCAGCATGATGAAGTCGCGCACGTACTCGTAGCGCTCGCGGCTCTGGCGGTTGTATTCGGCGATCTCCACCGCGTCGAAGCCACTGTGCGGAAAAGCCTCGATCAGCTTGGCCACGCCCATCTGGATCAGGTGCAGGGCCGTCGACTCCAGCGGCTCGACAAAGCCGGCCGACATGCCGATGGCGACGACGTTGCGGTGCCAGGCCTGCTCACGCATGCCGGTGCGGAACTTGATGAGGCGCGGGTCGGCGAGGGGCTGGCCATCAATGTTCTTGAGCAGCACATCGGCGGCCTCGTCGTCGCTGACGTGGGCGCTCGAATAGACATGCCCGTTGCCCACGCGGTGCTGCAGGGGGATGCGCCATTGCCAGCCGGCGCGGTGGGCGGTGGCGCGGGTGTAGGGCAGCAGCGGGTTGGCGCTCTCGCTGGGCACGGCCACGGCGCGGTCGCAGGGCAGCCAGTGGCTCCAGTCCTCGAAACCGGTGCCCAGGGCCTTGTCGATCAGCAGGCCGTAGAAGCCCGAGCAGTCGAGGAAGAGATCACCTTCGACCAGCTCACCACTCTCCATCTGCACGGCGCGCACATGGCCCTCGGTGAGGCCCGGTGCGTCGTCGAGCAGCACGCGCACCACCTTGCCTTCGGTGCGGCGCACGCCGCGGGCTTCGCTCAGGCGCCGCAGATGCCTGGCGTAGAGGCTGGCGTCGAAGTGGTAGGCATAGCCCAGGGCCTCCAGTGGCGATCCCTTCATGTCGGGCCGCGGCAGCATGAAGCGATTCGCCTTGGCGGCCATGTTGGAGATGACGTAGGCGTCTAGCGGCAGGGCGCGGCCCAGGGCGCGCAGCCGCAGCCAGTACTGCGAGAAGTCCACCGGCCACAGCGCCTCGCGGCCGACGCCGCCGAAGCCGTGGAAATAGCGCTCGCCCTGGCGGCCCCAGTTGACGAATTCGATGCCGAGCTTGAACGTGCCCTGCGTCGCCTTCAGGAACTCGGCCTCGTCGATCTTGGCCAGGCCGTTGAACATGCGGATGGGCGGGATGGTGGCCTCGCCGACGCCGATGATGCCGATCTCGTCGGACTCGACGAGGCGGATCTCGTAGGGGGCCTTCAGCACCGCGCTCAGGGCTGCGGCCGACATCCAGCCCGCGGCGCCGCCGCCGACGATGACGACGCGCCGCAGCGGCTTGTTCATGTTCTCCATCGTGTCAGTCCGGAGAGGGGGCTTGTCTCGGGGCAGTGGCGGCCACGCGCTGGCGCAGGAAGGCGTCGTGCGCCGGCATCGCCGCGGCGAGCTGGGCGACGGCGGCGTGGCGCTCGGTGAGCTGGCGGGCGGCGATCTCGGGCGGCACTTCGTTCATCCACGGGCTGTGGCATTGCGGCCAGTGCTGCATGCCGGCGTGGATGGCGAGCCAGCTCGTTTCATCGAAGCCTTCCTCGTCGTAGTTGTGCAGCGTGCCGGTCTCGCGCCAGGCGTGCAGCTTGTAGGCCAGCGTGTCGGGCAGGGCCATGCCCGTCACGTGCTGCCAGAAGCTGCTGTCGCGCCGCTGGCTGAGGCAGTAGTGCAGGATGATGAAGTCGCGGATGCGCTGGTACTGGCGCGTCTGCTGGATGTTGAAGGCCTCGCGGGCCTGCGCCGAGGCGGGCTGGCTCAACAAGGGGATGAGGCGGCCCAGCGCGTTGTGCACGAGGAAGATGCTGGTGGACTCCAGCGGCTCCAGGAAGCCGCCGGCCAGGCCGATGGCGATGACGTTGCCCTGCCAGAAGCGCTCGCGGTGGCCGGTCTGGAAGCGCAGCAGCCGCGGTTCGGCCAGGGGCGGTGCGTCGAGCTGGGCCAGCAGCTGCGCGCGGGCGCGGTCCTCGTCGATGTGGCGGCTGCTGAAGACGTGGCCGTGGCCGGTGCGGTCCTGCAGCGGGATGCGCCAGGCCCAGCCGGCTTCCAGGGCCGTCGAGCGCGTGTAGGGCAGCAGTTCACCCGGCGCGCGCTCGGCGGGCACGGCCCAGGCGCGGTCGACGGGCAGCCAGTGGCTGTAGTCAACGAAGGCCTGGCCGAGGGTGCGGCCGATCAGCAGGGCGGCGAAGCCCGAGCAGTCGATGAAGAGATCGCCCTCGACCTCGCGGCCGTCGGCCAGGCGCAGCGCGCGCACTCGGCCGTCTTCGTGGCGCGCCACGTCGGTGACGCGGCCTTCGGTGCGCCGCGCGCCGCGGGCTTCGGCCAGTCGGCGCAGAAAGGCGGCGTAGAGGCTGGCTTCGAAGTGGTAGGCGTAGGTGTAGCGCGAGCCCAGGCCGCCGCCGTTGTCGGGCAAGCGAAAGCGCCCCTGGCGGGCCATGACGGTGGGCAGGCAGAAGTCGCCCAGGCCGCCTTCGCAGCTGGCGCCCAGGCGCCGGAACTGGCCCCACAGCGCCATCGGCCCCGCGAGGTGGCCGAAGTCGCCGAAGGTGTGGAAGTAGTGCTCGCCGGGCTGGCGCCAATCGCAGAACTGGATGCCGAGCTTGTAGCTGCCGCGCGTGGCGGCGAGGAAGTCGGCTTCGTCGATGCCGAGGATGTCGTTGAAGTTGCGGATCGACGGGAAGGTGGCCTCGCCAACGCCGATGATGCCGATCTCCTCGGACTCGACCAGCTCGATGCCCACGCCGGGCAGGCCGGTGGCCAGGGCCGCGGCCGACATCCAGCCGGCCGAGCCGCCACCGAGGATGACGATGCGCCGGGGTGTATTCATCCGCGCCAGCTTAGTCAGGCATGCCGCCATCACGCATGGGCGCTATCCCTGGGTGCCAAGCCACCCGTCAGCCTGCGGCGGCGCGGCGCTCGGCGAGGAAGTCAGCATAGGCCAGCGCACTGCGTTTGAGGGTGCGCTGCTGCGTCTCGAAGTCGACATGCACGAGGCCGAAGCGGCGCTCGTAGCCGAAAGCCCATTCGAAGTTGTCCATCAGCGACCAGATGAAATAGCCACGCACGTCCACGCCCTTGTCCATGGCCTTCGAGCAGGCCGCGAAATGCTGCTTGATGTAATGCTGGCGTTGCAGGTCGTCGACCTCGCCGTCGGCGCCGACGCTGTCGTGGCTGGACATGCCGTTTTCTGTGACGTAGAGCGGCGGCAGATTGGCGTAGTCGCGCCTGAAAGCCTCGAAGAGGTCCTGCAGGCCTTGCGGGTAGACCTCCCAATCCATGGTGGTGCGTTCGACCTCGGGTTGGCGCACCCAGTCGATGGTGTCCGGGCCCTTGGAACGCAGCACGGCGCGGCTGTAGTAGTTGATGCCGAGGTAGTCGATGGGGCGCCGGATGATGTCCATGTCGCCCGGCAGCACCAGGGGCTCGGCGTCCTTCCAGTAGCGCCAGAGGTCGGCCGGGTATTCGCCCTTGAGCAGAGGGTCCAGCACCCAGCGGTTCTGGTAGGTCTCGAACAGCGAGGCGGCGTCGCGGTCCTCGGGCGTGTCCTGCTCGGCATAGCCCGGCGAGCAGTTGGCGACGATGCCGTGCAGGGCCTGCGGCGCATTGGCGCGCAGGGCCGGCAGGGCCAGGCCATGGCCCAACAAGAGGTGGTGCATGGCCTGGGCGGCCCAGCGCGGCGAGGCCTTGCCCGGCGCATGGTGACCATCGCCGTAGCCGAGCCAGGCCGAGCACCAGGGCTCGTTGTGCGTCGTCCAGGCGGCAACAATGCCGTGGCCGGCGAGCTTGCGGCTCATCAGGTCGGCGTAGTCGGCGAAGCGCCAGGCCGTCTCGCGGCTGATCCAGCCGCCGCGATCTTCCAGGTGCTGGGGCAGGTCCCAGTGGTAGAGCGTCACGAAGGCCTTGATGCCGCGCTGCGCCAGTCCGTCGAGCAGGCGCTTGTAGAAATCGATGCCGCTCTCGTTGGGCTGGCCGTCCAGCGTCATCACGCGTGGCCAGGCGATGGAGAAGCGGTAGGCGTCGACACCCAGGCGCTGGAGGATGGCGAGGTCCTGGTCCAGGCGGTGGTAGTGGTCGCAGGCCACGTCGCCGTTCTCGCCGCGCAGCACCTTGCCGGGCGTGGCGCAGAAGCGGTCCCAGATGGACTCGAGGCGGCCGTCTTCATGCGTCGCGCCCTCGATCTGGTAGGACGACGTGCCTGCACCGAAGATGAAGTCTCGGCGGCGCATGGCCGAACCGGTGGGCGGGGCGACGAGGTCGGCCAGGGAGGTCGGGGGCGGGGTCGGGTCCATGTCCAGGCTTCAGGCAGAGGTCGGCAGCGCATGCAGGGCGGTGCGCCAGGGTTGCAGGGCGATGGGGTCGGCGGGCAGGGGGCCGCGCACGCCGCAGATGAAGGAGGCGTAGCGATTGGCCAGGGCCAGCGTCGCGGGCAGGTTGCGCCGCAGGGCCAGGCCGGCGAGCAGCAGGGCGGAGAAGGCATCGCCGGCACCGACGGTGTCGATCATGCGCGGCTGGATGACGCCGGCGCCCTGGGCCAGCAGCACGCCGCCGGGCGCATAGAAGCGCCAGCCGCTGGCGCCGCAGGTCAGCACTAGGCGTTGCAGCGCGAAGCGCGCCATCAGCGCGCTGGCGCGGCCGGCGTCGTCGGGTCCCGTGGCGTCGAACCAGCCCGCGAGCTGGGCGAGTTCCTCGTCGTTGACCTTGACCCAGTCGGCCAGCATCAGCGACTCGGCGGCCAGCAGCCGAGTCTCGCTGCCGGCGCGCAGGTTGAGGTCGAGAAAGCGCGTGCCGGTGAAGGGCTTGAGCAGGGCTCGCAGCGCCGCGCGCGAGGCAGGCTGGCGCTGGGCGAGGCTGCCGAAGTACAGCCACGCCGACGCGGCTTGGGCCAGGTGGGGACTGGCGGTCTCGGCGTCGATGTGGTCCCAGGCGGCGTCGCCATGGATCTCGAAGCGGTGGCCGGCAGGGCTTTCGTGCACGCTGACGCGGCCGGTGGCGCGCTGCAGGTCGCGCTGAATGCCGGCGCTGTCCAGCCCGTAGCGGCGGGCGCTGGCCAGCACCAGGCGGCCGTTGTCGTCGTCCGCGGCGATGCGGCTAATGAAGAGGGCCGGGGCGCCGAGAGCCGCCAGCGAGCGCGCCACGTTGAAGGGCGCGCCACCCGCGACCGGGCCGTCATGGAACTCATCGACAAGGGCTTCGCCCAGAACGGCGACGGAGGAGGGCGGCATGCGAAATATTCTATGCAACAAGAAATGTTTAGTGAACAATTGCCAACCTAGGTTTTGCCCCGAGGTCGCAGCCGGGTGCCTTGCCCGAGTGAGAGCGGGGAGGGCGGTGACACAATCGCCGCCGGCACGGGGTGCTAAACAACAGCGGGAGCTTGGGCAATGGCCGACAAGGGAGTGACGATTCGCGAATTGGCCGAGGCCGCGGGCGTGTCCATCGGGACCGTGTCGCGGGCACTCAAGGGCCAGCCCGGGTTGTCCGAGCAGACGCGCGCCCAGGTGTTGGGCGTGGCGCAGCAGATGGGCTATGACACGGCCAAGCTGCGCACCGGCAAGCCGCGCCGCATGCTCTTCCTGTACAGCCGCAGCATCGGTTCGCTGGCCAACAACCCCTTCTATTCCTACGTGCTGCATGGCGCCGAGACGGCCTGCCGAGAGGCCGGTGTGCCGCTGAGCATCATGTCGGTGCTGGCGGGCGACGACATCGCCGGCCAGGTGCGCCGCCACGAGTCGGACGCGTTGCTGGGCGCCGGCTATTTCGATCCCGAGGCCATGGAGGCCATCCGCCGCTGCGAGCTGCCGCTGGTGCTGGTGGACCACTTCTACCCCGGCGTGCGCTGCGTCAACGACGACAACCAGCTGGGCGCCTGGCTGGCCACGCGCCATCTGCTGGAGGGGCGCTCTCAGCGTATCGCCGCCATCTTCGGGCCGCTGGCCCACTACTCGACCTCGTTGCGCGCCAAGGGCTTTCGCCGCGCCTTGTTCGAGGCCGGCCGCCTCTTCGATCCCGACTACGAAGTCACGCTGGACCCGGCCCTGGAATACCGCGACGCCGGCCGCGACGCGATGCGCCGCCTGCTGGCCCTGCCCGAGCCGCCTGACGCCGTCTTCGCCTACAACGACTCGACGGCCATGTTCGCCATCGAGGTCTGCTTGGAGCAGGGCCTGCGCGTGCCCGAGGACATCCGCTTCATCGGCTACGACGACATCGAGGCAGCCGCGCGCAACAAGCCGCCACTGTCCACGGTAAAGATGGACAAGGAGGCGCTGGGCAACGTGGCCGCCCGCGCCCTGATCGAAGGCGATATCGCCCCCAACGACGCCTCGCTGCCGGTGGAACTGGTGGTGCGCGAGAGCTCGGCGGTCGCGCCCGACCCGGTGGCCGCTGCACCCGCCGCTCGCAAGGGCAAGCGGCAGCCGGCTTAGGGCCCGTCGCCCCGGCGCTGACGGGCGCCAGGGTTTCACCGCCTTTCGTTCGATCGTTGATCGAACGAAAATCACGCTGTTTACTAAAATTTGTTGCCAGCCCTGGCGACCAAGGAGACAGACGTGCTTGCCGATGCCAATGGGGCCGCCGTGCCTGCCATGCCCCGCCCGAGCGCGCCGGTGGTGGTGTCCGCGCCGGCAGCGGGCGACCGAGTGCCGACAGCGCAGAAGATCGGCTTCGGCCTGGGCTCCTTCCTCGACATGTGGGGCCACTGGCTCTACCAGTCGCTGGCCTTCCACGTCTTCAACATCTTCCTCGGCGTCGCGCCGGGACTGATCTCGACAGTCATCTTCCTGAAGATTGCCGTCGATGCCGTCTCCGACGCGCTGTTCGGCTGGATCTCCGACAACACCCGCTCGCGCTGGGGGCGGCGGCGCCCCTTCATCCTCGTCGGCGGCATCCTCGCCGGCATCGGCCTGCCGCTGCTGTTCGCCGTCGGCCGCGGCTGGACGGACACCGAGTACTTCGTCTTCATGCTGGTTTCGACCTGCCTGTACGTGCCGGTCATGAGCTGCTTCAACATGCCCTGGAACAGCCTGGGTGCGGAGATGACGCCCGACTACCATGAGCGCACCCGCGTGATGTCGGTGAAGAACGCGATCCAGAAGATCCCCGAGCTGGCGATGTTCGTCGCCGCGCAGTTCACGACGCTGGCCTTCTTCAACGACGCGAGCGGCAAGCCCGACATCCTGCGCGGTGCCCAGGTCTACACCAGCATCCTGGGCGGCATCATGGTCGTCGTCTCCATCGCCATCTTCCTGCTGACGCGCGAGCGCTACTACGAGAAGGTGGTGGCGCAGACCCAGCAGCGCGTGCCTTTCAAGGACACCCTCTACCGCACACTGAGGAACCAGCCCTTCCGCCAGATGCTGGGCACCATGATGGCCTACAACATGGCGACGTCCCTGGTGAGCATGCTGGGCTACTACGCGACCGTCTATTACGTGTGCGGTGGCAATGTGGTGGAGGCCACGAAATGGAACTCCATGATGGGCATCGCCGGCCTGGTGAGCGGCCTTGTGGGTATCTTCTTCGCCGGCTGGGTGGCCAGGCACTGGGGCAAGCGCAATGCACTGATGACGGTGCTGGTGCTGGGCATCTTCGCCTTCATCGGCGACTGGTTCTTCTACAACCCGCAATTGCCGTGGCTGCAGCTCTTCGCCAGTGGCGGCGTGGCCTTCATCGGCGCGGGCTTCTGGACCATCTATGGCTCGGCCATGGCCGATGTCATCGACCATGACGAGCTCGGCAGCGGCCAGCGGCGCGAGGGCTCCTTCGCGGCCTGCGGATCATGGATCTCCAAGGTCGGCCTGGCTCTGGGCAATGGCGCCTCCGGCTGGGTGCTGATGTTCACCGGTTTCGACGCCAAGCTGCCCGTGCAGGGCGAGGACGCGCTGCTGCTGATCCGCCTCTTCCTGTCGGGCATCCCCATCTGCGGCCTGCTCATCGCTCTCTACATCGTGTCGCGCTACTTCCTGACAGAGCAGCGCATGTACGAGATCCGCGCCGAGTTGGAAGCGCGCCGCGGCAGCGTCTGAGGCGATGGCCGCCGGGCGCGCGCCAACTTCTCAGCGGGCTTGCAAACGCTCCGCGACAAAGGCCTGGTAGGTGCGCAACGGCCGACCCAGCAGTTCCTCCAGCTTGCTGGTCGCGCCGGCGGCAGGAATCTGGCCGAGTTGCTGGATGCGGTTCATCATCAGGCGCAGGTCGTAGGCCAGCCAGCCCGGCGCGTTCTGGGCCAGTTGGGCTTCGAAGGCCTGGACGTCATCGCCGCCATAGCGAATCTCGCGCTTCAGAGCCTGGCTCCAGACGGCGGCCGCCGACTCGCCGGTGAAGACCTCGTTGCCGGCAACTTCCAGCGTCAGGCGGGGCAGGGGCTCAGGTGAGCGGTCGCGGCGCAGCAGTTCGGCCACGGCGATATCGGCGATGTCGCGCACGTCCACCATCGCGCAGCCCTTGGCTCCGATGGGCATGGGGAAGACGCCGTAGCCCTCGATGACGGGCTGGATGGCGATGTCGTTCTGCATGAAGTAGGCGGGGCGCAGGATGGTCGCGGGCAGGTCCAGGCTTTCGATCATGCGCTCCACCGTGTGCTTACCGGTGAAGTGAGGCACGTCGGTGTAGAGGTCGGAATGGATCACCGACAGATAGACGATGCGCTGGATGCCGGCCTCGCGGGCGACGTTCAGCGCCTGCAGGGACTGCGTGACTTCGTCGGCCGCCAGGGCGTTCAGCAAGAAGAGGGTGCGTACGCCGGACATGGCCTGGCGCAGCGATTCGACGTTGGTGAGGTCGGCGACGACGCCGTTGACGCCTGCCGGCAGCGACAGGCCGCCGGTCTTGCGGACCATGGCCGTGACCTGTGCGCCTTGCTTGGCCAGGCCTTGGACGACGAGGGAGCCGACGGTGCCGGTGGCGCCGATGACGAGGATGCTCATGATGGATCTCCTTGAGAGGGGTTGAGGGTGGGGGGCCAGCTGTTTGCTTGGCTTGGACGAAAGATAGGCCGTTGCATCTGATAAACACAGACGTCAAAATCAAGACAACATGTCTAATATGTGGAACACATGGACCTGAATGCCCTGGCCGACTTCAACCTGGTCGCCACCCACGGCGGCTTCGGGCGTGCCAGCCGCGCCAGCCGGCGCTCCAAGGCGACCTTGTCGAGGCGGGTGGCCGATCTGGAGGAGCAACTGGGTGTCCGCCTGATCGAGCGTGGCGCCAAGGGGCTGGAGCTGACCGAGGCTGGCCAGCGTTTGCTCAGCCGCACCGAAGGCCCCATGCACGAGGTGGAAGACGCCTTCAGGTCGGCGCGCGAGGCGATCGGCAAGGTGAGCGGGCGTCTGCGAGTGGCGGCACCCCTGCTGTTTTCACAACTGGCGATGGGGCGCCTGGCCGCCGAGTTCCGGCAGGTCTATCCGGACGTCACGCTGGAGGTGGTGGGCGAGGACCGGGTGGTGGACCTGGTCGGCGAGCAGTTCGACGTGGCCATCCGCCCCAACCCTCGCATGGATTCGGCGCTGGTGGGGCGCTGCTTTGCGAAGGACCGCCTGGTGGCGGTGGCCGCGCCCGCCATCGTGCGGCCGGAGCCTGGCCAAGCCGCCGTTCAGGTGGCAGCGGCCGTCAACGCCTTTCGCGAGGGTGAGATCTGGGTCCTCGACGGCGGCCGATTGCTGATCGAGCCCGTTCCCGTGCTCAGGCTCTCGTCGATGCTGATGCTCAGGGATGCAGCGCTGGCGGGCGCGGGCGTGGTCCTGGTACCCCAGTCCATCGTCGGCAAGCAGATCGATAGTGGTGAGCTGCTGCGGTGGGGTGCTCTTGAGGGCAATGAGGTGGAGTTGTGGGTGCTCCACACCTCGCGGCGCCTGGCCAGTCCCAAGGTGAAGGCCTTCGTGGACTTCATGGGCAGCCGCTACCCCGAAGGCGGCCTGGTGTTGGCGGGTTAGCGCGGATCGTCAAAAAGGAAGAAAGGGGCCCTGGAATTGCCCCCTCGGTGATGCGACAGAACGCTCAGAACGAGTAGGTGCCGCGCACCTAGTAGTTGCGGCCCTCGGCGTTGGCGTAGCGCGAGTCCCAGCCCCCGGACTGGAACAGGTCGGCCTGGTTGGTGAAGGGTGGGTCGCGATCGAACAGGTTGCGAACGCCCAGAACCAGCGAAGAGCCATTGATCGGCGACCAGCTGGCGTACAGGTCGGTCGTCGTGAAGGCCGAGACGTGGTTGTTCGGCGTGAAGTCGACATAGCCCGACTTGTAGTGCACTGCAGTGCCCAGCGAGAAGGCGCTGTAGTTCCAGTTGACCGTCAGGTTGTGCTGCCAGCGGAAGACCTGGCCCCAGCCGACGTAGACGCCGACGTTCTGGTTCTACAGACCCGTCTGGTAGTTCTGGTACTCATACTTGTTGACGAAGGTGCTGTTCAGCGCGGAGTCGAATTAGCCAACGTCGGAACGCAGGCGGTACTGGGCGCTCAGGTCCACACCATCTGTGTTGGTGCCGCCCAGGTTCTGGTTCAGCTGTTCAACATAGCCGCACTTCGGGCCCGGGCAGTTGCTGGTGATGGACAGCAGGTTGCCGGGCTGGGCGAAGTGGAAGTAGTTCTGGAACAGCGTGGACAGCGGCAGCGTCGAGATCGCGTTCTTGATCTTGATCGCCCACAGGTCGATGCCTAGGCTCTGGTCGGCCATGGGCTCGAACAAGGCGCCCCAGGTGTAGTTGCGGGCCTTCTCCGGCTTCAGATTGGGGTTGCCGCCGTTCTGCACCTGGAACTGGCCATTGCAGTTCGCCTGCGACGCGCCAGGAATTGGCGTGCCGCCCGGGCAGTTGATCGGGTTGTTGAAGTTGGCCGCCGTGTTGGCGAACGAGGCTTGTCGCCAGCCTGTCGGGCCAGCAGGGGCGGCCCGGTCAGTGGCCGAGGCGGCGTGACAGCTGCGCGGCGGCCTGGCGCAGGGCGGCGATCAAGGCGCCGTCCAGCGCGGTGTTGAAGCTCGGGCTGGCCCCGATCGCCGTCAATGCCAGCACCAGGCGGCCGGAGGCATCGAAAACCGGCGCCGCGGCGGCACTGACGCCGGCGACGACGCCGTCGCGGGAGGTGGCCAGGCCATCCCGCCGCACCGCCTCGACGAGGCCCGCATCGGGCAGCGGTTCGCCCAGGGCCGTCGCGTCGCCGGTCCGCCAGGTGGCGAACAGCCGCCCCGACGCCGTGCCGGCCAGGCTCATCACCGTGCCATGGCGCATGCTGATATGCACCGGCGTCGGCCCCTCGGCCACCCGCACGATGGTGGGCCCATGAGTGCCCCAGACCGCGATGGCCACGGTGTGGCCGAGTTGCAGTGCCAGCTCCTCAATGACGGGTGTGGCCAGGCGTACCGGGTCGTATTGCTGCAGGCTGATCAGGCCGAGCTGCAGCGCCAGCGGTCCCAGGCCGTAGGGGCCGCTGCCGCCGTCCTGCTCCACGAGGCCCAGCTTGATGAAGCTGACCAGATAGGGATGGGCCTTGGCAGGCGTCATGCCCGCCTCGCGGGCGAGGTCCTTCAGCGCCATCGGCCGGCCATGGTGGGCCAGGGCCAGCAGCAGCTGGCCGCCGACTTCGATGCTCTGGATGCCTCTCGGCGTCTTGTCCTGACCCTTGGATTCGTCCATGCTGAAAATTCTATATTGGTGAATTGATTTGGATTAGGTTAAATTTCCGACCTTGCCTCGGAGACTGCCCTCATGACCGTCAAAGCCTTTGCCTCACAAGCCGACCTGGAAGAGAAGCGGGTCACTTTCGAGCGCCTCTCGGAGCACGCCTGGGCCTACACGGCCGAGGGTGACCCCAACACCGGCATCGTCATCGGTCGCGATGCGGCCATGGTCATCGACACCCAGGCCACGCCGGTCATGGCGGCCGACGTGATCCGTCGCATCCGCGAGGTGTCATCGGTGCCCGTCAAATACGTGCTGCTGAGCCACTACCACGCGGTGCGCGTGCTGGGCGCGTCGGCCTTCAAGGCCGAAGGCCTGGAGCAGGTCATTGCCAGCGAGGCGACGCTGGCCCTCATCCGGGAGCGCGGCGAGCAGGACAAGGCCAGCGAGATCGGCCGCTTCCCGCGGCTGTTCCGCAATGTCGAGTCGGTGCCGCCGGGCCTGACCTGGCCGACGCTGACTTTCAGCGGCCGGCTGACTCTGGACCTGGGCGGCGTCAAGGTCGAAATGTTCTCGCCAGGGCGGGGCCACACGGCGGGCGACACGGTGGCCTGGCTGCCGCAAGAGAAGGTGCTGTTCAGCGGCGATCTGGTGGAGTTCGATGCGACGCCTTATTGCGGCGATGCCCACTTCCAGGACTGGCCCGGCACGCTGGAAGTCATCGCCAAGCTGAATGCCGCGGCCCTCGTGCCCGGACGCGGGCCCGCGCTCAAGGGTGCGGAGCAGGTGGCTGCCGGGCTGGACGGCACGCGCGCCTTCGTCAGCGAACTGTATGCCGCGGTGCAGGCCGGCGTGCAGGCGGGCGAGGAGCTGAAGGCCGTCTACCAGCGCACCATGGCCGCGTTGCGGCCCAAGTACGGTCACTGGGTCATCTTCGACCACTGCATGCCTTTCGACGTCACGCGCGCTTACGACGAAGCGGGGGGCACCTCCCATCCGCGCATCTGGACGGCTGAGCGCGACATCGAGATGTGGAAGGCACTCGAAGGCGCTTGAACGTGGACCTGCCGCGCTACCCTTATCACCAGAGCCTGGAGCAGCGATCCGGCCAGCCGCAGCGCCGGCCCGTGGTCATCGTCGGTGCCGGGCCTGTCGGCCTGACGCTCGCGTTGGACTTGGCCAGGCGCGATGTGCCCGTTGTCGTCATCGACGACAGCGACCGCATCGGCGAAGGATCGCGCGCCGTTTGCTGGGCCAAGAAGACGCTGGAAGTCTTCGACCGCCTCGGTGTCGGCGAGGCGGTCGCGCGTGAAGGCGTGCGCTGGCAGCGCGGCCGTGTCTTCCACGGCGAGCGCGAGGCCTACGCCTTTGACCTGCTGCCCGAGAGCCATCACAAGATGCCGGCCATGGTCAACCTGCAGCAGGACCAGGTCGAGGCTCGTCTCGTGCGCGCCGTGCAGCTGGAGCAGCGCATCGAGCTGCGCGGCAAGCATGAGTTGATCGGGCTCGAGCAGGACGAGGAGGGGGTGACGCTGAACGTCCGCACGCCCGACGGGCTCTTCGACATGCGCTCCGACTGGGTGGTTGCCTGCGACGGCGCGCGCAGCCCGACGCGGACCCTGCTGGGCCTGAGCTTTGCGGGCCAGGTCTTCGAGGACCGTTTCCTGATCGCCGACGTGCGCCTCGCGCCTGGCGTGCGGCCGCGTGGCCTGGACCCGGCCAAGCCCGAGCGTTGGTTCTGGTTCGACCCGCCCTTCCACCGCGGCCAGTCCGTGCTGCTGCATGCCCAAGCGGACGGACTCTGGCGCATCGACTTCCAGCTTGGTCGCGACGCTAACGTGGAAGCCGAGCGCGACGCCGAGCGCATCAAGGCGCGCGTCGCCGCCATGCTGGGGACCGACGGCTTCGAACTGGCCTGGTCATCCATCTACCAGTTCTGCTGCCGCCGCGCGGAGCGCTTCCGTGTCGGCCGCGTGCTGCTCGCCGGGGATGCGGCACACCAGGTCTCGCCCTTCGGCGCACGTGGAGCCAACAGCGGCGTGCAGGACGCTGACAACCTCGGCTGGAAGCTGGCCGCCGTGCTGAGAGGCGAGGGCGGCGATGGCTTGCTGGAGTCCTACGAATTCGAGCGCCTGGAGGCGGCCGACGACAACATCGGCCACTCGACGCGAGCGACCGACTTCATCAGCCCCAAGACCGCGCTGAGCCAGCGCCTGCGCAAGGCCGCACTGGACCTCGCCGCCCGCACCGACTTCGCCAAGGCCTTGGTCAACAGCGGGCGCCTGTCCATGCCGACCGAGCATGTCGATTCGCCGCTAAGCACGCTGGATGCCGAGGCCTGGACAGGCGGGCCCGCGCCGGGCTGCCCCGCACTCGATGCGCCGCTGGAAGCGGGCGGCTGGCTCAGCGAGCGATTCGGCCGGGGCTTTGTGCTGCTGGCCTTTGGGTGGCCGGTCGAGGCCGACGGCGTGCAGTTGGTCCTTCTGCCCGGCGAAGGCCTGGCCGCCACCCGCTACGGCGCGCGTCCTGGCAGCGTCGTGTTGATCCGACCCGACGCCATCGTCGCGGCGCGCTGGCATCGCTTCGACGCCGATGCGGTGGCGTCAGCACTGGCGCGAGCCCACGGGAGGTCGCAATGAACAAGCTGAACCTGACCCCAAATTTCGGTTGCGAAGCCGACGCCTTCTATGCCGAACTGATTGCCGCCCAGGCCGGATTGAGCGACGAGCAGGCGGCCGACTGGCTGGCGCGCCTGACCCTGATCCTGTGCAACCACATCGGCGACCGCGAGGTCTTGAGGCAAGCCTTCGCGCTTGCGCGCGAATCCGAATGACCGCCTTGGCCCACGAACACCATGACTGAACTGACCCCCATGAAATACCTGACCGGCTTCGGCAACCAACACAGCAGCGAGACCGTGCCCGGGGCCCTGCCCATCGGCCGCAACAGCCCGCAGAAGGCGCCGCACGGCCTCTACGCGGAACTGCTGTCGGGCAGCGCCTTCACCGCGCCGCGAGCCGACAACCACCGCACCTGGATGTACCGCCGCCGGCCCTCGGTCGTCGTCGGCGGCTATGAGCCGCTGGCGCATGCGCTGTGGAAGAGCGGCGCGGCGGAAGGCGAGTGCGCTCCGCCCGACCCGCTGCGCTGGGGACCGACGCCTCTGCATGACGACGGCGACTTCGTCGACAGCCTGCGCAGCTATGCCGTCAACGGCGAAGTCGGCGTCACCGGCATGGGCGCGCTGGCCTATGTGGCCTCTCACTCCATGGGCCGCCGCGCGCTGGTGAATGCCGATGCGGAGATGCTGCTGGTGCCCCAGCAAGGTCGGCTGCTGGTGACCACCGAGTTGGGCCGACTGGAGGTCGCCCCCGGCTCCATCGCCCTGCTGCCGCGCGGCATGGCCTTCAAGGTCGACCCTCTCGACGTGCCGGCGCGCGGCTATGTCTGCGAGAACTACGGCGCCGCCTTCCGCCTGCCGGAGCTTGGCCCCATCGGCTCGAATGGTCTGGCGAACGCGCGTGACTTCGAGGCGCCGGTCGCGTGGCATGAGGCGGAGGACGGGGAATACGAGATCGTCAAGCGCTTTGGCGGGCGACTCTGGCGTGCTCGCCAAGGCCACACGCCCTTCAACGTCGTCGCCTGGCATGGCAACCTCGCGCCCTATCGCTGGGACACCTCGCGCTTCATGACGATCAACACGGTCAGCTTCGACCATCCCGACCCCAGCATCTTCACGGTGCTGACCAGCCCCAGCGACACGCCCGGCTGGGCCAATGTCGACTTCGTCATTTTCCCGCCGCGCTGGATGGTGGCCGAGGACACTTTCCGCCCGCCCTGGTACCACCGCAACGTCATGAGCGAGTTCATGGGCTTGGTGCTGGGCCAGTACGACGCCAAGCCCGAGGGCTTCAAGCCGGGCGGTGCCAGCCTGCACAACACCTATGTGCCGCATGGCCCCGACACCGAGGCCTTTGACAAGGCCAGCAACGCCGACTTGAAGCCGCACAAGTTGGACGCCACACTGGCCTTTATGTTCGAGACGCGCTGGCCGCTCAAGCCCACCGCCTGGGCGCTGAACGACGCACCGCTGGAGACGACCTATGCCAACTGCTGGCAAGGCCTGAAAGACGAATTCAAGGCAGCATGAACATCATCGACCACACCCACGACGCGGCCGCCCTTTCCTGGGTCGCCTCGGCCAACGACCTCGCCACCGACTTCCCGTTGCAGAACCTGCCTTTCTGCAGCTTCCGCCGCGCCGGAAGTCTGGAGCCTTGGCGCGTCGGCGTCGGCATCGGCGACCAGATCCTCGACCTGACCGGCTGGGGCATCACCGACCTCAACGCTCTGATGGGTCGCCCCAGCAGCGAGCGCCTCGCTCTGCGTCATCGCCTCTTCGACACGCTGAAGGCCGGCGCGCCCGAAGTCGAACTGGTGCCGCAAGCTGCTGCTGAATACACGCTGCCCTGCCGCATCGGCGACTACTCGGACTTCTACACCGGCATCCACCACGCCCGCGCCATCGGCAAGCTGTTCCGCCCTGACAACCCGTTGCTGCCCAACTACCAGTGGGTGCCCATCGGCTACCACGGCCGATCTTCCTCCATCGTCGTCAGCGGCACACCGCTGCGCCGCCCCAAGGGCCAGGTCAAGCCGCCAGACGCCGAGGTGCCCGTCTTCAAGCCCAGCGCCCGCGTCGACTGCGAACTGGAGATGGGCCTCTTTGTCGGACCCGGCAATGCCCTGGGCGAGCCCTTCGGCATCGACGAGGCCGATGAACATGCCTTCGGCCTGACGCTGCTGAACGACTGGTCGGCCCGCGACATCCAGCCCTGGGAATATCAACCGCTCGGCCCTTTCCTGTCCAAGAGCTTCGGCACGACGATCTCGCCGTGGATCGTCACGATGGAGGCGCTGGCGCCTTTCCGCATCCCTTTCACGCGGCCCGAGGGCGACCCGCAGCCCTTGCCCTATCTGGACTCGCCGGCCCATCGCGCGAATGCCAGCTACGACATCGGGCTGGAGGTCTGGTTCAAGACGCCGGCGATGAGCGAGCCGACGTTGCTGTCGCGCTCCAACCTGCGCCACGCCTATTGGTCCCTGGCCCAGATGCTGACTCACCACGCCAGCAATGGCTGCAATCTGCGGCCGGGCGACCTGCTGGGCACGGGCACTATCAGCGGCCCGGCGCAGGAGGAAGCCGGCTCGCTGCTGGAGTTGACGCTGGGCGGCAAGCAGCCCATCACCTTGCCGAACGGCGAACAGCGCACCTTCATGCTGGACGGCGACACCATGGGCCTTCGCGCGTTTGCGGAGAAACCCGGGTATCGGCGCATCGGTTTCGGCCCCTGCGACGGGCAAATCACCGCCGCCATCTGAGCCTGTCTTGCGCCAACGTAACGTCGGCGCAATGAAGTCCAACAAAGCGCAACGAGGTGAGCCGCGCGGGAGCGCCGCCGCTAGATTGCCGCCACTGGCCAGGGTCTGACGACAAGAGACAACGCAGCCCTGGCCTTTCGAGACCCGTCCACCCGCTGGTACACCCGCCGACGGGTCAGGCCTTTGTTGTCCAACAGAACTCGTTGCCCAGGAGCACCTACGTGGCCAAGCCTCACTTCAAGCAGAACCTCTTGCCCCGCCTGATCGGTCTCGCACTCGGCGCCACCGCGCTGGGCGCCGTGGCCCAGGATGCGAACCAACAGCTCGAAACCGTCGAGATCCGCGGCGTGCGGGCGACGTTGAAGAAGAACCTGGCGGAGAAGCGCGAGTCCGGCAATGTCGTCGACTCCATCAGCGCCGAAGACGTGGGCAAGTTCCCCGACAAGAATGTGGCCGACTCGCTGCAGCGCGTGCCCGGCATCTCGGTGGATCGCATCTGGGGCGAGGGCAAGGCCATCTTCGTGCGCGGCACGGACAAGAACCTCAACATGACGCAGCTCAACGGCCAGGCCGTGGCGTCGTCCGAGTGGTGGCTGAACGAGCCGCAGACGCGCAGCTTCAACTACGACGTGCTGCCGTCTGAAATCGTGGGCAGCCTGGACGTCTACAAGAGCCCGTCGGCCGACCTGGACGAGGGCAGCATCGGCGGCCTCGTCATCGTCAAGACCCGCAAGCCCCTGGCCTTCAAGGACAAGCTGACGCTGCAGGCCGCGGCCGAAGCCCTGTACAGCAAGCTGCCCGGCAAGACCGACCCGCAGCTGTCGGGCCTCTTGAACTGGAAGAGCGACGACAAGAGCTTCGGCGTGCTGCTGGCCGTGAGCAGCCAGAAGCGCCATATGCGCCGCGACGGCCTGGAGCAGTTCTCCGACGGCAAATACGACGTCAAGGACCAGAACGGCGCCGTCACCAACGCCTATGCCTCCTGGGGCGGTGGCTCGGCCATCTTCCGCCAGGAGCGCGAGCGCACCACCACCAATCTGGCCCTGCAGTTCCAGCCCAACCCGGCCACCGACATCGTCCTGAACCTGATGGATTCGGACATGAAGATGAACAACAACAACCAGAACTACCTCTGGCAGGCCGGCGGCCTGGCGGTGGGCGGCGTCATCAGCGCCGTCGACCCCAAGTTCATCACGGTGAGCGACGGCAGCAAGGCCCTGGTCGGCGGCACCTTCGGTCCCAAGACCGGCGTGTCCTTCGAGCCCATCTACCGCGAGAGCTATATCAAGTCCCGCGTGGCCGATCTCGACGGCAACTATCAAGGCGGCAGCTGGACGCTGCACGGCCAGGTCGGCACGACCAACAGCTCGGGTGGCAGCTCGCATGACCGCCATTTCTGGATGGAAGGCGACACGCGCACGACCATCTCCCTCGGCCCAGACCACTACGGCGTCAAATACCTCGACATCAGCCCGCTGGACCCCAAGGCGCTGACGCTGAAGTCCGGCGACGACCGCGTCCGCCGCATGGAGTCCAAGGAGAACTACGCCCAGGGCGACGTGACCTTCGATCTCGACGGGGGCCTCATCAAGTCGGTCAAGCTGGGGCTCAAGCTGCGCGACAACACGCTGCAGAACTTCCGCACCCAGGGCACGGCCGGCCCGGGCTCCAACGGCTGGCAGTCCTTCAGCCTGGCGGATCTGTCCACCGGCCCCTCGCCGCTGCTGAGCCAGCAGGCCGCAACAAGCGACGCGCTGACTCAGTACGCCTGGTTCGACGACGGCCTCGTCGCAAGCAAGGGCATCCCGATGTTCGACAAGGCCATGACCTACAAGGACGTGCTCAACGAGGACTACAAGATCCACGAGAAGATCACGGCCCTGTATGCCAAGGCCGACTTCTCGGTGGCCCAGCTGCGCGGCGACTTCGGCCTGCGCGTCGTACGCACCCAGCAGACCTCGGATGGCTACCTCGGCAACGCCACGGGCGGCTTCTCGCCCATCAGCGTCGGCAACAACTACACCGACGCCCTGCCCAGCCTGAATGTCGCCTACGACCTCAGCAAGCAGCTCATACTGCGCGGTGCGGTCTCGCGCGCCATGGCCCGCCAGACCTTCGACCTGCTCAGCCCCGGCTTGCGGCGCGACGGCACCGTGCTGTCCAAGGGCTATGCCGGCAACCCGTTGCTCAAGCCCGTGCACGCCAATCAGGCCGAATTCGGCGCCGAGTGGTACTACGCCGACGCAGCGCTGCTGTCCGGCACCTTCTTCGTCAAGAAGCTCGACACCTTTACCTTCAAGGCCTCCAAGTCCGAGCAGGTGGGCAACGAGACGCTGACGGTCGAGCGGCCATACAACGCCGACAACGGTGCCGACATCAAGGGCTTCGAGCTGCAGTGGCAGCAGCCCTTTGGCAATACCGGCTTTGGCGCCGTCGTGAACTACACCTTCACCGACGCCAAGGCCGGCGCCGTGGCCGGCCAGCCCCGCCTGAAGGTGCTGGGCAACTCGCGTGACCAGTTCAACTTCAGCGGCTATTACGAGCAGGGCCCGATCAGCCTGCGCGTCTCCTACAACTACCGCTCCAAGAGCTATGGCGACGTGCAGATGGGCGGCCAGGTCGTCAACGCCGCCTATGGCCAGTGGGATGCATCCGCGAGCTGGGACGTGACCAAGCAGATTGCGCTGTACGCCAGCGCCGTCAACATCAACAACGAAGTCATCAAGTCCAACACGGTGGACGGCATCCCAGTGGGTGTCTACGAGAACGGTCCGCGCTACAGCATCGGCGTCCGCGCGAAGTTCTAAGCGCAATCACGCTCGACGAGATTCCGGCAGCGGTGTACACACCGCTGCCGGCCCCTGGCTGACGCCCTCCCTCCATGCACACCAAAACCCTCACTCCCACGGCAGGCCAGGGCGTGCTGCTGCCCATGCTCTTCATCGGGCTGATGTTCTTCATCCTCGGTTTCGTCACCTGGCTGAATGGCTCGCTGATTCCCTTTCTGAAGATCGTCTGTGAGCTGAACAACTTCCAGGCGCTGTGGGTGGCCTTTGCCTTCTACATCGCCTACACCGTCATGGCCCTGCCCAGTGCGGCCATGCTGGCGCGCATCGGCTACAAGCGCGGCATGACGCTGGCCCTGGGCGTCATGGCTGTCGGCGCGCTGTGCTTCATCCCGGCGGCGAAGTCGGGCCTCTACCCGGTCTTCCTGCTCGCCCTCTTCACACTGGCCAGCGGCATGACGCTGATGCAGACGGCCATCAACCCCTATATCGTCTGCATCGGTCCCCGAGAGAGCGCGGCCATGCGTATCTCCATCATGGGCCTGTTCAACAAGGGTGCCGGCATCGTCGTGCCCCTGGTGTTCACGGCCCTCATCCTGTCGGGCATGGAGCGGTTCTCGGAAGGCGCCCTCGCGGCCCTGGATGCGGCCGGACGCGATGCCCTGCGCAACGAGTTGTCCCAGCGCCTGGTTTTCCCCTACGCCGTGATGGCCGCGGGTCTGGTCGCCTTCATGGCCCTCATCCATTTCTCGTCGCTGCGCGAGCCCGAGCTGGAAGTTTCCGACGCGACTTCCGACGAGACCCGGCGCTGGGGAGTGTTCCGGCATCCCCAGGTCGTGCTGGGTGCCATTGCGCTGTTCGGCTATGTCGGCGTGGAGGTCATCGCCGGCGACACCATCGGCCTCTACGGCCGCCAGCTCGGCGTAACCCATTACGGCGTGCTGACGTCCTACACCATGGGCTTCATGGTGCTGGGCTATCTGCTCGGCGTCGTACTGATCCCGCGCAGGCTGTCGCAGCGTGCTGCGTTGATCTTTTCGGCGGTCAGCGGCATCGCCTTCGTGCTTGGCGTGGCGCTGTCGTCGCCGACCGACTCGGGCATCTCCCGGGCGCTGCTGGGCTGGGCCGCCGTGCCCGCCGTGCCCAACACGGTGTTCTTCCTGGCCATGCTGGGCCTGTCCAACGCCCTGGTCTGGCCCTCCATCTGGCCGCTGGCCCTCGAAGGCCTGGGCAAGTACACGGCGGCGGGTTCGGCCCTGCTCATCATGGGCATTGCCGGTGGCGCGCTCATTCCCATGCTCTACGGCCACTTTGCCGACGTGTGGACACCGCAGCGCGGTTACTGGGTCATGCTGCCCTGGTACGGGCTGATTCTTTTCTATGCCCTGTCCGGCAGCCGGCTCAGGAATTGGTGAAGCCTTGCCTATTGTTCCGATGGACCCTTGGCCAGCAGAGCCTTGACCAATACGGGACGGGTAGGCGAAGCGCTCGCGGTCATCTGGGACTTGCCTTGCTTCAAGGCCACGTCGTCGGACAGGATGTTGACGGCCTCGTTCAGGAGGACGTCGTTGACGGTCTCCCGGGTCTTTTGCGCGGCGAGATCCTTGTCGAGCTTGCGTTCGTTGAATTGCAGGCCATCGTCGGCCAGTGTGCTGCTCGTTGCGGTGCCGCCGGCCAATGCGGCCAGGCGCTTCTCCTGCGCGGCACGCTCCTTGCGCCGAACCCCTTCATTGAGTGAAATGACATTCTTCTTGCGCAGGTCCTGCGCCTTTGCAAGGTCCTCCAGCAGGCCTTGGTAGTCAGGGTCACGCCGAACGCGACCCTCATGCCATGCCAGCAGGCGTGGCAGCTGTGCGGTGATGTCGCCCACAGCCACGTAATCGGTCGCCTTGATGCGGGTCCACGGCAGGGCGTTGCCGAAGCTCGATTCACCGAACTGAGCGTCGTCCCCGCTGGACGGGAAGCGGATGTCCGGCGTCACGCCCCGCAGTTGAGTCGTGCTGCCATTGACCCGGAAAAACTGCGCAATGGTCATCTTCAGGTCGCCAAACACCGGCGTGGCGCTCTTGGCGATCCGGTCGAGGCTGGCGACGGTCTGGACCGTGCCCTTGCCGAAGCTGGGTTCGCCGATGACCAGGCCCCGACCGTAGTCCTGAACCGCGGCCGCGAAGATTTCCGACGCTGAAGCCGACCCCCGGTTGATCAACACACCCAGCGGTCCCTCCCAAGCCAGGGGGGTCTCCACGTTTTTCGCGACGGTGATGTCGCCTTTGGCGTCGCGTGTCTGAACCACAGGCACCTTGCCCAGGAACAGGCCCGTCAGGTCCACCGCTTCGCGCAGCGAGCCCCCGCCATTGTTGCGCAGGTCCATCAACACGGCCTCCACCTTCTGGGCCTTCAAATCCGTCAGCAGCCTGGCCACGTCACGCGCCGCGCTGCGGTAGTCCTTGTCGCCCTTTTGCAGGGCGGCGACATCCTCGTAGAACGAGGGCAAGGTGATCACGCCGACCAGGCGCTTGCCCTCTCCGGTTGACACGGAATAGACCTTGGCTTTGGCCGCGCTGTCCTGCACCTTGATGGTGTTGCGTACCAGGGTCACGGTCTTGACGGCGGCATCGGGCCCGCTGTCGGCCGGCAGGACCTCCAGCCGCACCGTCGAGGCCACCGCGCCGCGAATCAATGCCACCGTGTCGTCCAGGCGCCAGCCGACGACATCCTCCATGGCACCTGTGGCGCCTTGCCCGACGCCCACGATGCGGTCGCCGACCTTGAGCTGCCCCGAGACGCTCGCGGGCCCGCCGGCCACCAGCTCCCGGATGGTGATGTAGCCGTCGATCTCGGTCAGCACTGCGCCTATACCCACCAGCGACAAACGCATCGCGATGTCGAAGTTCTCCGCCGCGCGGGGTCCCAGGTAGTTGGTATGGGGCTCGATCGCCATCGTGTAGGCGTTCATGAAGGCCTGGAAGGCATCTGCGCTGGAGATCTTGCCCAAGCGCTTGGCGGCGCTGTCATAGCGCTTGTCCAGTACCTTCCTGATGGCGGCGTCGTCCTGGCCCGCGAGCTTGAGCCGCAGCCAGTCGTTCTTGACGCGCTTGCGCCAGAGCTCGAACGACTCGGCTTCGGTCGCAGGCCAGGGCTGGTCCTTGCGGTCGATCATCAGCGTCTCGTCGCCGTCGAAATCGAAGCCCTTGGACAGCAGGCTGCGGGCAAAAGCCATCCGTTCGACCGCCCGGCGCTCGTAGAGGTTAAAGATCGCGAACGGCGCACTCAGGTCTTCGGTCAGGATCGCATCGTCAAGCCGCGTGCGGTTGACAGCCAGGCGGTCGATGTCGGACTGCAGGAAATACAGCTTCTCCGGGTCGAGCGACTTCAGGTATTCGTCGAACACCTTGCTCGACAAGGCATCGTCGAGCGGGATGGCCTTGTAGTGGTAGCGCGAAAGCAGTTCCGCAGCCAGGTGAGCCGCCTTGGCTTCCTGCGCTGCCGGCTTGAGCTGCGGTGGATAGGCAAGCTCCGTGTCCGCCCTGGCCAGCGGCATGGCGGCCGCCAAGGCCAGCACCAACCCAATCAGCTTCTGTCCCAATCTCACTGCATCCACCCCGGTTAAACGGCCCATGAACGCGGGCCGGACCTGCATGGTGCCATGGCAAGCGCGAAATCCGCTGCCGAGCGGTCAATCGGCCCTCAGATGGCTGCGGTGCGAGCCGAATGCCCGTGCCATCTGGTTCAGACGCTCCCGGGCTCGGGCGGCCGTGAGGGCCTGGGGTGCCGCGCGCAATTCGGCCGGAAAGCGGCCCATGCCGGCAAACAGGCAGTACCAGGACGGGCGCAGATACATCAGTCCCGCACCGTGGCGCTCCAGCTCGGCCTCGAAGTCCCCGCCGCGATCCCACACGTCGAGCAGGCTTGCGAGCCGGTCGGAGATGTTCTTGTTGGCGCGGTTGGCGCGCCAGTAGTCGGTGTCGCGCCGCGTGTTGAGCTGGTAGTGTGCGACGACATAGTCGCGCACGCCTTCGAACATGGCGTTCACGCGCTCGTTGTAGGCAGCCTGGCAGGCGCGACCAAAGCTGTCTTGTTCCAGGTCGGCGATGAATTGCTCGACGCTGAGCTGGATCAGCATCAGCGCCGTCGCCTCGAGCGGCTCGATGAAGCCCTGCGACAGGCCGACGGCCACGCAGTTCTGGCGCCAGTGTTGCTTCACGCGGCCCACGCGCATGCGCAGGCGGCGTGCGGTCGCGCCCTCGGCCGCGGCGCCCAGGTGCTCGCGCAGCTCGCGCTCGGCCTCGTCGTCGCTGACGAAATCCGAGCTGTAGACATAGCCATTGCCGTAGCGAGCCGTTAGCGGGATCTGCCAAGCCCAGCCATGGCGCAGCGCAGTCGAGACGGTCTCGCAGGGAATGTCCTCGCCGTCGACCAGCGGCGTCGCGAGGGCGATGGCGCGGTCGTTGAAGAGGTTGTCGCGGTAGGGGTTAAAGGGCTCACCCAGGGTTTCGGTGATCAACAGGCCTTTGAAGCCGCTGCAGTCCACGAAGAGGTCGGCCGCAATGCGACTGCCACTGTTCAGTTGCAGCGCCGCGATATCGCCGTTCTCCCGCCGCTCGACGCTTGCTACCGTTTCGACAAGGTGCCGTACACCCAGGTCCACGGCATGCGCGCGCAGGAAGGCGCCCAGCTTGCCGGCGTCGAAGTGATAGGCGTAGTCCGTGCCCAGCGGAGCCTTGCGCTGGCGGGCCAACTCGGCGGCGAGGAAGAAGTCTTGCGGATTGGCGTCCGCGGCCTGGCCGCGGCGGCGCAGGCAGGCGTTGGTGAAAAAGAGATTGCCCAGCTCGCGGTCCGCCTCGCTGAAGAAGGGGTGGACATAGCTCTCGTAGCCCGGGACGCCGCTCCAGCCGGGAAAACGGATGCTGCTCTTGAAAGTGGCATCGCAGGTCGGCATCCAGTCGCGCTCTTCCAGCCCCAAGGTGCGGAAGAAGTGGCGCAGAAAGGGCGTCGAGCCTTCGCCAACGCCCACGGTGCCAATGTCCGCCGACTCGATCAGCGTGACCCCGACATTGAGCCCGGCCCAGCGATGCCGCAGCAGATTGGCCGTCATCCAGCCGGCGGTGCCGCCGCCGACGATGGCAATGTGTTGGGGGGGATTCATGCTGCGGGCAGAGACAGACGCACCTCGAAGCCGCCCTCGAGATGATTGCGGAAGCTCACCAAGCCGCCATGGTCGGCCACGATCTCGCGGACGATGGACAGGCCCAGGCCCAGGCCTTCCTTACGCATGGCGGCGCCATGGTCCAAGCGCGTGTAGGGCTGGCCCAGGCGCGCCAGCGCCGCCTCGGGTACGCCGGGACCGTGGTCGCGCACCGTCACCAGCACCATGCCGGCCTCGTCGGGCGCGATGCTGACCTCGACGGGCTGCTGCTGGGCCTCGCCGTAGTACATGGCGTTGTCCAGCAGATTGCCGATGGCGCGCTTCAAGGCCAGGGGCTTGCCGAAGACGGTCAGGGCCTCGCTGCGCAACTCGACCTTGTGGCCACCCATGCGGGCATCGCGCACCATCTTCTGCAGCACGAGGTCGATGCGCAGCGGCGCGCGATTCTCGTGGATGTCGGTGTCCTTGACGATCTGGAGCGCCGTCTTGACCATCATGTCCAGCTCGTCCAGGTCCTCGTGGAACTCGTCCTGCACGGCGGTGTCGTCCAGCAGCTCGCTGCGCAGCCGCAGCCGCGTGATGGGCGTGCGCAGGTCGTGCGAGATGGATGCGAACAGCCGCTCGCGGTCGCCGATATAGCGGCGGATGCGCTCCTGCATGTCGTTGAAGGCTTCAATGGCCTGACGCACTTCCTGGGTGCCGCTGACACGCAGCGGCTTGGGAGCAACCCGCCGGCCCACGCGGGCCGCCGCCTGGCTCAGGCCGGCCAACGGCCGCGTGATGGCGCGCACGGCGATCAGCGTCAGCAGCACGGCCAGGCCCAGGGCCAGCAGTTGCGGCGTCAGGCGCTGCCAGGTGAAGAACTCCAGCTGCTCCAGGAAATAGGGGTCGGGCAGGGTGCTGCTCAGGTAGAGCCACTGGCCCGGCTCGGTCTCGGCCTGGATGACGAGGAAGGGCGCCGGCCGCTCGGCGGCGATCAGCGAGGGCTCGACCCAGCTCTCGGGGAGGTCGCTCAGCAGTGCTCCGCCGGGAGACACGGCCAGGCCAAGGGGCGAGGAGAGCACCACGCGCACTGTCGTTCCCTTGGGCAACTGCGCCGCCAGCTCCTGCGAGACCTGCTGCTCCAGCATCCGTGCCATGGGCTGGTCGGGCAGCGGCGCCACCGTCACGGCGGCGTTGTTGAAGAAGACCAGGAAGCGCGTGCCGCCCATGGTGCGCAGCTGCTCGATCAGCAAGGGGCGATAGGCCACCGGCAGCTCGCGCAGCGCGCGCACCGCGCCGATGGCGCCGCTGGCGACGTGGTGGGCGGCCAGCTCGGTCTGGCGCCGCACGCGCTGCTCGATCTGGCTGTACCAGACCAGGTTGACCGTCAGTTGCACCAGGGCAAGGCCGCCCAGCATGGCCAGCACGAAGCGGCCCTGCAGGCTGTCGAAGAGAAAGCTGCTGGCGCGTTGCCACCAGCTTCGCGCGGGCGCGGGAGGACCGTCGAAGTCGACGGCCTCAGCCGCTTCAGAGGGCATGGCGGGGCGTCACCGTCGTGGAGAACACATAGCCCGAGCCGCGCACCGTCTTGATCAGTGCCGGCTGCTTGCCATCGTCCTGCAGGCGCTGGCGCAGGCGGCTGACCTGCACGTCCAGCGAGCGGTCCAGCGGCCCCAGGTCGCGGCCGCGCGTGACCTCGGCCAGGCGGCTGCGGTCCAGCACCTCGCCCGGGTGCTCGACGAGCAGCTTGAGCAGCTGGAAGTCCATGCCCGACAGGGCCGTGGCCGTGCCATCGGGGTCGATGAGGCTGCGCTCCAGCAGGTCCAGCGTGAAGCCGTTGAAGGCGTAGTAGCGCGGTTCCCTGGCCTTCTCCTGGCCGGTGCGGCGCGTGATGGCCTTGATGCGGGCCAGCAGCTCGCGTGGGTTGAAGGGCTTGCCGAGGTAGTCGTCGGCGCCCAGCTCCAGGCCGACGATGCGGTCGGTCTCATCGGCACTCGCGGTCAGCATGATGACGGGCACGTCGGAGCGGCGGCGCACCGACTGGCAGAGCGTGAAGCCCTCGGTGTCGGGCAGCATCACGTCGAGGATGCACAGGCTGATCTCGTCGCGATGGCGCTCGAACTCGGCCATGAAGCTGGCGCCGTCGTGGGCCAGCAGCACCTCGTACTGGTTCTTCTCGAGATAGGTCTTCAGCAGGCTGCGGATTTTTTGGTCGTCGTCGACGATCAAGATCTTGCGCGGGGTCATGGAACTGCTTTCGTCTTGGGGGCGAGCGCGCGCAGCAGGCCCTGCAGCTTGCGCTGGGCGGCGGCGGGCGTCTGGGTCGGGTCCAGCGCAAAGCGGTGGACCGTTTCGATGATGGCGTTCTTGCCGACCTCGCCAAAGGCCATGCGGTGCACGAGACTAGGCACGCGCGGCGTGCTCGGGTTGGCGAAGAGGTGAAAGGACTGTTGGGCGCAGGGATCCAGCTCGTCCACCGGCACGTCGCGGCGCACGGGGATGGAGCCCTTGATGCGGTTGTAGCCCAGCTGCAGCGTGGCGCTGCCGAGCAGCTCGGCCATCTTTTCCTGGTCGGCCTGGCTGCCGCCGTTGCCGGCCAGCATGGCCAGGGTGTCGATGCTGTAGAGATGGGCCTGGGCGGTGCCGGGCACGGCGCGGCAGGAGAAGTCGCGCTCGCCTTCCAGTCCCATCGCCCCCAGCTCGCCGCGGGCCCAGTCGCCCATGATCATCATGGCGGCACGCTCTGCCGCAAAGTCGGCGACGACATCGGTCCAAGGCCGCTCGCCGGGTGCGGCACCACTGGCCGGCAGGGCCAGGTTGCGCCAGTTGCGAAGCCGCTTCAGCGCGCGTTCGAGCGCGGGGTCATCGAAGGCGCTGAGGTCGCGCTGCTCCAGCATGCGGCGATACAAGGCGGGGCCGGCTTCGCTGAGCAGCATGGCCTCGAAGATGGTGGCCACCTGCCAGGGCTCGTCGCTGAAGGCCACCGGCGTGATGCCGGATGCGCGCAGCTTGGCAGCAGCGCGCTCCAGGCCGTCCCAGTCATTGGGCGGCTCGATGCCGACGCGCTTGAACAGCGCCTTGTTCAGATAGAGGTTGTTGATGCGCTGTATGCCCAGAGGCGCCGCGACGACATGGCCGTGCACGGTGACCTGGGCCATGACCTGGGGAAACATGACCTTGGACCAGTTGCGCTTGGCCGCCACGCCGTCGAGTTCCAGCAGCAGGCCCATGTCGGCCCACTCGTTCATGGACGCACCATTGAGCTGGGCCACCTTGGGCGCCATGCGGCGCAGGATGCGTTCGTTCAGCACCTTGATGGCCGGGCCGCCACCGCCGCCAGCGACGGCGCCGTCCACCCACTTGAGGCCGTTCTCGGCCATGCGCGCGGCGACATGGTTGGCCGCGGCGCGTTCGCTCGCGGATGTCCACCAGTGCAGCACATTCAACTCGCCGGCGCCTTCGGTGGCCGGCGTGGTCGTGCCCTGTCCGGCCGCCATGGCCGCGCAAGTCCAGGGCAATACCGCCAACGCCAGCATGCGACGCATCTTGCGGGCCGCCCGGCCGCGCCAATCTTGCGTTTTGTACGACTTACGTAAGCTTGTGTGACTCAAGGCGGCCGCCCTCTGCGAGGAGGCAGCGATTGTCCCGATCCGGCCCGGCGATGGCGATTGGGAGTTACGCCGGCAGGCCTGCAGCCGCCACCTGAACAGGGTGGCGGGGGAGCTGCCCTCGGCCAATAGGTGCAGAGACGGTGCCGCTGCCTGCCCCAACGGTCACAAGGACCCCACAGGGCCACAACGACCCAATGCCGCCAACTCGCGATGTGCAACTTCTCCGCGCTGACGGCCAAGTTGGCGCCGATGCTGAAGAACATGGGTCAGGAGGTGGTCTCAGGAAGCTGCTGATGGTCATCAAGGGCGGCGAGGCGCTGGAGCAGCGCACCCAGGACTACGACGCCGCCTTGAAGGCCGTGAATGGCTGCAAGGAGGACAAGGCGAAGTCCTTGCCCGGCCTCGTCATGGAGGCGGTGAAGTAGGGCGTCGAACGTCGGCCAGCGCTGCGGGAAGACCGGGCTTTGCTGCTCAGCCCGCGATGGTTTCTGCCAGCGGCGCCGCAAGCCCCGCTTCTAGGTGCTGGGCGAGCGCCGAGCGCAGTCTCTGCTGCTCCGTGGGACCGAGGCTTTCGGCGCGCCAGACCAGCTGGCCGTGCAGTTCGCGCAAGCGCCATTGCACCTCGCGCAGCACCACGGAGATCTCGTGGCGCAGCGTTGCGTCCAGCGGACCCACGTAGCCACGCGCGCTGACGTCGCCGCTGAAATTGAGGCCGGCGCTGCTCAAGGTCTGGCTGAGGCGCTTCTGGCGTTCCTCGACCTTGGCGAGCAGTTCGCCCAGCGCTGGGCTTTGTTGCATGGTCGACATCTGCTCGTGTATGTTCAGCAGTGCCTGCAGGCGCCCTGTCAGCGTGGAGGCCTGATCCAGAAGACCGTCATCGGCCACGCCCTCGACAGGCTCGGCGGCGCTTCCGGCCTTGCTCGCCCGCGACACGCGGTCCAGCAGTCGGCGATCGAATTCCTGGCCCATCAGCTTGAGCATGACCCCGGCCTGGCGCCCTGCGTCTTGGCCGGATTCGACGACGCCGGTGATCGCTTCGGCCAGGCCCAGCACCTGGCCGGACAAGGGGATGGCGTCGCCTCGCAGGCCGCGCGGGTAGCCGAAGCCGTCCAGCCGCTCGTGATGGTGGAGCACGGCCTGCGCCACAAGCGGGCCGGCGCCGGGCAGTTCCCCAAGCAGGTTGGCGGCGATGACGGGGTGCACAGCGACAAGCTTCCACTGCTCCGACGTGATGACCGAGCCTGGCGCCAGGATGGCCGGGTCAATGTAGAGCTCTCCGATGTCGTGCATCAGCCCGGCGATGAGGATGGGCTGCAGCGGGCGCGTGGGCTCCAGATTGAGCATCAGTGCGGCTGCAATCAAGCTGACACACACCGCGTGCTCCAGCTTCTCGGGCGTCTGATCGGCATAGAGCGTCAGCAGAGATTCCAGTGACACCGTCAGCCGCAGCGAGGTGAAGGCGGCCTCGATCTGTGCGCCCCGCCCTTCGTCACAGAGCTTGGCCAGCAGTGGGTGACGATGGATCAGCGCGCGCGCCACCTCGTCCATGGGCCGCGATGCAACGCCACCGACGACGCGCGTGCTCTGCTCTAGCGGGCGCAGCAGCTTGTGCTGCAGCAGCCGGTCGCGTGTGCGCGCGTCGATGGCGGCGCCTTTGGCGACGAGCTTGATGCCCGTGCCGCTGACGATGTCCTCGGTCGCCTCGACGCCGCGGGTCTCGCCGGCCTCGACCAGGCGATTCAGATAGTGCTCATTGACGGCGAGTTTCTCGCTCATGTCAGACCTCCCTTCAGCTTTGCAGGCTGGGTGCAGCCCGATCAAGCCGTTAGCTGCGCCGGCGATCATGCGCGGGCGAAGCACGGTTGGCCATATCAGCAAGCTGTCTGGACGGCAGACAAACGTGACGTACGCCACACCACAGGCTGAGCGTTAGTCAGGAATAGGCCAGCGCCTGGGCTGCGGGAATTCGCAGGGCGCGCCGCGCCGGCAGGGCGCAGGCGAGCAGGGAGATCAACGCCATCAGGCCAAGCCAGATGAGGGCCGTGCCGGCGCTCGGCAGCAGCCGCCAGGGCACGGCGAACATGATGCGGCCGAAGGCCACTTCCAGCAGGGCGCTGATGGGCAGGGCCAGCGGCAGGGATGCCAGCCAGGCCAGCACGACGAGGGTCAGCCCCTCGACTTGCACCAGGGCGAGGATGGCGCCGTTGCGGGCGCCGATGGCGCGCAGCACGCCGATCTCGCGGCGCCGCTCCAGCACGGCCAGGCCCATGGTCGAGGCCAGTCCCATGGCACCGACGGAGATCATCACCAGGCCCATGGCGCCGAGGAAATCCACCACCATCAACAGATGGTCTTCGATGACGCGGCGGTTCTCGGCCTGGGACTGGCTGGCCGCGACGCCCATCCCGGCTTCGGCGAAGGCCTCGCGCAGCTGGCGCACGGCGTCGAGCAGGGCGACGGGCGATTCAGGGCGCTGAAGGCGTAGCACCAGATTGGTTGCAAGCTCGTTGCCGGCCAGCGCATCCAGGTTGGCGCGTGAGGTATAGGCCAGCGCCTGCGGGCCGGCTTCGACAAGGCCGACGACGGTCCAGTCGCGGTTGGCGATGCGATGCCGGCTGCCGACGGTCAGCGCAGGTTGCTGGCGTTGCAGCAGGCGGCTGACGACGAGCTCCTGGATGGCGCCATCGCCCAGCCAGCGGCCTTCGACGAGGCGTGGTGCCAGCAGCCGGCCCGAAGGGAGCACGCCGAGCAAGGTCAGCGGCTCGGGGCCGAGGCTGGTGCGCAGGGTGCGCCAGGCCTCGGCGGCGGCTATGCCGGGTACTTCGAGGGCCAGCGCCTCCAAGCTGGCGGCCGGCGAGGGCGCCGCAACGAGCAACTGCAGTTGATAGCGCTGGGCGTCGAAGAGATCGTCCACGGAACCCCGCACGGCGCTGCGCAGATTGGCGGCGCCCAGATACACCGCGCCGCCGCTGGCCAAGGCCAGCACGGTCAGCAGCATGCGCTGGCGGCGGCGGAAGGCATTGCCGACCGACAGCAGCAGCGGCCGCGCCCAGCCGCCGAGCAGGGGCACCAGGCGGGCGGCGACGGCGCCGCGCTTCAGGCTCAAGGCTTGGCCTTCACGGGTGATGCCGATGTCACGCAGCGCCTCGCCCACGGGCCGGCGCAGGGCCGCGCGTACCGGCAGCGCGGCGGCCACCAGCGGCACGGCGAGGCCGACCGCGAGCTGCAACATCACTGCCCAGGCCGGCGTGGCAATGCCGTCGAGCGGGAAGTTCAGCAGTTCGGCCTTCAGCCCGCCGTAGATGCGGCCCAGCCAGAGTGCCGTGGGGATGGCGATGGCCGACGCCAGCAGGCCCAGCGCGCCGGCCTGGGCCAGCACCATGGTGCCGATCTGCGTGGGCGAGCCGCCCAGCACCTTCATCACTGCGATCTCGCGTGTCTGGCCTGTCAGCATGGCGGCCACGAGGTTGACGACCAGGAAACCGCAGGCCAGCAGGGCCAGCAGGCCGAAGGCGCCCTGGGTCATCAGCAGCGAGTCCATCTGCGCGGCGTGAATGTGCTGCCCCGGCTCGGGCACGTCGACGCTCTTGACCGTATAGCCGGCCTGGGTCAGTGCGGTCCTGAGTGCATCGACGCTGGCGCGCACTTCGGCGCGAGTAGCGCGCTCGTCGCGCACGCGGACCTGCAGCTCGTCGAAGCCGGCCGGCGCACCCAGTCTCGTCAGCATGGCTTCACTGCCGTAGAGGTAGACGAGGTTTTCCATCCAGCCCGGCGCCTGGCTGACGTCGCGCAACAGGCCTTGGATGTCGACCGGCGCCGTGTCGGCGCCGGCCAGTCGCAGCGACACCGGCTCGCCGACATGGGCTCCCGAGAATTCCAGCGAAGAGCTTTCCATCCACAGGCCCTCGCCGGCCGGCGGCCACGCGCTGGACTCGGCGCGTAGCCGCGCGATGTCGGCGCGCTGGAAGTCGTCCAGCGCGATGACGACGGCGTTGCGCGAGCGGCCGTTGGCCTGGACGGCCGCCAAGACACTGCGACGCAGCCGTGAGGCGGCGATGTCAGGCCGGGCCTTAGCGAGGGCCAGCGCACGCGGGTCTGCGCGATCCAGCACCAGCGTGGCCGAGACTGGCAGGCTGGCGCGATAACCCTCGTCGGTGGCGCGCTCGACCAGGGCCCAGGCATTGAGGACGGTGCCGGCCGCGGTCAGCCCCAGCGCCACCGCTAGGGCGACGAGCAGGCTGCGAGTGCGGTGCAGCCAGAGATCGCGCCAGGTTTTTCTTGACCTAGTCATGACGGCGATCCTCGACGAGGCGACCGTCGCGCAGGCGCAGGCTGCGCTGCACCTGGCCGAGGGCCGCGGCCTCGTGGGTCACCATGACGATGGTGACGCCCTGTTCGCGCGCGAGTTCAGCCAGAAGGGCCAGCAGGCCTGAAGCATTGGTCGAGTCCAGATTGCCGGTGGGCTCGTCGGCGAGGATCAGGGCCGGCGCATTGGCCAGGGCCCGCGCCAGGGCGACGCGCTGCTGCTGGCCGCCGGAGAGGGCGCTGGGGAATTTGTCGGCCTGGTCGGGCACGCCCAGGCGTTCCAGCAGGGCCAGCGCCCGCGTGGCGCGTTCGGCGGCGGGCCACTGGTCGCAGAAGTCCATGGGCAGCATGACGTTCTCCAGCGCCGTCAGCGTGGGCAGCAGCTGGAAGAACTGGAAGACCACGCCGACGGCCTTGCCGCGCCAGCGCGACAGGGCCCGCTCGGGCAGGGCGCGCAGGTCCTGGCCGGCGACGCTGAGCTCGCCGCTGCCGGCGCGGTCGATGCCGGCCAGCAGGTTGAGCAGGGTGGACTTGCCGCTGCCCGAGGGACCGACGACAGCGACGAATTCGCCGCCCTGGATGTCGAGGTCGAGGTTGCTGAGGGCGTGGAATTCGCCGCCCGCGACCGGGTAACTCTTGCCGACGCCGCGCAGGCGGATGAGGGGTGTGGGGCTTTGCATGGCGGCCAATGTAGGAAGGGGCCGGGCCCGTCGCGCGCCGTTCGACGGCACGGTTCTGCCACTCGGCGAATCGCCCCTCGCCAGTAGCCATGCGCGTGGCGATGCTGGCGGCATCCCAACCTGCCTGGAGACGCCATGAAGGCTCTTGTCCTCTCTTTCGCCATCGCCCTGACCAGCCTGGCCCACGCCCAGCATGCCGGGGGCGCGGCGGCCGCTGCCGTTCCGGCCGAGGCGGCGCAGTTCGATTTCCTCGTTGGCCAATGGGAGCTGGAAGTGACGCCCAAGGTCAGCGGCCTGGGGGCCATGATCCACGGCGCGCCCAAGCTGGTCGGTAGCTGGAAGGCCTGGAAGGCCTTTGACGGCTATGGCCTGGATGACGAGCTGCGCATCGTCGACGCCTCGGGCAACCCGCTGTCGCTGAACTATGCCCAGCGCATCTTCGACGCCAAGGCCAAGCGCTGGCTGGTCAGCGGCCTGGACGTCTACCGCGCCCGCTTCGGCAGCAGCAGCGGCGCCTGGCAGGACGGCGAGATGCGACTGGAGGGCAGCGGCCAGAGCAACGACGGCAAGCCCATGCTGACGCGCACCCGCTTCATGGAAATCTCGGCCGACCGCTTCAAGATGCGGCAGGACCGGTCCTATGACAATGGGGCGAGCTGGGAGGAGGGGACGCTGACGGTGATCGCCAAGCGTGCCTCCCGCAAGGCAGCTCGATAAAGCGGAGAAGAGATGGGGCGAGCCTGGGTCTGGGTGCAATGGGCCATCGGCTGGCTGCCGGTGGCCGTGCTCTTCGCGGTGCTGATGATGACAGTGCATGGCGCCGGCATGCACGAGGCCCTGCACTACTCGCTGCGCCTGATGGCGACGGCGGCGGTGCTCGGCCTCGTCGTGCACCGGGTCACCGCGCGCCTGCCCTGGCCGCACCCCATGCGCCCGGCCTTCGTCGCCAAGCATGCATTGGGCGCCGCGCTGTATGCCGTGGCCTGGGTGACGGCCAACAGCGGCGTCGAGAGCCTGCGAATCGGCCACCTCGTCGTCGTCGTGGGGCCAGGCCTGCCGGCCTATCTCGTCACCGGTGTCTGGTTCTACGTGATGATCGCCGGCGTCGCCTACGCGCAGCGCGCCGCGGCCCGTAATGCCGAGCTGGAAGCCCTGCAGGCGCGCAGCCAGCTCGCCGCCCTGCGGGCCCAGCTGCATCCCCACTTTCTGTTCAACGCACTGCATACCGTGGTGCAGCTGATCCCGCTGGACCCCGAGCGCGCGACGCGTGCGGCCGAGCAACTGGCGGCCCTACTGCGGGCCAGCTTCGACAACCCCCGCGAGCAGATCACGCTGCGGGAGGAGTGGAAGGTCGTTCAGCTGTATCTGGACATTGAGGCCATTCGCTTCGGCGAGCGCCTGGTGGTCGTGGCCGAGTTCGAGCCGGCGGCCCTGGATGAGCTCGTGCCCAGCTTTGCGCTGCAGACCCTGGTGGAGAACGCCGTGCGTCACGGCGCGGCGCCGCGAGTCGAGGCGACGACCCTGAAGCTGAGCGCCGTCATCCGGGGCGATCGCCTGCATCTCGTCGTCGAAGACGACGGCATGGGCGCCGAAGCCGTGGCCCTCGAAGCCGGCGGCACGGGCCTGCGCCGGCTGCGCGAGCGCCTGGGCTGGCTTTATGGCGGCAGCGCATCACTGGCGGTGCAGACGACGCCCAACCATGGCCTGCGCGCCGAACTGCGCCTGCCGCTGAAGGGGGATGACGAGTGATGAGCGCAGCGCAGGGCCGCCACAAGCAAGCTCGCTCCCCCTTGGCGGGGCAGGCCGCAGGCCGAAGGGTGCGTCCATGACCGCTGCCGTCGCCGCGCTGATCGCCGACGACGAGCCCATCGCCCGCGCCGGCCTGCGCCATCTGCTGCGTGGCCTGCCCTGGCTGCATTGTGTGGGCGAGGCGGCCGACGGGCCGGCCGCCCTGGCCGAGGTCCAGCGCCTCAGGCCCGAGCTGCTCTTCCTGGACATCCAGATGCCAGGCCTGCTGGGCACAGAGGTGCTGCGCCGCCTGGCCGAGGCTGGCACGCCGCCGCTGGTCATCTTCACGACGGCCCATGCCGAGCACGCCATCACGGCCTTCGAGCTGGGGGCCTTGGACTATCTGCTCAAGCCCTTTGGTGCCGAGCGTCTGAACGCCACGCTGGAGCGCGTGCGTGCGGCCCTGGGCGAGCCGGTTCCGCCGGCCCTGGAGCGCCTGGCCGAACTGCTGGGGCGCGGGCCGCTGACCCGGCTCTTCGTGCGCAGCGGCGCGGCCATCGTGCCGGTGGCCGTCGAGCAGGTCAGCCATTTCGAGGCCGTGGGCGACTACGTGGCCGTGCATGTCGGCGGTGCGGAACACCTGCTGCATCTGGCCCTGGCGAGGCTGGAGGAGCGCCTCGACCCGCAACGCTGGGTGCGCATCCACCGTGGCTGCATCGTCAGCCTGGACGCGGTGGCGCGCTTTCGTCGCCTGGCCAATGGCCAGCTCAGCGCCGAGCTGAAGGACGGCCGCGCGCTGATGGTCAGCCGCAGCCGGTCCCAGGCCTTGCGCGGCCTGGCGGGTTAGGGCCTGCCTGGAACCGGGGCACTGCTGGCCCGTTTTCGTGCGGCTTCCAGGTGCTGCAGCGCAAGAACGGTGCAATTTGCACCGTGACAGGGCTGTCATGGGCCGGAACCGTGCGCCTTGGCGGGGCGTTCCAGGCGTGACGAACTGCACGAAGCTGGCACGAGGCTTGCGCTCTTCCCCTGCGGCTACTCGACCCCTCATCTCAACCCGGAGGACACCCCGATGCTTCGCCGTTCTGCCCTCGCGCTGGCCGCCGCCGCCAGCCTGTTCGCTGCCCCCGCCGCCTTTGCCGCCGACACCATCAAGGTCGGCGTGCTGCATTCGCTGTCGGGCACCATGGCCATCTCCGAGACCGTGCTCAAGGACACGGTGCTGATGGCCATCGACGAGATCAATGCCAAGGGTGGCCTGCTCGGCAAGAAGCTGGAGCCGGTGGTGGTGGACCCGGCCTCCAACTGGCCGCTGTTCGCCGAGAAGGCTAAGCAGCTCATCTCGCAGGACAAGGTCGCCGTCGTGTTCGGTTGCTGGACCTCGGTGAGCCGCAAGTCGGTGCTGCCGGTCTTTGAGCAGACCAACTCCCTGCTCTTCTACCCCGTGCAGTACGAGGGCGAGGAGCTGAGCAAGAACGTCTTCTACACGGGCGCGGCGCCCAACCAGCAGGCCATCCCCGCCGTCGAGTACCTGATGAGCAAGGACGGCGGCGGTGCCAAGCGCTTCGTGCTGCTGGGCACGGACTACGTCTACCCGCGCACGACCAACAAGATCTTGCGCGCCTTCCTGCACTCGAAGGGCATCACCGATGCCGACATCATTGAGGACTACACCCCCTTTGGCCACGCGGACTATCAAAGCATCATCGCCAAGATCAAGAAGTTCGCCGCCGAGGGCAAGAAGACGGCCGTGGTGTCCACGATCAACGGCGACTCCAACGTGCCCTTCTACAAGGAGCTCGGCAACCAGGGCCTGAAGGCGACCGACGTGCCGGTGGTGGCCTTCTCCGTGGGTGAGGAAGAGCTGCGTGGCGTGGACACCAAGCCGCTGCAGGGCCACCTGGCAGCGTGGAACTACTTCATGTCCATCAAGGGCTCCGCCAACGACGCCTTCATCAAGAAGTGGAGCGACTACGCCAAGGCCAAGGGCATCGCCGGCCACAAGGACAAGCCGCTGACCAACGATCCGATGGAGGCCACCTACATCGGCATCAACATGTGGGCACAGGCCGTCAAGAAGGCCGGCAGCACCGACACCGACAAGGTCATTGCCGCCATGGCGGGCCAGACCTTCCCCGCGCCGTCTGGCATCACGTCCAAGATGGACGAGAAGAACCACCACCTGCACAAGTCGGTCTTCATCGGCGAGGTGAAGGCGGACGGCCAGTTCAACGTGGTGTGGAAGACGCCCGGCCCGGTCAAGGCCCAGCCGTGGAGTCCCTTCATCCCCGAGAACAAGGGCAAGAAGGACGAGCCCGCGAAATAAGCCGGCCGCGCCGCGGCGACAGCTGCGGCCTGGCGGCTTGCTGCCATGGGCCGGCCTTTGCTGAGCCGTGGCAGCCACTGCAATGCTGCGCGCACTCGGCGCGGCACGGGTATCGCTCGCTTGGATCTTCATGATCAAACGACTTCTTCTGGGATGGCTGCTCGCGCTGGGTGCCGTGTCGGCTTGGGCCTTGTCGCCCGAGCTGGCCTCGCGCATCGCCGCCGGCGAGGGCGATGACCGCGTCGCGGCGCTGCAGCAGGCGCTGGCGGCCGGCGACGAATCGCTCGGGCCCTTCCTTCGTGCGCTGCAGGACGGCCGTGTGCGTGTGAAGGGCGGCCAGGCCCTCGTCATCGCGGAGGGCGTGATGGCGCCTGCCGATGCTGAGGAGCCGATGCTGAACAACCGCATGCGCCGCGAGATCGAGGCGGCGCTTGCCGGGTTGGACCTGCTGTCCAAGGACCGCGCCACGCGGGCCAAGGCGCTGGCCACGCTGCGCGACGCCGCCGATGCCTCTAAGCTCGCGCTCTTCGAGAAGGCGCTGGCGGCGGAGAGCGACGGCGAACTGCGCTCGCAACTGAACTCACTCGTGGCCGGCGCCAAGTTGTCATCCGCCGACCCCGGCCAGCGCCGCGCTGCGGCGGCCGAGCTGGCCGGCAGCGCCGACCCCGCGACGCGTGCGCTGCTGCTAGAAAAGCTTGGCGCCGAGACCGATCCCGGCGCCAAGGTGGCCATGCAGAGGACTGTCGACAACATCGGCGCCCGCCTCGCTTGGGGCGAGCGCGCCCAGCTGCTGTTCTCCGGCCTCAGCCTGGGTTCGGTGCTGCTGCTCGTCGCCTTGGGCCTGGCCATCACCTATGGCCTGATGGGCGTCATCAACATGGCCCATGGCGAGCTGCTGATGGTGGGCGCCTATGCCACTTACTGCGTGCAGCAGGGCTTTCGCGCCTGGGCGCCGGGGGCCTTCGACTACTACCTGTGGGTCGCGCTGCCGGCCAGCTTCCTGGCGGCGGCTCTCGTGGGTGCCGCGATGGAGCGCACCGTCATCCGCTGGCTCTATGGTCGACCGCTGGAAACCCTGCTGGCGACCTGGGGCATCTCCCTCGTGCTGATGCAGGCCGTGCGCACGCTGTTCGGCGCGCAGAACGTCGCGGTGGAAAACCCGAGCTGGCTGTCCGGTGGCTGGGCGCTGCTGCCCAATTTCACGCTGCCGTACAACCGCCTCGCCATCCTCGCCTTCGCGGCCCTGGTGCTGGTGGGCATGGCCCTGCTCCTCGCCAAGACTCGCCTGGGCCTGATGGTGCGTGGCGTCACGCAGAACCGCCGCATGGCCGCCTGCGTGGGCGTCAATACGGCCAGGGTGGACACCCTGGCCTTCGCACTCGGCTCGGGCATCGCGGGCTTGGCCGGCTGCGCACTGAGCCAGATTGGCAACGTCGGTCCCGACCTGGGCCAGAGCTATATCGTCGATGCCTTCATGGTCGTAGTGCTGGGTGGCGTCGGCCAGTTGGCCGGCACCGTCTACGCGGGCCTGGGCCTGGGCGTGCTGTCCAAGCTGCTGGAAGGCTGGCAAGGGGCGGTGCTGGCCAAGATCGCGCTGCTGATGCTGCTCGTCCTCGTCATCCAGAAGAAGCCCCAGGGGCTGTTTGCGCTGAAGGGCAGGGCGGTCGAATGAAGAAGGCGCTGCTCGTCGCCATCGCGGTCTTGCTGCTGCTCGTGCCGCTGCTGCATTTCGCCTTCCCTCCGGGGCACCCGCTGCACCTCAGCGAGTTCTACGTCGGCCTGCTGGGCAAATTCCTTTGCTTTGCCATTTGTGCCCTGGCCTTGGACCTCATCTGGGGTTTCGGCGGCATCCTGTCGCTGGGTCATGGGCTGTTCTTTGCCCTGGGCGGCTATGGCATGGGCATGTATCTGATGCGCCAGATCGGCCGCGACGGCCAGTACCAGGCCGAGCTGCCGGACTTCATGGTCTTCCTGAACTGGAAGTCTCTGCCGTGGCACTGGGCGCTCAGCGACTCGCTGGTCGGCCAGATCTTCCTTGCCCTGGCCGTGCCCGGCCTGCTGGCCGCGGTGTTCGGCTGGTTCGCCTTCCGTTCGCGCATCCAGGGCGTCTACTTCTCCATCATCACGCAGGCCCTGACGGTTGCGGCCATGCTGCTCTTCTTCCGCAACGAGACGGGCTTTGGCGGCAACAACGGCTTCACCGACTTCAAACGCATTGCCGGCCTGGCCATCACCTCGCCGGGCATGAAGGTGGGCCTGTGCATGGCCAGCGGCGTCGCGTTGATCGCCTGTTACCTGATCGCCCGCTGGCTCACCAACAGCCGCTGGGGCCGCATCCTGCAGGCCATCCGCGACGCCGAGGGGCGGGTGCGCTTCCTTGGCTATGACCCGGTGGCCTTCAAGCTCAGCGCCTATGTCATCTCGGCCCTGATGTGCGCCCTGGCCGGCATCCTTTATGTGCCCCAGGTGGGCATCATCAACCCGAGCGAGATGAGCCCGGCGGCCAGCATCGAGATGGCCATCTGGGCCGCGGTCGGCGGCCGCGGCACGCTGCTCGGGCCGGTGCTGGGCGCCTTCTTCGTCAACGGCACCAAGTCGGTCTTCACGGTTTGGTGGCCCGAGGGCTGGCTCTATGTGCTGGGTGCCCTGTTCATCGCGGTAACGCTCTTCCTGCCAACGGGGCTGGTGGGGCTGGCGCGGAGGTTCAAGAAATGACGCCGGAACTCCTCGAAGCCGGCAGCGAGGCGCGTTCGCGGGCGCTGACCCGCATCGCCACCGCCGGCGAACCCATCTTCAACCAGGGCGTGGCGCTGTACGTCGAAGACCTCAAGGTCGCCTTCGATGGCTTCCAGGCGCTGGGTGGGCTGAGCTTCACCGTCGGTGTTGGCGAACTGCGCTGTGTCATCGGGCCGAATGGCGCCGGCAAGACCACGACGATGGACTGCATCACCGGCAAGACCCGGCCCGACAGCGGCCGCATCTACTTCGGCAGCAATCTTGACCTGCGTCAGATGAGCGAGCAGCAAATTGCCCGCGCGGGCATAGGCCGCAAGTTCCAGAAGCCGACGGTCTTTGAGGCGCTGACCGTGGCCGAGAACCTGGAGCTGGCCTTGGCGGGTGACCGCCGCGCAAGCTTCGCGATGCGCGCCAGGTTGAATGGCGAGCAGCGTGACCGCCTCGACGAGTTGCTGAAGACGGTTCACCTCGCCGAGGAGCGCGAACGCGTCGCCGGCCTGCTGAGCCACGGCCAGAAGCAGTGGCTGGAAATCGGCATGCTGCTGGCCCAGGATCCCAAGCTGCTGCTGCTGGACGAACCCGTCGCCGGCATGACCGACGAGGAGACCGAGCGCACGGCCGAGCTCTTCCTGAGCCTGGAGGGGAAGCACTCGCTGGTCGTTGTTGAACACGACATGAGCTTTGTCGCGACGCTGGCGTCCACGCATCGCACCGTGACCGTGCTGCATGAAGGCCAGACGCTGGCGGAGGGCACGATGGCGGCGGTCCAGGCCGACGAGAAAGTGATCGAGGTGTATCTTGGCCGATGAGATCTTGAAGGTCGAGAACCTCCAGCAGCACTATGGCGGTTCCAACATCCTGCGTGGCCTGAGCTTCGAGCTGAAGCCGGGCGAGATCACTGTCGTGCTCGGCCGCAACGGCGTCGGCAAGACGACGCTGCTGAAGAGCCTGATGGGTGTCGTGCCCATCACGTCCGGCAGCATCACGATGGCCGGAGAGAACATCAACAAGCTGCGCACCCACCAGCGCGTGCGCGCGGGTCTCGGCTATGTGCCCCAGGGCCGCGAGATCTTCGGGCGCCTGTCGGTCATGGAGAACCTGCAGATGGGCCTGGCCAGCCAGCCCGCCGGCACGCCGCTGCCCAAGGAGTTGTTCGAGCTGTTCCCGGTCCTCGACAAGATGCGCTCGCGCCGGGGCGGTGACCTGTCCGGCGGCCAGCAGCAGCAACTCGCCATTGCTCGCGCGCTGGCGCCGGGACCGATGGTGCTGTTGCTGGACGAACCGACCGAAGGCATCCAGCCCAACGTCATCCAGGACATCGGCCGCGTCATCAAGCACCTGGCCCACGACAAGGGGCTGTCGGTCGTGCTCGTGGAGCAGTTCTACGACTTCGCGGCCGAGCTAGCGGATCAGTATCTGCTGATGCAGCGCGGCGAGATCGTCATGCGCGGGCGGGGCAGGGACATGGCGGCGGATGGAGTAAGGGAGCGGCTGGCGATCTGATCAGCCTCGCTGTGGTGCCAGGTTGGCCAGCTTGGCCAGCGTGTCCAGCGGGCTGCGCACCGCGCTGCCACCGAGCTTGAGCACATGCGTGTAGACCATGGTCGCGGTCACGTCCGAGTAGCCCGGCAACTCCTGCACCGTGCGGATGGTGGTCTTGCGCGAAGGCCCAGAATCACGGCCAGGATGCGCCCACGCGCGCGAGTATTTGCGTTCCAACGCGCGGAGGATTTCCACCCCGGCGATGCCGGCGTCGATGTCCACCTCCCAAACGGCTTCAGGCGCAGCCGCCACTACGGGCTGCTAGTGCCGTGCGCCAAGACCGAGCGGGCCGGTCCAGCCTCCAGAGTGAATCCGCACTGGTGCGGCGAGGGATTTGAAACATACATTTCCCTATCGCCGCCACTTCCGCCGCCGTCGCGCGGGCGGTTCAGTCAAACAGGTTTAGGCGTCATAGAAACATGCGTGTCGCACTTGGTCTGAAGGCTCGAACAGGACGAGCAATCGTCGTGGCACTTAGCGTAGTGCCGCGTGACCACGTGCTTGTGCGAAGCGAACTGCGCCTCCTTCCGCAGGGCAGCTTCGCGCCCTACCATGCCGCTGAAGGGCTGCCGGCTGCCGAAGCGCAGGAGAGCGTGGATAGGAGTATTGCCGCCGCTCGCCGCCTAGCGCAGGAGGGAATCCGGTCCGCGAAAGATGCGCTGGTCGCGGCGGGTGAGGATGTTTGCGCCTGCGGTGTACTCGTTGGGGCAGGCATGCCCGCCTGGAGTACCGAGCAAATCCTGGCGGTGCACGTCAGGATGCATCAGGCTGAAGGAGAACTCTTCAGAAATGTCCTGCTCCACGGCGCCCACCGATGCGGATTCAATGCCATCGCTCTTCCCGAAAGGACCGTTCTGGACGAAGCGGCAACTCGTCTAGGGTCATTCTGCAAAACCTCTGGTCAATCCGACTGGCGCCAAGACTGAGTGGCGGAGAACATAGCGTCCATGACGCAATCGAACTTCGGCTTTGACCCCGTGCACAAGAGGACTCGCAAGG
>Ga0194137_10000127_pt1 | contig 50313 bp, 41 predicted proteins | sample TARM_MetaG_T3_14_FD_134025 | JGI IMG/M metagenome (GOLD analysis project Ga0194137, IMG submission 134025) | Freshwater microbial communities from Pennsylvania, USA, analyzing microbe dynamics in response to fracking - TARM_MetaG_T3_14 (version 2) | ecosystem: Environmental > Aquatic >...
CGGCGAGATTCTGGAGGACGCGGCCTGTGGCGATGGTCCGGTGGACGCGGCGTTGAAGACGATCGAGCGGATCACGCAGGTGCCGGGGTCGTTGACGGATTTCGCGTTGCAGTCGATCACCACGGGCAAGGACGCCCAAGGCGAGGTGACGGTGACGGTTCGCTTCGACGACGGGCGGCTGCACACCGGGAAGGCGTCCAGCACCGATATCGTGGAGGCGGGCGCGAAGGCCTACTTGAATTGCATCAACCGTTATCTGGCGGCGGTGCAGGAGGCGGAGGCGTGAGTCGGAGCGTCGGGCTTTGACAATCGATCGGCTTCGGGGTACACTCCTTGGCCCACTTGCCTTTGTATTGGAGACCTCGCATGAATCTGACTCGACGTGACGCCCTGAAACACACCGCGCTGCTCGGTGCCGCCGCCGCGGTGCCGGGGGTGCTGGCCCGCGCGGCCGCGGGGGACGGCGGGGTGTCCCTTCCGCCGCTTCCCTACGCGGAGGACGCGCTGGTGCCGGCGATCGACGCGCGCACCATGCGCATCCACCACGGCCGGCACCACGCGGGCTACACGCGGAAATACAACGACGCGATGTCGGGGCGCGCCGGGGCTTCGGACGTGAAGGACGTGCTGGAGCACCTGCGGGATCTGCCGGCGGATATTCGAACGTCGGTGAGGCGTAACGGCGGGGGATATCTGAACCACGATTTGTTTTGGAAGGTGATGGCGCCTCCGGGGCGTGGAGGAGGCGGTGGAGCGCCACGTGGGGATCTGGCGGCGCGGCTGACAAAGGATTTCGGTTCGGTGGGGGCGTTCAAGCGGGTGTTTTCAGAGGCGGCGGGCGGCGTGTTCGGCAGTGGGTGGGCCTGGTTGATTCTACGGGAGTCCGACGGGCGGCTCGCGGTGGTGACGACGCCGAACCAGGACAGTCCCTGGATGAAGGGCGTGGTGTCGCCGGAGTCGGTGGGAACACCGTTGCTGGGGCTGGACGTGTGGGAGCACGCCTATTACCTGCAGTATCAGAACCGGAGGTCGGACTATATCGACAATTGGTGGAAAGTGGTGAACTGGCAGGAGGTTGCGCAACGCTTGGGGTGACGAAATATCAAATTTTCGTCATTTTCATCACGATACACGGTTGACGTCTATCAATTCAATAGCATAGGAAAGCTCTTTCCCTCATGGACTATGTACTCCCGCACTTTCTGACTCGATTCGCTGACGTGACGCTCTCCCGCAGCCGCAAGGCCGTGGTTTCGGGAGCTGTTTTTCTCGGATGTGTGATTATCGCCACCTCCGTCCACGCCCAGGAGGCGGAGAACCCACCGAAGGACGGGTTCGACCGGGAGGTGGAGTTCATCAACTTCCTGTTGGACAACAACTTGTTTGAGTATGCCAACCTTGCGGTGGAGGAATTGCGGGAAGAGTACGCCGAACAGGAGGGACGGATTCAGGTGGCGGAGGCGGGGGTTCTGCTTCGCCAGGGGAAAACGGAGCCGGTGGAGAAAATCCTGGAGAATCGAAACCTGGAGACCGATGCGAAGGCACAGGCCATTCTGTTGCGCCTGGCGATGACCTACGACGCCATGGGGAACCGGGAGCAGGCGCTGACCCGGTATCAACAATTTCTCGATTTAAACGAAGGCAAAGAGATCACGGATCCGGATGTGTTGCGCTATTTCGCGAGTGCGGGCATGCGGTTGGCGTCGATTCTGCGGGAACAGGGCAAGTACGACGACGCCGCGAAGACATTGGAGTTGGTCATCCAGGGCGCGGACAGCCAGGTGCTGAAACGGAAATTCACCGTAATGGCGGTCCAGAACCGAATTGACCAGGCGATGGACGCCTCGGGTTCCACCCGCAAGGAGGCGTTGGAAAACGCCGAGGAAATGGCGGTGGATATCCTGTATGGCGCCAACGACAACTATTGGTTTATGGCCATGGCGCAACGGGCGTGGATCACCCATCTTCGGGGGAACGCGAAGGAGGCGTTGGACAGTCTGGCGCAGATTCGCGAAAAAGCCATCGAGATGGAGAATCGGATGGAGGACACCGAAGCGCCGAAATCGGAATATCCCCGAGCGGTGACACGGTATGTGAAGGGCGTGATTCATTGGGAACTGGCGAAAGACGCGGTTTCGGCCGGCAACGAGGGGGAGGCCAAAAAAAACGCGGCGCGCGCCGCGGGCAATTTCTACAACGCGTTTCTCAAATACGAGGGTAATGAGTACGCGGATCGGGCGGCGCTGAAATTCGAGGAATTGAAAGCGTGGGTGAAAGAGACGTTCGGCACGGAATTGAAAATGGGGAATGTCGACACCCGTTTGGCCGAGATCATGTTCAAGCGGCAGTTGGACCTGGCCAAGCAGCTTTTGGATTCCGGGGATTTGCAACGGGCGGAGACGCGGATTTTGGATGGGCTCAAGAAGTACCCGGATACGGATTATAGCTTGGGCGCGTTTGACACGCTGAGTCGAATCTGGATCGAGCAGGGCGATCGGGAATGGGCGTTGATGAGTCTGGCCACCTACATCGCCGAACTTTACGACGACGAGGACATGGGGGCGCGCGTGCTGTTGAATATCGGCCGGCATCTGGCCGAACAGAACAATTTGTTTGCGGTGGAAACGGTGTTGGGGGCTTTCGGACGGCGTTTCCCGAGCCATCCGATGGCGCCGGCGATGCTGTACCGCATTGGCAAAGCCGCCGATGATCGGGGAGATCCCGGACGCGCCATGGAATTCTACGGGCAGATTCTCGATCTGTATCCAAAGAGCAAGTACGCGGTGACCGTGTTGCGGTTGCGGGGCGACGAAGCGTTGAAGTCCAAGAACTACGCGGAGGCCATCAAGGCGTACGAGCGGGTTCGGGATCAGGCGGATCCGGGATTGCAGACGGCGTATGCCCGGCTGAAAATCGTGGATGCGAAGTTCGCGTCCGACAATCCCGAGCTGGTGTCGGAGGTGGTGTCGGATTTGACGACCTTGCGGGAGGACCTTCAACCTCGGCAGGGAAGTCCGTATTACCAGGGGGACAACGCGGAGAAAGCGGAGGAGTTGTTGCAGAACGTGCGGTACCGCATCGGACAGGTGCTGTTGCGTCGGGCCGGGGAGCAGGACAGCGAGGAGTTGCGCGCGTCCGCGGCGGAGGAATTGCGTACGTTTCTGGAGGACTATCCGAATTCCGAGCGGGCGCCGCAAGCCATGTACAATCTGGGTCGGCTGTACCTGCAACAAGGTCGGTTTGACCGCGCGACGGAGACCTTCGAGCAACTGGCGCGCGATTATGCCGATTCGGACGAGGGGCGCGACGCCCTCTATTCGCTGGTGAAGGCGGCGCTGGAAGAGGGGCGGGTCGAAGTGGCCCGGGAGGCGGTGGAAAAAATGGTGGCCCGGCCGGAATCGTATGAAATCGGCAAAATCTACCGGGTGGGGGGGCTGATGCTGGAAAACGAACGTTGGGAGGCGGCGGCCGACAGTTTTGATTTGGTGCTCAAGAGCGATCGGGCGGAGGACGGGATTCGTCAGCGGGCGCTGTATGGCAAGAGCAAGGCCGAATTGGGTTCGGGGGACACGGAGGCGGCGATTCAGGCGTTGGAGGGGTTGATCAAGGAGTTTCCCACCTCCAGCCTGGTGGTCGACGCCGGCGTGACCTTGGCGGAGGCCTATATCGCCAAGGATCCCCCGGAGGTGGAAAAAGCCAAAACAGCCTTGGGCGCGGTGGCCCGGATTCTCAAGAGCCGTCCGGATCGAACCGGCAAGGCTCTGTTGGACCTGACCGTCGGGAAAATCGCGATGGCGGAGGGGAACGACAACGCCGCCTTGTCCAGTTGGTACAAGGTGGGCATTACCAAACCCGATTCCGAAGAGCTCGGCCGTATTGTCCGCGACGCCATTCAGTTGGCGTTGGGGGTGGCCGTGGAACAGGCCGAGGCCGGACAGACCGGCCGCTGGTCGCTGGTCGTGGATTTGACCGACCAGTATATTAAAAACTTCCCCATGGACGAAGAGGCCGCGAGGATGCGTTCGCTTAACGTGAAGGCGATCGGTCTCGCCCCGCAAGAAGACTAAGGAGATCCGTCATGAAATCGTCTTTGAAACTGTTTACGATCGTGATTCCGCTGGCCGGAAGCCTGCTTTTTCCGTGGATCGGGAAGGCCCAGGCCCCCACGCCTCCCTACGTCGTCATGCCGGGCGGAAACCAGGTACAGGTGGAGAGAATCCTCGCCCGTCCCGACGGATCGCTGGTGGTGACGAGGAACGGCCAGCCCGTCAACCTGACGCCGGAACAGTATGAACGGGCCGTGGGCGAACGTCCCCCCGAACTGGCACGGGCCGAGGAGTTGATGGCCGGGGGGGAAGCCGATCAGGCCGAGGATTTGCTGGAAGAGGTGTTGCGGAAAGCGGCGTTTCAAAGTTGGGATGGCATCGCGGCGGCCCGGCTGGCCGAAATGCGGCTGAAAGCGGGCAATCCCATTGGTGCCCGCCGGCCGTTGGACACGCTGCGGAGCCGCTATGGCGACAATACGGAGCGGTTTTTTCCGGAGGTGGAGTTCATCCAGTGGAAAACCCGGGTGGCCTCGGGGCAAACCGAGGGGCTGGAGGAGGAGCTGACCGAGGTGATTCGGGGAAACACCGCCCGCGAGCGAAAGGGCATGGCGCAGTTGGTGCGGGGTGATCTGAAAAAACAGCGGGGAGACAAACAGGAGGCGGTATTGGATTACCTGCGCACGATTTACTTTTTTGGAGGGAACCGGGAGTTGCATGAGGAGGCGTTGTACAAGTCCGCGGACACGTTTGCCGAACTGGGCGATTCCGCCCGTTCCAGAACTTTCGCACAAACCTTGAAACAGTCGTATCCGGACAGCGAGTACGTGAATCGTCCCCTTGGCAATTGACGCGCGCCCCGATTTTTGAAAACCTTCACTGAATATTACAGGAGCCTTACGATGTCGAAAAAAACACTTTGGATCATGATGCTGGGCCTTTTTGCCCTGGCCTTGAGCTTGACCGGATACGCCCAGGACGCGGGTGGAACGCTGACGGGGCCCGCCACGGACGGCGGGGGCGGGGCCGAGAGCACCAACATCATCAATGTCATTCGCGCGGGCGGATTTATCGGGATCATTCTGTGGATCGGCATTTTCTTCACCTCCATCGCCTGCATCGCGCTGATTGTGGACGCGTTTCTCACGGTGCGGGACAACAAAGTCATGCCGCCCTCCCTGGTGGAGAACGTGCAGAGCGCCATGGAACAGGGTGACGTGATGAAGGCCCTGCAGCATTGTGAAGAGGAGCCCTGCCCGGTGGCCAACATTCTTTCCGCGGGCTTCTCGAACGTGGAGGAGGGTTTTGACACGATTCAGGACGCCGTTTCCGTGGCCGCGGCCATGGAAGAGGAACAACTGATGCAGCGGGTGAATTACCTGAACGTGGTGGGCAACCTGGCCCCGATGCTGGGTCTGCTGGGTACGGTTTTGGGTATGATTCTGGCCTTCTCCGAATTGGGGACGGCCGGGGCTGCCGGGGGCGGCGCTCTCGCCGTGAGCATCTCCCAGGCCCTGTGGACGACCGCCGCGGGTCTGTTTATCGCGATTCCCGCTTTGGCGTTCTTTTACTTTTTCCGCAACCGGGCCTCCAAGATCATTCTGACCATGGAGATGCATACCCTGGAAGAGATCAAGATTCTCCGGAATGTGGAAGTCGTTGAAAGCTAATCCCCTTCGGGGACCCCGCTCATGAAACAACGCGACACAGACGCGGTGAACCTGACGCCGATGATCGATATCGTCTTTCAGATGATTATCTTCTTCGTGTTCACCCTGGACCTGGAACGGGAGAAGTTCGACAAGGACATTACGATTCCGGAGGCCAAGGAGGCCAAGGAAATCACCGAGTTCGTCCCGCCGACCATCTATCCGCAGGTTCTTGAAGACGGTCAGATCAAAATCGGAACCGCCATCGCCACGCCCTCCAAGTTTCGCCAGTTGGTGAAACAGGCAGTGAATCGCTACGGGCAAGAGGTGCCTGTGATGATTTATGGCTCCGCGGATGCGAAGCACAAGCATATCAAGCGGGTGATGGACATCTGCTCGGAAGAGGGATTGTACAAAATCAATGTGATCGGTTTGATTGAACGGTCCGGACAGTAGGAAAACCACTGTGAGCAAACAGAGAAAAAAACGGGTACGCAGCACCAAGAAGAAGATCGAGGACGTTCCGATGACGCCTATGATCGACGTGGTGTTCCAGATGCTGATCTATTTCGTGCTGACCTTTGAGATTCCAGACCGGATTTCCCAGATGCAGGTGTGGCGCCCGTCCGCTCCCGTGACCCAACCGGAGGACAAACCGCCTCCGATTGATCTGATGCGGGTGACAATATACGAGGACGCTTATGCCCTCAATGATACGCGGGTGAGTTTGTCCACCTTGGAACGGCGATTCAACCGGCTGGCGGATTTGAACCCCACCCAGAATATCATTGTGGTGGCCACGGCGGAAAGTCCCCACAGGAATCTGGTGGCGGTGTTGAACCTGCTGAGTAAGGCGGGCATGCAGAACATCAGTTTGCTGTCCTCGAGCTGATATGAGCACGGCGCCCGGTTCCCACGGGGCCCGTGTGGCGTATTGGAGTGCGCTTGGAGCCTTCCTTCGGTGCGGGGTCTTGCTCCTTTTCGCGGTGGTCGCGGGGGGATGCTTTTCGAGGGAGACGGTGATTCACCTTCGTCCGGATGGCAGTGGGCGTTTGGTGGTGGACACCCGGGTGAGCCAAGCGTTACTGAGCTATCTGCGGGGAATGACGGGTCGGGAGCAGGGCAATGCGGAGTGGGGATTTGATGGAGACGCGCTTCGACAACGCGCGGTGGCGTATGGACAAGGTGTCGTGTACGCTTCCCATGAGGTCGCGTCCGAGCGGGGAGGCAAATGGTTTCGGGTCGTATATCGTTTCGAAGACATCTCAAAGGTGGAGGTGGCCGTGGACACCTCTCTGCCGTTTGTTGGGGATCCGACTTCCGCGGAAACCCGGCCGAGGTTGCCTCCATATCGGTTTCACATGAAGGAAGAGGGGAAGTTTGAAATTCGACCTCCTGAGGTACGCCCGGCATCTTCCGGGCCCCCGCGCGTGCGGGTGGAGTCGGTAAAAGCCGCGCGGCAGAAAAGGGAACGGTTTCAGGAGGAACGGGAAAAGCTTATGAGGTATAAAAACCCTTTTGGGTTGGAGGAGAAGGATACGCCGGAAACCGTGGTGAAAAAGCTCGCCGAGGGGATGTTCTTCCGAATCCGGGTGGTGCCGGAAGGGGTGGTCACCTTGTCGAATGCGCGGCATCAGACCGATCAGGGGATGGTTCTGTTTTCGGTGGAGGCCCCCGAAGCGTTGAAGGACTCGGAGACGCTTCGACGGGCTTCGGAAGGAACGCTTCATGGGCAGGGTTGGGCCGAATGGCTGCGGAACCCCGCGGTTATTGCGGAAACAGGAAACCGGGTTCTACTGTATTTGCGTGATACGGAGGGGGAGCGTGACGAGACTCAGGAGCCCTGAGCGGCGGAACCATCCAATGCCCACTCGATGTGGAAGGGGGCGCCGGTTTCCCGGGTGAAGCGGAGACAGACATGCGCGTCGTCCGCTTCACGGGACACAAACGTGGCGTCCCGCATCTGGGTGGAGAGTTCGCGAAAGAGATGATAGGCGGGCCGGGGCCGCCATCCTCCGGGGGCTCGGTCGTCAATCAGGCCGAATCCATGGGCCGCGAGGTTCCACCAATAAACGCGGTCGGCCATGCCGCTGCAGAGCGCGAGGAGAAAATAGCGTCGCATGTAGTCGGCGTAGGTGTCTTCGTTCACGCTTGGGTCGTTGAATCGGGCGCCGGGACTTTGATATGGGCTGCCGACCGGCGACCACACTCCGGTGCCTTTTAGGGGCCAGTTGACTTCGGAAACGATGACCCGTTCGGATTCGCAGTCGGGATGGCTCCGCGCCATGGCGCGAGCGAGGGCGAGTTTGGCGACGGTGTCGTATCCGGATTGGGCATTGTCGGGGGCACCGCGCCGGTCAACGTACAGGTGGTGGGAAAGGGCGGACCAGCGTTGCCCCGGTGGGAGTCCTCCGACCATCGGGAGGACCCGGGGATATTCAAAATCGATGCCGGCCGGCCCTAGCAGAGGGAGTTGGGGGAACCGGTTATTCCAATTGGCGAAAGCCTTCAGAAGTTGTCGGTGTTCGGGGTAATTCCACAGGCCCCATTTGACGCGATTGACCGCGTGACCGGCCTCCACCGCTTCCGCGAATCCACTTAGGGCGCCACCCGCCCTGTCCACGAATTCATTCCATTTTTTGGGGTGGAGCACCGCGCGGCGGTCTTGGATCAGGCCTACGGTCACCGGATGGCCTTCGGCCCGAAGTTTTCGGATGGCGTCGATGGCGTACCGGCGGCGAGCCTCCGTTTCGTGATGATACAGGCGGACGAGCAGGGGGGTGGGACCTAAAGGTTCGAGCCAACGCCGTTCCTTCTCAAAGCGTTCGGGCTCAAGGTTGATGCTCAATCCGATACGACCGGTCATGGAGATGGGATGGGCCCAGGCGTCCTGTTGCATCAGCTCCCGGTAGGTGCGGCGGATGGACGGGCCATACAGGGCCAAAGAGGAGGAAATTTCCAGAAGGTCCCGGGCGCGATAATGTGATCGCTTGTCCTTGCTGCGGAGCGCGGGTATTGCCTGCTTGGACCGGTCGTCCCAGATCCAGATGTTTTTTTCTTTCGGATAGGCGCGCGAGGGAGGCGCGGGCCGGGCCCGAAAGGGATGGCGAATCCGGCGGGTGCTTGATTGCAAGCGGTAGCGCCGCCGCGCCGTTTTTTCGGCGGTGTAAAAGGTGTCGGCCAATACTTCCGGATCTCCTTGCATTTCAAGGAACACGCGGCGCAGGTCGGAAGGGAGGGTGATGCGCGCATTGTCGCGACCGCGTTGCGCCGGGCTGAGGTTGGCGTGAAAAGAGGCCCGGTGTAAATCGATGATCCAGGCTTTCGTCCACTCCCCTTGGGGTGTGCGGGAAACTAGAATGTTCTGATTTCCAAGGTCGTGGTGAAGGAGACCCGAGTCGTGCATGTGGCGAATGGTGGAGGCCGTGACGTGAAGTAATTGCATGAGTTCCCGACAAAGGGGCCGTTCGTAATAATGAGAGAGAAGGGCCTCCCGGAAGGTCACGACATCGGGAACGAAGTCGGTGAGGAAATACTCCTCTTGGACAGTGGAGCCGGGAGGCGTGGTGAGCCATGCCACCGGTGCCGGAGTGGGTACATGGTGTTCCAAGAGATGCGTTGCGTGAAGAAAGGCGCGATGAGCGCGGGGTCCGCGACGGCGAAGAGTGGTTAAAAGGGTTTGGAAGCCGTTGTGGGGCTTAAAGCGTTTCAACACCAAGGGATGGCTGCGGCTTGGAGGCGTCACCCGTAGGACATGGGGATGTTCCGAGGAAAAAACCTCTCCGGAGGGAGGGGTCGGTAATCGGCGTATCCAGTCACGCAGTTCGGGAGTATCGTATTCCGGATGAATGCCGCCATGGAAACGACCGATGGGTTCAGATGTGGACACGGGGAGAAGACCTGCCGGAGCGGTGAAGGTATTCTAGAGCCAGCAAAAGAACGATCAAAAGAAGAGTCATTAGCCAACCATCGTTGAACTTGGAGCTGTGCCCCCCCAGCCAGGCTCGATAGGCAATATTCCGGTTGTAGTCCGTTAGTTTGGAAAACACTTTGATGGAACCGACGGCCGCCGCGTGCAACCCTACGGCTCCCCAGATATCACCCCGGTGGTGGACCAGACGACAAAGCACCAATCCAAAGACGAAAAGGTTGAGAAATTTCAATGGAGTGACACTGTCGGAAAAGTTTTCGAATAGGGAAGAGCGAAGGATGGGGAGGATACCTGATTCGAAACTTTCGGGTGAGGCTTTCATGAAATGCGCCCAGGCGAACAATCCGCTGGATACGAGGGCGCCAGCCCAGGCAGTCCATGCGCGGGCCATGCAACGGTAAAGCACTCCACGTGTCAGGGTTTCCTCGATAAAGCCGACGCCGAGACCGGTGATGAGCACGCCGCTGATTATGGCCGAGAGAAGACCGCCGAAGCTGATGGACTGCCACTCCCGGACATTCGTGTACATCGCGGTGATAAAGAGAGAGGCCATCAAAAGAGTGCCGATTGCAAAATAGAGTAGGAAGTCCCCGAATCGGTCTGATCGGGATTGATCCGAGTTCCACCCCAGATCGTTGCTTCCTCTCCAGCCGATTTTCTTCAGCATCCAGGGGGCGAGCACGATGGCCAACAGCGTTTGTAGCCGTCTTAAAATACGTGCGGGACCATGCTCCACAATTAAATCATGCCAGAAGCCGCTTTCCGCTTGGAGCCCCAACCGGATCAACATCCCTCCAGCCAGAGCGCCCCCGACAATCACGACTAGAAAATATCCCGTGAACCACCCCGCGGCCCGGCCCGGTGTGGTTCGACGCGTCAATGGTGGAGGTTCGAGTAAAATACTCATTGGACAGTTTGTGGACCAAAAACCCCTGAAAGTAAAGGGACAAAAGCCATAGATGACATATAATGCAACAGGTGAAATAAAGTTGACTCAGGTTGAATGGCGGGTACTTTATGAGTATGAGAAACCGCAGAAAGAGTTTTCATGCGTCCCTGCCCACGGTATGGGCGGGAGGGGGTAAAAGACGTAAACGCGGCCTAAGGATCCTTCCCGAATCTGGAGGATACTTTGTTCACGTGACAAGTCGTATTGTGCAGCAGCGGTTTCTCATGGGGCCTGAAGAGAAATCGAAATTTCGGGATGTGGCACGGAGATGGGCGGAGTTTTCTGGATTGTCGGAGGTGACCCATTGCATCATGGACAATCACTTTCATCTGATGCTTTGGGTCCCTCAACCGGAAAATGTGGATGATCGCGAATTGATTCGACGGATGCGGAAAGTCTGGCCGGAAGAGAAGGTGGAATGCTGGGCCGCAATGTATAGGGAGAGTCCTAAAGGGAAAAGGGAAGCGATGCGAAAAGAGCTTACGGATCGAATGGCGAATTTACCTGCGTTTATGAGGGTGGTGAAACAGAGTTTTGCCTCATGGTATAATCGGAGGCACGGGAAGCGGGGAACCTTGTGGGATGGCCGGTATCGGAGTGTCGTGGTGGAGGAAACTCCATTGGCCTTGCTGTCCGTGGCGGCTTATGTGGACCTTAATCCCATTCGAGCGGGGCTATGCGGGGATCCGGGGGAGTATGCCTGGTGCGGTTACGGGGATGCGGTGAATGGCAACCCGAAAAGTCGTGGGGGGCTGGAGTTTCTGGTGGCGCGCTCTCGAGGATTTTTGCCGGGAGGGACAAGGTCGGAGGAACGGAAAGGGAAAGACGGGGATGCGCTCGAGATGGATTGGACGAGTGCGGAAGCCACCTACCGCCTCTGGCTTCTGGACAGGGGGATCTCTCAGAAAGACCATCCATGGGCGAAGGAAAAATTCAGGCATCGGAAAGGGTTTGCCCCTCTGGACGTGCTCAAAGAGTTTGAACATTCGGGCGCGGTTCCGCTGGCTCGGGCGTTGCGTAAGCGGCTGAGGTCGTTTACCCGGGGCGTCGCGGTGGGTCGTCCGGAGTTTTTGCAGTCGCTCATGATGGAACATCGAAGCTGTTTTGGAGAAAAACGGAAGCAGGCCGCCCGAAAAATGAAGAGTCCATGGGCCGGTTTGCACACCCTGCGGGAAGTGGACTAACCCTTCCGGGTTACATTTCAGACTGATAAATCGCTTTTCCGGCGAAAAAAGGCCCGAGTTTTTCAATGTAGGTGGATGTCTGTACGGTTCCCCGCATGACTTCCACAATTTTGCTGAGCGAACGCAATTCTCCTCCCACCAGACCCACCACAAAGTCGTTGTCCGCCCGATCCATCCCGAAACAACTCAAGCGAATATCGTGGGCGTATCCCTCCTGGCCCCACGCTTTCCCAATGGTGCCGTGTTCTCCGAGAATTTTCATTTTTTCCCGTTTTGGAAGCTTGGCGAATTCACCGGTGCGACGAAGAGGATACCACACCACCCAAGGCCACTCGGGAGAAAGCGCACGCGCTCTCGGGCGTTTGACCAGGGTGTGTTCCAAATCACTTTCATATCCAATGGCGTAACTCCGCCCGAAAAGAGTCATCTCGGGTCGGGGCAGACATTCACTCCATGGTGAATTCCGTAGCGCCGGTGTCGCCGAATCCACGAAGAAATCGACCTCTGTGTGCATGAGCAACAGAGCCAACCCCCAAGGATCCGACGCGTCCTGGTACACGACGGCGTCCCACCCCGTGTCACGGATAAATTGAACGCACGCGTCCGGATCACGTACACCGGTGAAAGCCAAAAGTTGCATGTACAAACGTCGGTCGGACGTCAGTTCACCTCCCTCGGGCGTTCTTCCGTGTTCGAGTACATCGGGAGTGACGGGCACGGGTTCGGCGGGAGTGTCTTTCATCGTTCACTACATGGGACATGCCCCGGTCATGGCGGCGGGGCTAGGGTGCGCGGTTGGGTCGCCTGTGTTTATTTCCGCTTTAGGCGGATTCCAGAAGCGGATTTGTTGAGGCGAATCACTTTGGAACCGGTTCCGGAAGCGTCGTCTCCATCTTCCGAGGCGTCGTCTTTCGGGCTGACCAGTTTGGCGGTTTTGGTCCGGGGTTCCCTGGTCGACTCCGAAGAATCCGTTGGAGCGTGTTCCTGGGTGTCGGCCTGTTCCGGGTTGGGTTTGGTCGGCTCGTGGCGTGAGGCGGACCCTTCGGTATTTTCAACGATTTCACGGAGAATGGTCTTGTAGCCTTTTCCTCCATCCATTTCGTCCTGCACGGAGCTGAGGGTGGTATCCGTTCCCGGGGCTTTTTTGTCGTCCACAATGAGGATGCTGTTCCCCATGCGGATACGATCTCCCGGTTTTATTTTGGCCATTTCGACTCGTTGATTGTTTAAAAACGTGCCGTTTTTGGATTTCAAATCCTTGATATAATATTCCCCGTCCCAAATCCGAATCCCGCAATGCATGCGCGACGCGCGCTCATCCAGAGTGATGATGTCCGCATCCGGGCTGCGACCAATGGTGATGGGCTTGTCGGACAGGAGCAGTTCCGTCTGGTTTCCGTCCGGGTCGGTGTACCGGATTCGCAGTTTGGGGTTGGGGGTGTTTTCACTCATAAGATGTGTTTGTTGCGGGTGTCTATCCACTGTAAATTTAAAGGCCCGGAGCCCCCTTTTGCAACCCTCTTTCCGGTTAAAAAGGGAAAACTTCCTTGATCCATGGGGGTAAATCGCGCGTATGGGGGAGTCGTACGTCGGGAAGGGCGTCCGAAACTCCATGGACATGGGACGGTGCGTCTCCTCCGATGCGAACCGTTCGGCAGCCGGCCGCATGGCCAGCGATGATGTCGCGGGGTTGATCCCCGACGAGCCAGGAGGCTTTGGGATCGACCCCCAGGGCCGTGGCCCCGTCGAGAATCATCCCCGGAAGCGGTTTTCGGCAAAAACAGCCATCGGAATCCTGATGCGGGCAATATCGGATTTCGTCGATATGGGCCTTTTCCTCTTGCAGGAGGTGTCGCATGCGCTCGTGTATCCGCTCCAGCCCCTCTTTGCCCAGACGGCCGATGGCGACGCACTTCTGATTGGTCACCACGATCACCGGCAGGTTCCGCTCGTTGAACAACCGGATCGCCTCCGCGATGCCCGGCATCAACTGAAACTCCTCCGGTCGGAGAATGTACCGTTGCCCGGGTGGGGGAGGCTTGTTGATCACGCCGTCCCGATCCAGAAAGATACCGGCCCTGTTTTTCACGAGGAGGGCTCCCCCAACACCATTTTCGGATAGAGTTTCCCCACCACTTCGCGGATTTGTTGGTGATGGGCGGTGTTCTCCAAGTCATCCGGGCGTTCCCCCGACACGGCGAGATAGGCCCAGCGGTGGGCGACGTTCCGGAATACCCGGTCGAAGGCCATCCAGAGCAGGCGTTCCCAGTGGTAGGGCGTTTCCCGGTCTTTTCCAACAAACCAGTAGGCGTAATACGTGTACCGCATGGTGTTCGGTCCGATTTGCTTTTTCAGGTTCAAGACCATGACTCTCAGGGGGGGGCGTCCCTCCAACGGGACGTCGATGACTTCAATGCTGTCAATATCGTTTCCCTGACCCTGCATGCAGGTTTCCGGACGATGAATGGAGGAACGGTCTTTTCCAGAGAGCACGACGGAGGCGAACACGGTTTCGTCGGAACGGGTTTGATGAAAATACTGTTTTTTGAAAATTTCGGTGTCCTCCGGAAGAATCAACCGCTCTCCCCGGGACATGGTGGCCAGTGCTCCGCCGCAGGGTTCGCCCTGCCAGTTGCGGGGACAGAGCCGGGCGCCCTCCTCCTTTTCCTCAAGTTCCCGGGCCAACCAGGAACGTCCGCAGGCCGGGTCCTGGCAAAACAGGACCTCGTGCCCCACCCAGTCGTCGCCGAGGGTGTCCGGCAAACGGGTTCGGACGCCGGCCTGGTCGGTGATCCGGACATCGACGGTAAAGGCCAGCAGCGCGCCGGTGAGGGCGAACAGGCCCAGCAGAATCAGATGCGGGCGGATGCCAGTTTTCGCTTCCATCGGTCGCGAACCTCCTTGAAGTCCCGGTTGAGCACCACGCTGAGTCCCACCATGAGCGCGATGGCGATGCCAAATACGATGAATCCGGCGTAATCGTGGGGCAGGCCGGTGGCGATATTGGTGTTGATGGCGACCGACAGGATGCCGATGCTGACGATCCGCACGATATTTCCGGCCATAGCCAGAGGGATGGCCGCGAAAAAGAGCGCCCATTTTCGCCAGACGCCCCGCATCACCAGGTATCCGTACACGGCGGTGAGGGCCATCATGGCGGTGAGGGAACGGATACCCGAGCAGGGATCGGCCACATCCAATTTCAATGTCGCGGTGTTGTCGTAGGGGGGGCCGTAGATGGCCGTGCCATTGGCTTGCACGTCCATCCCGAGTCCCCGAAGGATGTCGGCGGAAACGCGGGAGTTGATCAATCGAAGCGGAAAGGTGAGTTGTTCCAGAAAATCCAGTGGCACCGCGAAAACCAGGAAGGCGCAGGGGAAGAGAAGTCGTTTGGCCACGTTCCATCCATACAGGTAGAATGGAACCCCCCAGATCACTCCGATCATGGCGATCAGCGAAAGGCGGGTTTGCTGGGCCTTGACTCCCAGATAATGCAGCAGGAGAGAACCAATCACCACGGTCAGGCCGAAGGCGCTTCCGCGTTTCGGGGCTTTCAGGAGGGCGTCCCGTTGGGTCCAGACCACGTAGAGGGAGGCCAATGGCACGAGAAAGCCGTGGGAATAATCGCCCGATCCCATGGCGATCCCGGAATCCTGCCACCGCCGCACCATCCACACCAGGGCCGAGCGTCCCCATGTCTCCACGTCGGCGGTGTTGCCGAGAAGGTGAAACAACGCAAACCCGACAGCGAATAACAGGGAGGGGAGGATTAGCCGCACGGAATCTTTCCGGCTCACCACCGTGAGCGGATATCCGGGGCGCCAGAGTTTGTGCAATGCGGAGGGATCCATGTGGGGGCCGTCGTCAAAGCGACGGAGGCGGGGGACGGACGTCCATGGCCTTCTTAATCAGATAATAGCTGGCCGAAAGACTGATCAACAGCACCGCGGTGCCGATCATGGCGTGTGCGCTGATTTCTTTCATGTCCAATATAATCACTTTTCGGGCAACCGCAATCATGGCCACCAATAAAACCACCTCCACATGCAGGGCGTGTTGGGTGAGATAGTTTTTGATGGTTTCCAGCAACTCCAGTCCAATCAGCACCATCATGAAGAATCCGAGCACATCCAGAAGTTCCGAGAGGTTCAGCAGCATGGGCGGCTCGGTGATCTCCTTGAAAATGATCACGCCCAGTTCGAGCGCGGACAAGCCGACCACCACCATCATCAACAGGATCAGGGCCAAAACGGTCAGGGATTCGAATCCGCGGATCAGTTTGAGGAAGAATCGGACGGAACCGCCCTGTTGATTATGCGGAGAGGATTCGTTCATGGGGGCGAACCTGCCGGATTTTTCGGCAATGGCAAGCCGGAACCGGTTAGAGCAGATCCTTCAACGCGGGTTCCACGTGTGAATACTCGAACGTGAAGCCGGCTTTGGAGAGCCGTTCCGGGACCGCCCGGGTACTGGAAAGCAACAAGGCATCACCCATTTCACCCAAGCCGAGTTTGATCGCGAAGGCGGGAACCGGAAGGGCCGTGGGACGGTGTAGCACCCGCCCCAGGGCGTGGGTGAATGTTCGATTGGTGACAGGGGTGGGAGCGGTCACGTTGTAGACGCCGGTCCAGGCATCGTCCTCCCCCGCGCGGACGAAGGCCCGGGCCACGTCCCGCAGATGCACCCAACTCATCCACATGTCCCCGGTGGACAGTCGTCCGCCCAGCCCCAGGCGAAAGGCGGGCAACATCTGTCCCAGCGCGCCACCCTTGGGAGAGAGCACCACGCCCAACCGGAGATGTACGACCCGCACGCCGGCTTCACGGGCCGGATCGGCGGCCGCCTCCCAGTCCCGGACCACGTCGGCGAGAAAGCCGGAGCCGGGTTCGGCGTCTTCCGTGAGTTCCTCGTCCCCGCGGTCGCCGTAATAGCCGACGGCGCTTGCACAGACCAAGGTGGAGGGCGGTTTGTCCCTTCGCGCCATGGCTTCCGCCACGGCCCGGGTGCCATAGACCCGGGAGTCGTAAATCCGTTGTTTTTTGGCGTTGGTCCAGCGAAGGCCGGCGATGGACTCGCCCGCGAGATGGATCACGGTGTCGGCGTCGCCGAGGACGTGATCCGCCATTGTCCCGTGTGCCGGGTCCCAGCCGGAATCGCGATGGGACACGGACCTCCAAGACCGGCTTTCGCGGTCCAGGAGGTTGGTGACGGCGCCGCCGATCAGACCCGAGGCGCCGGTGAGGAGAATGGGGCTTTGCATTTGAGATGCCTCCAAAGGCAGGTAGGATGAGCGGTATGCGACAAGACACCTATACGCCCCCCTCCGGGCCTCCGCAAGGGAACGCCCCCCTTCTTTTCGATCGTATCGGCATGGAAAACCTCTACGAATTGTCCGCCGACCAGTACCGTCGGCTGGCCAAATCGCAGGTGGCGGGGATGTTTCCCTCCGACCCAAAGGAGCTGTCCGCCGCCTCCCGCCGTCAGGCCGAATTCCTCTGTGGCGTGTTGGGCGGTCCTCCCGTATATCGGGAAAAGCACGGCCCGCCCCGCATGCGGGCCCGTCATCTCCCGTTCGCCATCGACGAGTCGGCGCGGCGGGAGTGGCTCCGCTGTTTTTCGGAGGCGTTGGGCGATGGGGCGCGGTTGGGGTTGGACCGGGAGGAAACCCGGCGGTTGACGGCGTGGATCGAGGCGTTTAGCGCCTGGATGGTCAATCGGGGGCCGTAGGGACCGTTTCCGAATGTCCCAGGTCCCGGCCCGGCGCCAGGGCGTCGCGGACCCGTTGTTTGAGATGCTTCAGTTCGAGAAATCCACCGTCCCGTTTCCGGTCGTGTAGGATCCGCCCGTTGCACCGGACTTGAAAACAGCCGCCGGTGTCGGAGGGCAGGAGGGTGACGCCCCCGAGCTCATCCTCGAAGGTGGTCAGAAGCTCCTGCGCGGTCCACGCGGCCCGCATCATCCAGCGGCAGCCGGTGCAATATTCGATTTCAAGCCGGGGTTTGTCCATGACAGCACGGTGGGGTCTTTCGCGGGTGAATTCAAGGCGCAAGAGAAGCGTCTTGCTATTTCCCCCCGGTTCCTTCAAACAAGAATCCTCTAACCCTTTTTCGGAGAACCAGTATGAAACGGATTCTTTTGTCGACGTTGTGGATGTGCGCGACCCTTCCCCTTTTCGCCGAGATGGATATCACGGTTATCGGGAAAAAGCACGAGAACCGCAGCGAGGATTTCGAAGACCGTCCCTATGGAAATGACGACATGTCGTACGGCGCTTACTTCGATTATTTCGAGGGCATGGGCGGTTGGCGGTTCGGCGCCACCTACGCCACCGACCTCAGTGGCCCGGGCGAAGCCGACACGGTTATCACCCCGGAAATCAGCCTTCTTGGCCGCGACGGGATCTGGGAGGGCGGGCTCTCGGTGATGATGGACTACATCGATTCCGAGGAGGGGTCCGACTGGGGCGACGTGTACTATCAGACCCAGCTCGGGATCAACCTTCCGGTGACGTCCAACCTATTGATCGGCATTCACGCTTTTTTCCCTTTCAAGGATTTGGGGGACTTCTCCGATATCGACACCGGCAACGTTGATTACGGCGTGACGGTCACCGCCCGTTTCTGACGGGGGACCCGTGGGTCTCAGGGGCCGACGGGTTCATCGATCATGTGAAGGAAAATGTAGCCGGTGAACACCATGGTCAGGGCCGCGCCCCCGGTGAGGTTCAGCGCTTGGTTCCAGGGAAGGATGGCGGCCGCACGTATTAGTTCCAGGTTGAACAGGAGGCAGAACCCCCAGCAAAACAGCCCGGTCAACGAGATCCGCCTTCCTCGCAGCGACGCCAGGCTTCGGGCCTCCCGGAAAAACAGAAAGGCGGCCCCGGCCAGAGCCGTGCCTGAAAAATAGGACAGGTCGCCGAGTCCGGGCACGGGCGCCGTCAGCAGCGCGTTGTAGACCCCGTGCAACCCGATGGCCATGGCGAGTACCTGCAGGCCGTCTCCCAGCCACTGTCCCGGGTTCCGCAGGACGCGGGTCAAGGCCAACGCCGTCGCGCCGGTGAGCATGGGGTGCAGCATATTGGCGCTGACGAACCGGCTGATGCCCACGCCTCCCAAGGTGGACGAGGCGACATAGCCGATGTTTTCCTCGATCGCGAATCCCAGACCCACCGCCGCGCCGAGGATCAAGGCTTCTCCGTCCCGTTCCGCCCGGAGCACCCGGAACAGCAGAGGTGTGAACAACAGAAGCTTGCAAAGTTCCTCGCGCAGTCCGACCGAGGTTAGATGAAAGAGCAGTGCCGACACAAAGTCCGGGCCGTCGTCGAAGGGGAGAAGTGGATCCAAGGCCATACCCGCCCAGACCGTGGGCCAGGTGGAGACCCACCCGAGAACGATCGCGACGAGAAGCCATCCAGCGTGAACGGGACGGATTCGTCCGGGAAGAAGGCCGGCCAGCAAGCCCAACCAAACGAGTCCCGCCAAGAGGGAGAGGAGCAGGCTGTCGAAACGCAGGTTTCCATATTGCGCGCGCCAGAAATGCCGCAGGATCATGCTCCAATCATTCCGGATCCACCCGTAGCGCATGAAAAAGGCGCTGTCGGTCTCGTCCGCGTAGGCCGGATCCCGCACAAGGCGGTCGAGGTGGTCGAAATTCCGGTCACGCAGGGCCGCGTCCAATTCGAGAGAGCGTACCAAGGGATGGGGATGGTCGGCGTTTTCGGCGTGAAAACGGTACACAGCCTTTTGGTATTCGCCACGATCGAAGCGCCACAGCCCCAGGGCGAAACGGACGCCGGGTTGGGGGGAGGGGTGGTTTGCCTCCCGCGTCAATCGCTCCAGCCAGGCGTCGGCGGGGACGTCGAACACATTCCGGAAGAGTCCCCCCGGGTCCAGAGTTGCCGGCGGAGACAGGAGGGGCACGTCATCGTTGCGCAATCGGATTCGGTACAGATGGTAGATCTGTTCGATGGAGTCGATGCCGCCGGGTGTCTCCTGGAGAGGAGAGAGAAGCCCGACCGCGGCCGAGGACATCGCCCCCACCCCCACCAGGACCGCGCAACTGAGCTTTAGTCCGCGCGCGGAATACGAGAGATCGTGTAGAAACCGGAGAATCGGGTGCATGGGCCCTCTGTACCGGGTGGTTCGGCCTCCAGCCAGCCGAAACCCCCTTCCGTCACCGTGGCGTCAAGATATAGAGGCGATCGCCCTCCTCCAGTGGGCGGGGGGGGCTGGATTGGACTGTGTGTCCTTTTTCCGCCTCGTCGACCGTTTGACCTTCCACGTCGATGCGGTCCGGCGTCCAGGGCAGGTAGCCCGAGGTGGGGCTTTCGACGAAGATCTCCTCTCCGACCTTCAGCCCCCGGGACTCCAAGCGGATCACCGCCTTTCCGGAGGCGTGGTCCATGTACAAGACCCGTCCGATATAGTCCCGTCGATGCGTGGATTGATTTCCGGGGGGGGTGGTCCAGTCCTGCGTCGGTCGCCCCATGTAGAACCCTTGTGAAAACCCGCGGTTGTAGACGCGGGAAAGGTGATCCATTTCCTCGGCCTTCACCCGGTCCAATTGCGCTTCCAATTCGGGTTTTCCGCGAAAACTCAAGTAGGTGTCGATGGCCCTTCGGTATGCGGTAACCACCGTGTGCACGTAATCCGGGCTCCGGTTCCGCCCCTCGATTTTCAGGCAATTCACGCCCGCGTCCAGCACCTGTTCCAGGAAAGGAAGGGTGCAGATGTCCCGCGGGCTCATCACGTGGCTCTCTTCCACGACGAATCCTTCGTTTTCACCACGGACGGGACGCACCTCGTAGGCGTGCCGGCACGGTTGGGCGCAATCGCCCCGGCTGGCCGAGCGTCCGGTGTCGTATCCCGACATGAAACAGCGCCCGCTCACGGCCACACACATGGCGCCGTGGGCGAAGGCCTCGATTCTTAATCGCATGTTCTCCGCTTCGTAGCGATTTCGCATGGACGCGCGGATTCGGGCCACGGCGTCCAGGTCGCACTCGCGTGCCAGAACAAAGCGACGAATACCCCGATCCCACCAGAAAGCCATGGCCGCGCTATTGGCGATGGACATCTGGGTGGAGATATGCACGGGGAGTTCGGTTTTACGCGCTTCCTCGATCGCGGCGATATCGGCGGCGATGACCGCGTCCACGAACGAGGCTTTCGCATAACCCACCACTTCGCGGAGTTCGGAAAGCTCCCGCTCGTACACCAGGGCGTTGAGGGTCAGATAGGCCCGCACGCCGGCTCCGTGGAGTGCGGTTACGACCTCGGGCAACTCCTCTTCCCGAAAGTTCCCCGCCTTGGATCGCATGTTAAAGCGGTCGATTCCGAAATACACGGCATCCGCCCCCGCGTCGATGGCCGCATGCAGTTGCGTCCAGCCTCCGGCGGGGGCCAGCAGTTCGATTTCTGGAGGGGCGGTGTTCATGGGGGAATCCTGCTCTGCAAAGGGGAGCTTCAACTACTTTACGCACGAAACCAGCTTCGTCTATACCTGCGCGCGGGAAATTCTGAAAAATATTGGCATCCCGTCCGGGCTGGGATACACCCGGGGCATGTTGGAATCGGCTTTGAAACGTCATTTCGGGTATGATCGCTTCCGGGAGGGGCAGGAAGAGGCCGTGCGCGCCGTGATGGACGGCGAGGACGTGGTGGTGGTGATGCCGACCGGGTCCGGAAAGTCCCTCTGCTTTCAACTCCCCGCCATGGAGTTGCCCGGCGTGACGCTGGTGATTTCCCCGCTGATCGCCTTGATGAAGGACCAGGTGGACAGCCTCAACCGGTTTGGGCTGCCGGTGACCTTTGTGAACTCGACGCTGCATCCCCGTGAGATGGAGGAGCGGCTGGAGCGGGTACGGCGGGGGGACGTGAAATTGTTGTATCTCGCGCCCGAGCGGTTGCGCGATCCGCGTTTCGTGAGGATGCTGGAACAGGCGGACGTGTCCATGCTGGCGGTGGACGAGGCGCACTGCGTATCGCAATGGGGCCACGATTTCCGGCCCGATTATCTGCGCATCCACCGCGTCAGCCGCGCGTTTCCGGACGCGAGGGTTATGGCCCTGACCGCCACCGCCACGGGCAAGGTGCGGGCGGACATCGTGGAGCATTTGGGTCTCGGCAAGGGCGGACGGAAGAAACCGCGGGTGTTCGTGCACGGGTTCGCGCGCCCGAACCTGCGTATCGGCGTCACCCGCTGTCCCACCCACGACGACAAGCTTCTGCGGGTACTCAAGGCGTTGGAGGACTGGCGCACCGGCATCATCTATTGCTCCACCCGAAAACAGGCCGAGCGGGTGGTCGCCAAACTCGCGGAGCGAAAGATCGAGGTCCCCCTGTATCATGGCGGGTTGCCCGATCAGGAACGCGAGCGCATTCAAAACCGGTTCATGCGGCACCAGGTGGACGCGGTGGTGGCGACCAACGCCTTCGGCATGGGCGTGGACCGCACGGACGTGCGATTCGTGCTGCATTGGGATATTCCCGGCAGCATGGAGGCGTATTACCAGGAAATCGGCCGGGCCGGCCGGGACGGCGCGCCCGCCTGGTGCGAGCTGCTGTACAACTTCGCCGACCTCCGCACCCAGGAGTTTTTTCTGGAGGGAGGCAACCCCTCCCGGGAAACCGTGCTCGAACTTCTGGGTTTGTATCGACGCCGTTGTTCCAAACGCCCGCTGGCGCTTCCGGCGGATCACTGGAAAGACGAACTTTCCAGCACCCACAACCCCATGGCCGTGCGCACGGCCACGCTTTTGCTGGAACGGGCCGGGTGCATCCAGCGGGAGGAGGAGCCCGGCTCCCGCACCCTGGCCGTGATGGCCTCCGAGAAGATCAACGAACGTGCGCTGGCCGAGCAACTGATGCGCGCCGAAGCCAAGGCCGAGCGGGACCGCGCGAAGCTGGACGCCATCCTCGACTACGCCAACCGGCACGAATGCCGGCATGTGCAGATTCTCCGGTATTTCGGGGACGAAACCGATCTCGGCTCCTCCTGCAACGCCTGTGACCGCTGCGCCGCCGGCAACGAGCCTCCGCCCGAGGTGTTTCCCGAGGAAACCTGGGTGGCGGTGCAGAAAATCCTCAGCGCCGTGGCGCGGTTGGACGGACGGTTTGGTCGCGCCCGGATCGGAGAGCTGCTCAAGGGATCCCGCTCGAAAGGCATTCTCGAGTCCGGCTTGGAGACGCACCGGTGTTACGGGCTCTTGAAAGACTGGACGCTCGCGGCCATCGTGGCGGCCATCGACGAATTATTGCAGGACGGCTGCCTGGAGCAGCGGGGCCGCGACTACCCGATGCTTGGCATCACCGAGCGCGGCAAAGAGGCGATGTGGCGCAAGGTGCAGCCCCGGGTGGAGTTTCTCGCCGCCGGGGCCTCGCCCGAGGAGACCGAACCCGACGCCGACCTCGTCAAAGCCCTTAAAAGCTGGCGCATGCGCCGTTGCCGCACCGCCCACGTCAAACCCTTTCACATCCTCACGAACCGCACGGTGGAGGCCCTCGCCGTCCGGAAACCCACCACGCCCGAAGCCCTCGCCGCCGTGCCCGGCATCGGACCGTCCAAGCTGGAAAAATACGGCGACGACCTGTTGCGCATGATGCGCGCGGCGACGTGACCGCGGGAGAGGGGGGAAAGGCAAGGCTTCCGAGGTTCGGAAGCCCCATTCGCTGCCGGTTCCGAGGTTCGGAAGACGGAGGAAGGATATGATTGGAGCGCGGACACTCCTGTCCGCATCGCATTGTGTTTCGGATATTTGCGGACAGGAGTGTCCGCGCTCCGGTCTTTTTCCCGGTCTTTTTTCGGGCTTGATGCGGCGCCGGGAGGGGGGCTCCCCCGTGTGTGTCCGCGCTTCCATCTCTTCCCGAATAAAAAAACACCTTTTCCGGTGGGAAAAGGTGTGTGGAAAATGGAGCGGGTGGCGGGAATCGAACCCGCGTGACCAGCTTGGAAGGCTGGGGCTTTACCACTAAGCAACACCCGCGTGGTGTCATTGACAGGGAGGTGATATATCGCACGGTTTCGGGTCGGGGCAAGGGAAAAATTCCATCGATTTTCGGGAAGCGGCGGGATGGAGGCGCGGGGTAGGCCGCTCATAATTGAAATCTAATGATTTATAGGCTTAACCTGTCGGGGAAAACCTGCTTAAAGTTTGGATATGAAGTTATGTCTTTCCTGTGAATCCCGTTTCGTGAGGTGCGGGGGATGAAGAAGCCATGTGGTCGCGGCCGTAAGCTGGTGAAACAGATCCCCGCTCGACTTCGGATGGGATCTCCCGACCCGCTTTCGAGATTGGACGAAGCGATCGCGGCGTTACGGGTGGTGGACGCGACGTGCACGCCGCCGACCTACATGATCGGGGATTTGCAGTGGATCGGGGCAGTGTTGGGCTTCCGTCCGAACAGCCGGGGCTACTTGAGACTGATGGCCGCCAAGGCGGTGAACTGCCAGGGCAACGTGTTGGAATGCGGAAGTGGGTTGTCCACGCTTTTGCTGGCGGTGACGGCCGGACGCCAGGGCTATCATGTGCATACTTTCGAACACGATCGGGCCTGTCAGGCGAAACTGATGGGGCTGGTCGAGCGGTATCGCTTGTCCAACGTGACGGTCCATCATTCGCCGATCCGTTCGTATGGCCGCTTCGACTGGTACGACATTCCGTCAAACTGCGACCGGGAGAATTTCAAACTGGTGATTTGCGACGGTCCGGCCCGGCATCTGACAGACAGTGGACGCTATGGGTTGTTTCCGGTGATGCAGGATCGGCTGGATCCGCGCTGTCGGGTGATCATGGACGACAGCAACTGCAGCATCGACCGACACGTGATCGGCCGCTGGCGGAAGGAGAACCGCATCGAGGTTCATTCCTTCGGACGTTTTCTGCAGTTCGCGGAAATCGTCTGCGTGTAGGGTTGTGGTGATCAGGCGCGGAGGGCCGCGACGGCGAGCCAGGCCCATCCAATGATCAACGTGAGCCCACCCAGGGGCGTGACGGGGCCAAGCAGGGACTTGGGGCCGATCCCGAGACTGAGCAGGTAAATAGAACCACTAAAGAGCAGGACGCCCACTCCGAAACAGATGGTGACGGGGCGAAGGGTCCAGCCTTTGTCGATCAGCAATGCGACGGCCAGCAGGGCCAGGGCGTGGAACATCTGGTAGCGTACGCCCGTTTCCCAGGAGGCGAGTTTCCCGGCATCGAGTTTGTCTTCGAGCGCATGGGCGCCGAACGCGCCGAACACGACGGAAAGCAGGCCGTAGACGGCGGCGAGTACGAGACTGAGTTTCATGACCCAAGAGGTCGCGTCTGAAAGGCGGTTTGTCAATTTGCTTCGGCCATCGGATGTGACTCCCGCCGAGGCGCGCGGAGTTGTTTGGGGGGCACACGAAAAAACCCCCGGCCGGAGCCGGGGGCGATTGGAGTGTGTGGAACCGGTTCGTTTAGAAGACGAACTGGGCCTGCACGAACAGCTCGTCGACATCATTGCCGGCTTTGCCGTCCTTGTCCTCGTTGATCCGGTAGGTGACCTGGTACTTGATGTCGTGTTTGTCGACGTAGTAGTTCAGGCCGAACTCGGACCGGGTCCAGGTTTCTGCGTAGTTGTCGGCGTCCAGGGTGGAGTAGGCCGCGACGACTTCGAGGGTTTTGGGAATCACGGTGTATCCCCCTTCGATGGCCATGGCCTCGAGGGTGGTTTCCCCGTTGCGGTAGATGCCGTCGGTCACGCCGGCGACGGAGGTTTCGGAGTCGAAGGCGTTGAATTCGGCGTCCAGAGAGAGGCCGGCCACGCGCACGGCGCCGCTGACTTCGTAGCCGGTGACGCTGTCGACATTGTCGTCGGCGAGCGCGCCGTCCTCGGTCACGAGTTCATCGTCGTCGTTGCTCCAGTTGAAGGCGCCGAAGGCGAGGGCGGCTTTGAAGTCCTCTTCGCCGCTCAGCGCGCCCTGGGAGAAATCGACCGCGCCCATGGGGTGCAGTTCGACGCGTCCACCGACCATGGGGCCCTCGTTCCAATCGTCGCCCTTGTTCAGGGAGCCGACGGTGTCGAAATCCAGCTTGGAGTTGCTGGTGTCGATCGCGCCCATGGCCACGCCGGCGCCGTAGGAGAACAGATCGCTTCCGCCGTGGAGGTACAGACCGACCTGGCGGTCGGGCACCCCGTAGTTGTGGTCGCCCACGAAAGTGCGTTCCACCACGCCCTGCTTCTTGGAGGAGGTGAGGAGTTCACGGGAGAAGGGGAAGTTGTGGTTACCGATGGTCACCTTTCCGAAGTCGAAGCCCTTGTATTGGAAGTACATGTCTTTGATTTCGGTGGAGGATTTTCCGAAGTCGAACTGGAACTTGGCTTTCCAGTCTTTGTTCAGGGAGCCTTCGATGTAGGGGCGGAGGCGCCGGAAGAGCAGTTCGTCGGTGGATTCACCGTCGTCGGGCTCGACGCTGTGGTATTGGACCTGAATCCGTCCACCCACTTTCATGTAGCTGTTGCCGTCCTCGCTTTTGATTTTGTATCCGCCGGCGTGGGCGGTAAGTAGACTGGCGCCCGCGGCCAGGGCGGACAAGACGGTAATTTTTTTCAGGGTCGTCATAGGTTGGATTTCTCCTCGGGGTTCATGTTGCGAAGTCCTGAGAGCCACAACTTCCGAAGGGATTTGTGTGTGACTCACGGGCGGGAGTATGACCACCGAATATTCGGATTTTGTGAGACCCGGGTTAATTTTTGTTGTGTCGGGAACCGGGGTCCGGGGAGAAAAGGGATGTTCAGGCGGGAGGGCGGGGGGTGCCGGTGGCATCTTCGAGAATCAGATAGAGGCAGGGAACGAGTACCAGAATGATGGACGTGGCGAAGACAATGCCGAAGCCGAGGGAGATGGCCATGGGAATGAGATAGGCGGCCTGGCCGGAGGTTTCGAGGATGATGGGGGTGAGGCCGCCAAAGGTGGTCAGGGTGGTGAGGAGAATGGGGCGGAAGCGGCGCACTCCGGCCTGGAGGATCGCGTCGAAGGCGGGGCCGTCGCCGCGGTGGCGGTTGGCGTGGTCGATCATGATGAGCGAATCGTTGACGACCACGCCGGAGAGGGCGACGAGTCCCATGAGGCTGATCAGCGACAGGTCGAAGCCCAGCAGGATGTGGCCGATCACCGCGCCGACGATGCCGAAGGGAATGGCGACCATGATGATCACCGGCTGGGTGTAACTACCGAAGGCCACGGCGAGCATGGCGTACACCACCGCCATGGCCAGCAGGAAACCACCCCACAGGGACCGGGTGGATTCCCGCATATCGGCCTGGCTTCCCTGAAAGCTCCAGGTGAGTCCCGGGAAGTCGGCCTGAAGTTGGGGAAGCACGTCCCGCTTGAGGCTCTCAATCACCCGGGTGATCGCCCGTTTGGGTTCGACGTTCATGCCCACGGTCACGATCCGGCGTCCGGCCCGCCGGTTGAGGGAGGTGAAGGCCTCGCCGGGCCGCACCTCCACCACGTCCATCAACGGCACCTCGATTCCGTCGGGGGTACGGATGACCTTGTCTTCGAAGTGGAACAGGTCCTCGCGCTCGGCCTCGGGCAGCTTGACCCGGATCTCGATTTCGTTCGTGCCCCGCAACTGCCGCATCGCGAGCGCTCCGTAGAAGGCGTCCCGCAACTGGCGCCCCACTTCGGCGGAGGTCAGGCCCAGTCCGCGGGCCTCGGGGCGCAACCGCAGGTCGTACTGGGTCTTACCCTTGTTGTAGTTGTCGGTGACGTCCCGGGTGGTGGAAAAGGTGTTCGCCTCCTTCAACAAGGCTTGGCCGGCTTCTTCCAGCACGTCGAGGTTGGAATGGCTGAGATCGACGCTGATGTCGTCGCGCCAGCCGCCGGGTCCGCGTTCGGCGGAGAAGGTGATCTGGTCCACCCCTTTGATGTCGCCGATGTTGACGCGCCAGAGCTCGATCACTTCCTTGGCGCTCATGTCGCGTTCCTCTGGGCGGCGCATGACGATTTCGACGTCGATAAAATTCTGACCCCGCACATTGGTTTTAACCCCTTCGGCATGTTCGTGGAGGTTGTGGCGCTCGAACATGTCGAGGGTGGACCGGGTGACCTCGTGCGCGACGTCTCCGGCCTGTTGAATGGTGGTGCCCACGGGGAGCCGGATTCCGGCTTCGATTTCGTCCGCGGGAACCTCCGGCATCATGATCATGCCCATGTGTCCGCTGCATCCGTAGCTGCCCACCACCATGAGCAGGGCCACGGCGGTGCAGAGGGTGAGATAGCGGTACCGGAGGCAGCGGGTGAGAAACGCGCGGTAGCGGGTGTCGATAAAACGGGATACGCCGTCGGAAAAGCGGCGTTGCCCTTTCCGCAACCAGGCACGGGGGCCGCGCGCGTCCGGGCGATCGTCGATTTCAATGTGCCGCAGGTGGGCGGGGAGAATGAACAGGGCCTCAAAGAGCGAAACAAACAGCACGGTGATGACCACGACCGGAAGCGGCCACCAGAATTTTCCGGTGGTGCCGGGCAGGAACATCAGGGGCACGAAAGCGATGACCGTGGAGAGAATGCTGAAGGTCACGGGGCCGGAGATGTCCCGGGCGCCCTGAATGGCGGCCTCCGTCGGCCCCATCCCCTCCCTGCGGTATTCGTACACGTTCTCACCCACCACGATGGCGTCGTCGACCACGATCCCCAGCACCACCAGAAAGGCGAACATGGAGACCATGTTGATGCTGACTCCGACGATGGGGAGCAGGAGGAGGCCGCCGACGAAGGAGGTGGTCATGCCCATCATCACCCAGAAGGCGAGGCGGACTTCGAGGAACACGGTGAGAATGCCGAGCACGATCACGATGGCCAGCACGCCGTTTTCAATCAGCAAAGAGAGGCGTTCTCCGTAATCGCGGGCCCGGTCGGTATCAATGCGGGTAGTGACACCGGCGGGCAGGGTTTGTTCGAAGTCCCGCAGATGGGATTTCAGGGCTTTGGAAATCTCCAGGGGCGATTGGGAGCCGATGCGGAAGACGTTCACCTCGATGGAGGGTGTTTGATTGAAGCGGGAATGGAAGCCCGCCTCTTCGAACCCGTCGGTGATGTCGGCCAGATCGGCGAGCGTGACCACGCCACCTCCGGGCATGGCGAGAATGCGGATGTCTCCGAACTCCTCGGCCCATTGTTTCCGTTCCTTCATCCGCAAAAGAATTTCCCCGCCGGCGGTTTCGATATCGCCCGCCGGGATATCGCGGCTGGAGGCCTCGATGCGTCGCGCGACCTCGTCCAGGGTCAGGCCGTATTCCCGCAGTTTTCGGCGGGAGATTTCGACGTGGGTGACGTATTCGGGCACATTGCCGAGTTCCACCTGGGTGAGGGTCGGATCACTGAGGAGCCGGTCCCGGAACTGTTCGCCGAGTTGCCGGAGGGTCCAAATGTCCACGTCGCCGTAGATGCCGACCTCCATCACCTCCCGTTGGCGTGACTGCAGGCGCACTTCGGGCGCCTCGATGTCGTCGGGAAAGGTGCGGATGCGATTCACGGCCTGGTCGATTTCCTGAAACGCCTTCATCCGTTCGGTGCCTGCGACCAGTTCGAGTTCCACACTGCCCCGTCCCTCCCGCGCGGTGGAGGTCATTTCTTTAATTCCCTGAACGCCCTTCACCGCCTCCTCCACGGGCAGGAGAATGCCCTGCTCGACCTCGGAGGGGGCGGCGCCGGGGTATTCCACCGAAATCTCCACCACGTCGAGTTGAAATTGCGGAAACACTTCCTTTTGAATTTCGAAAGCGGACCAGAGTCCGCCTCCGAGCAACAGAAGCATCAGCAGGTTCGCGGCGATGGGATGGCGGACCATCCAGCCGATCGGGCCCGCGCCGCGGCCGTCGTCGTGGGAGGTGTCGGCGGAACTCACGACGAGGCGTCCTCCGCGGTATCATTCTCGCCGGACTTTTCCGCATTGTCCTCCGGCAGGCGCAAATCCGCGCCCTCCACCACGGTGGCCAGTCGGGAGGTGACCACGCGTTCGCCCGCTTCCACGCCCGTCCGGATGTAGGCGTAGGTGCGGTCACGGAATACCACCTCCACGTCGTCCCGTATGTCCAATTTGCCTTCCTTCATGACCCACAGCGTGTCGTTTTTCCGCAGATAGTCGCGGTTCACCCGCACCACGCCGGTCAGTTCCCTCACCGGGAGGTCGATGGTGACAAACGCGCCGAGAATCAAACGGGCGGTGGTCTCTTCCTTTCCCCGGAGTTGCATGGGATCGTCCACGGCGATCAGCACGCGGGCCATGCGGGTTCGGTCTTCCAAAGTCCCCACGAGCCGGAGCAACCGACCGGTGCGGGAGACGTCTTCGGGCCAGGCCGTTTCGTTACGAATGGTGACCTTCGCCCCGTCGTCCGTAGAGGCCTCGTCGGAGAAATCGAGGCGGTGAACATGGGCGAGCGGTACGGAGGCTTCGATCCAGTACGTGTCCATATCCACCAAGTGTCCGAGGACGGTTTGGGGAGTGATTTGCGACCCCGTGTTCACGTTGCGGGTGAGGATACGCGCGTCGAAGGGGGCGGTGACGGTGGTCCTCTCCAGATCCAGTTCGGCCCGTTCGACCGTGGCCTTGGCGGTCTCGACGTCCGCCAGGGCGGTTTGCAGTTGGGGCTCCCGCAACACCAGCGCCTTGTTGGCCTCCGAGAGGTCGGTGTCGAGGGAATCATAATCCCGTCGCGCCACTTCCTGCCGTCCCTGTTCAATTCGAAGAGCGGCCTCGGCCCGTTGAAGGGCGGCCCGGCTCCGTCGAAGGGCGATTCGGTAATCCGCGGGGTCTATTTTCAAGAGTGGGTCTCCCGCCCGAACCGTTCCTCCGGGCTCGAACGCATTGGCAAGGTGTACGATCTCACCCTCGACCCGCGGACTGATCATCACTGCGCGGGCGGGGACGACGGTGCCCATGGCGCGGATCGTGGGGCGGTAGGTTCCCCGTTCGGCCCGCTCGACGGACACCAGCATGGCGGTTTGGCGGGTTGCGGTTTCCCGCACCGCCTCCGGTTCGGTGGAGAAAATGACCGCGATCACCGCGCCGGCGGCGGCTAAAACGCCCAGGCAAAGCAACAGCGTCCACAGGGTTCCCCCGGCGGTATTGGTGTTGGATGGTGTGTTCATGGGGACTCCCTTTCCATTTCGAATCCGCCTGCCAGGGCGCGGTAGAGGGCGATCCGGCTTTCCACGCGGTCGCGGCGGGCGGCGATGTGTTCGCGCTGAAGTTGTTGGTGGTCGGTCTGGGCGGTGAGGACGTCCAGAAAGTTCACGGCCCCGTTCCGGTAGGCGAGGCGGAGTTGGTCGAGGGTCTCGGCGGAGAGGTGGAGTTGTTCCTCCAGATGCGCGAGCTGGTCGCGGCGGGCGGCCTCCAGCGCCAGGGCGTCCTCCACGTCCCGTAACGCCTCCAATACGGCCTGTCCATAGGCGTAGAGCCGTTGCTGCTCCACGGCCCTGCGCCGTTCCACCTCCGTCTGCCGGCGTCCGGCGTCCAGAACGGGGCCGGCGAGGTTGGCGGCGAGGGAGAGCGCCCAATCCTCGAACAACCGTTCCGTATTTTCCTCGGCGGTGGAAAGGGTGGCGGTGAAAGAGAGGCGGGGCCATTGCGCGCTGACGGCGGCGGCCGTGTCTCGGTCGGCGGCTCTCAGTCGCAGCCACGCGGCGCTTACGTCCGGTCGACGGCGGAGGAGCTCGCTCGGAAGTCCGGTGTCCGGCAGGGGGGGAGTTCTGGCGGAGGGGTGCCCTTCACCCGGTGGTCCGCCCGTGGAGGGCGCCCGGTCAGGACGGCGAGCCGGTGGCTCAGCACGCGACGGGCTCCCTTGGCCGCCGTGGCGTCGCGTCGGGTTTCGACGAGCAGTTGACGTTGCCGCAGCAGGTCGGCGCGGGAGGCTTGTCCAACCGCGAAGCGGTTTTCCAGCAGGCGCACCCGTTTTTGGTTGGCGTTGATCTGCTCGTCCAGCACGTGTTGAATATCGATGGCGGCCCGTAGCCGGGTCCAGGTCAGGGCGATTTCTCCGGCCACGCTCTGGGCGGCGGCCTGTAGATCGGCGCGGGTGGCTTGGGCACGAAAGTCCTCCGCCTCGGCGGCCGATTCGAGTCGCCCCCACAGATCCACCTCGTAGGACGCGGCGAGCCCGGCTTCGATGCGTTCAGCGGATTCATTGGTTTCCGAATCGGAGGTGGATTCGGTTCGCTCGGCGCCGGCGAATCCTCTCAGAAGGGGGAGTTGTTCGGCTTCGGCTCTTCGCGTCACGGCCCGGGCTTCTTTCAGCCGTTCGCGGGCAACGCGGAGGTTGAAATTCGCGGTCAGTCCCTCTTGGACCAGCTCGTTCAGGCGGGGATCGTCGAGTTCGGTCCACCAGCGGTCGGGAAGGGGGCTGGTGCCCGCATGGGAAAACGTTTCGGGCACCTGAACCGGTGGCTCGGACGGTGCCTTGTCGTGCGTGGCGCAGCCCGAGGCCAGTACACAGGCGCAAATGGCCCCGCGGGAGGCGGGGGATTTGCCCAAAGGCGTTCCACGTCGTCGAAAATGCAATCGCATATACAAGATGTATCGGAGTATTGCCGGTTCCTTACAGCACATTCCTTTCTAATAGGAAGTGTGAATCGGGTTTGTGACCATGGTAGTGTATCCCTCCGCCTCGAATTTACAATCGGAGACTCCGGGTCACGCCGTTCTGGCGTCGGGGGCGGGTCTGTGGTACAGAGCCCGCCATGTCCGATTCACTTGAGAATATTCGCGTTGTGTGTGTGCGTCCCTTGTATGGGGGCAATATCGGTTCCATCTGTCGCGCGATGCGGAACACGGGGCTCAATCGGTTGGTCCTGGTGAATCCCAGTACCACGATGGATCAGGTGGAGTTGCGGAAAATGGCGATGCGGTCCCTGCCGGTGTATGAGGAGCGGGAGGAGGCGGCGTCGCTGGCCGAGGCGGTGGCGGACTGTGGGGCGGTGGCCATGACGAGCGGAGTGGACGGGTTTTACCGCGATCACGCGGCGACGCCGCGGGAGGTCGCGCCGCGGTTGTTGGAGATCGCGTCGGACAAGCCGGTGGCGGTGGTGTTCGGTCCCGAGGACAAGGGGATGGGATTGGAGGAGCTCAAGCTGGCGACGCATTTGCTGCGGATTCCAAGCCATCCAGCCTACCCCAGCCTGAACCTGTCACAGGCGGTGATGCTGGTGTGTCACGAACTGTATGTGGCGTCCGGCTCGTTCGAGGCCTCCGAGGAGCGAACGCCTCCGGCCCCGCACGAGGCGCGCGAGCGCATGTTCGCCTGTTGGCGGGAAACTTTCCGCGACATCCGTTTCTGCCCCGAGGAGAAACTGGAGCACATGATGATGGGGTTGCGGCGGATTTTATCGCGAGGAGAGCTGACGGAGAACGACGTCAAAATCCTGATGGGCATGGCGCGCCAGAGCAGTTGGGCCGCGAAAAACGATCCGGATGGAAGAAAAAGCGGGGGAGAGCGGTCCGAGGACCGCTCGTGAGGGGATGCGGGATGACGGGCGCCGGCGGGTTGCCGGCGATCCCGGTTACTCCGCTTCCCGCAGGGCGACCTGCAGGGCGATGAGGCTGTAGCCGGTGACGAGCACGGGGTCGCTTTCCCAGAAGCGGTTTTCCTCGTTCTGCCAGTAGCCGTTGCCGTTGTCGTCGATTTTCTGGAGGCTCACCAGTTTGCGGACGAGGCGCTCGCGCCAGTTGATTTTGGTGCCGTCATCCTGTTCGAGCACGTCCTGTCCATAGACGGCGAGGGCCTTGCTCAGCACATTGTAGAAGTAGAAGAGCCCCTGGTTCCCCATGCCGGGGTTTTCTTCCAGGGTCCAGTGTTGCAGGGCCCAGTCCACGGCGGATTTGATCCGGGGGTCGGAACGGTCCACATCGGCGTAAATCAGGGCGAGCAGGCCGGCGTAGGTCATGCTGCCGAAGGAGCGGAATTTCACGGTGCCGTCGTCCCCCTCGAAGGTGCCGGCTTTGCTTTCCCGGGGATGGTAGGCGAAGCCGCCTTCATTGGCCTCGTCGGTGGCGACCCAGTCGGCGTCGTTGCTTTCCTCGCGGTTCTGAATGCTGGAGATGAACTCCTCGGCGGCCTCTTTGTCGATGCGGGCGGGCTCGCCCTCGCTCCGGAAATCCTCGGCGTCCTCGGTCAGGGCCATGCCCTCCATGGCGATGTAGGTGTTGGAGAGGTCGGCGTAGGCGCGTTTGGTGTCGGCGTCGTAGCCGAAACCGCCGTGGTACACGTCGCCGCCGAGATGTTGGCTGGCGGCCACGAACTTCCGGGCCTTGAGCACGGCGGGACGAACATCCTCTCGCCCGGTTAAATGGAGGGCGACCATGCAGATGGCGGTGTTGTAGTTGGATTTTCCGCCGCCTTTGAATTCGATTTTCGGTTCGACGTAGATGCCGCCGTTGTCCTGGACGTGGCCGAGGATGTAGGTGACGCCCTTGTCCACGGCCTCCGAATCGCGGTATGGGTCGGAGAGGGCCATGGCCCAGACGGGGAAGGCGGTGAGGGCGGGCCATTCGGGGGAACTCCAGTACCCGCCGGGTTGCTGCTTTGTCTGAAGCCACTGGATGCCGCGTCGAACGGCGTCTTCGCCTTCGCGTCTGAGGCTTTCGGAGAGCTGGGCATGGGCGGAACCGGTTACGAGGGCGAAACCGAGCAGGGCGGATATCAGAGAGGGTTTGAAGTGCATGGGTTCTCCTTGTCTATACGAAATTCGGGCGGTTGTTTTTCTTACTTAACGCCCTTTAGTCTGCATGCGTTCGAAAAAAATGCCATATTTTTTCTGTCAGCTTCCCGTGTGTCGGTGAAAGGCGTGCATGGACGGCGGAGTAGGAGTCGAGCCTTGATCTTGCCTTCCGGTCGGTTCGGGCGTAGGATGCGCGCGCATGTCTGAAGAACGCGTCCATTTGCTCGACCTCGATTTCCCCGCCCTGACCGAACACGTCAAGGCCTGGGGCCAGCCGGCGTTTCGCGCCAAACAACTGTATCGTCAGTTGTGGGTGAAACAGGAAACGGACTTCGACGCGATGTCCGATTTGCCGGGGGCATTCCGGGAGCTGTTGAAGGCGAAGGCGACGGTGAGCACCTTGCGGGAATTGCTGGTGCGGCGGGGCGATGGGGGGTTGACGCGCAAGGCGGTGTTCGCGCTGCCTGGGAATGAGACGGTGGAGGCGGTGCTGATGGTGTACCCGGGCCGCGCCACGGTGTGTGTGAGCAGTCAGGCGGGGTGTCCGATGGGGTGCACGTTCTGCGCCACGGCCAAGCTGGGGTTTCGGCAGGATCTGTCGCCCGGCGACATCGCGGCCCAAGTGTTGTGGGCGCAGCGCCAACTCGCGGAGATTCCGGACGATATCGATCCCGGTCCGGCCGCGCGGCATCGGGTGCGGGGGCCGGAGGACGTGCCGGCGCGGTTGACCAACGTGGTGTTCATGGGGATGGGAGAACCGTTCAACAATTACGCGAACTGGCGAAAATCGGTGGATTTGCTGCACGATCCGGACGGCTTCAATTTCGGGGCCCGAAATTTCACGGTGTCCACGGTGGGGCTGGTGCCGGGTATTCGCAAGCTGACCGAGGATCCGATGCAGATTAATCTGGCGATCAGCCTGCACGCGGCGGACGACGAGATTCGCTCCGACATGATGCCGGTGAACCGGCGCTATCCCATCGCGGATCTGTTGGACGCGGTGCGGGAGTATACGGCGAAAACCCGACGGCGGGTGTCGTTTGAGTACGTGTTGATCGAGGGGAAAAACGATGATTTGGGCGAGGCGGAAAAACTGGCGGACGTGCTGTTGGACAAAGGGAAGTTTCCGATGCACGTGAACTTGATTCCGCTCAATCCGGTGGACGACACGGGGATGACGCGGAGCAGCCGGGAAAACGTCAACGCGTTCAGGGACTATCTGGAGAGCCGGGGCATCCCGGCCACGGTGCGTATTCAGCGGGGGGTGGACATCGACGCGGCCTGCGGCCAACTGGCGGGCGATTTGGCCAAGGAACTGGCCGAGGGGACGCGTTCGGCGGCCTCATCCTCCTCCTGAGGCGGCTTCCACGAGGGCGTCCACTTTCCGGACGTAGCCGTCGATATCGCATTTGCGTTCCAGTCCGGAGGCGGCCATGTAACGGACTTTGCCGAAGATCTCCCGTTCGAACCAGCCCCGATCGTGGTTGCCGAAAATCCAGGCCACGCCGGTGTAGGAATTGGGGTCGCGCCCGTCGATGAAGTACGTGTTGTTGAGTTCGAGCACGGTTTTGTAGGCGTATTCGGGGGTGTTGCACCATTCGAGGATTTTTTTGCCCCAGTACATGCGCATGTAGTTGTGCATGTAGCCGGTGTATCGCATTTCGCGCATGGCGGCGTTCCAGTACGGGTCGTGGGTTTCGGCGTCCTCGAGTTGTTTCCGGGTGTAGCAGTGGGGGCGGTCGTCGTCGGCGTGTTCGCGAAGCGTTTTTTGCGCCCAGTCCGGCAGACAGTTGAAGTTGTCGTAATCGGGATCGTACTCACAGAAATTCATGGAGAGTTCGCGGCGGACGATCATTTCCTCCAGAAAGCTGTTCCGGTCGTCCGCCGACCCCGGCCGGGCGTCCAGTACCCGCAGGGCGAGCCAGACCGGGGAGATCTGACCGAAGTGCAGGTATTTGCTCATGTGGGACACGTCGTCGGTCTGGGGTTGATTGCGGTTCGCGTCGTAGGAGGAGAAGTGGTTTCGGAGAAAGGCGTTGAAGAGCCGTTTGGCCTCGAGGGTGCCGCCTTTGAAGTCGGGGTTGGGGGGAACGCTCCGGTCGAGTTTCAGGGAATCGAAGAGTTGGTCGATGTCCGAGAGGTCCAGGCCGTCCACATCGAGGTCGAGGGAGCCGTGTTTGACGGCGGTGGTGCTCAATTCCACGAGGTAGTCGTCCCAGTGGCGATGGATGCGGGGGCGGAGGGTGCGGGCGGCGTATTCCCGTTTGGGGCTGGCGACCTCGACAGGAACCACCACGTCGCCCTCGACTTGCACGACCTTGCATCCGGCCTCCTCGGCGACGCGTGCGCGCCAGGCTTTCTGATGCCGCAGGTAGCCCCGGTCGCACACGATGGTGTGGGCGCGCGCGCCGAGGCGGATGGCCACATCGGCGGGGTGGCCGTGTTGCACGACGAATGTGATGTTCCGCCGTTCCAGCGCGTCGGCGATGTCGGGGAAGCCGTCGAGCATGAAGCGATAGTGGCGGGCGTTGGCCTCCGGGTAGTCGTCCATGAGACCGAATGCCACCAGCAAGGGTTTCCGGGAGGCGTTGGCCACGCGCGCGGCGTGTTCCAGCGCCGGATTGTGCTCGGCCCGCTGGCTTTGCTGCATCCAATAGAGGACGTACTCGCCGTCGGCGCGGGCGGGGGTGGAGTTGAGGGTCTTGACTCGGGTGTTTTCGATTTTGCTGATGGCCATGTCGGAAGGGTCGAAAAGGGCGTTTTGTTGCTTTGGCTTGGATCGGACGAATGGGATTCACATTACAAACAGGACGTATATTAACCTATATAAGTAATTGTTTATTTTAAATTGTATCGTAAACACCACACATGGCTTTCCAAGAACTACATGAAAACGACCTGCAACCACAACGGGATTTTTTCCTGAACATGTTGCGGACCATGGGGGACGTGTTCTGGATTTTCGATGTGCGAAGCGATCGGTATCTGGAAATATCCGGTCGTGTGCGTGAGATGACCGGCTGGGAACCGGAAGCGTTTGTGGAAGAGCCGGGGCTATGGAACCGTTTGGTGGCCGAGGGTGAAAAGCGGACGCGTTTTCTGGAGGGCGTGGTTTCCGAAGAACGGGAAACCCTGGAATATGAACTGGTGGATGCGCATGGGCGTTGCCGTCGTGTCCGCGACCGGGTGGGGCGGTGGCGGTCCCCGAATGGCGGCGAATGGTTGGTGGGCATCTCCGACGATGTGAGCCGGGAGGCCTCGGCCTGGTGGGAATTGGATTTGATGCGGGAAGTGGTCACCCAGGTGGAGGAGGCCATTCTGGTCACCGACGCGGATCTGGACGCTCCCGGCGGTCCCCGAATCCTATACGTCAACCCCGCGTTCACCCGGATGACCGGATATTCCCGCGAGGAGGTGATCGGTCGCACACCGAAGATCCTGCAGGGGCCGGGCACCGATCCGGAGGTTTTGCGGGAATTGAAAACCGAACTTCGGTTGGGCCGCGAATTTTCGGCGGAGGCGCTGAACTACCGCAAGGACGGCACGTCGTATATGGTGGGATGGAGCATCACGCCCGTGCGGGACCGGGACGGGGAGATAAGACATTTTGCCTCCATCCAACGGGACGTGACGGTCGAGCGGGAGCTTCGCGACATGGAACGGCGGGATCAGCGGCTGGCCTGTCTTGGCAATCTCGCGGGCGGCATCGCGCATGACCTGAACAACATCCTTTCTCCCATTCTGCTCGGCGCGGGCCTTTTGCCCGGCGCGGACACGGAGGAGCAGCGAGTGGCGTTGTCCGATTCCCTGAGCCGGTCGGCGACGCGGGGGCAGGACGTGGTGGGGAAACTGCTGGCCTTCGCCCGCGGAGGGGAAAAGGAAAAAACGCCCATGCGAACCACGCCGATTCTGGAAGAGGTGTATAAAATTTCGGAGGAGACCTTTCCCCGGAACGTGGAGCTGTCCTTGCAAACGGAGCCGGACCTGCCCACTGTAAAGGCGGCCGAATCCGATCTTCAGCAGGTGTTGCTGAATCTGGCCATCAACGCCCGGGACAGCCTTCCGGACGGGGGCCGCATCGAATTCCGCGCCTCGCGCCGGTGCCTCACACGGGCGGAAAGCCGGGACCGGGGCGGAGAGGAGGGTGGCGATTTCGTGTGTCTCCAGGTTCAGGACAATGGGGCGGGGATTCCGAACGCTATTTTGGATCGGGTGTTCGATCCTTTTTTCACCACCAAAAATCCCGGGGAGGGAACCGGCTTGGGGCTGTCCTCGGCGTTGGGAATCGTCAAAGATCACGGCGGGTTCATCCAGGTGCGATCGCGGGAAGGCGAGGGGGCCTGTTTTTCGGTATACCTTCCCGTATGCGGGGAGGGGGAACCTCTCCAGGAGGAGACGTCTTCGTCGTCCTATGCCAAGGGTCGGGGGGAAACGATTCTGGTGGTGGACGACGAGCCGGCGATCACGGGGATGACCTGTCGGATGTTGGAGGTGCAGGGATATCGCACGCACGGCATCACCGAATCCACGGAGGCGTTGAAATTTTTCCGCGCCTCCCCCGGGGGGATCGACGCCGTGATCACCGACTTGATGATGCCGGGCCTCAACGGCATGGAGTTTGTGGAGGAAATTCGACGGTTGTCCCCCCACCTTCCCGTGTTGGTGATGACCGGGTACATGGATCGGGAGATGCACGACCGCGCGAAAGCGCTCGGGGTGGCGACCGTGTTGGAAAAACCGGTCAAGCTGGCGAATCTGATGGAGGAAACCCGCCGCATGCTGGCAGGTTGACCGCGGCGGCCCTTTGGATCAGGGAAGGGGTTCCTCGCGGTAGGCGTGCACGGACAGCCCCCGGCCGGTGAATTCATACAGCGTCCAGATCGCGGCCCGCACGCCTCCGGCCTCGCCGACGCTGGTCACCCGCACCCACCGCCGGTCGGTGGTGGAAAACACGTTCGACACGTCTCCCGGAAGACCGGCGTAGGCCAGCGCCCGGTCGGTGGAGGGGTAGCCGTCGTCCTCGGTGCCGGGAATTTCGTCGGGGCCGGTGCGGCCTTCGATCAGGCGGTCGGCGTCCTCTTCTTTCAGGCCGGACACCGTCAGCAGCACGTCGCGGTTCGCGGTGTTGACGTTCACCCGGCCGTCCCCGTAGACGGTGAGCAGAGGGGCGATGCCGGACACCTCGACCTCGGGCATCTCGTGTTCCTCCTCGAGTCGGCCTCCGTAAAGGATGGCGCGGGTGAAGCCCTTGATCAGCAACATTTCGTCGATGGTGTCCACCCGGGCGTTTTTCACGGGATAGCCGCGGTCGGTGTAGTAGGGGTCGTCGGATTCCGCGCCCTGGAGGCGGCTGGCCTCGTCCGCGTCGATCCAGTCCTGAAACGAGGCGAACAGGGGGTCGTGGAGTTCCTCGGGGACACCGACGTTTTCCAGCATCTGCTCCCAGTCGGCCTCCGAAAGGGTGTTGACGTTGCGGCGTCCCTGTTCGGGCGTGATGTGCAAGGTGAAGGCGCCGCCGTCCATCTCCACCGTGTATCCGGAGACGGCCATGCCGCGACTTAGATTTTTCAGGGCGAGAAAAAACCGTTCGCTGTATTCCTCCTCCGGTTCGTTGCCTGCGCGGAAGGATTTGATCAGCATCAGTTTGGCGTATTCCTGTCCGGCCTCCGCCAGGGACTGGGCTTTCACGCGGAAGCGGTAGGCGGTGGCGAGTTCGGCCTCGAGGTGGATGCGGAAGAGAAAGGATACCATCAGGGCCGAGAGGATGACGAGGGTCACCAGGGCCAGCAGAAGGGCCGATCCGTTGCGCCGTTGGGTGTTCACGGTCCCGTCACTCCCCGATCGCGACGGCGGTTTTCGGGCGGATTCCGCGGATCGTTTTCCGGTCGGTTTGTTTCATCCGCCCGTGGCTCCTCCCGGGCTTCGCCGGAATCGGGCGGCGTTTCGACGTCGCTGGGTTCGACTTGTCGTCCCCCGCGGCGGGTGGCCCGGCTGATCGCGCCGACGGGAATATCGACACGCCGCACCCGTTTCCGCCAGTCGCCGCCCGGTTCGAGCGGTTCCAGATAGAGGGTGACCTCCACGGTGGTCGGAAGTTGGTTGTCCCGCTCCCATTCGTCGACCCAGTCCTCCTCGGTCAGGTCGTAATACCTCAGGGAGAAGCCCTTGATGCGCGGGCTGATGAGCCAGGGTTCGACCTCCTCCACCTCCTCGTCGTCGGGGGAGAGCATGTAGGGGTAGGCGCTCACGGCGAGGCCGGTTTCCCCGTCGATTTCCTCGATGCCCAGGAAAATACGGTTCAGTCCCTCGCGGGTGGGGTAGTTCGGCGGCAGGAAGGCCATGGTGGAACTTACCCAGCTCGCCATATCGTCCGGCGGGTCTCCGGTGCCTTTTTCGTGTTGGAACGCGTAGAGGGTGGGCTGGCTGTCGAACCAGGCGGCGGAGCGGAGGGAGCGAACGAGTTGATCCAGCACCTCCTCGCCCTGATGAAGCCGGTCCAGCGCTTGCTCCGCCTGGGTGGTGGATTCGACGAGCGAGCGGAAGCTGCCGAAAATCATCAGGCTCATGATGCCCAGAATCGAGACGGCCAGCAGGACCTCGAGCAGGGTGAAGGCTTGGCGATGTGCGCCGGAGGTGGTCACCGGGCGCTCTCCAGCAGTTCCCGGGCGTGGTCGGCGCTGAGTTTGGCCTTGCGGGTGCCGCCCAGCATGCGGGCGATTTCGTCCACGCGGTCGTCGCCTGCCAGGACGTGTACGCGGGTGAACGTTCGGCCGTCGGTCACCTCTTTGGCCACGGCCAGGTGATGGCGCCCGTGCACGGCCACCTGGGGAAGGTGGGTGATGGCGATAACCTGGCGGGTTTCACCGGCTCGCGCCATCTTGTGTCCGATGGCGTGGCCCATTTCACCGCCGACGTTGGCGTCGATTTCGTCAAACACCATGACCGGGATCCGGTCGTGGTCGGCCAGCAGGGTTTTGATGGCCAGCATGACCCGGGAGATTTCGCCGCTGGAGGCGATGTCACGGAGGCTGCGCATGGATTCGCCCGGATTGGGGGCGAACCGGAAATCGATCTCGTCCGCGCCGTCGGGCGACGGGTCGGCGGGATCCACGGCGATGTCGAAGCGGGCGTGGGGAAAGCCGAGGTCGACCAGCTCGTCGCGGATGCGGTCGCCGAGGGTACGTCCGGCCTCGGCTCGGGCCTCGCGCAGGGCGGTGCCCGCTTTTTCCACTTCATGGGCGCGTTGCGCGAGGTCCTGTTCCAGATCGGCCAGAATCTGCTCCCGGTTTTCGATTTCCTCCAGCTTTTGCCGGGACGTTTCGAGCGTGTCCAGGGCGTCCTCCACGGTGGGGCCGTACTTTTTGCGCATGCGGCTATAGACGCCCAGGCGGCGGTCCAGCCAGTCCATGCGCTCCGGATTGACCTCCATGCGTTCACCGGCCATGCGGAGGGAAAGGGCGAGTTCGCGCACCTGGCGTTGGGCCTGGTCGACTTCCTCCGCCCAGGTTTCCGCTTCCGGATGCAGATCCCGAATGCCGTCCAGAAAGCGCCGGGCGGCGGCCAGGGGGTCCGAGGCGTTGCCCTCCGACTCCTCCAGGGCCTGGAGCGCGCCGGACACGCCTTCGAGAATGTTTTGGGAGTTGCCGGCGAGGGTGTGTTCCTCCCGCAGGTCCTCCTCCTCGCCCGGCTCCAGGGCGGCCTCCTCCAGTTCCTCCACCCGATAGCGGAGCAGATCGGCCTGCTCGTCCAGTTTTCCCTCGTCGCCCTCCAGCTCCTTGCGGCGTCGGCGGACCTCTCGAAGGGCCCGCCAGGCGTCGGCGTAGGCGGTGTTCAGTTCCGGCGCCACCCCCGATCCGTCCACGATGGACCGCTGGGTGTCCGGGTTGAGCAGGGACTGGTGGTCATAGGGGCCGTGCATATCCACGAGCAGGTCGCCGAGTTTTTTCAGCAGATGGAGCGTGACCGGACTGTCGTTCACGAATTGTCCGCCGGATCCGGAGGCTTTGATCACCCGGCGAATGATCAGCAGTCCCTCTTCACAGGGCTCCAGGCCCGCCTCGTCCAACTCCTGGTTCACCGCGTCCGGTTCGGCCAGAGAGAACACCGCCCGCACCGCGCCCTGGTCGGCTCCCGTACGCAGAACGCGTTTGTCGGCCCGCGCGCCCAGAATGAGATTCAGCGCCCCCATCAATACGGATTTTCCCGCCCCCGTTTCGCCGGTGATGACGTTCAGCCCCGGGGCGAAGGGGATCGTGGTCTTTTCGAGCAGCGCCAGATGTTGAACGGACAGTTCGGTGAGCATGGCGCCCAGAATAATCCACCCGTCTCCTAATGCAACGACGGAATGCGTTGCGGTGGGGCCCGGTCTTGGGAAATGGAGAGACCTCGCACAAGGCCCGCCAAGGCACGGAGTGTAAAACGTTTCGGAGCGGTGGTGTCACACCGCCGGGTGCGAGTGACACGGCACTGAGACAGTGCCGCTCCATGTTGCTTGTGGGACAAAAAAGGCTCGGCGGTGTGGACCGCCGAGCCGTGCTCTTTTGTGGGAGCGTGGGGATCAGGGATTGATGAGTTCGTCCTCGGTGTTGTTGGAGAAGGTGTTTCCAGCGGTGGTGAGGCCGCTGTTGTTTCCTCCGTCCTCCAGGACCGCGATCCCGTAGTCGTTGTTGGTGATGGTGTTGCCGACGATAGTGGCGTCCTTGGTTTTGCCGTCATAGGCCAGGAGGCCGACGCCGGCCAGGGCTTTGTCGCCGAACAGGGTCACCGGACCGATGGGAAGACCGCCGCCGGGGAAGTTGATTCCCACGCCGGTGAGGTCGTTGTCCATGATCAACAGGTTGTTCATGGCGCTATCGTAGATGGACGCTCCCACGATTCCGGCGACACCGTAGTCGATGGTGTTGTCGGCGATGATGCCGTTTTTGAGTTTGGCGTCTCCCAAGCCAAGGGCGGCCACCCCGATCAACTGGTCGGAGATGGTGTTGTTGGTGATGGAGAAAGCGTTGGCTCTGGCTTCATCGATCGCCACCACGCCGACGCCGGCGAGGCCGAGGTCGGGGAAGTCGATCTCTTCATCCAGGAACAGTCCGATCAGATCGCCGACAAACGCGCCGCCGGCACCGGAGATGGTGTTGTCGGCGATGATCGCGTTGTTCAGGTTGGCGTCGACGCCGACACCCAGCAGTAACACGCCGGACAGGTTGTCGTCGACGGTGTTGCCGGTGACTTCCAGGTTTTTGAGATTCGACTGCAGACTCACGGCGGTGACGCCGAGGGCGTGGTCGGTGACGGTGTTGTCGTCGATCACGATGTTCCGCATGTTTTCGGTTCCGAACCCGAGGAGGGTGATGCCCGCGATGCTGGCGTCGGGCACTTCAATGGGAATCGGGCCGGTGAAGCGCTCGATCAGGGGCACCAGTTTGGGAAGCCCGCCGCCGTCCACGGTGTTGCCGGTGATGGCCAGGCGGTTGAGGTTGCCGTCGCTGATGCCGAGGGCGGTGATCCCGAGGCCGTTGTCGACCAGGGTGTTGTTCGAAATCACACCGCGCTTGGCTTTGGCGTCGGCCGCCGCGACCAGGGTGATGCCCAGCAGGTTGTCGCGGACCTCGTTGTCTTCGATGACGGCATCGTTGATCCGGGCGTCGGGGCCGATGGAGAGGGCCGCGATGCCGGAGAGGCCGGCGTCGAAAGGCAGACGCAGGTCTTCGGGATCAATCGGAAGGGGCAGGCTGTCCAGCAACCCGGTGTCGATCAGCAGATCCACGGTGTCGGCGAGTCCGCCGCCCTGTACCCGGTTGCCCGTGATGGACAGGTCGAGGTCGGTGCGGGGCGCGTAGAGGTTCAGACTGAGGGCGGTGATGCCAAGAAGCGGGCCCTGAATGTCGTTGTTCTGAATATCGGCGCTGAGTTTGCCGTTCACGGCCCCGACCACGACGCCGCCGATCATGGGCAGCGGGAGTTCATCCGGGAAGGAGCCGGGGAGGAAATCCTCCACCAGTTCGTTCACCACGGGGAAGGTAAGCGGATCCAGCGGCGTGTTGTAGCGCATGGTATTTCCGGAGATGAGGGTGTGGGCCCGCGCGGAGGTGTTCACACCGAGGACGCCGACGCCGAGGAGGGAATCCTGGATCGTGTTGTCGGCGACCGTGAAGGTGCCGGAGGTTTGGAGGAGTCCCCCGACGGCGAGGGCGTTGCGCTCGAAGGTGTTTTCCGCCACGGTCATGTCGAAATCGGACACGGAGCCGTCGTACATCCCGATGACGCCCACGGGGAGGTCGCGAAAGGTGTTCTGACGAAGCACGACGTTCGGGACGTTGGAGACCAGCGCGCCACCGATCACGGGCACGGGGGGCGTGGCTCCGGGGGCGCCGTCCAGCGTGAACCCGGTCAGGAGGACCTGTTCCCCGCCTTCGAAACTGAAGATAAACGGTCCGTCACCGGCGGGGCGCACGGTCGGGGCGGTCCCGTCGCCGGGGGTGGTGCCTTTGCCGAAACGGGCGGCGCCGCCGTAGAGGTTGATGGTTTCCGACACTTCGACGTTTTCGACATAGGGCTGGTCCGCGTTATGCACGAAGACATTGGGCAGGTCGCGGGCGTCGGAATCGTCGACCCCTTCCTGGATGACGTCGAAGGGGTGTTCGGCGGAGCCGTTCTCGGCGGGGTCCGCGGCGTTGTCCCCGTCTACGAAGATCACGTCTTCCAGCACGGCATAGGTGCGGGTGCGCGTCGAGGTTTCCTGGAAGGACTCGGTGGAAACCTCGGTTTCGTTCCGGATCTGGATGTGCGGGTCGCGCATGACCATTTCGGTGAACCGCGTGGAGATGCCCGATTCCCGTGCGGGTTCGTAGGTAAAGGGGTTTTCGCCGCGGGAAATCGCGCCCAGATCGAAGGGGAGGCTGACGCGGGCGGAGATCAGGTAGTCGGAACCGAAGAGCCGGTCGTCCTCGAACACTTCGGCGTCGAGCAGGATGCGGTCGTGGATGCGGAATTCCGCCCGGCCTTTGAAGCCGTCGATGTCGTTCGCGTCCTCGAGATTTCCCTCCCACATGGGTTCGAAGGCGTAGTATCCGCCAAAGATCCGGGCCTCGAGCCAATCGATCGACAGCGGGAGTTTTACGCCGAGCTCGACGTCGTATCCCTCCAGGGGAACGTCATAGATTTCGTAGGCGTTTTGCACGTAGGTGGTCACGGTGCGGGTGCGTTCGGACTCGTAAATGGTGTGGCCCGCGCCGTGGCCGCTGTACGTCGTGGTGGTGGAGCTTCCGGCCATGTGGGTTTCCTCGATGGTGGCCAGATGCTCCTTCTTGTCTTCGGGGAAGTAGCCGTTGGCCCGGGCGTCGACCCAGGTGGACAGCACTTCGGCGCCGATTCCGAGCTGGTTGAACTGGCTGTCCCGTTCGGTCCAGCGGGAGTCGTAATAGGCGTTGAGGCCGAGGATGGTGTCGATATCGTCCAGCCGTTTGCGGACGCCCAGACCGAGGTTCAGTTCCTGCTCGGACACGTCGCTGTAGGCGCCGCGGATGTTGGTGAACAACAAAAGGTCGTTGTCGAAATAGAGGGGAAGCAGGACGTCCAGCAACCCTTCGGCGTAGTCCTCGCCGAAGCGTCCCCATGGGGTCACCACGCCGGGCGGCAGCGGGTCGGTCGGGTCATTGACGTCCACCATCTCCGGCGCGTCCGCGGCGGGGACGGCCATGGCTTCGGTTTCGGGCGCGTCGGGAGTGTCCTCCGCCGCCTGGAGTGATGGACACACTCCCCATAGGATTCCACATACAATACCAAAGGTTCGGTTGATCAACACGCGTTTCATCAGAGTCTCCTCCACTCGTCTGGTTTTTTGGGGCGATAGGAATTGGGAACGAAAGGCTCGTCTCCGTATTTGCCCTGAAAATACCTCCGAACGTAATGAAGGATCAATTCTAAAATGAAAAAACTATACCTTCGGTAGATTTTATAAATTCACCTCTATAGGTGAAGGGTGTTGTGAAGAGGGGCTGTGGTACGGAGACCGGCCCGCTCCACGCGCCACGGTGGTAGCGAAAGAGTGCGTACCCCACCGCGGGTTTTATGCTTCCGGGTTGTATTGTATTTTCTTCAGGCTGTCCCGCTCCACCGCTTGTCCGGGAAGCAGTCCTTTGATTCCAATGAGATAGTAGGAACTGCGGTAGGGAAGCTTTTGGATCCCTTTCTTCGCGCCCAGGCGGTAGAGGGCGCTTTGGGCGCTCCCGCTGAAGCGTCGGGTCGCGTCGTCCCGCACGGCCAGAACGACGAAACTTCCGTAGGGAAGTTCACCGATATCCTTGGCCAGTCGCAGGCTTTCCTCGGGATTCGCATAGGTGTCGTAGGTCTCTGTCAGGATGACGGCCTCATTGTGACAGGCGACCATGGAAACGCCCCGCGCACCGTGATAGGTCACCATCCGTCCGATCAGGATGACGGCCGACGGTCCCTCGTGAAATCCGGACGACTCCACGCGGACCGAGTTCAAAAAGGCCTGGAACGCCGGATTGTCGGAGAGGAAGGGGAATTCCGCGTCCGGAGGCGGGGTGGGGCCTCCATCCGGCAGATCGTTTTTTTCTTTTTTCCAATGACGTTTGACCATGTTTTCCAAGGTATAGACCCCCAGGCGTTTCCGGACTTTTTCGTAAAGTCCGGAGCGTTGTGCGGCCTCCGCCAGTTTCCGAACCTCAAGCGCCTCTTTGATGTGGTCCAAGCGTACGAGCGCTTTTTCCGCGGCCGTCATGGATTCCAACGTCTTCGTTTTCGTGTCTTCCAACTTCCGGATGCTGGTGTTTCGAAGGGATGTGAAACGCTCTTCCGTCGCGCGGTTCAGCGTTCTCACGGACTCCGGAAGGTCGTAGGGGTCCGCCACGAGTGCGATCCAGGTGCCTTTTCGTTCCTCCGCTTTCCGGCGATACCGGGCGGTCCAGAGCTGTTCTGTAAGCCGACCTCCCCGTTTGGCCTTTTCCTCCAGGCGTTGAAGTTCGGAAACGTACGCGATTCGCAGCTCTTCCAGATGTGTGGCGAACCCCGTGTTGGTTTCCCGGATGGTTTTTATAAAGGTGTCCGCTCTTGTTTGGGCGTCCGCGACGGATTGGGCCCGGACGCCCATCGTGCCGACCGAGAGTAGAAGAGAGAGTAGGAGTGTGCGACGGAGGATTTTCACAGGTGTCGGTTTTCCGGATCCTTCAGTTCCATGAGGAAGGCCCCCAATCCCCGACGGGTGATTTCATCGGTCAATAAGGGGAAGGTTTCGTCGATGCGATCAAGATGCGTGGAGGAGGGGGGGGCGGGCATGGCTTCAATTTGCACTTCCAGCACTTTGGAATCGTTCAATACCACCACATTGTGGCGCACGCGCTCGGGGGGATCCGCCTCGGGAGTGTCGGCGGTCGTTAAGAGTTCGGGATCGATCACATGGGTCAACCGTTCCGGATCCACAAGGAAAGGAAGGCGTTGCCTCCAAAAGGCGGGCTTTCCGGGGACGCCGAGCACCAGCAGCTTGAGGTCGCCTTCTCCGTTTTCCCGAATGAACCCCAAACACTTGCCGGGTGTGATTTCCCGGTCGTCGAGATGGGCCTGATAGACTTCGAACGCGTTGACCTCGATGACGGGATTTCCGTCGACCGGATCGGTGGGCCAGAAGAGAAGGTAGGGCTTGTATCTGGAAATGGAGTTCTCCCACCATTCGGCCTTGCTGGTAATGAAATACCAGGTGCCGTATTCGATGTCGATTCGTTGCCGGTAGGGGAGTTTGCCCATGTAGAAGCTTGTCTGTGGGACGGCGTGGAAGGAGTCGAATCTGGCTTTGAAGTCGGGTGGGGGAATCGCGCGCAGCCAAAGGCCGAGAATGTTTCCTTTGGTGGTGCCGGGGCGGTGATACCACGCCCTCAACACCCGGGGCGACCCCTCCTCACGCTCTCCGAAGAGGAAGCGGGTGCTTTTATCCCGCAGGGGAGACACCGCCTGATAGTCTTTCAGCAGTCCCTCGTGAATCCCGAGAAAGGGGGCCCAGTCCTCGGCGTGGTCGAGAGTGGCGTCCACCTCGGCCTCGACCTGAACGTCTCCGGCGTGTCTCCACAGGGCGGAGGTGTTGGAACCGAGTTTTTTTCGGGACCACCAGGGTGGGGGAGGGGTTTTTTCGACCTTGAACAGAGCGTCGGTCTCCGTGAGCGCCGAGAATCCCACGGTGTCGGGCGCGTGAATCTTTCGCCGAAAATCGTGGTTTTTCGGCATCAGTTCAAAGACCTGGATTCCGCTGAAGGTGAAGGGGAAGCTCACCCATCCTCCCTTGGTGCCGGAGGGAGGCGTCAGGGTGCGTCGCGAGGTCTCCACCCGGGGGGAAGCCGGAAATTGCCACTGGGTTTGCACGTGATGGTGCAGCATGCCGGTCGCGCCGCTCCAAGGAACCGGGACCTCCAAACGGGCGTTTTTGCCGTTCAGCACGATGGGGTTGTGCACGAAAACCTGCACGGAATCCGATCCGTTGTCCGCCACCGCCCAACTGGTCCGAAAGAGTTCCATGTCTTGGGAGTCTCCCACAAGGTTGGCGTGCCCCTTCCGGTGATCGGGCCCGCCGAATCGGAACAACGGCTTGAGGAAACGCCAGAATTCGCCGGGATCGTCGCTGCCCGCGGGAAAGAAAGGGCTGCCGGGAAAGCCGCCGTGCACGAACAACGGGTGGTCGGAGGCCATCAAATATTCGGCGGCGCACTCCGCGAATTGATCGCTTTGAAAGCCCTGTTTGTATCCGTTATAGACCATGGAAAGTCCCTTCAGGCCCATGACGGCTTTCAGGGAGGCCCGCAGTTCTTCGAGGGCGAGGTTCCCCTCGAAAAGCTCCCGGTGGTGTTTTACGCGATCCATCAGATAGTCGTAGGAAGACCAGACGGTCCGTTGGACCAGGTAGGCGTCGGCCTTCGTGTCGGAAGAATCTCCACCGACAATGAAGGCGTCGGGAACCCGCTCCCGGATTTGGTCGTGGAGGTGGGCGTATTGGTTTCCGGATGGAAGCACCCAGGTATGGACCACGTCGCCGAAAAGAAAGACGGCTTCCTTCAAATCGACCTTCTCATGGGATTCGACACCCACCTGGACGGCGGGGAGCATGCCCCGGCCCACCGCGGCGCCGATTTTACGAAACCACGTGTTCAGAATCCGGGAGGAAGGGGAGTCCTCACGGGATTTTTGACGATAGCGGGCGGACACGCCGGCCCAGCGTGCCTGCGCCTCGGCGGGCGTGCGGGCCGGGGAAACCGGGACGGGGCGGGGCACGTCGGTTTCGGGATCCCCTTGGGGCGGCGGCAGGGAAAGGACGACCTGTTTCACCCACAGGGAGTCTCGTCGGTTCATCCATTCCGCGTCTTCCAGGGCCACAAAGAAGGGGGCCGGGCCCGGAAGGAGCGGATCGACCCACACGGCGTCGAGCGGCAACGTCCGCGTTCCCGTGTTCTCCAGCACGAGCAGATTGGTTTCCGGATGAATTTCGAAGGGGGGGACCACGGCGGTGGCCACCGCGTGCATCGGGGCCTGCCAGTGGTTCCAGATCAGATGGTCGTTCCACCGAAGGCTCAATTTCCGGAACTGCCGGGCGTCCGCGTCGATGAATTCCTTTTCTGGAGTCTTCACGCTGCCTCCGGTCGTGGCCGCGTGGACGGTGTAGAGCCCCGGATCGAAGCCCGGCAGATGAATCACAAGCTGCCGACCGGCGGGTAAAAACGCGGGCAGCTCCGCCGGGTCGAATATGTGGGTAACCGATTCAGGGTAACTGGAAACCGCATATTCTTTTCGGGAAAACCCGTCGTCGGCTTTCGAGGGTTGGCCGTTCAGTCGGCCCGCGCGCCACACGGCCCGGGACAGCAACGGGTCGGATTCCGAA
>Ga0194137_10000129_pt1 | contig 50260 bp, 44 predicted proteins | sample TARM_MetaG_T3_14_FD_134025 | JGI IMG/M metagenome (GOLD analysis project Ga0194137, IMG submission 134025) | Freshwater microbial communities from Pennsylvania, USA, analyzing microbe dynamics in response to fracking - TARM_MetaG_T3_14 (version 2) | ecosystem: Environmental > Aquatic >...
AATAAATTTACAAAAAAACTATTGACAGAAGGACAAAAAGAGATTAGACTAACAGTGTACTATTTAATTAGTGCACTAATCCTTGTAGGGAGGGGTGAAGAAATGGAGTTTGATCACTCAAGGCCGATTTATGAACAAATTGTAGAAGAATTTAAGAAAAAACTGATTCGAGAAGATTTGAAACCCGGGGGTAAAATCCCCTCTCAAAGAGAGTTGGCCCAGGAAATGAAAGTAAACCCCAATACGGTGCAGCGGGCCTATCGAGAGATGGAACATGAAGGTATGACCGAGACCCTCAGGGGAAAAGGCACTTTTATTATCGAAGACGATAAAATGATCCGCCGCTTCAAAAGGGAAATGGGCGAGAAGGCATTGAGTGGCTTTGTACTGGAAATTGAGGCCCTGGGCTATACCAGGGAAGAAATTCCTTCCCTGGTTCGGGAGTATATTCAAAATCGCTAAGGAAAGGAGGACAGCGGGACGGAGCTTTTGTCCTCTTTTTACAAAATTTGTAACCTAACCGGTAGTACCCTGACTTTAGAAGGCAAACGGTCGGGATCACATATAAAAATGAAAAGAAGAAGGGAGTGCTTCACATGATTCAGTTTAAGAATGTTACGAAAAAATACGGAAAAACCCGGGCTCTGGATGATATCAGCCTGGATATCGGAAAAGGAAAAATCACCGGACTTTTAGGACCCAACGGCTCCGGTAAGACCACGATGATTAAATTAATCACGGATTTAAATAAGCCCAGCTCCGGTGAGGTATTAATCAACCAGGCTTCGATTTCTCAGGAGTCTAAAAAACGTATTGCTTACCTACCGGAAATTGACCATTTTTATCCATGGATGAAAATAAAAGATGCAAAAAACTTTATTAAAACCTTCTATGAGGATTGGGATGAAAAAATGTATGAGGAGCTACTGGGATTTTTGGAATTGGAGGATAATATGGCCATTAAGAAGATTTCCAAAGGGCAACGGGCGAAAGTGAAACTGCTATTAGCCTTTTCCAGAAGAGCGGATATCATACTGCTGGACGAACCCTTATCGGGAATCGACATCTTTACTCGAGAAAAAATTATTGAGACCATGATCAAGGACTATCGAGAAGGAGAACAGTCCATTTTGATTACCACCCATGAGATTAAAGAAATTGAACATGTTATCGATGATGCGATCTTTTTAAAGCAGGGGAAAATCGTGCTTCAGGGTGATGTGGAACAGCTTCGAGCGGAAAAAAATCTTTCTCTTGTGGATCTGATGAAGGAGGTATACTCAAATGGAAAAGAGTTTTAGCAGCAAATTATGGGCAATGTATAAAAAAGATGTGATGAACCTAAAAACCGAGAGCATATTTATGTTGGCTTTTGTTTTGGGGATCAACGCATATGTCTATTATCAGGTAATGACTTCCGATAGCCCTTTGGGGGCTAGCGGTTATGGGGTACTTAGTGCGATGGTGGTATTTGGTGCATTGTTTTTAGTATTTATTCGATCCTTCAGTCTGATTTCTTCAGAGTGGAAAGACAATACCCTCCATATGATTATGCCCTTGCCGATCGGAGGAAACACCATATTTTTCTCCAAGCTTTTAGCCATTTTGACCCAAACCTTTGTGATCGGCGGAATTAGTTTAGCCCTTACTTTAGGCGTGCTTTATCAGATATTGGAGTTGGAAAACATCCAACAGATCTTTAACTTCTTGGCCATGGATAGTGGAGGATTGCTGTCTTCGAATTTAATAGAAATTATTAAGATGGCAGGATATGGTTTTATAAGCTTTTCCAGTCTGATTGTCATTGTATTTTTCAGCTCCGTGGTGGGAAGAATGTTTACGAAGCTGTCGGGTTTTATCACTTTCGTGGTATTTATTTTAAGCAATGTATTACTCGGACAAATTACAAGACTAATGGATGGTGTGGTGGACTTTGATCAGGGAGCCCGAGTGATGTATTTGGGAGAACCCGGAGGAGAGATGGCGGGAACGATGACCTTTATGGGTACCCCGGAGCTTCTTTTCGGTATTGCCTTTACCGTCGCTGCATCCCTTGTTTTCTTCTTCGCCACGACCTATTTATATGATCAAAAGGTAGAATTGTAAAAACAGGTAAAAAAGATCCGCAATAATCAATAAGAATAAAAGTAGTCAATAAAAATAAAAAAACGGAAAAAATGAAAAGATCCTGGAAGGATTGCAAATACCTTCTCGGGGTCTTTTTATAGTATAGGGGTATTGTAAACTTTACAATACCTTAACATACTATTAACTTTGTCATAACACTCCTGTTTTCGCTTTCGGTTATAGTTATAAATGTAATCAAATAAAAAGTAGAAAACAGGAGGGTATTATCCAATGAGAAAATTATTAATGATTCTTTTAGCAATGGCACTGGTCTTTTCTATCACAGCATGTGGCGGAGAGGATAGCAACAATGACAGCGATAACGGAGAGGCAACGAACAACGAAAGCAATGATGAAGGAAATGGATCCGAAGAATTATCCGGTACGGTAATTGTTGACGGTTCCGGTACGGTATACCCATTAATGGCTCATATCTCAGAAGCATACATGACCGATGAGCAACCGGATGTAAGTGTACAGGTAGGACGAGCAGGAACAAGCGCTGGATTTGAAAAGTTTGTTACCGGCGAAACCGATTTTGCTAATGCATCAAGACCTATTAAAGATGAAGAAATTGAAGCACTGGCAGATAACGGATTTGACTATGAAGAAGAGATTTTGGAATTAAAACTGGCTTATGACGGATTGACTATGGCTATTAATAGTAACAATGACTGGGCAACGGAAATGACGGAAGAGGAAATTGTAAGTATGTACCTTTCCGGAGAATACCGGGACGACGATAAAGTTCTTTGGTCCGATATCCGATCCGAATGGCCTGAAGAAGAAATAAACTTTTATGGACCTAATGAAAATCACGGAACTTACGAGTTTTTCGTAGAAGATATTTTAGATGAACAACAAATCGTAACCACTGCCCAATTAGAGCAGGAATATTCAACTTTAGTGGATCTAGTAGCGAATGACGAGAATGCCATTGCCTTCTTCGGTTTTGGATACTATGTAAACAATCAAGATAAGATTCAAGCCGTATCCGTAGACTTTGGAGACGGTCCGGTTAAACCGGCGGTAGAAACTATTGGAGAAGATTTAGACTATGCAGGATTCACCCGACCGATCTTTACCTACCTGAACTTGACCCATGCGAAGGAAAAGCCGCAATTGTTTGACTTTGCAAAGTTTGTTATCTCTGAAGACGGAGCTAAAGCTTTAGCCGGAGAGAACGGATTCGCTCCAATGCCTGATGATGTATACAATGACTATATGGAAACCTTGGAGGGACTTCAATAAAAATAAAAGAAGATACAAATATTTAGGGAAAATGATATTACCGGGATGAGAAAAGCCGATTTTCTCATCCCTTCCCCTATGAATAGAGAGATGTTAATCCTAGGGATATAAAAGAACACAACTGACTTAGCGCATAAACCATAAGCATATAAGCACATAAACCATAAGCACTTAAACAAAATGCACATAGAAAAAAAGCACATAAACAAAAAATACCTAAGCAAAGCACATAGAAAAAATGCGCCTAATAAAAATCACATTAAGATCAAGTAATGAATGAAAACTAACGAGTTGAGTAGAATGGGGTGAGTGTAGTGAGTAATAATATCGATGTTCGAAACACGATTAAAAACAATATGAAGAACCGAAAAAATCTCATGGAAATAATCATGCCCAAGTTATTTTTATTAGCAGGGTTAATTTCTATTTTAACCACTATCGGAATCATCTTTACACTGGTGTCCGATGGATATGTTTTTTTCACAAGAGTACCCTTTAGAGAAATATTCAGCACGGAGTTGAGCCCATTGGGAATTGAACCTTCCTTTGGTATTCTTCCCCTGATTAACGGAACCGTGATCACCTCCCTGATTGCCATGGCAGTGGCGGTACCCATCGGTCTTACGGCTTCCATTTATTTAAGCGAGTTTGCTTCAAAGAGAGCAAGAAAATTATTAAAACCTATAATGGAAGTCCTGGCAGGGATTCCGACGATTGTGTACGGTTTTTTTGCTTATTCCTTTGTTACCCCCCTACTCATGAGAGTAATTCCGGATTTAGGTGCAAAAAATGCGCTGAGCCCCGGGATTGTTATGGGGATTATGATTATTCCCATGGTTACATCCTTATCCGAGGATGCCATGAACGCTGTACCAAACGCCATGCGGGAAGGGGCCTTTGCCCTGGGGGCAACAAGACTGGAAGTGAGCATGAAAGTGGTGATTCCCGGAGCCATTTCAGGAATTATTGCATCCTTCGTACTGGCGATTTCCAGAGCGATCGGAGAAACTATGATTGTGGTGATCGGTAGTGGAAGTTCGAAAAATTTCACCTTTGATATCACCGAATCCATGCAGACAATGACCGCCTATATTGTGGAATTTACCAGTGGAGATGCGGGTATGGGAACTACGGGTTATTACAGTTTATATGCCGTAGGATTAATTCTTTTTATCTTTACTTTTCTGATGAATTTATTTGCCCAATATATTTCTCGGAAATATAGGGAGGAATACTAATGATGGATAATACGGAAAAAAAATATCAGGTACGAGCCTTTTTAAATAGAGATGGAGCCAGAAAACGGATCAAAAATCGAAGGTTTCTGGATGAATTCTCGAAAAAGCTTTTTGGTTCCTCCACGTTAATTGCGGTAGTAGTACTGGGAATTTTGTTTTATCGAATTATCAGAGACAGTATAGGATGGCTGGATTTTGATTTTCTTCGGAACAACCTTTCCATATTCCCGGAAAAAGCAGGAATTTTCGGAGCCATGGCCGGAACCTTATGGTTAATGGCGGTCGTGATTCCCGTAACCATAATCTTAGGGGTCTCTACTGCCATATATCTCGAAGAATATGCAAAAAAGGGGAAGCTTCAATCCCTGATTAATATGAATATCGCCAACCTTGCCGGAGTCCCCTCGGTTATTTTCGGACTTTTGGGGCTTACGGTTTTTCGAAGATTTTTAGGACTCGGCTCCAGTGTTCTTGCGGGAGGGTTGACCCTGTCCTTATTAGTGCTGCCGATTATTGTAGTCGCCAGTCAGGAAGCGATTAAAGCGGTTCCCAATCATCTTAAGGAAGCGGCATATGCCATGGGGGCTACGAAATGGACGGTTGTCAGAACCGTTGTATTGCCGGCATCGCTACCGGGAATTTTAACCGGTTGTATTTTATCGATCTCCAGAGCCATCGGAGAAACGGCGCCACTGGTTGTGTTGGGAGTTCCGGCGTTAATAATGAAAGTACCTGACAGTATCATGTCGGACTTTACGGCTCTACCGTTACAGATTTATTACTGGACACTGGATGCGGTGCTGACAGCGGAATATGCAAATCTAGCAGCGGCTACCATTGTGGTACTACTAAGCGCACTGTTATTATTGAACTCTATTGCGATTTATATCCGAAATAAGTATCAACAGCGATATTAGAATGAAGATCATTAGGGGAGGATTAGGTAGATGAGCAAAATCGAAAACGAACAAAACAAGCAAGACATAGAAAACAAAGAAAACAAAGAGAACAAAGAGAAAAAAGATACTATTTACAATGTAAAGGATTTAAGTTTATGGTACGGGGAGACCCAAGCCCTGAAAAATATAAATCTTGAAATCAAAAGAAATGAAGTTACAGCCATTATCGGGCCTTCCGGCTGCGGTAAATCCACATTTATTAAAACCTTAAATCGAATGATTGATAATATTCCCGGGGTGAAAACCACGGGGGAGATCCAATATCATAACCGGGATATTTTTGATAAGGATAACTGGGTAGAAGAGCTGAGAACCCAGGTGGGCATGGTTTTTCAAAAGCCCAATCCCTTTCCAAAATCCATTTTTGAAAATGTGGTATATGGACCGAAAATTCATGGGATTCGGGGGAAAAGTGATTTAAATCAAATTGCAGAGGAAAGCTTAAAAGGAGCGGCGCTGTGGGAAGAAGTTAAAGATCGTCTTGGAGACAATGCCTACGGACTATCCGGTGGGCAACAGCAACGACTTTGTATTGCCCGGTCTCTTGCTGTACAGCCCGAGGTTTTGTTAATGGACGAACCCACCTCTGCCCTTGATCCGATTGCCACACATAAAATCGAAGAACTGATTGCAGAACTGAAAAAAGATTATACCATTGTGATTGTGACCCACTCTATGCAGCAGGCAGCAAGAATTTCCGATAAAACCGCATTTTTTCTTATGGGAGAGCTCATCGAGTTCGGGGATACGGATCAAATCTTTACCACTCCAAAGGATCAACGAACGGAAGACTACATCACCGGAAGATTCGGCTAGATCCTTGTAAAGAACCAGATGGGAGAATATAAAAAGAAACCAAGAGACCGTTTATAGGAAACCGTCATTTAGCCATAGAAAAACTGGCATGTAATAGTTTAACGGATGAAATCGAAGACTTCTTTATCGTATAATTCAATTATACGGTAAAGGAGCCTTTTGTGTTTTTGAACATTTAATAGGGGCTTTTATGCTAAAAATTAAGTAAAAATGATAGAACCATTAGAAATAGGGGTAGAAAATGAGGAAGAGTCCATTTTGATAATGGAATGGATTGAGCCGATTTTTAGAGAAGAGAAGAAAAAGAAGACAGCTTTTTGTAAATTGTAAGAATGCTGCGAGGAGGAACTTTAAATGAAAAACACGGAGAATATTGATAAAATGCTGGTATATGTGGTGGATATTATAAGAAAAGCCGGAGAACCCCTAAAACAGGTGGCAAGGGAAAACCTAAGCGTTGAACGAAAGAATGAAAACATCATGGATATCGTCACGGAATATGATCAGAAAACCGAAGAATTTATCATTGGAGAAATCCAAAAACGATACGGCGACCATGGTTTTATTGCAGAAGAAGGGGAACCCCGGCAGCAAGGTTTTAAACAATATACCTGGGTGATTGATCCCATTGACGGCACCACCAACTTTGTAAACATGGGGAAGGATTTTGCTATTTCCGTAGCCCTTTATGTGGATAAAAAGCCCTATGCAGGCATTGTATATGACGTAATGAATGATGAAATGATGGTCGGCGTAAAAAATCAAGGGGTATGGATTAATGATAAGCCCTATACCCGAAAAAAAACCTGTGAAGAATTGAATAATGCCATGATGGAAATCAGTTTTACCGCGGAAAAAGGATTTAAGGAAAATCATGGACTGGAGGTAAAACCGCTGGTGTTTTCATTAAGAGGACATCGGAACTATGGTGTGGCAGCCCTTACGATTACGAAGTTGGCAAAAGGAGAGTTGGAGGGATATGTTTCCGGACGCTTATTTCTATGGGATTATGCCGCTGCCGGTGTAATTCTTAGAGAAATGGGTGGGGATTTTATTGCGTACCCTAAAGTAGATCATCCGAAGGGATATGAAGTAGCGAATCCCTATCAGCCGATCAGTTGCATTGGCGCCGTTAGCGGGGATATGTTAAATAAAATGATGGATAAACTTCATGAAAAAGAACACTAAATAAACGGATTTATATAAGAGACTCTTTTCGGATATTTGAAAGGGGACACTGACAATGCTATTGACAATATTTCGAATCCTTATACAATTAAGGGAAGAAGTTCAGTGAAGTAGATTTAGGAAAGGAGCGAAATGGAATGTATCTTGGATTACTGGATCAATATAAAAAGGATTTACCGATAACGAAGGACACGCCTAACTTGACTCTGCATGAAGGCAATACCCCTTTGATTTACGCTAAGGAAATCTCCAAACGGGTAGGGGCGAAGGTGTATTTAAAATATGAGGGGATGAATCCCACGGGTTCTTTCAAGGATCGGGGGATGGTTATGGCCGTAGCTAAGGCCATGGAAGAGGGGGCTAAAGCAATTATTTGCGCCTCCACCGGTAACACCTCGGCTTCCGCAGCGGCTTATGCCGCTAGAAGCGGGCTAAAGTGCATTGTACTCATACCTGAAGGGAAAATTGCCCAAGGGAAGTTGGCCCAAGCCCACATGTACGGCGCAAAGGTAATAAGCATTGAAGGAAACTTCGATAAAGCCTTGGAGATTGTAAAAAGCATTTCAGAAAAGCACCCGATCACTCTGGTTAACAGCATCAATCCCTATCGAATCGAAGGACAAAAGACCGCAGCCTTTGAAGTATGTGATCAACTGAAGAAAGCCCCGGATTACTTATCCATTCCGGTAGGTAACGCAGGGAATATTACTGCTTACTGGAAGGGTTTTAAAGAATATTACCAAAGGGGTTTTACGGAGAAAACTCCGAAAATGTTAGGTTTTCAAGCAGAAGGTGCAAGTCCCATTGTACAGGATAAGGTTGTGGAAAATCCCGAGACCATTGCCACTGCCATACGGATTGGGAACCCTGCCAGTTGGGAAAAGGCCAAGGAAGCGCTTAAAGAGTCTCAAGGGATGATTGACAGTGTTACCGATGAAGAAATAACCGAGGCCTATCACCTGCTGGCAAAGTGTGAAGGGGTATTTGTAGAACCGGCTTCCGCGGCAAGTGTGGCAGGGCTGTTAAAGCACTATAAAAGTTTAGGACTTGCAAAAGAAGATACCATCGTTTGTGTAAATACGGGTAACGGGTTGAAAGATCCGGACTATGCGATTTCCACCATTACGGAAAAACCGGAAGTATTACCCGCAAGGGAAGAAGAAATATTAAAGCGGATTTTGTAGAAAGTGTGCTAAATATATTGCAAAGTGGGATAGGAGTAGGAGGCGAGAAAATGAACACGGAAAAACATTTCCAGGAATTTCCTGTATTAACAACGAAAAGATTGGTTCTAAGACCCATGAAGATCGATGATGCAAAAGATCTTCTTAATTATTATTCCGATGACGAAGTAACCCGGTTTATGAATTTTAACAGCATTGAAAAGGAAGAAAAAGCGAAGGAAATCATAGAAAACAATCAAGAAAGATACGAAAAAAGTGAAATGATTCCCTGGGCGATCACGTTAAAGGGTGAGGAGCGACTGATCGGAACCTGTTATTTATCGGATTTTTCCATGGGTGCCATCGGGACCATCGGTTACGATTTATCGAAACGATACTGGAACGTAGGGATTATGACCGAAGCCTTAAAAGCCGTTATTACTTTTGGCTTATATCAACTGGGTCTTCACCGCATACAATCCTTTATTCATCCGGAGAACATTGCATCCATTGAACTCTTGGAAAAGCTGGACTTTAAAAATGAAGGTTATCTACGCCAGTATCAGTATCACTATGATGAGAAGGAATTTAGGAACATCTTTATTTTTTCTCTGCTAAAAAAAGATTTTGAATGCGAGTCAATCTGTCCCGCATAAAGGAGTGAGGTTTATGGTTATCGTGAAGATCCCCGCCACGACCGCTAATCTAGGTCCCGGTTTTGATTGTCTCGGATTGGCACTGAATTTATACAATTATGTATCCCTTGAAAAAAGCAAGGAATTTACAATCGATATTATGGGTGAGGGCAAAGAGGATATTTCCAGAGAAAAGAGCAATATTGTGTACCAATGCATTCAAGCCGTGGTGGATAAAGCCTATGAGAAAAAAGGATTCCGGGAGGGAAGGGAAAAAAGTGCTGAAGGGGATGAAAAAGCATTTACAAAAGAGGATTTTAAGACCCTTCACATTACCCTGACGAATAATATTCCTCCGGCAAGAGGACTTGGGAGTTCTTCTTCCGCCTTGGTCGGTGGCGCTCTCGGCGCCAATTACTTACTGGGCAGACCCCTTACAAATCGTGAGATCCTACGAATCATTACAAAAATAGAAGGGCATCCCGATAATATACTTCCCGCATTCTTTGGAGGGCTTGTGGTCAGTACTCAATTGGATGATGGAGAAATACTTTGGAGCAAAACAACAGTGAATCCCCAGTGGCGATACGTTGTAGTTATTCCGGATTTTCAGTTAACCACGGAAAAATCCCGATCCATACTTCCGGAAAGGGTCCCTTTTTCCGATGCTGCCTTTAACCTCGGCAGGGTCAGTTTGGTGGTGGAAGGATTTATAAAAGAGGATATCAGTCTTCTTGGGAAGGTTATGGATGATCGAATCCACGAGCCCTATCGAAGAAAATTAGTCCCGGGACTGGACGAGATCTTAGAGATCCTTCGCAGGGAACGTTTCCCCGCAGCCCTAAGTGGAGCCGGTCCTACGGTTATGGCCATCGTGGAGAGTGAAGAAGAGGGGGAAGGCTTAGGGAAAAGAATTCAGGAGATGTTTTTAAAGTATGAGGTGACCTCCTCGGTCAAAGTACTCCCGCCAAACAATTGTGGCGCAGAGGTCCTTTCATCCACGGCTATTGAGCCGTTAATTAAAAAATAAGGGTAGAACAGGGGAGGAGGACAGGGGGATGTAGCTTTTGTCCTCGTTTTGAAGAGGACAAAAGCTACGTCCCCCTGTCCTCCCTCTGGTTAAAATGGCGAAAAAATGGTATAATGGGGGCAGAAAATCAAAGAGTAGTAACTGAGAAAGATCAATTGAAGGGAGCGGATTGAATAAATGAAAGTAGAAGAAGGCCAGATCATTCATGGATTTGAATTACAGGAAAAAGGAACCGTAGAGGAGATCAACTCTGACGGTTATTTATTTGTGCATAAAAAAAGCGGAGCAAAGCTTTATTACTTAGCCAACGATGATGACAATAAAGTTTTTTCCATAAGCTTTCGAACCCCGCCAACCGACAGCACCGGACTGCCCCATATATTAGAGCACGCCGTGCTATGCGGATCCAGAAAATTTAAAGCAAAGGATCCCTTTATCGAGCTTGCCAAGGGGTCCTTAAACACTTTTTTAAATGCCATGACTTTTTCCGACAAAACCATGTATCCCATCGCCAGTCAAAATCCTCAAGATTTTCAAAACTTGATGGATGTATATCTGGATGCGGTATTCTATCCCAACATCTATCAGGACCGGGATATCCTTCGACAGGAAGGGTGGTATCATGAACTGGAAAACCCCGAGGATGAGATTAAATATAACGGAGTTGTGTATAACGAAATGAAAGGGGCCTTTTCCTCCCCGGATCAGATTTTATTTCGAAAAATCCAGGAGCATTTATTTCCCGATCATATCTATGGCAACGAATCGGGGGGAGACCCGGATGTAATTCCCGAGCTTACTTATGAAGACTTTTTGGAATTTCATCGAAAGTTCTACCATCCTTCCAATGCCTATATCTATCTTTACGGCAATGGAAATCTAAAAGAACATCTGAAGTTTATCAACGATGAGTATTTAAAAGATTTTGAGGCAAAAGAAGTGGACTCCTCAATACCGATGCATCCTTCCTTTGAGAAGCCTCACCGGGCCACAGAAAAATATCCCATATCCGATGATGAGAGCGAAAAAAATAAAACCTATTTAAGCTTAAATTATGCCGTAGGGGATTCAAGAGATCCGGAGTTTTATCTGGCCTTTGATATACTGAATCATATTTTGCTGGAATCTCCCGCAGCTCCATTGAAAAAAGCGCTGCTGGATGAAGAAATCGGAGAAGACGTTTTAAGCTCCTATGATGAGAGCTTACTGCAACATAACTTTTCAGTCATTGTAAAGGGTGCAAATCCCGAGGATGAAGAGAAATTTTTAGAAGTGGTTTACGATACCTTGGGGAAAATTGTTAAGGAGGGTATTGATAAAAAGCTGATCGAAGGGGCCATAAATGCCGCGGAGTTTGAACTCAGAGAAGCGGATTATGGAAGATACCCTAAAGGGCTGATCTACGGCATTAAAACCATGGACACCTGGCTATATGACGAGCACCCGTCGATTCATCTTCAGTATGAAGCGGTTTTTAAGACCATACGACAGGCGCTGACCACCGACTATTTTGAAAAAATGATCGAAAAATATCTGCTAAATAACAACCATCAGGCGATCCTGACCTTAGTGCCTTCAAAAGGGATGATTAAGGAGCGGGACGCAGAAGTTAAAAAAGAGCTGCAAAGCTATAAAGAGAAACTCTCCAAAGAGGAACTGGAGGTACTGGTAGAAGAGACGAAAACCCTGAAAAAAAAGCAGGGGACACCGGATTCGAAAGAAGACCTGGAAACCATTCCCCAATTGTCTCGAGAAGATATTCGTAAGAAAACAGAAAAATTGCCCCAGGAAATTCGAGAAAATCTGGGGATGAAGGTACTGTATGCAGAGCACTATACGAATAAAATACTGTATACCGATATTGTATTCGATCTTAGGGTAATACCCCAAGAGTTAATTCCTTACGCTTCACTCCTTGGAAAACTTCTGGGAAGAGTGGCTACAAAGAATTACGGCTATGAAGACTTATCCAATGAGATGGAAATCTACACCGGGGGCATCGGCCTTAGAATAGAGAACTTTGTGGATCTGAAAAAACAGGGACAGTATCATCCGAAAATGATTGTACAAGGGTCCTCTCTACGGGATAAAAGCAAGCGTTTATTTGAACTGATGGGGGAAATTATTGAAAATTCCCGGTTTGATAATAAAAAACGAATTCGGGAAATCATTAAAGAGATGAAATCCCGACTGGAAATGGCAATCCAATCCGAAGGCCATATGGTGGCGGTTCGCCATTTAGGCTCCCATTACTCCGAGGCGGAAATGTTTATGGAGCAGTGTTCAGGGATTACCTTCTATAAGTTTATTGCGGACTTGGATAAGCATTTTGAAGAGAAATTTGAAGCGCTTCAGCAAAATTTGGAAAAAGTACGGGGGCTGATCTTTAACAGACAAAACGGCGTATTTGTGGTAACCGGAGATTCGGAAGATTATAAGGCTTTTGTGGAGCATTCGCAAGTGTTAAAAGGCCATCTTAAGGATCAGGAGCCGAAACTCGTGGATTACCACTTTGATTTGAAACAACACAATGTGGGTATTGCCAATTCCTCAAAGGTACAGTATGTGGCAAAGGGCTATAACTATAAAGAGTTAGGCTATCAGTACACCGGACATTTACAGGTGTTAAAAACCATCATCAGCCTGAACTATCTGTGGAATAAAATTCGGATCGAAGGCGGGGCTTATGGTGCGATGACCAACTTTAGTCGAAGCGGGAATATGTTTTTTACCTCTTACCGGGATCCTCATTTAAACAAAACCATTGAAACCTACAACAAGGCCGATGAATACGTTCGAAGTTTCGAGGCCGATGAGCGGGAGATGACCAAATATATTCTGGGAACCATCAGCAAAGTGGATGCACCGATGACTCCTTCCGCTAAGGGAGAGAAGGCGGCGACCTATCACTTCTGCAACATCACCCATGAGGATTTGGAAAAAGAACGGGAAGAAATTGTCAGCACCACCGTGGAGGATATCAAAGCCCAAGCGGATCTGATTCGGGATGTGATGGCGAAAAACTATTTATGTGTCGTAGGAAATGAGCATAAACTAAAGGACAACAAGAATTTGTTTAGCGAAATCGATTCTATTTTCAAGTAAATGCTGTTGAAAGCCTTCATTTAAGTGAATGGAAGCTTTGACCAATACATGTGCTTGATGCAAATGCGTGGATGATTTTTAACTAACAGGAATGCTTAATGCATATTTGATCAGGGTTCATCACTGATGAATTTAAGATCAATGAAAATGAAAAAAAGTAAAACACGTCCTGAAGATAAGAAACCAAGGGACACAGGAAAGTAGGAATATTTGTGGAAAAAATACAATTAATCGCAACCGCCGCCTTTGGCTTGGAAGCTGTTGTGGCAAGAGAAGTTAAAGCTTTAGGCTATGAAAACGTAACCGTGGAAAACGGAAGGGTCATTTTTGAATCCGATCCATTAGGGATTGTACGGGCTAATCTCTGGCTTCGAAGTGCGGACCGGGTACTGTTAAAAATCGGATCCTTTAAGGCTACCACCTTCGATGAGCTCTTTGAAAAAACGAAGGCCCTGAATTGGAGTCAGTGGATCCCTAAGGACGGAGAGTTTCCCGTTAATGGAAAGTCCATCAACTCCAAGCTTTTCAGTGTGCCGGATTGTCAGGCCATCGTTAAAAAGGCCGTGGTGGAAAGCCTGAAAAAAGAATATAAAGTCAGCTGGTTTGAAGAAAAGCAGGGGATGTACAAAATTGAAGTGGCCCTACTGAAAGATGAAGCCACCCTAACCATCGACACCAGCGGTCCTGGGCTCCATAAACGAGGATACCGAAGCCTTTCCAGCCAAGCCCCGATTAAAGAGACCCTGGCGGCGGCCATTATTCAGCTGAGCTTTTGGGATTATGACCGGGCATTAATTGACCCTATGTGCGGCTCCGGCACGATTCTTATTGAAGCGGGCCTGATCGGAAAAAACATTGCTCCGGGAATTTACCGAAACTTCGCCGCAGAGGAATGGACAACCCTAAAAAAAGCCCTATGGAACGAAGGACGCATGGAGGCCCACGATCTGGAGAAAAAGGACCGAAAGCTTCGGATTCAAGGCTCCGATGTGGACGAAGAAGCCTTAAGTCTGGCAAGGTATCATATCAGTGAAGCATTTTTAGACGAGGACATCCATGTGCAAAAAAGAGATGTGGGCGAGATCAGCTCCCGCTTCGAATACGGTTGTATTATTACCAACCCTCCTTATGGCGAGCGACTTTCCGACAAGGATGAAGTGGAAAGACTGTATAAAAAGATGGGAAGAACTTTTGACGACTTTGCTTCCTGGTCAAAGTACATTATTACCTCAAAGGAAGACTTTGAGAAACACTATGGAAAGCGGGCGGATAAAAAGCGAAAGCTTTACAACGGACGAATAAAAACCGATCTGTACCAATATTTCGGACCCAGACCTCCAAGGACAGAGAAACGGGAGAAATAAATCCATAAGAATTATAGGGGATCAGCTCATGGAGCTGATCCTTTTTTATGACTTCCAACGACTAAAATTTCTTAAGCACTTTTTCCCATGGTAATAAGATTTATCTATGGGTATAATATACTCTAAAGAAGAAGTTTTTGTTATATTTTGTCGAAAAAGTATGTAAGGAGAATAATTATGAATCCAACCAATTTAGATATAAACTCCATTAATAAAATCATTAAGAAAACCACGAGTGAAATGGGCAATAGCCGAAACTACATACTTGAAATTGTACATAATATTCGAAGTGAGCAGGAAAAACTGAAAAACGACCTGATCAATATTAACAGCCAGACGAAAAAGATTATTGAAGAGGTGGATGAGCTTGAAAAGAAGGATAAATTAATGCGAAAGAAGCTTGCCCGGGTATCCAGAGATTTTCATAAACATTCGGAACAGGATATCAAAATGGCTTATGAAGAAGCTTCACAAACACGAATTAACTATATGATTAAGCAAAACCAGGAAAAAGACCTGAAAAAAAGACGTAATGACCTGGAGTTAGCCTTAAAAAAATCCGGGAAAAATGTGGAAAGTGCTGAACAGGTTATCAATCAAATCAGTATTGCTTTAGAGTACTTAGAAGGAGATATGAAAGTAACCCGGGGAGAGGGTGACCATGCCTCGGAGATGTTTGTGGGGATAAAAATCCTTGAAGCCCAGGAAAATGAACGAAAAAGAATTGCCCGGGATGTTCACGATGGTCCGGCTCAGTATATGGCCAATGCCTCCATGAAGGTGGACGTTTGTAAAGTCATGCTTCAACGGGATTTGGAATCCGGACTGGAAGAACTGGGAGAGCTGAAAGAGAGTATAGCCACGGCTCTAAAAGAAGTTCGGGCCATTATCTTTAATCTGAGCCCCATGTCTCTTGAGGATTTAGGACTAAACGAGACCATTAAAGAAGCGGTAAAGTCTATTATTCTACAACATGATATTCATATCAATCTTCAACTAAAACCCTTAAATGATGAAGTGGAACATATCATTCAAGTAGCGGTATACCGTATTGTGCAAGAGGTATTTAACAATACCATCAAACATTCAGATGCTAAAAAGGCCGAAGTGAAACTGGATTACGGCACTAAATATTTACGGTTGATAATTTCCGATGACGGTGTGGGTTTTGATGTACAAAAAACCTTAAATCGAGTAAAGAGCAGCGAATCATCCTATGGCCTTATCGGAATTTTAGATAGGGTAAGTCAATTGCAAGGTACGGCAAAGATTGAGTCAACCAAAGGAAAAGGTACTGTTTATACGATAAAGCTACCGATTAATCGAGGAGTGATTCGGGATGAGAGCGAAGGAAATTAAAAGTTTTGTTCTTAAGGATCGTCATTAGTTTTTTAAAAGAGCTAGTATCATATTGAGTTGAATTAAACTTGAGATTTGCCAAAAAATATATGAAAAACATTTCCGGACACCACAATAATAGAGTTCCTTCGTACTTTATATGATAAAGATAAATTTATTGATTAATCGAGGAGTGATTCGGAATGAGAGCGAAGGAAATTAGTATTATCATTGCCGACGATCATGACCTGATTCGCCAGGGACTCAGAACCATTATCGGTTTAGAGGAGGATATAAAAATCCTTCGGGAAGTGGAAAACGGGAAGCTTCTATTAGATGTACTCAAAAACCACGAAGCCGATGTGGTGCTTCTTGATGTCAACATGCCTATAATTAACGGGCTGGAGAGTTTGAAACGGATAAAAGAGAACTATTTGAAAGTGAAAGTTATTATGCTTACCATTGAAAAATTTGATTCTACGATCCGAAAAGCTATTGATATCGGCGCTGACGGGTATGTATTAAAAGATTCTGCAGGCACCGAAATTGTGGAGGCGATCCGTACAGTATATGACGGTGAAAAATATATCGACAAATCTTTAGTCACCATGCTTTTTAATCAAATGACGATGAAGGAAGATGTAAAAACCAGTGCCTTAGATGATCTTAGTCGACGAGAGTTGGAAGTTTTACGGGAAATTGCCCGAGGACACGGAAACCGGGAAATCGGAGAAAATCTTTTCATTTCGGAAAAAACCGTAAAGAATTATGCAACCAATGTTTTTCGAAAACTGGAGGTTAAGGACCGGGTACAGGCGACGATCTTCGCTATAGAAAACGATGTAGAAGCCTATTATACAAGGCATTACGAAGACTGATTCCAACAGAAATTATATAATGGATAATATATCCAGGGACCATGGTCCCTGTTTTTTTATGCCCTTTATCCCTGAGATAAGAGGACCATTTGAATCTTATTTATAAAAAGCTCATGTATTATAATGAAGTTAACTTAAAAAATAGCTTCGCATATTCTAACAGAAATTATTACTTACTTAAATAACAGCGAAAGCAAAAAAATTAAAGGAGGAGTAAAAATGTTAAAGCAAATGTTTAATCAAATGAAGGAAGTTACAAAATACGGTATGATGCACTTAAGAAATGAAAAAGGTCAAGGTATGGTAGAGTATGCTTTGATTATTGGCTTAGTCGCAGTAGTACTTGTAGGTGCATTGATGTTACTTTCTGGTGGAATCGGAACTACATTTGCTAATATTGTAGATGCATTGACTGGAACAAACGAAGGAACGCCTGAGTAACTTACAAATTTCTTTGAAGAGTTATTATAACAAACCTAAATGTCCAAGGAATTTCCTACATCGGCTGTAGCCTTCTAGAAAATCACACTTCTAAAAATACATAAGCAAGCTTCGTCGATGTAAAGGGTCCCTAGGGACCCTTTATTACATCACAGAGTTACTGGGTATAGATTTTAATGTTTATCAGCTGTAATCAAAAGCTATTGCAAATGGGCTCTTACCAAAAAAAGTGCAACAAAGAACAGGAGGGATCAAGTGAAGATACTAAAAAACCAAAAAGGACAAGCCATGGTGGAATTCGCATTGATCCTTCCCATATTACTACTATTGGTAATGGGAATAGCGGAATTCGGAATGATGTTTAACTCCTATCTTTCGGTGCAAAATGCTACAAGAGAAGGAGCCCGAATCGGAATTGTCGGAGCAACTGATTTGGAAATAGAAGAACGGATCCTTAATACCAGCCCAAGTCTCAGAAAAGAGCGTATAGCGATCACCATTGAACCGGGCAACGATGGACGAATTTCCGGAGAGACTTTACGGGTGTTAGTGAACTATGATTATCAAATGGTAGTACCGTTTATCAGTATTATATTCGGTGGTAGTGTCAACCTTAGTGGAGAGTCTTCCATGCGAATCGAGTGAGGGGTGAAAAAATGAAAAAACTGGATAACAAAGGGAGTGCAGCGATACTACTATCCATCGTAATGGTGGCACTTCTCGGATTTACGGCTTTAGTGGTGGATATCGGAATGGTCTATGCGGAGCGAACGAAACTATCAAATGCAATAGATGCAGCGGTATTGGCTGCAACATTAGAACTACCGAATCATCCGGAGGAAGCGAGACTCGTAGCACTGGAGTACTTGGAAAAAAATAATGTGGATACAACGGATACAGAAATTATTATCGGAGAAGATCATCGAAGCATTGAAATAAAAGGGATGAAAGAGGTAAAACATTTTTTCGCCCCGGTGCTGGGTATTTTAAGCAGCGATACAGGCGCTACAACGAAGGCCATTATTGGTCCGGCCAGTTCTGTTAATGAGGGAGTTAGACCCTTTGCCGTAGAAAAATTCCCCTTTCAATACGGGGACACCGTGGTGTTAAAAGCCGGTGCGGGAGACGGATATCACGGAAACTACGGAGCGGTAGCCCTTGGGGGAACCGGAAACAGTGTATTTAGAAGTAACTCCTTATACGGGTATAAAGGAACGATTTCTGTAGGAGATTACATTGATACAGAACCCGGAAATATGATGGGTACGGTTAGTGATATTGAAAAATATATAAAAGAAGAAAACTCGAATTTTAATAATTATCCCAGAAATTCAAAAAGGCTGTGGACGATTCCCTTGGTAGATGACGTGGACCCTAGTGGTCGTGATGAACTTTTAGTGGTGGGATTCGGACAGTTTTATGTTGAAGAGGTAGTTAATGCAGGAGGACAAACGGAAGTCACAGGTCGCTTTGTGGAGTTTGTAACCAATGCAACTATTGATGAGAATTTAGACGATACAGGCACCTACGGTGCAAAACTGACGAGATAGAGGTGGAATTATGAAAAGCACACAGCAAAAATTAATATTAATAGCTTTTTTATTAGCGGTGCTCACCGCATCCCTGGGGTTTATGTACTTAAAAAGTCTGGAAGCAGCTCCTGAGGTAACGGAAAAAATTGGAATTTTAGTAGCTGCGGAGACCATTCCTCCAAGAACCTTGATAGATGGAAGTATGATTAAGGAAATGGAAGTGGAGGACAACAGCTTATTCTTAAACTATATGGGTAGCCGCGAAGATATTGTAGGCCAGTATTCAAAGGAAACCATTGTGGAGAACGAAGGTTTTTACAGAGAAAAGCTGGTAGATGAAAGTCATAGTGAACTGAGTCTTCGGATTCCCGAGAACCATCGAGCATTATCCATCGGTGTAACCGGAGGTTCCGGGGTAGCACATTTAATTAAATCGGGGGATTTTGTGGATGTCGTAGTGTATATTGGCGAAAAAGAAGATGATGACGCTGAAATAATCAATCCGGAAATGGCGAAAATGTTTTTACAGCGACTGGAAGTACTAGCCATTGATAAGCAAATGAACCGAGAGGAAGGAAATGGCGGTACGGAGGTTCCCGGAGGATTCCTAATAACCTTAGCGGTGCCGGTGCATCAGGTTGAAGTATTAGTATTAGCTGAAAACGTGGGAAGCATTGGTGTAGCCTTACGTCCATTAGATGATGAAGATACACCGGATACTCCCGGAGCTGAGTGGGAGCAGTTAAGCATCAATCATAAAGGGGTATTCATAGAACAGAATGGAGAGCAGGAAACCGACGAGGATTCTGATAATGCAGACTCGGAAGAGGAAGCCGATGAAGAGGAAGCGGATAATCAAGAGGAAAATCCGGGGGAAAACAGTGATGCGGGAAGTTCTGAAGAAGGTGATACCGAGGAAGAGTACACCTACTACCGAGTAAAACGAGGAGATACACTTTTTCGTATTGCTCGGGATATTTACGGAGATCATAGAAAGTACGTATTGATTGAGGAAGCCAACGATATCCAAGACCGAAGCCTTATTGTTACGGGACGGGTCTTGAAAATTCCCGCAGCGGAGTAGCAAGGGGTGATACTATGGAAAAAATAAAAATATTAATAGCTGATGATGTGGAAGATATCATTAACGTGGTAAAGAAAACCTTAAGCCTTGAGGAAGACACCTTCGAGGTTGTGGGCCAGGCCGGGAATGGTCAGGAAGCTCTGGATTTAATCCCGAAGGTACATCCGGATATTGTACTGATGGATATCAATATGCCGGTGCTTAATGGTTTGGAAGCTACGGAAAAGATTACAAAGGATTATCCCAATGTTGCGGTCATTATGATGTCCGTACAAGGGGAAGCCGAGTATTTAAAAAAAGCGATGTTTCATGGTGCAAAGGAGTTTATTATAAAACCCTTTAACTATGAAGGGTTGGTGGAGACGATTAAAACCACCCATGAGCGGCACCGGGAAATGCAAAAGACCGGAAGCCATCGGGAAGAAAAAGAGCGGGAAGGGAAACTTTTGACCTATTTCAGTTCCAAAGGAGGAGTGGGAAAATCTATCCTTTCATTGAATACTGCCATTGCCTTAAGCCAAGAAAAGAAACAAAAGGTATTGTTAATGGATCTGGATCTCCAGTTTAATGATATTTCCATTCTAGTGAACAAATACAATGAACGTACGATTTTGGACTTGGTGGATGAAGGTCAATTAAACACTTATCAGGAAATAAAGCCTTATCTATATGCCTTTAATGAAAATCTGGACATGCTCTTTGCACCGGGAAAACCCGAGGCTGCAGAGTATATCAGTAAGTCCAGCATTGAAAAAATTATCAAAGCGCTAAAACATAAATATGATTTAATTATTGTGGATACCGGAATCAACTTTAATGACAATACGTTGTATGTGCTGGATCATGCAGAACAAATTTTCTTTGTTTCCACCATGGAGATTGCCTCTTTAAAAAACACGAAGCTTGGCATGAATGTAATGGAATCCTTAGGCTATGACCAGAACAAAGTAAAGCTGATAATTAATCGATTTACAACGAAGTTCGGTGTAAGTAAAGGGGATGTGGAAGATGTCTTTAAAGACGGGATTTACGCCATGATTCCCGATGATGAAAAAACCGTAAGCCTTTCCGTTAATCGGGGAGAACCCTTTGCCGGCAAGGGAAGATTGGGAAAATCAAAAGTCGAAAAAGCCATAGAAGCCATGTGTATCAGTATCTTAGAATAGAGGTGAAAAAATGTCTCTGATAAAAAGATTAGAAGAAAAACCCGCGGATAAAAAACTTCCGAAAAATCAGGAACCTCAAACGGATCCCTATTTGGAACTGAAAATGAAAATACAAAATCGGGTAATAGAAGATCTGGATATAGATTTTAATGATATTGCAGACTCTAATACGGAGCTTAAAGAAGAAATTAATGAAATTTTATATAAACATATTGAAGCAGAATCTTTAAATATGACCACTCATCAAAAAAGAAAGATTAAGGAAGAACTCCTTGATGAAATTATCGGATTCGGCCCGATTACGGGGCTGCTGGCCGATGAGCAGGTTACAGAAATCATGGTTAATCGTGCCGATATGGTTTATGTTGAGAAAAACGGAAAGCTTACACTAAGTGATGCTAAGTTTAAAAATGATAATCATGTATTGCATGTAATTAAAAAAATCGTATCCCCCATCGGAAGACGTATTGATGAGAGTTCTCCCATGGTTGATGCAAGACTGCCCAACGGTTCCCGGGTAAATGCCATTATTCCGCCCCTGGCCATCGATGGCCCCTCTATTACCATACGAAAGTTTGCTGAGGATCCCTTTAAGGTGGATGATCTTATTAATTTCGGAACTTTGAATACGAAAATGGCAGAACTACTTCGAATATGTATCGAAGGTAGACTAAATGTTGTAGTATCAGGGGGTACCGGTAGTGGTAAGACCACTACACTAAACGTACTATCCAACTTTATTCCCCATGATGAGAGAATTGTTACCATAGAGGATGCTGCAGAGCTTCAGCTTCCCCAGGATCATGTGGTACGTCTGGAAAGCCGACCCTCTAACCTTGAGGGAAAAGGAGAGATCGCAATACGAGATTTGGTAAAGAACTCTCTACGGATGCGACCGGATCGAATCATCGTTGGTGAGGTACGATCAGGAGAAGCCTTGGATATGCTTCAGGCCATGAACACCGGGCATGATGGCTCGTTAACCACAGGGCATGCCAACTCTCCTAGAGATATGTTATCAAGAATTGAAACCATGGTTCTGATGTCAGGTATGAATCTTCCGATCCGTGCCATACGGGATCAAGCGGCCTCGGCTATCGACTTAATTGTTCAGCAGTCGAGATTGATGGATGGAAGTCGAAAGATCACTCACATTACCGAAGTACAAGGAATGGAAGGAGACGTTATTATCCTTCAGGATATTTTTATTTTCCAGCAGCAGGGTCTCGATAACAAAGGAAAAGTTAAAGGAGAGTTTGTCTCCACAGGTATTATGCCGAAATTTGTTAAACGATTAAAAGAGCAGGGGATTAACATTCCAACGGATTTGTTATCCTAAGAAAAATACGAAATCGAAGGTGATAACAATGCTATACCTTATAACTCTAACTACATTTCTTTCAACCTGGATCTTTGGCATTGCCCTGCTTTTGATGATATTTAATCGGGAGCGGCCCATTGACCGCTTGAAAAAACTCGAGTACCGGTCGATGGAAAAAAAGAATAAGGATAAGAGTCGAAGTGAGAAAACAGGTATGATTAAACTGCTGTCCGGCATGGTGCCCAAGGTTCGGTGGAACCGGAAAAAAGCCCGGGCAACGGAAATGGAATTGATTAAGGCGGATATTCCAATGACCTTGGAAGAGCTGTTTATTATAAAACTGCTGTCCTCTGCCATATTCGGATTTTTTATTTATGTAATTCTTCGAAGTCCCATTGCAACGATTTTAATTGTGATTATGATTTGGAATACCCCGAAGTTGATTATCCATCGTAAGAAAATGGCCCGGATTAAAGAGTTTGACCACCACTTAACCGATGGGATCAATATACTGGTGAACTCTTTAAAGGCAGGATATTCATTTTTACAGTCCATAGCCGTGGTAACGAAAGAGACCAAGGGGGCTTTTGCCAAAGAGTTTAATAAACTCTTGAAGGAAATGAGTCTTGGGATCTCCGAAGAGGAAGCGCTTCATAATTTAATGGGAAGAATGGAATCTGAAGATCTTCGCTTGATGATGAATGCGATCTTGATCCAAAAGGACATCGGAGGAAATCTAGCGGAAATCCTGGATAATATATCAGAAACCATAAGGGCAAGACAGGCGATTCGAAATGAAGTTAAAACATTAACAGCTCAAGGGAAACTTTCTGGGGTAATCGTTACGCTACTTCCAATATTTTTAGGTGTAGGGATCTATGCTTTAAATCCGGAGTACATGAGCACATTATTTACTGAAACCTTGGGTTTGGTAATGGTTGCCGGCGCGGTAATCAGTCAGTTGATTGGAATCATGTTTATTCGAAAAATCATCAATATTGATTTATAGGAGGGATGCGGGATGCTTTATCTCATTGTCATTATTTTATTCTTATCCGTATTTTTAATGATTTACGGAGTACTATTAATTCTAGGTAGAAAAAAGCTGAATATCGAAAAGCGGGTTCATGATATAAAGGATGATGGGTATCAAGGCAAAGATGAACGAGAGCAGAAGTCCTTTATGGAAAGAATGTTAAAGCCCATTTATCAAGGGATTACCCGTATGATGGTAAGAACTACCCCTTCTCGAAATATCGAGAGTTTCCAAAAAAAGCTAGAAGCCGCAGGGCTATTGAAAAACGGAACGAAGGAAAAGTGGCTTTATATTAAAGGAATGCTAATGCTGATAATTGCTTCATCCCTAGGGGCTCTCCTCTATACAGAAACCGAGAGTATAGGTCTTACCATATTTATGTTTTTATTTATGCTACTATTTGTGAATGTGTTCTTTAACTTTTTCCTTTCAAGAAAAGTGACCGCCAGAAAAGAAAGAATTTTAAGGGCTCTTCCCTATACGTTGGATCTTATTACCGTCAGTGTAGAAGCGGGCCTATCCTTTGATGGAGCAATGTCCAGGGTGGTTTCAAATATTCAGGGAGACCTATGTGATGAGTTTGGGAAAAGTCTAAAGGAAATACGTATGGGAATCGAGAGAAAAATTGCCCTTCGTAATATGAGTAATCGCTGCGAAGTGGATGAACTTTCCATGTTTATTACCTCGATTATTCAAGCCGATGAACTTGGAGTAAGTCTTGGAAAGGTTCTTCGAATAGAATCTGACAATCTCAGAGAGCACCGAAAGCAGGTTGTTCGGGAGAAGGCCATGAAGGCTCCGGTAAAGATGCTTTTTCCGCTGGTATTTTTCATTTTTCCCGCAATTTTTATTATCATATTAGGTCCTGTGGTCATTCAAATGATGGATGTCTTTTCAGGGGGGCTGTAATATGGCAAAAACCATAAGCATTACGGTTAATAAAACCTTGGAGGTTCACGTAGCTGATACCTTTAAAGAACGGCTACTGGGTTATATGTTTCAAAGAGAGCCCAAGTTTCCTTCGCTTTTAATTCAGCCCTGTAATAGTATTCATACCTTTTTTATGCGTTTTCCCATCGATGTGCTCTTTCTCAGTGAAGAAAAGGTCATTATTGATCGGCGGCTGTCTATGGAACCGGGTAAAGTTATTCGACCTGTAAAGGGAGCAAAAATGGTTTTGGAAGCCAAAGCCGGATGTTTTACAAATTATAATATCGGAGAGCAGTTGGAAATAAAGTAAGGCCCCTAAAGAAATTTCTTCAGGGGCTTTCGTTATATATATATATATTTCTAGTCATTCTATTTTTTTAGTTATTTTATTTTCTAGTCATTTTATTCTTTAGTTATTGTATTTTTAGTCATTTTGCTCAACGTATTTTACTATGGTTTTCCGATAATCATTGCTTGGATTAATCAATTCCATAATATATTCCATCCGTTCTCCCCGCTGTGTTTTCTGGGTAAGCTTTGCCATCATATCGTAAGGAATTTGTTCAAAGCGGAAGAGAAAGGTATAGATACCGTCCAGTGTAAGAAGATCTGATTCTGATGTGATTACAAGTTCCAGTGTTGAAACATGGGTTACCAGAAAAGGGCCCTGTATTTTTTTTTGACTTACGGGATCATCAATATGGTCAATCGTATAATAGTATCTTTTTTTGGGAGATAGCGTATTTTGACTATCCATCATGATAAAGCTCCTTTCTGCTAAATATATTGAAGAATGCATTATATATTAGTAAGTATATTATATCATTTAATTCCGCAGTTTACTAATGGAGGATTGGGGGGACATTGTGATTGAAAAAAATTCCCGGAAGTGATAGAATAGGAATTGAAGGAAAAATGGATAGAAGTCTATTTTTTTAGTTTTGTATTTCACCTCCGTTGAACACTAAAAGGATTTATAGGAATAGAGGGAGATTATTATGAAAGCACCCCATAAATACTTACTTAAAATCAGTCTGATTATGATTGTGCCGATTTTACTTAGTGAATATCTTTTTCGAACGGATATCGCTTCCGTTGTAAATTGGTTAATTAATGATCCGTTTATGTTTATATTGAACCTCACGGTATTAGTGGGGTTAACGTTGTTTTTTGCCTTTTTATTTCGGCGTCTGGATGTTAGTGTCTGGTTCATTCTAATGTTCAGTATTATTCTCGGAGTGGTTAATGCCAAAAAATTCAGTCTAAGAAGTGTACCTTTTATGCTCAATGACTTCTTTTTATTTCGGGAACTATGGGTACTGATGCCGGAGATGCTCAGCCCCACCTGGGTGTTATTGACCATTGCAGCCTTTCCCATCTGTATCGGGGTATTTTTGCTGATTCGAAAATGGTTCGGGAGGGTTCCTTTCAAGGAGGTTAAAAAACATGTAATCATCTCATTTCTCTTTTGTTTAAGTCTGATCATGGTCGGACAAAGTATTTATGCAGAAAGCCATAGTCCCTGGGAATTGGGTTTTATCTATTCTCTTCCCCGAGCCATCGGAAATTATGAGGAGAAGAACCCCGTAGGCTGGGAGGAAATTGAACAGGAAGTCTTTCCCGAGGGTGAGCTCCCAACAGGGGAAGAAGGAAATGCGGTGACAGAAGAAAAAACCGTGAAAGAAGAAAATCCCAATGTAATTATCATTATGAGTGAATCTTTCTGGGATATCAATAAACTGGATGTGGATTTCTCGGAGAATCCTATCGCATATTTTGACGGCTTAAAAGAGGAAAGCATCCATGGAGACCTTTATGTGCCTGTTTTTGGAGGCGGTACCGCCAATACAGAATTTGAAGTGTTGACCGGTCTTACGATGAAGAATTATCCTAATGATTGGCATATTGTATACCGGGAAGAAATTGACTACCCAATGCCTTCTTTAGCCACCATATTTCAAGAAGCAGGCTATAAAACCCATGCCTTTCACCCATTTCATTCCTGGTATTATGAACGGAACGAGGTATATCCAAGACTAGGTTTTCAAGAGACGGTTTTTATGGAAAATATGGAGGGAGCTCCTACACTGGGGCCATTTATTTCTGATGAATATGTGACGGATGAGTTGATAAAACTGTTGGAAACTTCGAAAGAGCCGGTGTTTAATTTCACTGTAACCATGCAAAACCACGGTCCTTATAATGAAGCGAGAAATCCTTCCGTTATTGATTTGGATACGAACTTAGAGGAAGATCAGGAGAAGATGCTGAAAATATACGGGGAAGGACTTTATTACTCGGATCAGGCACTTAAAAAACTGGTGGAGTATCTTAGAGAATCCGATGAACCCACACTGCTGTTATTTTTCGGGGATCATTTGCCAATGCTTGGAGAGAATTATAGCATCTATCGGGAGTTAGGATTCCTTGGGGAGGAAACACCGGAAGCCCTTCAGGATGATCTGCGCTTGTATACCGTTCCCTACGTTCTTTGGTCAAACTATGACCATAAATCGGAAGAAAAATCCTTAAAAAACGCTTCATATCTTACCTCGTTAATTCTGGAAGAATCGGGCAAACCAAAACCGCTGTACTTAGAAGCCGTAAGTCGGATTCAGGAACGGGCACCCCTAATTCTTAACGGTTACCTGGAAGATAGCGAGGGCGTACGATATGACAGAGAAACTGAGGAATATCAGGAAGTATTAAGCCTATACCAAAGAATCAGAGACCAGTTGGTCTATGAAGCAAAACATTATCGGGGGCGGCCTGAATCGAACTTTAACATTAACCGGGTACGACAATAACCTGTTACGACAATAACCGGGTATAAGGATAATAACCGGATGTTGAATAGTGCTTTGATAATAAATTAAAAAAAGAGAAGACCGACGTCTTCTCTTTTTTTTACGATTCTTTATCCTGAAGCTTATGTTTGAATAGACGGAAAAACACTAAGGTTCCCAGCAGGTAGAATACAATGGTAAAAGCGTATGGGGTGTTATAGCTGTAATTTTCCATAATCCAGCCGCCTAAAAAGATTCCCAGGGCTCGGGTCAGGTTATTAATCATGGCCCGCATGGCACTCATTAATGGGCGGTGGTGTTCCATGACAATATGCATGGAGATGTTTCGAATGAGTGGCTGTCCCATATTCATAAGGGAACTTCTCAGAAAAAAGGCAACAGCGACGATAATAATGCCCTGAGGTACTCCAATGGCAATGAGTAGAGGAATACTTAGAATCTGGGTGGCAACAATGGTTTTATAAGTTCCGATTCGTTTCCCTAAAAAAGGAACACTAAGGCTTCCGAAGACCGTTCCTAATTGGGCAAAGCTTAAGATCAGTCCCACAATGCTGTCGGTGGTCTCGAGCATATATTTTAAATATACACCGAAAAAGGGAACCACCATACCTGCACCGAGGCCGATTAATCCCGTATAGAACAAAAAGGATACATTCAATTTCGTAAAAAATCCTTTGAGTTCATGGAAGTCTAATCGCTTAACCTTCTTTTCCGGCTTGGGTTTTAATAGCCCCAGGGGAATAATGGCAATAAGACTCGTTGCACTTACCAGAATTAAAGCGTATCTTAGGGATGTGGGACCCGGGCCGATGGACTGGGCAAAGAGATCAGCAATAAACCCGGTAAAAAGGGAGCCGATCATAAAAGCGGCGTTCCGTGTGGCAAAGGTTAAACTGAAAGCATGGACTCTTTCCGCCTCTGTGGCCTGGTTGTAGATAAAGGGAGATTCCACGGTCATCATTGCCGCCTGGCCAAAGCCGTAAATGATTGCAATGATCTTGATCAATGAAACCGTATCCACAAGGACGATGGAGATACTACTAATGCCTACGGTTAATAGTCCCATAATGAGTGTTCGCTTATGGCCGATTCTGCCGGCGATAAAGGCAATTAAAAAAGTGAACAGTCCTACGGAAAGTCTTCGAAGGGATAGAACGGTACCCACTAAGCTTTCCGGGTGGCCGAGTTCCTTAATATAAATACCGAAAAAGCCGTTAAAAGAGGCTGACGTGAGGCCGTATAGAAAGACTACAAGTATGAATTTTTTTATGATGGGGTTTAAGTTTTTATAGCTCATTTTATCATTATATAATTAGATACTCGAAATATCAATAGGAGTTATGAAAAAATCTTAGCAGTCATTTCGAATCCTAATTTATGGAGAAGGATATGAAAATAAGCAGGAATAATCCGGAGGAATGTCGAAGTTAATACTATTAAAGACATGAATCTAAATTGATAAGGAGGCATTTTATGAAACACGTAAAAATTCATTTAAAAGGACGGGTCGTTGAATCGAAGAATCTTTATAAAACAAACCCGATTTTTGATCAGGATAAGGAATTTTCCATGGACCGTTGGAAGGTTATAGTAGAGACGATCCTGGAAAAGAAAAGTCTGCAAAAGATCTATTTAATTATGGATCCCGGTTTCGAAATTTATCCGGGACAGTTGGAAGAATTGGGAAGAGGACTGGAAAAACTGCGTAATCACGGAAAAACCCTTTACTGTTACGGGAAGAGCTATGAGTTAAAATCCCTTTTCATCGCTTCTTTTTGTCATCATCGTTTTATGCCGGAAGACGGGACGATCATGCACCTAGGTTCTTCCATGAAGCGAAATTATTATAAGGGTCTGTTGGATCGTTTCAACGTCGCAGTGGATGTGTATCGCCTCAAAGAGTATAAAGGGGCAGCGGACTCGTTTCGGACGGACAAAATGGAAGAGACCCAGCGGGAAGCCTATGGACTTTTATTAAAGCGGATTCAGGAAACCCTGGAAGAGACCGTAATTCAAAATCTATCCCTGCCAAAGGATTTTTTCGATCAACTAAAGGAAGGAAAAAGCATAAGAGCCGCAGAAGCGTTGGAGAAAAAGATTATTACAAAAATAGCCTATCAACAGGAACTGCTCCGTGTCTGGAAGCTGGATAAAGTTAAAGAGGAAAAAATTAAGCTGCAGGATGAAGTCTATGGTCGAGGGAAAAAGATAGGAGTATTGAGCTTTGATGGAAATATTATTGATGGGGAGAGTCAAAAAAGAGGAATAATGGGTCCTTCCATCGGGGACGATACCATGGTTAAAGAGATAGAAAGCCTACGGGAGGATAAAAAAATTGAAGGTGTGATTTTTAAAATAAACTCCGGGGGAGGTTCCGCCACGGCTTCGGCAGAGATTTACCATGCGTTACTGAAACTCAAAGAGAAAAAGCCGCTGGTAGTAGTGCAAACCGGTGTTGCGGGATCCGGTGGATACTATATATCCATACCGGGATCAAAAATATATACCCAAAAAAGTACCATCACCGGATCTATTGGTGTGATTACCATGCTTTTTTATTTAAAGGCTTTTCTGGAGGATAAGGGAATTGCCAATGATGGAATACAGGACGGAGAATATGCTGATATTATGTCGGTTTGGCGTAAAAGAGGTAAAAAGGATGAAGCGCTGATCATGAAAGAAATTGAACACATCTATGATGGATTCAAAGACAAAGTGGCAAAGGAGCGAAATTTCTCCAAAGAAAAAGTGGAAGCCGTGGCAAAGGGTAGAATCTGGCCGGGAATCGATGGTATTAAGCAGGGAATATGCGATGAAATCGGAGGCGTGGATGATGCCATTCTTCATCTGAAAGAAGTGCTGGGTGAAGAAAAACTCCAGGTAAGTTTTTATCCGAAGAAAAAAGAGAATTTTCTCCTACGGTATTTTGCAAGCAATACTCCGGGAGTCCAAATGGAGTCTCTCAACAGTGTATTGTCCATGAATGAGGAGCTTCGAGTTATCAACGGTAAAGTGATGATGAGTGAAGAAGATATTCTTTTTTCCCGCTTGCGACTATAAAAAGGTAAGACAGCAAAAGGAAAGGGGCTTCCTATGGGGAAAATAAAAAGAGAAAAAAGCATTGTTCGTTGGATGGTGGAATTTTACTGCAAAAAAAAGCATAAGAACAGAGGAAGGCTTTGTGATGAGTGTAATCAGCTATTAACCTATGCCCACAGTCGTCTGGATCATTGCCCCTATGGAGAAGAAAAACAATCCTGCAGAAGATGTATAACCCCTTGCTATGCTAGGGAAAAAAGAAAAAAGATTAAAAAAGTAATGCGTTACTCTGCACCGAGAATGATTTATTACAAACCCTATGAGTGGATTCTTCACCTTTTCAAGTAGTAACATAAAGAAACGTTCGAATAATATTGAGATCATTAGAAATCAGTTATGAACGTAATTCAGGAGGAAATAACATGAGAATCATTAAAATTCTAGGATGGATAGGAGTAATTGCCATGACACTGGTTATTGGGAATGCTTTTATCAGTGGTAATTTTGCCGAGGATGGAGGAGAATTGTTGCGAAATCCCTGGGGAGTAGTATCTCTTGTGGATCTGTACGTAGGCTTCATTTTATTCTCCATATGGATCGTTCTTCGGGAAGAAAAAATATCCGCTATGGTGATATGGGTTGCAGCCATGATGATTTTAGGTTTTTTTACGGGAAGTCTGTATGTTCTGAAAGCAGCCTATGAGAGCAAAGGGGATAAAGAAATCTTCCTTATGGGAAAGAAAGCTTAAAAAAGGGGCGTCACTTTACAGTGGCGCCCCTTTTTTAAAAAGCGGTTATTCGTGATCCAGTAAATCAGGCCTTACTTTTGATAAGAAGCGGGTGATTAATGCCGTGACCGTAGCTTCAAAAGCAATTCCTAGCACTAATATGGTAATTAAAGCAGCCCAGCCGGTCAATACGAAATAGTTTACTTCTTGAACAACTTCTACGAAACTTTCATCATCATGTAGATGATCGTCTTCATCTTCATGTAGGTGGTCGTCTTCATCTTCGTGTAGGTGATCGTCCTCATCTTCATGTAGGTGGTCGTCCTCATCATCGTGTAGATGATCGTCCTCATCGTCATGCACATGGTCGTAATCATCTTCGTCATGGGCATGATCGTCATGGGGCAATACTTCCGGTAATCCTACGGTAGCACCGACAATACCTACCATCATCCCTAAGGAAATCAACAAAGCAATTACGGTTGCAACCGCTGCAGCCTTTGTATGACTCCAATTTTTAGCGAGAGTTTTAAATAAATAGTATCCGATAATTACTTCCGAACCGATTACTAACGTATTGATCCCCACAATGGTAATGCCTCCATGGCCGAATAGGGCCAAGATGACATTCACTGTAAAAACCACAATAAAACCGATGCTTGGGCCTACAAGGATTCCAACCAGCACGGCCAGGCTAAAATGCAGTGGCAGAAAGCCTACGGGTATGGACATTCCTACCAACATAATTGCTGCGGACATTCCTGCTAAAGGGATTTTTTTCCCCATGTCTTTATCTCCGATATTTTTAATGAGAATAAAAAGCATAACCGCCGTAAGTATGTAACCGGAGGCCCACCAAATACTGGGAATGATACCGTCGGGAATATGAATATGACTCATTGAATTCGCTCCTTTATAATGTTTTAAATGCAATTCACTTGCATTTGGAATTATTTATAGTATAGCTGGGAAGTTTGATTTTGTCAAATACATGGAACGTTCTACTTGATATTTTAACTATAAAAAACATAAAACCGCCAAAGCCTTGTATAATAAGGCTGTTGGCGGTCAGGTGTCCTATAAGAACCCAATAAAGATCGCGGGTATTACTTTCTGCGCTTTTTCCGGAAGGTTTTAAATAGGGCCTTTATAAAGGAATATAAAAGAATTATACCCGGTACAATTAAATAATCCCGTAAAGCGGTAGTAATAACCTCACTGCTTAATGAGAATGTAGCCCCTTCAAAAGTCGACAGAATACCATAGGCGACTGTAATGGTAATTAAATACATCACCGTCCCTAATATAAGATAAGGCTTACTTTTTCTAAGCTCATGTTTTAAAGAATTTCCAAAACTTTGACTCTCTTCCATAAATCTCATCCCTTCATAAATACTTCTTCAATTGCATTCATTGTAATAGACATTGGGATTTAATTCAAGAAGAACTTTTGAATAAGACATAACATTGATAACAATTATCAAATACATGGTTAGAATAACCAATAAGTGGTATAATTATATTATAGTAAACAAAGAAATAAAATGGTTATACATTGAAGGAAAATGATTTACGGGAGCTTTGCAGGCGAATGATTGAGAGAAGTTACGAAGGAGAATTGCTATGAAAACCAAAAGAACTATCATTTTATTACTGGTTTTTTTACTTTTGCTGGGATCGGTTTATGCTTTAGCCACGTCAAGAGGAACGATTATAGAAGATCAGGAACCCATAGGATCCAATCCCGTATATAACAGAGAAGATTATCAGGTGGCAACGTTTGCAGGAGGTTGCTTTTGGTGTATGGAACCTCCCTTTAGGAAGCTTGCCGGAGTAATTGATGTAATTTCGGGATATACAGGAGGAGACACTGAAAATCCAACCTATGAAGAAGTAACAGCTGGCGGAACCGGACATGTGGAAGCCGTACAAATCATTTATGATGAGGATCGAATATCCTATGATACGTTGCTGGAAGTCTATTGGAGACAGATTAATCCCACCGACGATGGTGGCCAATTTGTGGATCGTGGTTATTCATACACTTCTGCAATATTTTATCACGATGAAAACCAACAGACACTGGCAGAACGTTCGAAAGAAACCCTGGAAAAATCGGGACGATACGATAGTCCTCTGGTAACGCCCATTAGAGAAGCGAAGACCTTTTATCGGGCGGAAGAATATCACCAAAATTATGCGGAAAAAAACCCCTTACGTTATAATTTTTATACAAGAAATTCCGGAAGAGACGGATATTTAGACCGGATTTGGGGAGGGGACCGTGAATATGATGTGCCTCATAAATTTGACGATTTTGTAAAGCCTTCCGATGAAAAACTGAGAGAAAGGCTAACACCTCTTCAGTACCGTGTTACCCAGGAAGATGGTACAGAGCCCGCATTTAATAACGAGTATTGGGACAATAAAGAAGAAGGAATCTATGTAGATATCGTGTCGGGAGAACCGCTTTTCAGCTCCCGGGACATGTATGACTCCAAAACCGGCTGGCCGAGTTTTACAAGACCCCTGGTGCCGGAAAATATCGTTGAACGGGAGGACCGGAAATTCTTAATGGTAAGAACCGAGGTTCGAAGCAGACAGGGGGATTCCCACTTAGGTCATGTATTCGAAGACGGTCCGGAACCTACAGGATTACGATACTGCATGAACTCAGCAGCCCTTCGCTTTATTCCCAAGGAAGCGTTAAGAAATGAAGGATATGAACAGTTCGAGAGTTTATTTGATAATTGATTGAAATAAGGACCCTCAACACCAATTGGGAGGTCCTTTTTTTTGTTTTTTTCGAGTAATCTCGTTGGAAAACGGGGACTTTATGTTATAGTCATGACATTTCATAAATAAATGAGACTTCATAAATAGCAAGACTTCGAAAATAACGAGACTTCATAAATAGCAAGACTTTGAAAATAACGAAACTTCATAAATAGCGAGACTTCATAAATAACGAGACTTCATAAATAACGAGACTTCATAAATAACGAGACTTCATAAATAACGAGGCTTCATAAATAACGAGACTTCATAAATAACGAGACTTCCAAAATAAAATGATGGTTGGATTAGATTTATGCAGGAATTATTTAATTTATATTGAATAGTACTATAGATGGCTGGAATAGTTTAAGGATCCTTAAATAGCACTACGGATGACTTGAAGAATACTATAGTTGGTATACAACTATTTAAACGATATTAATAGGAGGGTTCCAGGTGAAAAGAACCTCGCAGAAAGAAAATCGCAAAAGAAAATTTAAATCACTGGGTAAAGGGCCATGGTTCCCTTTTTTCTTGATGCTCTGGTTTATCCTAATGACAGGATATACCTATGGAGAGAATGAAGAAATCACTCTTCAGCTGCGCTGGGATCATCAATTTCAATTTGCCGGTTATTATGCTGCCCTGTGGGAAGGCTACTATGAAGAGGCCGGTCTGAATGTTACAATTCGAAGCGGGTTTGATGACAAGGGAGAGGTGATTTCCGCTCCCAGGGAAGTGGGGGAAGGACATGCGGATTTTGGAATCGGCGCCTCGGATATTTTAACCTATCAGGAAAATGGATATGACTTTACCGTGGTGGCTTCAATTTTTCAACGAAGTCCTGTGGAATTTTATATGCTCCGGGAGACTCCCTATCAAAGCTTAGTGGATCTTACAGAGCTGAAGGTAGCTAGACGGGAAAATGATCTGCTGGATATTGAACTGCAGGCCATGCTGGTACAGGAAGGGATCGATCCGGACAGGATTCCGCGGATTTCTGCCGATTATGATTTTTCCATTGAGGATCTGACGAGGAACCGATTTGATGTTATCCCCGGATACTTGGGAACCATCCCCTATCAAGGGGAAGCGGAAGGAGTAACCCTTCATACCCTGAGGCCGATAGATTATGGGATAGATTTTTATGGGGATAGTATTTTTACCAATGTAGAATATGCTCTGTCCCATCCAGAGCAGGTAAATGATTTTAAAGAAGCCAGCCTGAGGGGATGGGAATATGCGTTGGAAAATCCTGAAGAAATTATTGATAAGATGATTTCGCACTTTCATAAACCGGAAAGGATGTCCTTGGAGGAGTATCGGGCCTTTAATGAATTTCAAAAAGAGCAGGTGTTGGAATATACCCTTTATCCAATCGTATCCCTGGGTAACATTAACCCTTATCGTTGGGAAGAAATGGAAAGGATTTTAACGGAGCTGGGGGTAATCGAAGAAAGCCGAGATTTTGATAATTTTATCTTTGATTATGGACAGATTATAGAGCGTCAACGGGAACGGATCATCACCATACTGATTGCCATTTCCATAGGGCTAGGCTTGGCAACCATTCTGTTTATTGTTTATTATATTACCTCGAAAAAAACCATGGAAAAACTTCAGGTGCATGTGGCTGATGCGCTGCAGGAGAACCGAAAGCAGGAAGGAATTATTCTATATCAGTCCCGCCTGGCAGCTATGGGAGAGATGATCGGACATATTGCACATCAATGGAGGCAACCTTTAAACCAGCTGAATCTTATGATTACCAATGTTGAAGAGGCCCATCAGGATCAGGACCTTAAAAAAGAGGACATGGAAAGTTTCAGGAAACGATCCCAAAAACTGATTTATAAAATGTCTGAAACCATTGATGATTTCCGGTATTTCTTTAAACCTCAAAAAGAAAAGGAGCTCTTTGATGTAAGGGATTTGATTCAATCCACCTTGGAGCTATTGAAAGATTCGATTCATTTAAAAGATATCTCCATAGAGGTAAAGGAAAAAATTATAGACCCTAACAGTAAGGAAAAAGACGCTTTCAACGTGAAAGGATACGGTAATTATTTCTCCCAGGGGATCTTCAACCTGATTCATAATGCCATGGATGCTGTGGAAGGGGAAGAAAAAAACCATCGACAAATTTTAATTGAGGTGTGGGATTATCAAGAAACCGTAACGATCCTTGTGAGAGATTGGGGAAAGGGCGTAGCAATAGAAAATCTGCCCCGAATTTTTGATTTGTATTTTACCACTAAGGATAAGGAGCATGGGACGGGACTTGGACTGTATATAACCAAAATTATTGTGGAAGACCATTTGTCAGGAAAAATCAAAGGGGAGAACGTAAGGGGAGGATTTCAGATTGTAATAGAACTTCCGAAGGAGGACAAAAAGCTATGAATCAAGAGAACGAGAGAATTTTACCGAATTTGACCGTACTGTATGTAGAGGATGATGAGGAAACCCGGATAGAACTGGCTCGATACTTAAGGCGACGGGTAGGGAAACTGTACACCGTGGAAAACGGGCTGGAAGCTTTGAAAATATTTGATGAGAAGCCGGTGGATGTTATTATAACCGACCTGAAAATGCCTCTAATGGGGGGACTGGACATGGTAAGGGCGATTCGGGAAAAGAAGAGTAACCTTCCGGTGATCATTACCTCCGCCCTTTCCGATAGCGAGAAGATTTTAAGCGCCATGGATCTGGGGGTGGTTAAATATGTGGTAAAACCCATTAATCCTCAAGAACTGGTTAAGGTTTTATGTGAAATAGGAAAAAAAACCTTTGAGGATCAACAGAGAAAACTTCTAAGGGAAAACAAATGGACCACGAAGGATGAAAAAATTGCCATGGAAAAATCCATTGAAAGAAGCTGTGCCACGATTTTAAAAAACGGAACCGGGAAAGGGCCCAGAAAAATTCAGGCTTTCATCCAGGGAAGGGAGCTTTCCGTAGAGATTTTTGAAATGCTCACCCCGATAGAAAAACAATTACTGGGAAATCCTAAGCATACCACACTGGTTTCCTATTTTCGTAGATCCTTTTACGAAGAAATTAAACATGAGCTGGAAAAGTGCTGTTCGGAAACTATTGGAATGGACTGCTTCTTTCAGGGGATTGATCAGGATCTAAAGGAGAATCGGGAATCACTGCATTTTGTTATTGGGACTTCCCATTGAATTTTCGAAATATTTCGCAAAGATCTTTACTACTGAATAAAAAATATGTTATAATATTATCAGAATAGAAAAGAAGTGAAATGCTGACTTTTCTATAGATTACTTGAATGGTAATGAAAATCGAATAATTGCTGAACAAGATTTAAAGAAAATCCTAGATTTTGCTTTAAAAGGTCAGCACAGAAGAAGAGATTCTTTTGTGCTGGCCTTTTTTATGGAAAGAAGTAAAAAATTCAAGGAGGCGTAAAAATGGTAAATGAAAATGCGAAAGTTCGAAGTCGTTCGGTTTTTGATTTGGAAGGGATGCCTAGCATCGGAAGAGCCTTCCCCCTAGGTATACAGCATGTTTTGGCAATGATTGTGGGAAATATCACCCCTGCTATTATCATCGCCGGGATCGTGGGTCTTAGCACCGGGGATGCTACACTATTAGTTCAAAGTGCAATGTTTATAGCCGGTATTGCAACATTGATTCAGCTCTATCCCATCGCTCTGGGAAGTTCTTCTTATCGTATCGGATCCGGCCTACCGGTAATTATGGGAGTGAGTTTCGCCTATATTCCACCTCTTATTGCCATCGGCAGTCAATATGGAATCGCGGCAATATTGGGTGCACAAATGGTTGGTGGAATAGTTGCGATAATTGTGGGTATATTTATAAAACCCATTCGAAAATATTTTCCTCCCATGGTTGCAGGAACCGTGGTATTTACCATTGGACTGTCTTTATATCCTGTAGCGGTTAATTATATGGCCGGGGGTATTGGTCAAGCGAGCTATGGTTCATATACCAACTGGTTGGTAGCCATTGTTACCTTGTTGGTTGTGCTGTTTTGTAATCAATTTGCCAAAGGATATGCAAAACTTGCATCAATTTTAGTGGGAATTTTAGTGGGATACGTCATTGCAATCCCCTTAAATCTAGTGGACTTTACTCCGATTGCAGAGGCTTCATGGTTTGCACTGCCAAGACCCTTACACTTTGGAATTGAATTTTATCCTTCGGCAATTTTAACCATGGCGATTATGTATGTGGTAAACTCCGTGCAAGCGGTGGGAGACCTTTCCGCAACAACGGTGGGTGGAATGGGTAGAGAAATTACCGATAAAGAACTCTCCGGCGGTATTATCGGGAATGGAGCGTCCAGTTTTTTCGCTTCCTTCTTTGGAGGACTTCCCACAGCTACCTATAGTCAAAATGTAGGGATTGTAAGTATGACGAAGGTAATTAGCAAGTTTGTACTTGCTTTGGCCGCAGGGGTGATTTTACTTGCAGGATTTGTACCGAAGGTTGGTGCGTTAATGACAACCATCCCTTACAGTGTACTTGGCGGTGCGACAATTACCGTGTTCGCCTTGATCACCATGACGGGTATTAAACTGATCATCCAGGATGAGCTGTCCACTCGAAACATTACTATTGTGGGATTAGCCGTAGCTCTGGGAATTGGTATCAGTCAAGTACCGGAATCCTTGGAATTATTTCCGAATTGGTTTATGATGATTTTTGGAAGTTCTGCAGTAGTAATCTCAGCGATTGTTGTTTTTACGTTGAACATCGTATTACCGAAAAAAACCATTGATCAAGAAACAAAAGAACGGGAGAAAATGGAAAAAGAAATGGAAGTGGAGGGTTCTTAAATGATCACCATACGAAAGTATTTTTTTCCTGAAACCATAGAAGAAGCCTATGATAAGCTTATGGAAAAAAAGAACAATGCCATAATCGGAGGCGGAGCCTATTTAAAGCTGGGCTCTAAAGCCATTGGAACCGCAGTAGATTTATCGAATATCGGCCTGGACTATATTTCAGAAGATGATACCGCTTTTGAGATTGGAGCCATGACCACGTTTTCAACGGTGATGCTTCATGAAGGGTTAAACGAACACTTTACCAACCTTTTTCAACAAGCCATCGAAGATATTGTGGGAATGCAGTTGAAAAACATGGTTACCATCGGGGGAACGATTTATTCCCGGTATGGGTTTTCCGACTTTTTAACCGCACTTCTGGTTACAAATACGAAGGTTAAGCTGTTTGACGGGGGTTGGGTCTCCTTGAATGAGTTTTTGGAAAAAGGTCCTTTGAAGCGGGATATCTTAGAGAAAATTCGAATTGAAAAGACGGCCGGTTTTTACAACTTTCAGGACTTAAGAGGATCCAGTACGGATTATTCGATTCTCAATCTTGCCGTCTCAAAACAAGACAGTCACTACCGGATAGCGGTAGGAGCAAGACCGGGACGGGCAAAACTGGCACTGAAAACCATGGAGTACTTACAGGATAAGGAAGTATCAGAAGAAAACACAGAAAAAGCAGGAGATATTTTATCCGAGGAGTTGGTTTTCGGAACCAATGGAAGAGGTTCGAAGGAGTACCGAAAGGCTATGGGGAAGGTATTGTTGAAAAAAGCGTTACAGGAGGTATCGAAGGATGAAAATTAATGTAACCATCAACGAAAAAGCAAAAGAACTGGAGATCGCTCCTGATGATTACCTATCGGAAGTTCTACGAAGAGAAGGACTGTTGGGTGTGAAAAAAGGCTGTGATACCGAATCCTGTGGACTGTGTACGGTTCATGTTAACGATGTTGCCGTGCTTTCCTGCGGAACCCTGGCGGCGAAAGTCGATGGGAAGGCCATAACCACCATCGAAGGGGTACGGGAAAAGGCGGAAAAAATCCGATATGAGCTGGGCAAAAGAGGGGTGGACCAATGCGGATTCTGTGCACCGGGGACCATTATGAGTATCCTGTATTTAGAGAAGGTCGTAAAAGATCCCACAGAAGAGGAAATCATCCGATACTTAAAAGGAAACTTTTGTCGCTGTTCCGGATATGTGGGACAGATGGAAGCTGTAAAATCTTATCTGGAGGGTCAAAAACATGAAGTATGTGAATGATTCGATGAAAAAGATCGATAGCGATGCCCTGCTAAAGGGAAAAGGGGTTTACACCGATGACTTGGCTCCGAGGGACGCACTTTGTATTAAAGTGGTCCGAAGCCCCCATGCCTTTGCAAAAATTACTGATATTGATGACCGTCTCACCCGGAAGGTACCGGGGGTGGAGATGGTCCTTACCCATAAAGACTTAAAACGGATCCCATTTACAAGGGCGGGACAGTGTTATCCGGAACTCTCCCCCTATGATAAATTTATCCTGGATGACTACGTGCGCCATGTAGGGGACGATGTGGCTATTGTTGTTGCGGAGAATCAGAAATCCGCGGAGATGGGGGCCAAACGGTTAAAAGTGACCTATGAAGTGTTAGAGCCCTTACTGGATTACACCAAAGCCGAGGGCCATGCAATTTTAGTACATCCCGAAGAGGATAACTTTATCCCCGTGGATTTTGTGGGCTATGACCGTAAGAAAAACCTCGCTACGGACATCGGTTTTGAAGTGGGAGAGATCGGGGAAGTGTTAAAGGATTCGGAAGTGGTAATTCGAAAAACCTATGAGAGCCAGGCTCAGGCCCAGGCCATGATGGAAACCCAGCGAGCCTATAGTTACGAGGATGAATATGGCCGCTTAGTCGTGGTATCCTCCACCCAAATTCCCTTCCATGTTCGAAGAACCCTAGCCAGAGCCTTGGATATGCCCATGAGTAAAATCCGGGTGATCAAGCCGAGAATCGGCGGAGGATTTGGCTCGAAACAAAGCATTCATGCGGAGTTTTATCCGGCGCTGATTACAAAGCTCACCGGAAAACCCTGTAAAATTGTATACAGTCGTAAGGATGTGTTTACGGGAACTACTTCCCGGCATAAAATGCAGTTTGATATTACCCTGGGCGCAACCAAAGATGGGAAAATTTTAGGCATCGAAATGAATGCCCTTTCCGATACGGGAGCTTACGGAGAACATGCCAATACCACGGTAGGGGCAGCAGGGAAAAAAGTACTGACCCTGTATAATAAGGTAAAAGCCTGTAGTTTTAAAGGGAAGGCCGTATATACCAACAATCTTCCCGGTGGAGCCCTCAGAGGGTTTGGCGTGACCCAAGGGACCTTTGCGTTGGAGTCCGCAGTCAATGAACTGGCGGAAGCTCTTGAGATGGATCCCGTTACCCTACGGGAAATGAATATGATTAATAAAGGAGAAACCACGCCGATTTATAATATCATTACCAAAGGATCCGGTCCGGAGCCGATTTATATGGACAGCTGTGAGCTGGAGGCCTGTGTACAGCAGGGTAAAGAAATCTTCCGATGGGAGGATCGAAAGACTCGAATAACCAAAGAAAGAGACAAACTAAACAAAAGCCGTAAAGCGCGAGGGGTAGGTATGGCCATCGCACAGCAGGGATCAGGCCTTCCCAATATTGATATGGCAGGAGCTACAGTAAAACTCAATGACGATGGTTTCTTTACCTTGTTGGTAGGTGCTACAGATATTGGTACGGGCAGTGATACGATCCTCAGTCAAATCGCTGCCGAGACACTGGATGTATCCGTGGATAAAATCAATATTCATGCGTCGGATACCGACGTAAGTCCCTTTGATAGCGGTGCCTATGCTTCCAGTACCACTTATACCTCGGGTAATGCTGTCATTGAAGCCTGTAAAAAGATGAATGAGTTAATAAAAGAGTATGGCGGAAAAGTTCTGGAGGAGGATACGGAGGATATTACTTTTGAGAAGGGAATCATTACCGGCAAAAGCGGCAATGAAATCTCTCTGGAATCCTTTTCGAAGAAAATAACCTATTCCATGGTTCATCAACAGTTAACCGCTACCGGTTCCTTCGTGCCTAAAAAGGCAGCACCTCCTTATATGGCGGGCTTTGCGGAGGTAGAGGTGGACCTGGATACCGGCAAAGTGAATCTATTAGATTTTGTAGGGACCGTGGACTGCGGTACCGCAATCAATCCTATACTGGCCCAGGTACAAGCCGAGGGCGGCATTGTTCAGGGAATCGGTATGGCCTTATATGAAGAAGTAAAAGTAAGTCCTAAGGGAAAGCTAAAGTCCAACACTTTTATGGAGTATAAAATCCCCACAAGGAAGGATGTTCATAACATTCACGTTAAGCTGATCGAAGGACACGATGATACGGGACCTTACGGGGCAAAATCCATCGGTGAGGTAGTGATCAACACCGTGCCACCGGCTATTATGGAAGCCATCTACCAGGCCGTAGATGTAAGAATACGCACCTTGCCCGCCACACCGGAAAAAGTTTGGCGAGCCATGCACACGAAAAATTAGGAGATTTTATAAAAAGATGAAGGTGAACATAAACATGAACAAAGCTAGAAAAGAAGTATGGATCAAAGCATGTACAAAAGCATGAACCAAAGCATGAACCAAAGCATTGGACAAGTATGAACCAAGCACGGGAAAAGCATGGACAAAACATGGGAAATAATATGCGCTGGATTCCTACGGAAATTCAGCGTTTTTTGTTTTTGAGGATGGCTGGGAAATAACTGGCTGAGGTAGCTATCGATTTTGATGGAAGCAATTGATAAATTAATAACAAATCCTTATTTTATTGAAAATTTCAATTTTTATTATTCCTAATAAACTTTTATACTTAAGTAGTAATGATTTCAATAAAAAATGGGAGTGAAGCTGATGAGACCGGAAATGATGAAACAGGTGGAAGAACTGCGGGGAGTTAACGCAATTAAAGTAAAAGAAGCAAAAGAAAAGGGACAAAAAGTTGTGGGAACCTACTGTGTTTTTTCTCCCCATGAAATTGCCATGGCAGCGGACGCCATACCGGTAACCCTTTGTGGTACTAAAGAAGAGCCGATTGCAGCGGCAGAAGAAAAACTGCCGAGAAATCTATGTCCACTGATTAAATCGAGCTATGGGTTTGCAGTGACGGATACTTGCCCTTATTTCTATTTTTCCGATGTCCTTCTTGCAGAGACCACCTGCGACGGAAAAAAGAAAATGTATGAATTAATGGGAGAAATCAAACCCATGCATGTGATGAATCTTCCTCCCCAAAGTGAGGGTGAAGAAAACCTGGAGTACTGGAAAAATGAAATGATGAAATTTAAAGGATTTTTAGAAGATTCCTTTGAGACGAAAATTACGGAAGAAAAATTAAAGGAAGCCATTAAATTAGGGAATCGTGAGCGTAAAGTTATGAAAGATCTTCATGAATTAAATCGGTTAAAACCGGCACCTCTTTCCGGAAAAGATATGATGATGGCCCAGTGGCTAAAGGGTTTTAACGTGGATAAAGAAGCAGGCATTGAAATTATTGAGGATTTAATTGATGAAACCAAAGCTATGGTTGATCGGGGAGAATCTCCTTTTACGAAAGATACCCCTAGAATACTACTTACCGGGGTGCCTATCGGAGCGGGATCGGAAAAGGTACTGGATATTTTAGAGGAAAGTGGGGCAAGCGTAGTAGCTCTGGAGAACTGTACAGGATATAAAGGTCTTGATCGTATGATTGACGAAGAGAAAGAGCCGATTACAGCGATTGCAGAAAAATATTTATCCACCCCCTGTTCCTGTATGACACCGAATAACGGAAGAATTGATCTGTTAGAACGTTTAGTGAAGGATTATCAGGTGGACGGTGTGGTGGATTTAACCTGGCAGGCTTGTCATACCTATAATATTGAGTCTTACAATGTAGGCAAGTTTGTGAAAGAAGAATTGAAGCTTCCCTTTACGCAAATCGAAACCGACTATTCGGATTCCGATCGGGGGCAAATCAAAGTTAGGGTGGAAGCTTTCCTGGAACAGATTCAAGGATGATAAAAAAGCTACAGGATTTTCATTATTTGAAAATAGAGTTGGTAACTGATGGAAGAGTAACATTAGCTAAAGACAGAGGGTAAGGAAGTGGGAAAATGATCACGATAGGAATCGACATAGGATCCGTGGCCACAAAAGCGGTCATGATGGAAGATGGAAAGAGAATCCTTGCAAAACATATTACACCTACGGGATGGAGTCCGAAGGAAAGTGGCGAGAGAGTATATCGGGAAGTGTTAGAAAAAAATGGAATACAAAGATCCCGGGTGGATAGGGTCATTGGAACCGGTTATGGGCGAGTTGCTTTGGATTTTGCGGATAAAATCGTAACGGAAATTACCTGTCATGGAAAAGGAGCACATTTTCTTCATCCCGGCACGGAAACGATTATTGATATCGGAGGTCAGGACAGCAAAGTTATCCGTATCAACAAGGAAGGACAAGTACTGGATTTTTTGATGAATGATAAATGTGCGGCGGGGACGGGAAAGTTCTTGGAAGTGATGTCGAACACCTTGGAAGTGGACATCTCTAAGCTTTCCACCCTGGCGGAGGGGCAAAAGGGTAAAAAAATTAATAGTATGTGTACCGTATTTGCCGAATCGGAAGTGATCAGTCTTATGGCGGAAGGTGCCAGCAAAGGGGAGATTGCTCGAGGACTGTTGGAATCTACTGCGAATAAAGTCATGGTTTTAGGCGGGCGGATCGGGTTAGTTGGAGAAGTCTTTTTCTCCGGAGGGGTTTCCAAAATCCCGTTACTTAGAAGCATCATGGATGAAAAAATGAAAAACTCCCTGATTCATTCTGAGGATTCTCAGTATATCGGGGCTATTGGAGCTGCAATTGTAGGAGTAAAGAAACTGTAAAGTCAAAGTTGAAGGGTTTAACTGATTTAGAAAAAAGGTTTAAAAGTCACTTTTATTGAACCGCCTCACAAAACTAGATCCAGGATATAAGATCTAAGTATTAAGATCTAGGTACTAAGATTGTGAGGCTCGTTTAATGGGTGGCTTTTTTTGAGTTAAGGCAGTGTTAATTGAATCCCTGTGCATATGTGTAGGAAATGTGCATAACAAGTGGACTTTTCCAGCGGAAAACAGGAAACTTATCCACAACTAAGAAAATAGTGCTTTTATTTCCTTCCTTCGGGTATAAGTAAAAAAATCAAACCTAGGAAGGAAGGGGTAGGAAATGAATACTCAGGAATTTTTAACGCAACTTTCAGCGACGGAAAAGGAAAAAGAAATTTTGGAAATCATATCTTCTGCCAGTCCTTTATTAAAGTTGGAAGGACTTTTTGATAATCCCCTGGACTTACTCCGTTCTTCCTATCTCGACAATCCCTATCTTCGAAATGTCCTGCTTCAGGATTTTTCCGGGGATCATTTTTCCTTCCGCCCCTATGTAAAAGCATTAAAGGGATTAAAGCCGGAGGATCCTAAAGGACTGTCCATATTAACCTTTATGATGGCCTTATCCATCGAAGTAAAAGAACCCTTGGTGCAAAGAAAGATTTTGTACCCCTTCCGTAATCATTTCGTTGAAAACACGGAAGAAAGCTTTGGACTATACTGTTATCTACTGTATTTTTCCTTAGCCTTCGATGAGTATCCGGCTTTAAAAACATACGATGGGTATGCTGAAAAAATTCTGAAAGCATGCCCCGTGGAAAATTTTCCGGAGCAGTTCTCCGTAATGCAGTTCCTGTTTCAGGGAAACCCGTTGCAAATCGGGAAAGGAAATAGCGGAGGACTCAGCACCTTTTTATTGCAACTCGGAAAAGCCTTAACCCATTCCATGAAAATCAGTCAGGTATTTACCCTGTTTTTAAAGGATATTTCCAAAGATGATTCTAACAAAGAGTCATCCTATCACTTGATACAAACGCTGGATCCCAATCATTATTCCCTGTCCATCCCCTTTCATCTCGGTGAGGATTCGAATTTTATCAATAACCACAGTTTTTTAAAGGCCATGGTATCCGTGGTATTGGATAAACTGCAACTGAATCCGAATATCTACCATGTGCGGTATTTAAACGATGCTTCCTTGGCTATGGCTAAGCTGGGCCGGGAAAAGAATCGTTCGGTGGTACTGACCCTGACCCCGGATCCCCATCGATCCATGGCCCGGGAAGATAACCTGAAGGTCATCGGTCACGGCTACCATGAGGGAATCGAAAAGATCCATAAAATTGAAGTAGGGAAAAAGCTTTTACAGGGAAGTCACGGGATTATCGGAATTGGGGGAGATCAAGCGAAAGAGAAATTACTTCATTACTATCCCGAGCTAAATCGAATACCTCGGAATAAACCTTTTCAAATGATTAGTGAAGGCATCGATATCCATTTGCCTACGAAGCAGCGGATGAGTATTGAAAAAGTTCTAACTTCTCCAAAACATGAATATTCCATTGATGTGGGTAACCTATCCAAACCCTATATACTCAATGTGGGAAGGCTGCATCCCTTGAAAGGGCAACAAAGACTCTTAGCGGCGTTTCATCAGTCGGGAGCCTACAAAAAATATAATTTAGTGCTTATCGGAGGCAACTTTCAACAACCCAATGAAATGGAGAAGGGTTTCTTAATCTTTGAAAAGGAATATATCGATGCCCATCCCGAACTCAAGGGCAGTTATTTGCATATACCGGGAATACCCAATACCACCGTTCGCTTGATAGAACGAAAGATTAATCAGCGGAGGAACCCGGATCTTCCCAATATCTATTTCTGTTCCAGTGAGAAAGAGGAGTTCGGAATCGCCATTCTTGAAGCCATGGTGGAAGGGCTGATTGCCATCGGTCCCAAAGCCGGGGGAGTATCCACTTATATCCGACCTGGAGAAAACGGATTTTTGGCAGAGACCAAACAAGTAAAGGATATTGAAAAAAGCCTTAAAGAAATCATGAGTTTCTTTGAAGAGCATCCAGAAAGATTGCAGGGCTAAAGGAGAAGAGTCAAAAAACCATCATCGACAACTATTCAATGGAGGCAATATCTTCAAACTTTGCAGAATTCTATCGGGAGGTACTTAGCTATGAAGAACTCCAATAAAAAAATCTATATTTTAAGCCCTCCCTTTTACTCTCACTTCCAACCACTGAAAACCCTGGGAAAAGCTTTAAAAACCTTAGGAGCCGAGGTGACGATTGCCTGCAGTAAAGGCTTTCAACAGGAAATTGAAGAGGCAGGACTGCAGTTTTATCCTTTGAATATCAATAAAAATCAAAATACGGGAATCGCAAAAAATACACAGCAGGACCGGGAAGAAAAACAGCGTCTAGAGGAATTTTTCCAGGCAACCTACGAGGGACCGGTTAAAACCCTGATCACCCAGGCGGATCATCGCATTCGAGATATGTTCTCCAATCCTCAGGAACTGATATATTCAATTGAGCAGCTAAATCAGCAGCAGCAACCGGATCTGGTCATTGTAGACCAACTATCCTACGGTGCCACCCTTGCCCTGGTGGGACTGGAAATTCCCTTTGTCACTTTCTGTCCGCCCCATCCGGAGACCATACAATCAACAGAGGGATTTAACGGATTGACGGAACTTTGGCCAAAAGCTCTTGAACCCTCGGAGAGTGAGAAACGGGAATTGCTACAAAAGCAAAAAGAGTTGAACAGAAGTTTTTCCCGGGCCTTTAAAGATGTTTTTAGCACCCACTTTCCCGATAGAAGCGGAGATACGGATATTTTGAACAATCCCTTCTCCTTAACTTCTCCCCTGGGGGTATTTTTTAATTATCCGGAGTTTTCCAATCGATCGAAAAAAATCCTTCCCAAAGGCACCCCATCCTATTATGCACATTACTGCTTCGAAGGCGAGGAGCTGGAAGGAGCCCTGAAAATTCAAGCAATAAAAGAAAAAAGACTAAAAGTGTTAATCTCCTTCGGCACCTTTTTGTCCGAGCGAAAGGATGTGATTGAGACCCTTATCAACGGATTTTTAGACCATGAAGATTCCTGGCATATCTATGTTGCCACGGGAGGAAATGAAGAGTTCTTTATGGAATTCTCCTCGGATCAGATTACAAAGGCTTCTTTTCTGCCTCAAAAAGCCCTGCTTTCTCATATGGATGTGGTAGTTCATCACGGGGGTGCCAACAGCTTTACCGAGACCCTGTATTATGGAAAACCGATGATGGTTCTGCCTTTTTCCAGTGATCAATTTGCCATTGCCTATGACGTTGAGAAAAACCGGATCGGAGAAGTGCTGGATCCCAATCATATAACAACAAAAAAACTCCATCGAGCCATTGATAAGCTTGGCTCAGATGAAGTCCGTAGCAGTCTTGGGTATTGGCAGAAAAAGAGTCGGGAAAAGGGGCCTCTGGAAGGGGCCCGGTGGATCATGGATCTTCTTTAATCGATAAACTCGATGGTATCCATAAGGTCTCTTACCGGTTGGATCATGCCCTGATATTTTTCCGGATCACTAAAGAAATATACCCTAAGAACCAGATTTTCCTTTGCCACGATACTGATTTTTTGCCGTTGTCGAATCGAGGTATCCTCCGCAAGATAAACTTGGATGTGCTCTAATCGGGCTCGGGCAAGGCTAAGAGTTTGTTCAGGGTCCGGGTTTGACTCTTCCAGATTTGTAATAAGCTCCTGGAGTCCCTGTTGGAACTCTTCATTACTGGTAATCTCCTGTGTAAAAGACTTTGCATCCTGATGATCGGAAATATAGTTTTGGATCTCATCATATTGATTAAGATCTTCTGACAAGACTTGATAAAGAATTTCAGCGGTACCTTGTAAAAGCTCTATTTCCAGCTGGAGGGATTTTCCCTGATGGCCGTCAATGGTGATGTCTTCATAGGAAACCCGGGTGATATAATCTTCCTCTTCTGCAGCTTCCAGACCTTGGGCAAACTCTTCGGTTATTTGTGTGTCGAAATCCTCTTTTGTATCCAGGTTGTTGATCCTTTCCGCTTCAATAACAAAATCGTATCCCGAGCCCCCTTCGATGGTAACCAGATTGGTGTCCGCAGATCTTGAACCGCTGACCAACCATTCTTCCGGGTGTTCAAAGGAGATATAGTCATCTTCGTAGGTGGTGTAACGTTGCTCTGATAAATTAAGACTGTTGATAACTTCCTCGGAAATTTCGGGGTCCTCATCGGAACAACCAATACTAAAAATCAATAGGAATAGGGAAAGAAGTGCTAAGATCAGCTTTTTTGTCATATGTAATGCCCCCTTATAAAATTAAACTCATCTTATTTTAACCTAAGCTGCAGAGCATGTCTAGAAATCTTCCGGAAACTCTTACATTTTGATGTTTCACCGGAGGATGAAGGAAAGAAAGATTGACCAGTGCAGCAGAAGAATTTATCAAAAATAACTATAAAGGTTATAAAAGTGGGGTATATAGGTTATAATGACAAAGTAAATATATTAAAGGAGGATTTTTATGATACCAACACCCCATATTGAAACGAAAGACAAAAGTGCAATAGCGAAAACCGTGTTGATGCCGGGGGACCCCCTGCGGGCAAAATTTATTGCCGATACGTTTTTAGACGATGTTGTGCTGTTTAATGAAGTACGGAATGTCCTGGGTTATACGGGAACCTATAAGGGACGAAAAATTTCGGTCATGGCCAGCGGCATGGGCATGCCTAGCATCGGAATTTATTCCTATGAGCTTTATAATTTTTATGATGTGGAAAACATTATCCGAATCGGGTCTTGTGGAGGCTATACGGAAAACGTAAAGCTTTATGATGTTATTCTTGTCAAGGATGCCTGGAGTGAGTCCAGTTATGCCAAGGTACAGGGAGGATACGATAAGGAAATCATTGAAGGAACCGAAAGTCTAAATGAAAGACTGACAAAGTACGCTAAAGAGTTGAACATTCCTATGCATACGGAAAGAATTCACTCCTCCGACGTATTTTATCGGGAAAACTTTGAGGAATACAAGGAAATTTACCGGAAACATGGCTGTGTAGGTGTTGAAATGGAAGCCTTTGCCCTATTCCATAATGCCAAGGTGCTGGGCAAAAAGGCGGCATGCCTACTTACGGTTTCTGATAATCTGGCCACTAAAGAAGCCACCACTTCTGAAGAGCGACAAAATGCCTTTACCAACATGATGAAAATTGCTTTGGAGATGGCGGAGTAAACAAACAACTTAAATCAAGAAATGACTTCCCTTTTTGTAGAACGGTTAATTTAAAGCCGATACATGGAAGGGGAGTTTTTCTATGGAAAGCTATTTTAATAGAAGTTTTTTTGCTTCCCTTGAAATTTAAGCAGGTTTTGCGAAAGTTTTGGGTATAAATTAATAATGGGAAATATTTAGACTATTATTTATTTTACTTTATAGGTTTCTTTGGTAGATATCCCTCCCTATGGGTGATACAATAGGGAAGGT
>Ga0194137_10000130_pt1 | contig 50007 bp, 63 predicted proteins | sample TARM_MetaG_T3_14_FD_134025 | JGI IMG/M metagenome (GOLD analysis project Ga0194137, IMG submission 134025) | Freshwater microbial communities from Pennsylvania, USA, analyzing microbe dynamics in response to fracking - TARM_MetaG_T3_14 (version 2) | ecosystem: Environmental > Aquatic >...
CGTACGGTATGCCAATGATTATTCGAGGCTCGCTAGAGAGGTTGACACCTGTTCTGATGACTGCGCTCGTGGCAGCGTTTGCGCTTGTGCCGCTGTTGCTTGCAGCCGATGCTCCTGGCAAAGAAATCCTGCATCCAGTCGCAGTCGTCATCTTCGGTGGCTTGGTCAGCTCAACGGTTCTTGATTCGCTGCTAACACCGTTGATTTTCTGGCTGGTAGGTCGTAAGCCGCTAGAGGCAATCGTTGCAGGCAAAACGACGGAAGCATATTGAAAATGGGCTATTGCAGCGGCGCCCATACAGAGCCGCTGCCCATACGGAGGAAGCAATGAAGAAACTGATAGCCCTCGTGGCAATGACAATGGCACTTTCCGGTAACGCTCTTGCTCACGGCGACAAGCCCAAGCATGGTGGCGTTGTTAGCACCTCAAACGATATGAGCTTTGAGTTGGTCAACAAAGATGGCAGGGCGACCGTCTACGTCAATGACCATGGAAAACCTGTCGACACGACTGGTGCAACTGGGAAGTTGACCGTACTGAACGGCACCGAGAAAACCGAAGTGCCGCTCGAGGCTGCTGGTAGCAATACTCTGGCATCCAAGGAAGATGCGAAGCTCGCAAAGGGAAGCAAGGCGATTGCTGCACTGACCTTTGCGGACAAAAAGACTGTGAATGTCCGTTTCTCAGTCAAGTAAGTAAGCAGAACCGTTCTCGGCACGAGGTATTTCGTGCCGAGACGCCATGCGCATTTCTACATACCGGAGATAGTATGGACACCAAGCAAAGACTTGACCATTTGGAGGCCAATATCGCGGGCCTCTACGATATGCTGGCAGGGGTCACGCAGGTCACGACCCATTTGGTCGACAACGTGCTTACGGAAGACCAGCGACATGGATTGGTTGAATGGCTCGCTACACGCGCTTCTGAGAGCGACGCTCCTGGCAGGGTGTTCCTCGCACAGCTTGGGGCCAATATTTCTGAGCAGGAGCGGTTCGTTCAGTTAATGCACATCGCCGGACGCGAGTTCATGGACGAGAAAGAAAAAGCGATTCGTGAAGGAAACCCCCTCCTATAGTCGTCTTTCATTTGAAGACTGTTGGACGGTCCTCTTGTGGCTATAACTTTAATGGAGGCAAAATGCGCTTAGTCCTCGCCGTTGGCAGCGTAGCTTTACTGCTGAACCTCACCTATGTCCATGCCGAAGAAAAATACTTCGACTGCAAACGAATCACGCGCCGGACAGATTGCATCGCCGTGCCTCTTGCCAGTACAGAGGAAGATAGGAATGCCAAATCTTTCTCAAAGCCAGCAAGCGACGCGGCGCGAATTTATATCGTTCGACCGTACACACAGGAGCCAAAAGCGAAGTCGGAGGTCTATGTTGACGGCAAATTCGTTGGTGTTCTAGGACCATTGACCTTTCTCTTCTTTGAAGTCCCCGCTGGTCGACACACTGTCAAGATAAGAACAGGTCAGGATTCTGACATTGAGCTAGAAGCTCGTTCCCACCAAAATCTCTTTTTGCAGTACCAGCTAAATCAGTGGCTCGGGCGCATTACAGGGGAGACCAAAGTCTTGAGTGATGAAGCTGGTCAAGCAAAAGTCAGTAAAGCCAATCGAGCGATGAATGTGGCGACCGAATTTTGACGGGCCCAAGAAACCTATAGCAGCTGCAACCTCCTGCAGTGAAGGAAATGGACGCATTTGCGAGGAGACAAAAACTGGTAAACCAAAAGTTCGGGCCCGCTGCGCAATAGCCAGAACCAGCTATTGGCCAACACTTATGAAAACGCGGCCTACAGACCCCTGGGGACCGCGAACCCTATCAAAGCAGAGTGCTATGCCAGACCCGCTCGTGCACGTCCAGATGACAATGTTTGTTATTGGATGCGTAGGCTTCGCAGTCACACTTGGCTTCTACTTTACTTGAAAAGGCGTTTTCCAAAACGACCGAAAAAGCGATTCGAAGGTGCTTCAGCTTATTACGATAACAGAGACAGCTCCAGACCCTCTGTGCGTGACAGAAGAAAATTTGTGAAATTGACATTGTTGCAACTACACGCCATTTATTTCTCAATCAAAAGTGCTTTACCCTGTAGCGACTACAGGGAGTGTAATATTGCCATAGATGAGAAGGAGCATGAAATGGCTGATTGCTGCGCAGGTGCTTGTGCCTCTGACAAACCACCAGTCGACCCGACCTATCGTCGTATTTTGTGGATTGCGCTGGTTGTCAATGCAGGTATGTTCGGTGTCGAACTGTTCAGCGGCTGGGCCGCTGGTTCCGTTTCGCTGCTGGCAGACGCGGTTGACTTTTTCGGAGATGCGGCGAATTACGCCGTTTCGCTTTTTGTTTTGGGTCTGGCACCTATTTGGCGTTCTCGCACAGCCCTTATCAAGGGGCTGACAATGGGAGGCTACGGTGTGTTTGTTCTAGGGGCGGCATTCTGGAATCTGGCGTCCGGAACTGTGCCTGCGCACGTGACCATGGGAACAATTGGATTCGTCGCGTTGTTGGCAAATCTGTTGGTGGCGGCGCTCCTGTTTGCGTACCGTAATGGCGATTCGAATATGCGGTCAGTCTGGCTGTGCACCCGTAACGACGCCATTGGCAACGTTGCAGTGATGTTGGCGGCATTGGGCGTATTCGGTACTGGTTCTGGCTGGCCGGACATCGTCGTGGCCTGCATCATGGGTCTCCTTGGCCTGAGCGCTGCACGTAGCGTCATTACGCAAGCACGAAGTGAAATGAAGAAGGCGGCGGCTCCTTTAGCTGTCCAGCCGAAAACTGTCACCATTGAACTCAAACGTCGTTAAAACATGAAAGCCGAATTGAAAAGACCGTTTGATTCCGAAATGGCTGCTGCTCGGAATCGGTATGACAGAGGGCAACTCGACCAAGCACACAAACACCTAGAGGTTGCCCATGTGCTGGGACAGCGATATGTTGTGCCACACATCGTCACACATTGGGGCATGCTGAAAATTGGAATTGCGCGCCGTTCGTTCGGTGAAGTCATTGGTCAGGTCGTGCGCATTGTTCTTGGCGCGATTGGTTCGGCGGTTGGTGTAGTCCCTATTGGCAATACCGGAGGTACCAACATCAGTATGTTCAAACGGCTCCCGATTGACCCTGCCATCCGGAAGCTCGTTGAATAAAATTGCCCGTCTGTGATTTCCATCGATTTCTTGTGGGTCGACAGGCAAGCAATCAGTGCTACTATCTCGCCCGTGAAAAAGCTGATTCTTATTTTGCTGCTAGCTATCCTGCCGCTCCAGTACTCCTGGGCCGCGGCGGCTGCGTATTGTCAGCATGAACAAGAACTGCAAACTTCCCACTTTGGCCACCATACGCATCAGCATCAAGCTGAGAACGATGAACCGGATGAGTCGAGTAAAAACAAGCAGGCGGATAACGACTGTGGCATTTGTCAGTTTTCTGCTCAAGCATCCTTCCTGACCACATTCCCTGCGGGCGTTCCGCCCAATGATGTCGTGCATCACGCACGATTGCCGGAAAACTATTCTTCGTTTATTCCAGCTGGTCCTCAAAAGCCTGACTGGCGTCTCGTCGCTTAACGCGACGAGATGAATCGCCACGCCTATCAAAACGTAAAACCGAGGTGACGTCTCGTCAAATTCTTTCCCATTTGTAAGGAGAATTTGATGTGTCGGTTTCTCTTACCGCTCAGTCTGGCCGCATTGAGTTTGCAAGGGAGTGCGCAAACTCCACCGACTGGACTTAGTAATACCCATATTTCTGCACAGGCTAATGCCGCCCGCGCAGTAGAACCAGCTTTGCCCTTGACGCTACAGGCTGCAATTGCTTTGGCGATGAACTTCAGCCCGGACCTTTCTGCAGCCCAGTATGAACTTCAGGCTGTTGAGGCTTTGCTGCAACAGGCGAACGTGCTGCCCAATCCTTCCCTTGAAGTAGGTATCGAGGATAGGCGCCGTGAAACTCGTGAGTCGACGGTTCAGATTAGACAGCCTATTGAACTAGGCGGAAAACGCTCTGCACGCATGCGCGCTGCGGAAACCAGCATCTCTGCTGCTTCGGCGGAATTGAACGCGAAGGAGGCAGAAATACGTGCTGCAGTTATTACTGCATTCTTTGATGTTCTTGCCGCGCAGGAGCGAGTGCGCCTTGCCCAAGAAGCCGGAGACCTGGCTCAGCGGGCAACCACTGTGGCGAACAAGCGAGTAGCGGCCGGCAAAGTATCGCCCGTGGAGGAAACGAAGGCACGTGTGGCCGAGTCCAGTGTTCGTCTTGAGCTTACTCAGGCACGAAGCGAGCTGAGCTCTGCTCGCAAGCGGTTGAGCGCAACATGGGGCAACCTGATTCCTCGCTTTGAGAGGGCCGAAGGCCAGATTGACGTGCTTCCGGATTTGCCGGGCACGGACACCCTCACTCAGAGGCTAGCAACTGCTCCTACGTTGACGCGAGCACGACATGAAGTCGACCGGCGCCAGGCCTTGGCACAGGTGGAGCGAAGCCGCCGAATTCCTGACATGGCTGTCACTCTCGGCGTCAAACGTTCAGAAGAGTTGGGCCGCAATCAAGCCGTGGTCGGACTTTCCATCCCATTACCCTTCCTTGATAGCAACCGAGGAAATGTCCTGGAATCGCTGCGGCGAGTCGACAAGGCACGTGACGAGTTGTCCGCCACAGAGATTCGACTCGATGGCGAGCTCATACAAGCATACGAAAAGTTGAGTGTTTCGCGTCAGGAAGCCGAATCGCTGCAGAAGGAAGTTATCCCGGGCGCGCAAAGTGCCTACGACGCGGCTTCCACGGGGTTTGAGTTTGGAAAATTTGGTTTCTTGGATGTGTTGGATGCACAGCGCACGCTGCTGCAAGCCAAGTCCCAATACCTGCGAGCCCTATCAGAAGCACACCGCGCTGCAGCCGATATCGACCGCATTCTCGGGGAAGCAACGCCCGTGACCAGGCAATAAGAGCAAATCATGAAAAATCTTACGAAGAAACAGCTATTTTCAATTCTCGCCATCGTCATTATTGGCATCCTGCTCGGCGTTCTTATCATGACGACGAACAAGCCAAAGCCGGCAGGTGGTGGCCATGGCGGGCATGCTGAACACGCTGAAGAAAAAGGTGGCGACAAGCACGCTCACGCCGAAGAGAAAGGTGGGCATGAGCATGGTGACGAACATGGCCACGATGAAGAGCAGGAAAAAGGCCCTCATGGCGGCAAACTATTCACTGAAGGTGACTTCGGGCTTGAGGTTCTGCTGGCAGAAGAAGGCGGAGAACCGCGCTTCCATGTCTACATGTACGAGAAAGAGAAGCCGCTGCCGCCCAACTCGGCGAAGGTTTCCATCACACTGACACGCCCGAACGGGGAAAAGCAGGAGCTCGCATTCACGTCCGAGAAAGATTACCTGAAGAGCAGTGCTCCAATTCCTGAGCCCCATGTCTTCGAAGCCACCGTCGCTGCGCAAACGGCTAACGAGCCATATCTCTTTACGTTTGAAGAGATGGAAGGAACGATTGAAATGGATGACCAGCAAGCAAAGGCGGCTGGTGTGACCATCAACTCTGCCGGCCCAGCAAAAATCAACAGCTCACTGACGTTGCCAGGCGAAATTCGCTACAACGAAGACCGTACTGCACATGTGGTGCCGCGCGTGGCCGGTGTTGTCGAGAGCGTCAAGGCTGACCTCGGTCAGCAGGTCAAAAAGGGACAGGTATTGGCTGTCATTGCTAGCTCAAGTCTCTCTGAACAGCGCAGCGAACTGCTGGCAGCACAGAAGCGCCTGACACTCGCAAAAACCACATACGAGCGAGAAAAGAAACTCTGGCAGGACAAAATCTCGGCCGAACAGGATTATCTGCAAGCACAACAGGCAATGCATGAGGCCGAAATCGCGGTACGCAATGTTCAGCAAAAGCTTGCTGCATTTGGCGCTAGCACGAGCGGTGGTGGGGCATTGAATGCCTATGAGATTCGTGTGCCGTTCGACGGCATGGTGATGGAAAAGCACATTTCTCTCGGCGAGGCTATTAAGGAAGATGCAAGCATTTTCACCATTTCTGATTTGTCGACAGTTTGGGCCGAAGTTGCCGTGCCAGCGAAGGACCTGAACGCTGTACGGGTCGGCGGCAATGCCACAGTAAAGGCGACTGCATTTGACGCGAAGGCGCCCGGCAAGATTACTTTCGTTGGCTCGCTCTTGGGTGAACAAACCCGTACCGCAAAAGCCCGGGTCTCATTGCCGAACCCGGACATGTCTTGGCGTCCGGGCCTGTTTGTGAATGTCGAAATTGTCTCGAGCCAAGCCGAAGTGCCGGTCGCAGTTTCGACTGATGCCATTCAAACGGTCAACGACAAACACACTATCTTCGTACGTGTTCCCGGCGGCTTCCTTCCGCAGCAAGTAACACTCGGCCGTACCGACGGCAAGGTTGTCGAGGTGGTCAAGGGGCTGAAGGCGGGTAGCAAATACGCAGGTGCGGGCAGTTTCATCGTCAAGTCGGAGCAGGGTAAAGCCAGCGCCGAACACACCCACTGATGCGAAAAGGACTTTCCTATGTTTGAACGGATCATACGTTTCGCCATCGAGCAGCGTTGGCTGGTCCTACTTGCCGTGTTCGGCATGGCGGCCATCGGCATCTTTAGCTACCAAAAATTGCCCATTGACGCAGTCCCTGACATCACCAATGTGCAGGTCCAAATCAATACATCCGCACCGGGTTACTCTCCTCTGGAAACAGAACAGCGGATTACCTTTCCGCTCGAGACCGTCATGTCTGGTCTGCCCAACCTCGAGCAAACTAGGTCGCTTTCGCGGTATGGCCTGTCGCAGATTACGGTCATCTTCAAGGACGGTACTGACATCTACTTCGCTCGGCAACTCGTCAATGAGCGACTGCAGGAAGCCAAAGAGCGGTTGCCAGCAGGTGTGACGCCGGCCATGGGGCCAATCTCTACTGGACTGGGGGAAATCTACCTGTGGACGGTGGAGACCAAGGAAGGTGCGAAAAAGCCCGATGGCACGCTGTACACGCCGACAGATTTGCGTGAAATCCAGGACTGGATTATCAAGCCGCAGCTCCGCAACGTTCCCGGTGTTACGGAAATCAACTCGATTGGTGGATTTGAGAAGGAGTATCAGGTCGCACCGGTTCCTGAGCGCCTAGCATCCTATGGCCTGACGCTCCAGGACGTTGTCAACGCGCTTGACCGTAACAACGGCAATGCAGGCGCTGGCTATATCGAAAAACGAGGCGAGCAGCTCCTTATTCGCGCCCCGGGCCAAGTGCAGTCCATTGAGGACATCCGCAACATCATCCTGGGTAACGTCCAGGGTGTGCCTATCCGCATGCGTGATATCGGTGAGGTGGAAATCGGCCGCGAGCTGCGCACCGGTGCTGCCACTGAAAACGGACGGGAAGTGGTTCTCGGCACGGTCTTCATGCTGATTGGCCAGAATAGTCGGACCGTTTCCCAAGCGGTGGACAAGAAAATGGAGGAAATCAACCGCACGCTTCCAGAAGGTGTGGTGGCCATCACCGTCTATGACCGGACGGTCCTGGTCGACAAGGCCATCAATACAGTGAAGAAGAACCTTATCGAGGGTGCCGTATTGGTCATCGCGGTTCTGTTCCTTTTCCTTGGGAACATTCGCGCGGCAATCATCACCGCAATGGTTATTCCACTATCGATGCTCTTTACCTTCAGTGGCATGGTGTCGAACAAGGTCAGTGCGAACCTCTTGAGTTTGGGTGCACTGGATTTTGGCATCATCATTGACGGCGCGGTCGTGATTGTAGAGAACTGTGTCCGCTGGCTTTCCCATGCGCAGGCGCACCATGGACGGCCGTTGACCAGGGCAGAACGGTTCCATGAAGTGTTTGTTGCTTCACGGGAGGCGCGTCGCCCGCTGTTATACGGCCAGCTCATCATCATGGTCGTCTATCTGCCGATTTTCGCGCTAACCGGCGTCGAAGGTCGCATGTTCCACCCGATGGCCTTGACGGTGGTGATTGCCTTGCTTGGTGCGATGATTCTGTCGATTACGTTCATTCCTGCAGCCGTTGCACTTTTCATCGGTAGAAAGGTGGCTGAAAAGGAAAACGTAGTGATGCAGGGAGCCAAGCGTCTGTACGCTCCTGTGCTTGACTTCGTCATGGCCAATAAGCCGGTTGTACTGACGTTTGCCGCGGTCACGGTCATCCTCTCGGGTTTGCTGGCAACCCGTTTGGGAAGCGAGTTCGTGCCAAGCCTGAATGAGGGTGACTTTGCCATCCAGGCCCTGCGAATCCCAGGTACTAGCCTGTCCCAGTCCGTATCAATGCAGCAGCAACTTGAACGGACTCTGAAGCAGAAGCATCCTGAGATTGACCGTATCTTCGCGCGTACCGGTACGGCTGAAATTGCGTCGGACCCGATGCCGCCCAACATTTCGGACGGGTACATCATGCTCAAGCCTCAAGACCAGTGGCCCGATCCAAGGAAGACGCGCGACGAACTGTTGGCAGCGGTGCAGCAGACCATTTCGAAAATACCGGGAAGCAATTACGAGTTTTCTCAGCCAATTCAGCTTCGCTTCAATGAGCTGATATCCGGCGTGCGAAGCGACGTGGCAGTGAAGCTTTTCGGTGACGACATGGATGTGCTCAACGATACGGCAGCCAAGATTGCGGCCACATTGGGTCGTGTGTCGGGAGCAGCCGAAGTCAAGGTAGAGCAAACCACCGGTTTGCCCATGTTGACCATCAATATCGACCGGGAGAAGGCGTCACGCTATGGCTTAAATGTCGGAGATGTACAGGACATGGCCGCAACAGCCATTGGTGGCAAGGAAGCCGGCACCCTGTTCCAAGGTGACCGTCGCTTTGACATCATTGTCCGCCTTCCGGAAAACGTTCGTAATGACCTCGAGGCGATGAAACGGCTGCCGGTTTCGTTGCCCCGGGCTGAAAACGGCAATGGGCGGCCAACATTCATTCCGCTTGGAGAGGTTGCCAGCTTGGAGCTAGCCCCTGGCCCGAATCAGATTAGCCGGGAAGATGGCAAGCGACGCATCGTCATTAGTGCAAACGTACGTGGTCGCGATATCGGCTCGTTCGTGTCTGAAGCGGAAAACGCCATTCGTGAGCAGGTCAAAGTCCCCCCCGGCTATTGGACTACCTGGGGTGGCCAGTTTGAGCAGTTGCAATCGGCTGCCCAACGTCTGCAAATCGTCGTACCGTTGGCTTTGCTGCTGGTATTCACGCTGCTGTTTGCCATGTTTGGCAATCTCAAGGACGGCCTGCTCGTTTTCAGCGGCATTCCCTTCGCCTTGACCGGAGGTGTGGTCGCGCTCTGGTTGCGAGGTATCCCGTTATCCATTTCGGCCGCTGTCGGATTCATTGCGCTGTCCGGAGTGGCGGTGCTCAATGGTCTGGTGATGATTTCCTTCATTCGAACGTTGCGTGAAGAGGGGAACTCACTGGACGTGGCAGTCCGGGAAGGCGCGCTGACACGACTGCGTCCGGTGTTGATGACGGCGCTCGTGGCTTCACTCGGCTTTGTGCCGATGGCTATCGCAACGGGCACTGGAGCCGAAGTTCAACGCCCGCTGGCAACTGTGGTCATCGGCGGCATCCTATCGTCGACAGCATTGACGCTTCTGGTCCTTCCGCTGCTCTATCGACTGGCGTACCGCAAGGAAGATGAGGTAGAGGAGCAAGCCGCTCCGATACAAGCGGTTCCTCAACAACTACCCACTTAGGCCGGTTGCCCCTGTTGACCTTCAATGGGGCACCTTTGGCTGAAATACCAAGACGTTCTATTTCTATCAGGAGAAAATATGAAATTGCATAAATTTGCTTCCGCTACTTTCGCCGTACTCGCTATGTCTTTTGCCATTATCAGCATGGCAGCTGATGACCACAAAGGCCACAATCATGACGATAAGAAGGGCGGCGAGCATGCCCATGACGCCAAGCCGGTGTACGGGGGCGTCGTATCCGTCGTCAAGGATGTCAACTACGAGCTGGTTGCCAAATCCGACAGCATTACCCTGTACGTAACGGACCATGGCAAGCCGGTCGACACCAAGGACGCAACAGCAACTTTGATTCTGCTGTCTTCTTCGGACAAATCCGAAGTGAAGCTTGACCCGGCCGGTGAGAACAAGCTGCAAGCAAAAGGAACGTTCAAAGTCGACAAGGGGACCAAAGTGGTCGCCTCTATATCAACGGGTGGCAAACCCCAAAGCGTTCGTTTCACCCTGAAGTGACTTCGAAGTAACAAGGGCTTGCTGGCTCGAGGCAGCCACAAGCCCGGCAAAGAACAAACAATAGTGAGCGAATATGGGTGGCGATAATTCACGCGGTAGTCCTGACCATGGTCATGCGCATGGAAGCAGTGGAAACCTGAGAACTGCATTCCTGCTCAACCTTACCTTTGTAATTATCGAGGTGATTGGCGAGCTATACACAAACAGCATCGCAATTTTGAGTGATGCAGCACATGACTTGGACGACTCGATGTCGCTTGGCTTTGCGTGGTACTTTGATAGATTGTCCCGGCGCGGCCGCACCGCGAAAAACAACCTATGGATATCGCCGGTACTCGCTCCTAGGTGGACTGATTTCCGGATTGGTTCTCATCGCCGGTCTAGGGTTTGTGCTCTGGAGCGCTGTATCACGGTTGTTTGTTGCCGAAGAATTCAATGCACCAGGAATGATGGTATTAGCGATTACGGGATGGGTTTGCCGCTGGCCCTTGGGGCAGCAAGTTCTCGACGGTGACAGCGATGTGGAAGCGTCAATGGCAGCAGGTGATTCCGTTCTTTGCGTATCCTCCTGAGGTCAGAACCATCATATATACAGCAAACGCTATAGAGAGCTTGCACATGCGGCTGCGTAAGATCGTCAGGAACCGGGGGCGCTTCGCCAGCCACAAGGCTGCGACCAAGCTACTGTTCCTAGCCTTGCGAAATATTAAAAAAGACTGGAAGCTGCCCCAGCGAACGTGGACGCAGGCGGCCAATCAGTTCGCCATCATGTTCGGTGAGCGATTCACCAACGCCATCAACTAAACTGACCTCGCACACAGACATACTGACACGTCCCGCAATTGCTACGCATTCCGGTCTAACTCTACATGCAAAATAAACGACAGCTCCAACTACGAATAAGAATCTACATTGCCGTCCTTTTGGTGTGCTGAATTTTGTCGACTCAATCGGTTGGGCCTGCACATCGTATCTAATATTCCGCGTTCAGACAGGACCATATCGTCTTTAGTATTCTAAAGGGTGATGGAAATGGAGCGCTCGACGAATGTGTCTCGTACTCGTGCAAAGCATTTGATGTCGCAGCCCTGCTTACTGCCTATTTCGATAGGCGGTAGATAAAGGAAAGAATGGCGCTCAAACGGGTCGAAGGAGAGGTTGTTTCGATTCAGGAGTGCGGCCATGAAGCAAGGCAAGCGAGATGATGGCTTTCGCATGAGCGATGTCCTGTGGCAGCAAATCGAACCATTGCTGCCGGCGCCCAAACCTCATCCGTTGGGATGTCACCGACCACGCGTGCCCAACCGTGCAGCGATGGATGCCATTTTGCTAGTGCTACGCACCGGCATGCAATGGAATGCCCTTGATGACACTGGAGTTTGTACGTGCTCGTCGGCGTACCGACGATTTCGGGAATGGGTCGATGCCGGTGTGTTTGCCACGTTCTGGCGACTGGGGTTGCTGGAATACGATGAACTCAAGGGCATTGACTGGAGCTGGCTGGCGCTCGATGGCGCGATGACAAAAGCGCCTCTGGGCGGAAAAAAAAACTGGTCCGAACCCGTGCGACCGCGGCAAAGGCGGCGTCAAGCGCAGCCTGCTCACTGAGGCTGACGGTGTTCCGTTGGCCATTGAAGTGGCTGCGGCTAACCGGCATGACATGAAGCTTGTTACCGCCACGCTGGCGCATATGATGTGCGCGCAGCCAGAGGGTCGATGCAAGAGCAGGTTATGCCTGGACTTGGGTTATGACTACGAGGAGGTAAGACGGATTGTTTCCATCGCTGGATTTGAGCCGGTCATACTCGGCAGGCGTGAGGAACAAGAGAATAAGAAACAGCATGGCGCACGTGCCAGACGCTGGGTCGTTGAGCGTACACATAGCTGGCTCAACCGCTTCCGTCGGCTACTGGTACGGTGGGAAAAGCGTGAGGACACCTACCTCGCCATGTTGCAGCTTGCCTGCGGAATCATCGTATGGCGTTCAGCCCTAATGAAATAGGCAGTTAGTACAACTTCGACAGTCACGCCCTAAGCTACGCTCAAGTAAGAGAAACAGGTCCAACGGCGTTGATGCCACTGCGTTGCATCGGGCAAGCGTGAACGAGATTCGCGAGAAGGGGCCCAAGCTTGCCAGACTCGACTACGTGCCTATGCTGCCGAGTCACAGTCTGCGCCGCGGCATGGCAACCAGTGCCTGTCTTACCGATACCAGTTCACGCGACACCGAGTGGCTAGGAAGGGATGTCGCCACAATAGAATCGTATGGGTTATATCGATGAGGCCGGTCGGTTCGAGAAAAATGCGGCAGTGGCTTTCTTGCGTCGAAAGCGAAAGACTTAGCTTGGTGGTAGTGCCTGTAAAGGTAATCCGACTGGCAATTGCTTGATTTCCCGGCACGTTGACGAGTAGGAAAAGCAGGCTGGGAACATCTTTCAGCAAGACCCGGCACGAATTTCATTACAACGGACGTGCGGTCAAATTGCCGCCATATTTAACTATAGCAATAGTCTACGCAAAGCTCTTGCCTTAACGCGTTCTTAACATTGGCCTAGCTATTCTCGACATCTTTTGAAAACTGCTGGACTGTTCACTTCCAAGCATATAGGACTTGTGCCCGCTACAAGATAGAGGAATGGTAAACGGTTCGTAGTGGCGTGAATACCCAAGAGCGCTATCGTAATGGTGTGCAAGTCGAAGAATGGGACTCCATTGCTCCATATTATCAATATTACAATGATCAGACCAGTTCCAAGTGAAAAAACGAAACTTCAGTTTATTGCGGCTTATGTCCTTCGACTCAACAAATGGGCGGGTCCGTTCTCGAGCATCATGCTCACGCTGCTCATCGGACTTGCAATTCTGTCTATATCTCGGATCGCGCTAGTCGCCTGGCAGTGGGATCGTGTACAGGCCACGGGGATCCCCGTCACGGTTCTTATCCAAGGCGTGCGGGCAGACTTGATCCTCATCGGATACTTCTTGGCGATTCCAGTATTGCTAGCTCCTTTATTCGCCTATAGACATTCTGCACGCTTTTGGAGAATTGCGACCGTTTCTTGGGGAACGATCTCACTCGTCTTCATTTTGTTCATGGAACTGTCATCGCCGCAATTCATCACTCAGTATGACGTGCGGCCGAACCGCCTTTTCGTCGAGTATCTCGCTTATCCGCAAGAGGTATTCTCAACCCTCTGGAACGGTTTTCGTACCGCGCTGATAGCCGGTGTCAGCCTCACGATCGGGCTAGGACTCGCAATTTACTATCTGTTAAAGCATGCATCAGACGGCACGCAAATGTGGCCCGCCAAGAAGTTGCTACTCGTATGGCCGATTCTGTGTGTCATCGTCTTCATGCAAATACGTTCTACCACGGGTCACCGTCCAGCCAATCCCGCGTTGTTCGCCCTAACGGGCGATTCCATGGTCAATTCGCTAATCATCAATTCAGGGTGGTCGGTCCTGGACGCGGTGAATTCTCTGCGAAGAGAGGCAGTTTCATCAGAAATTTACGGTAATTTTCCAGTCGAACAAGTATTCCCGGAGGTAAAAGCCGCAGCTTGGCTTCGTGACTATTCCTTCACTGATCCAAAACTGCCTACTTTTCATTTCCAGCCCGCCGCCGTTAAACGCGACAGGCCTCTCAATCTGGTTATCGTTTTAGAAGAAAGCTTGGGGGCAACATTTGTCGAATCGCTAGGAGGGTTGCCGGTCACTCCGGAGCTAGAAAAGCTCAAGGAGGAGGGATGGTGGTTCGAGCAGTTGTATGCAACTGGTACCCGTTCGATTCGCGGCATCGAGGCTGTCATCGCCGGCTTTCCGCCGACCCCAGCCCGCAGCGTCGTCAAACTCTCGCTGGCCCAGAAAGACTTCTATACACTTGCCGAAGGACTTGGACAACAGGGATACCATACCGAATTTGTCTATGGCGGCGAAGCGCATTTTGACAACATGCGCAGCTTTTTTACGGGCAATGGATTTAAGCGCGTCGTTGACATTCGGGAAATGAAACCTGCCTTCATTGGCAGTTGGGGAGCTTCCGATGAAGATTTGTTCGACAAATCACTGGAACGCCTGAGAGATTTGCACGCTCAAGGAAAGCCTTTCTTTAGCCTGATCTTCACCACGTCGAACCATGAACCCTTTGAATTTCCGGATGGGAAAATTTCGCTTCATGATCCAGCCAAGCAAACGGTGAACAATGCAGTCAAATATGCAGATCATGCGCTCGGCAAATTCATGGCAGAAGCGAAGAAACAGGCCTATTGGAAAGATACTGTGTTTCTTATTGTGGCCGACCACGACAATCGGGTTTACGGTAACAGCCTGGTGCCAATCAAGAAGTTTCATATCCCCGGACTCATCCTTGGTGCAGACATCAAGCCGAAGCGAATTGACACTATCGCCAGCCAGATCGATCTTGGTCCTACCTTACTGTCGCTGATGGGTGTCTCCAGCAAGCACCCGATGATTGGCCGCGATTTTGCACGAGACAGTACAACACCGGGCCGGGCCCTAATCCAGTTCAACAACTACTTCGCGTGGCTGGAAGGTCCATCAACTACGATCCTGCGTCCTGGCCAGTCTCCCCTCTTGGGGCGCTATGACGCCCTTACTGGTCAACTGGATGTCAAGACTGAAACACCTGAGAAGGCAATGGTCGACAAGGCGCTGGCACACGTAATCATGCCCTCTGTGCTTTACCGGGAACAAAAATATAGGATACCCAAATAGCGGCTCAAAGCGACACCCCATATGGTGGCTTTAGATCACGCACGTGGGGCCAGTCCAGTCTCAACGCTACTATTTGTTAATGGCGAGAGTTGGCGCGTCTTCGGTCAATCAAGAATGTCTTTGCCGCGCGCGTGACACGCGGTGGTACAGCATTCGCTTATCCCGTGCGTAAAATAACCGTCATGGCGCGGAGTTAGAATTGCCCGATGGCTTAACCCAGCACATCCATTTCAAGGACAATATGAATGTTCTGATTATTGAAGACAATCTCGATATCATCGCCAACCTATTTGGGTTTTTGGAACCACTTGGCTATACGCTTGATGTCGCCCGCAGCGGAAACGCCGGTCTGGTGCTGGCGATACGCAATCATTACGATGTGATCATCCTCGACCTGTCTCTCCCGGGAATGGATGGCGTCGAGGTTTGTCGTCACCTGCGTAACGATCATCACAACCCGGTCCCGATCCTAATGCTTACGGCCCGCGATACTGAACATGACAAAGTCACAGGATTTAGAGCTGGCGCGGACGACTACCTCGTTAAACCTTATTCGTTGCTTGAACTCGATGCACGGCTCAAGGCACTTGTCCGGCGTATGCGCAGCGAACAGGTCCAGCACGTCCTGGCATTCGGTGACATTCGGGTAGATATAAGAACCGCCACCGCAACTCGGGCGGGAACCAACCTTGCCCTGACTCCGACAGGGTACAAAATTCTACTTGCCCTTCTTCGTTGCGCACCGCTGATGGCAAGCCGCGAAACGCTGGAGAGGGAAGTTTGGGGTGACAATCCTCCGGACAGTGATTCCCTGCGTACCCATATACATGCGCTGCGTCAGGCACTGGACAAACCCTTTGATCGTCCCATGCTCGTCACCCGTCCCGGCTTCGGCTATCGACTAGCTTCTGACAATGAGACCTGAACGTTCCCTTAAACGCCGCATCGCGCAAGCCTTCGCAATGCTGGCACTCATCTTGTCGGTATTCTTTTGCCTAGTTTCCTATACGGCTGTTGAGGTAATCGAATCTGAAGTGATGGATGACAGGCTGGAGAAAATTATGGAGGTGCTGATCGCACACGATACCCGTAAAGAACAATATGTCCCGCCGCCAGGTATCAACGTGTTCATTGGCAGCAAGATTCCGCTTGCACTGCGCAATGCGCAGCCTGGCATCCATGAATTGTTATTGGATGGAACTGAGTCACAGGCGCTGGTGCGTGATCAAAACGGAGCCCGGTTTGCGGTAGTTCACGACATGACGCAGTTCGAGCATCTGGAGTTTATTATTTTCTCCTCATTAGGCGTTGGCTTTATTGCCAGCCTTTTACTGGCGTTGGTGGTGGGGCTAGCAACTGCGCGGCGCATTGTGGCGCCTGTTACTGCGCTAGCGGATGCGGTAGCCTCGAGCAGTCAGACCTCAGCTCTCCCCAGCGTCGATGCAGACGATGAGATCGGTGTACTTGCACGCGCTTTTACGCATCGAACTGAAGAGCTACAGCGATTTCTGTCTCGAGAGCAGTTGTTTACAAGTGATGTCAGCCATGAATTGCGAACACCTTTGACTATCATGCTCGGCGCTTCCGAGCTTCTCAAATCACGCCTCGATAACAACCCCGGCCAGCAAGAAATTGCCGAACGAATACGGCGTGTGGCAGCAGAGACCACTGAGCGGGTGAGTGCACTGCTCCTGCTTTCGCGTGCACCGGAACAATTGGCAGCGGCAGTTGTATCCCTTAATTCAGTGATCCGGAGTGAGCTTGAACGCTATTCTCCTTTGCTGATTGGAAAACCGGTGGAATGGCGTTTTGAGGAAAGTGAAGAGGTATGGACACAGGGGCGTCCAGAGCTGGTAGGAATTGCAGTTGGGAATTTGGTCCGCAACGCATTCCAGCATACCGAACACGGCGAGGTAACGATTAGGCTTGGACATGGCCGACTTGTCATCGAAGATACCGGACCGGGTTTGCCGGAGTCGGTAACTCAGCGCTTATTCGAACGGTTCGTGCACGGCCGCGAAACCTCAACAGAAGGTACGGGTCTGGGGCTTTCCATTGTTAAGCGAGTCATAGAGCACTTGGCTTGGAATATTCGCTTCGAACAACCTGAGCGAGGTGGCAGCCGTTTTGTCATCAATTTTCCAAATGCAGCGCCGCGACACTAAAGCCTTAACGTCGTCTTAACATCATTCCTTCTATCCTGCTGCTTTCCCTTTTGCAGTGGGTGCCAAGTGTTCAGCGCGATTTCCAACCGACAGCCAGTTCAGTACTGCCACAACGTTCTGCGGAATATACGGACTTGGCTTGCCCACATGCGCCCTACGTGCAGCACCGAAGCTTGCATCGTCGGAACAAGCGTCTTTTTCACGATTTTTCTAAATCAGCAATTCTGGTCAGCATGGGCCACCAGCCATGATTGGAGCCTCACTGCAACTTGGGTACAAGCCGCCGCGTCATCGATTCTGCTCACAGCGATTCATTGCCTGATCTTTAGCTTATTCATCGTACGGAGGGCAGCGAAACCGGCACTTTCTGCATTGTTCGTGCTGTCGGCGTTGGCAGCGCACTACATGAGCCGCTACACGGTCTTTTTTGACGTAAGCATGGTGCGCAACATCATTCATACCGACTTCAAGGAAGCCAGTGAACTCTTATCCTACGGGATGTTTGCGGACGTCGTTGTGTATGGTGTTCTCCCCGCACTGCTGGTAACGCAAGTAAAACTGCAGAAGCACTCCACTGGACGTGCCGTATTGCGTCGACTGTTGTTCATGACGGCGGTCTTACTTATCGCTTGTAGCAGCCTGGTATTTGGATTTCAGGACCTGTCGGCACTGATGAGAAATCAAAAGGAAATGCGCTATCTGATCACTCCAGCAAACTTCATCATATCTACTGCTCGACTGGCAGCAGCGGAATCCGAGGAGGCGGGTCTTCGCCGTATTCCTGTCGGAACCGACGCGGTTTCAGCTGGTGTTACTAAAGGAAGAAAGCCCCGACTGCTCGTAGCCGTCGTCGGTGAAACCGCTAGAGCGGCCAACTGGGGGTTGAATGGCTATCGACGGCAGACAACACCGGAGCTTTCCAGGGAAAATGTGATCAATTTCCCGCACGTAGTCTCGTGCGGAACAAACACGGAGGTGTCCGTACCCTGCATGTTTTCACCGTTCGGGCGCAAGGATTACGACGAGAAGAAGATAAGACGCCATGAATCGGTTCTACATGTCCTGGAGTATGCGGGTATCAAGACCATCTGGCGTGATAATCAGTCCGGCTGCAAAGGCGTATGTGACGGACTCGAGACACAGCGCCCTAGTGATAAGCAGGATCCCAAGCTTTGTAAAGAAGGGACTTGTGTTGACGAAATACTTCTCGACGATTTCGAGCAACAGCTTCAGAAAAACCAGCATGACCTTGTTATTGTGCTACATCAGATAGGGAATCACGGCCCGGCGTATTCACATCGCTATCCTGACACGTTCCGCCGCTTCCTTCCAACCTGCGACAATGCAGACCTTGGTAAATGCAGCCGCGAGGAGATTGTCAACAGCTACGATAATGCATTGCTTTACACCGATCATTTTCTTGCTCGAACGATCCAGCGCCTAAAGACACAGGAGACACACGAAGCAGCCATGCTTTACGTTTCAGACCATGGCGAATCACTTGGTGAAAACGGCATTTATCTACACGGTCTGCCATACTCAATTGCTCCACGTGAACAGTTCGAAGTACCAATGGTGTTATGGATGTCACATGGCTTCGCCGCCTCAAGCAACGTTAGTACTGCTTGCCTGCAAGGCCGCGCTTCCCAACCGGTCAGTCACGATTATTTTTTCCACTCAATCCTAAGCATGATGCGCATAAAGACTTCGGTCTATGACTCCAGGTTCGACTTCATCGAGGGATGTCGTTCTGCTACGGGTGGTGCATGACAAACCGACACTTTGGAATGGCGATTCTGATTTTGCTGGGATCGGCCATGCTATTGATCTGGCTGGGCAGGTACACCAATGCCGACCTATATTTTGCGGATGCGATGTTCGACTTTGTAAAGAACGAGTTTCCACTGCGAGACCGTTGGTTCTTTGACGAATTCATGCATCAAACAATGAAGGCGCTGATGATTGGTATAGGGATGGTGCCGGTGGCCGTCCTGATTGCGGACAGTATCAATGGAGGTATGCTCTTAGAAGACCGGACGCGGCGAGCCTTTGTAGTCGTTGCCGCTTCAGCTGCTCTCGTGCCGATTTCAATCAGTGCATTAAAAAGCCTGTCGATTTACCATTGTCCGTGGAGTCTTGCGCGATACGGTGGGTATGCGCCATATCTCAGAATATTCGACAGTTTGCCTGCGAAAATGTCAGCCGGCCATTGTTTTCCTGCTGGGCATGCGTCGAGCGCGCTATGGATACCGTCCACTGCAATGTTTTTCCTGCCGAAATACCCAGTAAAGGCGTACACCCTGTTTGCTGCCAGCTTGGTTCCTGGACTTAGTCTAGGCCTCGCCCAACAAGCACGTGGCGCTCATTTTCTTACGCATACTCTTTGGTCCATGTGGTTTGCTGTCTTAATTGTCTTAATTATCGCAAGAGTAGTATTTGGCCAAGCAGCGGCCGACGAAGTAGGGCGCCTGCATTGCTAAGGCATGCAGGCGGCAAGGAGTTTGACGTGGGCACTACCACCGCTGAGGAACGCAGTCATGGCAACGATACGGTCACATTTGATCTGAAGTTCTCGCAACACTGCATTTGTAATACGAGCGTATCCATATTAAGAAAAGCGTTGTCATACCAATGTCAAAGGGGATCGTTATTCTGAAGTGGAATTTTAGTTTCAGCATTCATCAAGGATTTTCACTGCGTGGAGTTTTACATAATGGCTGCCGTAAGCTAGCCGTTTGCTGAAACTAGACAATGTGACTTTTCAATAATGAGGACGATATGCATTTATCCGCATTTAGCGCTGTGGCATTCATATTGATTCCCTTCCCATATGATGCTCTATCGAGCTCAGTCCTTGGAAGTGGTCCGGAGGAAGCTATCAAGCTTTTTAGAGAGGCGGACGCCAAATGCGAATATGCACCTTGTCGCCATCCCGGTCGTTATGCGTTTGGCACATCAAAAGGTAGAACGCATGTGCTGTATTACACATGGGACCAAGCGCGCCCGCTATCGTTAGACAGTTCACAAAAATTTGCTACTAATATAATACCGAAAGACGCGCAAAAGATTCGAACGACCTTGAAGCAAGACGGTAGTATTGTGGAAGTATTCCACAGCGAAACGCTTGTGAAAACATTTGGAACTGATCCAGACGTATGGATCGGTGCTAATCCAGGCACATTCGTTGTGTTTCATTCTAATCGCCTGCGAAAAACAATTATCAGCGTCGGCGATTATCCGTAGCAAAATGGTTTTGCGACTGCTGAGTAGGTGTGGAGCGGGTATGGATTAAATGTAGAAAATTTTGAACCGTTACATCGCAAATGTACGCTCTAGGAGCGTACCGCTAAAATGCTTGATCCGGATTTTTCGATGAAATTTTTCCAAAGAGTCCGTAGTTGGGCTAAACAATTAAAGCGAGACGGTGTGACCCTTTGGTTTGCTTGCACGTACCCGAAGACCCCGTGGTATAGCAAGGCGCTGGCCCTTTTCGTCGTAGGTTATGCGCTTAGTCCTATCGACCTGATTCCTGACTTCGTGCCGGTATTAGGCTATTTGGATGACGTGCTATTACTCCCAGGTCTAATTTGGCTCGCAATCTACCTTACACCGGCCGAAGTACTGAAAGAGTGCCGTGCTCAAGGTGAGGAATGGATTGCACACGAAGGACGTAACCCTCGCAGCCTGTGGGGAGCCTGGCTGATTATTATCGTTTGGATTTCGACCGCCTGGGCAGCGTGGCTTTGGTGGCTACGACCACTACTCTTGCAGACTTAGTTTGGATGCGGGCAAGGACATGGGATGATCTAACGATAGTTGTGCATACCAGTGGTAAGTGGTGCGCGGCAGCAGTTAGGCTCGGCAAACTTAACCCTCGTCTCCTCTATACAAGATTAAAAAAGCTTTAACAGAAGGAAAGAAAGGGTGAACGCGCCATGTTTGACACCATTGTGGATGTTATAGCTAAAGGCGGATATCTCGCCGTATTTGCATTGATGGCGATAGAAAATATATTTCCTCCGATCCCATCAGAGATGATTATGCCGTTTGCTGGATTCACGGCCGCACGCGGTGACTTGAACATCATCGGCGTATTATTGGCTGGAACTGGTGGTTCCGTCGCGGGTACCTTACCATGGTATTACCTTGGCAAGCTCTACGGAAAGGAACGAATAATGCGCCTCGCCGACCGTCATGGGCGGTGGCTCACAATTTCAGAAATTGAGGTTGGTAAAGCGTTGCAGTTTTTTCTGCGACATGGAGGTAAGGCCGTTTTCTTCGGACGACTGATACCGGCGATTCGTACTTTGATTTCTATTCCGGCGGGTATTGCTGCGATGTCGCTTGTACGTTTTCTCGCATATTCAACCGCAGGGTCTCTGATCTGGACCGGATTGCTTACCGCTGCGGGCGTATTGCTTAAGGCTCAATATGCCATTGTTGCGACGTACGTTGATCCGGTCTCGAAAGCGGTCATCGGCCTTATCGTCGCGGTTTACTTGTATCGGCTTATAACCTACCGTGCGGCCAGTTGAAAAGGTAGATGCGAGTGCTTGCAAGCCACTCTTTGGAGTAGGGCGTAACGGCGTGGGTATAGCTAAGAAGCTACGCAGAGTGTTGCAGGCAACGCGTCTGGGCGAGAAAGTGTGGTCAGGGAGCGTGCGTTTTAACAAGTATCGTACCGTTTACATGAGCAAATAAGATTATGAAGATTACGAATACAAACCGTATATCACCTCTTCTGAAAACGCGTGGAGAAGAAATCGATTTACCCTATGCGCCTAAGCCATGGGTATTAAAGCAGTGTGTACACACTGGCATGATCTTTCTTGCGATTCCTCCTGCCTATACAGAATTGAGTGAAAACCTTGCTTACGAAGTGACCTTCAAGAAGGAGTCTGAAGCCCGGCAGAAAGCTGAGCCAATACGCTATGCAGTTAGCACTGCGCTAAAGCGTATTCGCGGAAATCTGCTCAAACGAAATAAGACATTGAGCTTACTGCGCGGAATAATTGGTACAACACAGCAGCCGCGCATCAACGTGCTGGATGTTGGCTGCGGCTGGGGTGAACTGCTGGAAAATCTTCTTAAGTCGCTCCCATCTTCCCAAAGATTTCGCTGCGTCCCGCATGGAATTGAAATCTCGCGGGAGCTATCGCGCCTTTCGGACAGTAAATTACGGCCGCTTGGCGGGAGCTGTCTGCATGGGTCCGCGCAAGATGGGATATTGCGTTTTGACGACCACTACTTCGATGTCATCGTAATGGCATCCTATCTCGAGCATGAAGCTAGTCCATTGCCTGTTCTGATAGGTTGCCGAACGCGATTGAAGCCGAATGGGACCATATTAATCAAGGTTCCCAACTATGCCTGCTTCAACCGCAAATTTCGTGGTTCAAAGTGGTGTGGATTCCGGTGGCCCGACCATGTGAATTATTTTACACCTACGACTTTGAAAGCCATCGTGCGGGAAGCCGGCCTCGAAATTGTCCGCATGTCGTGGCTCGACCGGAATCCGTTTAGCGACAACATGTATGTCGTAGTAAGGGCAAGGAAATCGACGAGATAGATCAAATGATATCTTATAAATCGGCAGTTCAACGTGCTGTGGTACCTCGAACCCGCTGCTGGAAGAACAGGCAGGTGGTGTCTTACGGCGGATGGTCCTCGAAGGTGGCGCTGAATAAGAACCCGATGCGCAAGATCGCAAGTAACACTGACTTTGAATACATGTATGCGGCGACGGGGCAGCAAATGACCGATGTGTATAATAAGCTTGAGTACGCGCTTCGCATACGAAGAAAGGGAAACTGAGATTGACGCGGCTCTTGTTGGTGTGGCGGCTATGTTTGCCCTTGCGTCGTCAGTGTTGGCGCTACTTAGATTGCACCGAATCCTCTGATTAGGGCTACGCTGAACAAGTAAACGAAATTTATTGGCGAGCGTTAAATACGCTATTGATTTCAATAGGTAGGAATGAAGATGAAGCAGCAAACGCTGTCGATGGCCCAGGACCAGGGATTCGAGCAATACCGCAAGCCGACGCGGCGTGACCAATTTCTGCAGACGATGGACCGGATCATGCCCTGGGCGGCATTGTGCGCAGTGATCGAGCCGCACTATCCGAAGAAGGGCAATGGCCGTCCGCCGATCGGACTGGAGCGTATGGTGCGGATCCATTTCCTACAGCACTGGTTCAATCTGGCCGACCTGGCTTGCGAGGAAGCGCTGTACGACAGTGCCAGCTTACGCCGCTTCGCTGGTATTGACCTCGGACGCGAACCGGTACCGGACGCCACCAGCCTGCTGCGCTTTCGTCACCTGCTGGAGCAACACCAGCTGGGCGAGAAGCTATTTGCCGAGGCCGGACGGGTACTGCAGGACAGCGGCATGACGCTCAAGACCGGCACGATTGTCGATGCGACGATCATTGCCGCGCCCAGTTCCACCAAGAATTCTGACGGCATGCGCGATCCCGAGATGCACCAGACGCGCAAAGGCAAGCAGTGGTACTTTGGCATGAAGCTGCACATTGGCGTGGACAGCCAAAGCGGACTGGCGCACAGCGCGATGGTGACGCCGGCCAATGTGCATGACAAGCACCCGTTGCCGCACCTGTTGCATGGTCGCGAGAAGCGCGTGTACGGTGACAGCGCCTATCGCGCTCAGAAGAACCTGATCCGTGGCAAAGCGCCGCAGGCGAAGGACTTCACGAACGAGCGGGTGCGCCGGCGCAAGGATGAACCGGCCGACGAAGGCAAGCGCGCGAAGAACCGTAATAAGTCGAAGATTCGCGCCCGGGTCGAGCATGTGTTTGCGGTGGTCAAGCGGTTGTGGGGTTTTACCAAGGTGCGCTATCGTGGCCTGGCCAAAAATGCCTGCCGTGCCTTTACCGCGCTCGCCCTGGCGAACATTTACCTGGCGCGTGATCGGTTAACGCCACAGGTGCGCCCATAATGGGCAAACGCGGGCAGAAAACGCCCGGCAACCAGCCCTCAAGGGCGATGAAGACCGAACTGAACATGCCGACTTGAGGATGCACCTCGGTTAAATCGACGGAAATCCAAAATTCGATGACTTGTTCAGCCTAGCCTTAGATCGATACGCTGTTTTTGAGTCAGAGCACGTTTGGATTGCTCTCGTTTTGGTTTCCGCTCAAGATAGGTAGTGGCATGGCCATATACCGATGCTGGCATTATTATAGGCTTTCTCTGCCACTCCACGGCTTATCGACTTGCTTTGGAATGGCGCAGGCATGCGATGGGATCACATGCTTGCGTACCACGACGCTGCGAATCAATAGGCAATGTCGGCACGGCGGTTCTCGGACCACGCGGCTTCACCGTGTCCGGTTGCCATGGGCTTTTCCTTGCCGAATGAAACGGCTTCCATCTGCGAATCGGGGACGCCGAGCAGCGACAGCGACTTGCGTACTGCCTCTGCGCGCTTCTGACCGAGCGCCAAATTGTACTCTGTGCCACCACGTTCATCCGTATTGCCCTGGATGGTGATCTTGCGACCTTTGTTGGCAGTGAGGTACTGCGCATGGGTTGCGACGGTCGATCTGCCGCTGTCTTGAACGTTATAGCTGTCGTAATCAAAATAGACGCTACGCTTGGCAAGAGCACCCTTGGGGTCGTTCAGGGGGTCAGTGGTGACATTGACGGGCGCGATACTACGCGAATCAGCTGTCGGCGTAGCTGCTGCGCGATTGTCCGACGCTGCTTTGTCAGCGATCGGGGTGGAGGAGCAAGCTGTCAATACAGCTGCACCGAAAGAGATAGAAGCAAACAACTTAATGGCGTACATAAAATAACTTTCTGTTGGTACGTGAGATACAAAAGCTTTTCGATAAGGCTTAGCGTGCCGGTGCGAGTATGGCAGGCTCAACTGCTTAGTGTGCCTCAAAAGTTTCATCGAGGCAACGTACCTGGCTTGTCTGACAGACATCTAACTCTTCGATGTAGTGAAGTAGCGTCGTACGCGTGCCACCTTTTTCAGTCAACCACCAGGTTAGTAACCGTGCGGGTCAACGTTGGGAGCTTTACCTTTTCCAACCAGCCACGCACGCGATTGGCATCGGAAGCGCGCGAATACTTTCCCTTCGAATCTAGGAAAACCATAATCACAGAGCGACCTTCGATCATCGCTTTCATTACAAGGCAGCGACCCGCCTCGGAAATGTAGCCAGTCTTTTGCAAGGCGATGTCCCAATCCGAATTCCGGATCAGGCGGTTGGTGTTCCAATACTGCAGTATGCGACCCCCAGGATCCACCGCATGATCGGTGGCAGTCGAATACTCTTTGATCAAAGGATGAGACTCCGCCGCCGAGACCAGTTTGGCAAGATCGCGAGCGCTGGAGACGTTTTCGCTCGAAAGACCAGTCGGCTCGACATAGCGCGTATCAGTCATTCCAAGAAGTCCGGCATGCGCATTCATCGCCTCGACAAAGGCGGGGAGACCCCCAGGAAAATGCCGGCCCAGCGCGGACGCCGCACGATTCTCCGAACTCATCAGGGCGATATGCAGCATCTCGCGCCGAGTAAGATGTGCGCCTACCTGTAGGCGCGACGACGTGAATTTAATTCGATCGACATCCTCGCTGGTCACGGTCAGTATTTCTTCCATATCCTGTTTGGCTTCCAGGACGACGAGCGCAGTCATCAGCTTGGTCAAGGATGCAATCGGGAGCACTGCTTCGGGATTCCTCGCAAAAAGGATTTCCGAAGAGGCCTCGTCCAGTACAAGAGCGGCATTGGACTTCAGTCCAAGAATGTTGTCCGAGTGATTCAGGCCGAGTTTGTCCCCCACGCTAACCGGGGCTGCTTGCCGCGCTAATGAAGTTCGACGGGCGGAAGAGGCAACAAGACGGGTCGCACGGTCGGTCTTGAGTTTAGCCCGGTTTTTCGACTGTCTCAAAGCTTTGGCTCTCGTCTTCGCTGTGGTTGCAGCGGGCATTTTATGCTTGCTAACCTTTTTGTTAGCGGATTTTTTGGTTTTCAAATCCGTTGACTTGGCCCTGGCCGAAGCAGGATTCAAGACAAGGCAGATGTTCAATATGAACAATAGGAGTAGTGCCGTGACCTTCTTCATTGTTGCCTTCATGCTAACGCACTTCAAAGTGAAGTTTTCAAAATGCGATAATAAAGTAAGGAAACGGTGGGATATTGCCGGATCTTAATGCTATTTCGAGGCTTGTTCCAACATATGAACTCTGGTATTCATTTGCATTGCTAGCGACGATTTGAAAAGCCTGCCGTCGTCCTACTTATCTGGATTTAGTGCAGTTCTCAGGTTCTAATACCAATGCCAAGTCATAACATACCGCCGTTGGTAGCCAGATTGACCGGGTACGCGAGCATAATGAACGGATAGCATCGGGTATCTGAGTGAAGGCATTCCAGGCATCACAGCAGGCATCAACGATCTGCTCATAGCTGTTGTAACATCGATTAGCCAAGCTGCGGTCGCGCAGCTGCTGCCATACTTGCTCGGTGGGATTGAGCTCGGGCGCCCCCGCTGGTAGCGGCAACAGCGTTAAGTTGGGCAAGCGTGGCTGCTTTGTTGTCGTATGCCAGCCGGCGTGGTAAAGAACCATGACCGTATGACGCCCTCGGGAACGGCGGCACTGATGGCGTGTAAGTTATGTGCCATGGTTTGCGTGTCGGAATGAGGCAGTACTAGCCCGATGGCGGTATCGCGCTCGGCACAGACGGCACCAAAAATATACGCTGATTGTCAATGCCGTTGGAATTTCCCTCAATTGGGGAGTATCCATCCGGCGGTGACACGCGTGCGGTCGCGCAGGCAAAGCTGTAGCCGGATGCGCCCATGGCCGCCACGAAGATGTGCGCACGGCCGCCGTCAGTCAACGGAACAGTCTGGCCAGCGAAGTCGATGAACAGCTTCTCGCCGGCGTGGTGTACCTGGCGCATGGAGCGCTTGAGGCGCTTGGCGAAGGCGTGATAGTGCTCGCAGAACTGAGTGTAGCGATAAGTTTGGCGGTCGGCGTATTCGGCCTGATACTCCTCCCACAGCGGCATCAACGTCATGCCCTTGCGGCACAGTTCGTGATGAAGGCTGTCACTGCCAGCGGAACTTCCCCGCTTGGGGAGTATCCTCCCGGGAGTGACACATGCGGCCATAGTCGGGCATGGCGTAGGCCGAGCGCTGGCCGGCTTGGATAGCAAGCGCTGTTCAAGTGCCGCCTCGGCCAGGCTCACGTACTTGGCCACCACGCCCTTGGAGATGCGTAAGGCCGCTACGATCTGCTGATGGGAGAGCTTGGCGTCGAACTTCAGAAGAAGTACATCTTTGATGATTCGTATAGAAATCCTGAGTACGGGCAGCGCTTCGCCGGCAAAAAGCCGCAAGCGTGTCCGCTTGGGTTAAGTCTATGCGCAACACCGTCACGCTGGCATACGATGCCGTCACGGCATCGTGACCGGCCATTTCGGCATCGTAACCGGTGATTTCGGAGAAGTGCCTAAATCGGTCACGATGCGCCGGAATGGGCGGTCACATTGGTCCGAAATACGCAGCCGGCTTGAAAGAAGGCGACGGTCAGGCTATCCGCTGATCGAAGCTCGCCAAGGGAAGCGAAGTGATGGCTGCGGTGACCTTTGACAATAAAGAGCGAAAGTCTAAGCTGCCAATATTGCGACTGTTAGAAAAAGTGCAGAACTTTCCTTATGTAAAATAACGCTTGTGGTAGTGGACACCACTGAAGTACCCGCTAACATTTATTCAATCGATATTCGACGCAGGGCCACCCTTGACGAGAATGGGCACCAAATTCCGAGTATCAACCGAAAAGTGTAGCGCACTAACCAACATAGAAATTACGGGTGACGGAATTTTGCACCGCTTTAAACCATTGATTCTAAATAGGAAAAAAGCGCCGAGCGCACGAATTTGCACTGAAAGTCTGATCACCCCCAAACGCATGAGTTCATTTTGCAGAAACCACCTGCGACCTCGATTCGCGCTGAACCTGTCTCTACACCGATTCCACCGCTGATCTGGATATCACGCCAGTCAATGTCTTCATCACCGTACTGTTCAGGCTCCTGAAGCAATTCCAACAACTCATACGGACCGCCGAGATAGAATTTTCCCTCGCAGGCTGTGGGGATGTTATTCAGATCCTCGCGATCAAGTGGCGTGCAAACCTTCATGATCTATTTTCCTAGCCCATTTATTGACCAGTGGAGGAGCATTATCCATCTCCTCGACGGTCAGGTTTCGAATCATATGTAGAAAGGGTGAAACGCGATCCGGAATAATATATCGCATTTTACATAAAATGGATTCTAACATTAACTAGAACGTTAATATTCAGAGCTAATTATTCCAAATATCCTTTGGAATAATTAGCTTTATGTAAAATGTCCGGTATCTAACGGGTTAGATGCAGAGCCTTCACTAACTTGGGAAAATTTATCTGCCAGCCCACAGAGGCATGCTGCACACAACAAAGAGATGAGTCAGGTGCTGGGGCCTTTTATTCTGCTCCATCAGGTGTGGAGCGCGAGCCTTAGGCCTAGCTCTAGCCTTTTTACACGCCTTCCAGGCGCTCACCGTCGGGTACAAACCGGCATACCACACGTCAGCAGTTGCGCCATCTCCTGGTGTCCTCGTGCCTGCGCCAGTGCGAGCGGCGTGTTGCCAGAATTGTCCGTCAGCGTCCGATCCGCGCCGGCATCCAGCAAGAGGCGAACGACTTCAGTATGATTGCGGCCGCCGTCCCCAAGAACAACCGCTTCGATCAATGCTGTCCAATGCAGATTGTTCACATGGTTGAGCGGCGCACCAGATGCGATGAGCTGCTTCACCACGCCGACATGGCCGATATGCGCTGCTGCAATCAGCGCCGTGCCATCATAAGGACTGGTGACATTTTTCGCACTGGCACCCAGTTTCAGGAGCAATGCGAGGGTGCCGTCGTCATTTGCCACTGCTGCGATCGTTACTGGATCATAACGCTGGTGTTCCATGGCGTTGAGGTCGGCACCTGCTTCTGCCAGCAAGCGGATTGCGTCATGGTTGCGCGCGTAGGTGGCGACGTGCAGCGGCGTACGCTGCTGTGCATCGCGAATTTCCAGATTGGGCTTTTTCAACAGTAGAGCTTTCAGCTGGGCGACGTCGCCGCCATGCGCCGCGGCGAGCAAACCAGTATAGGCTGCCACTTCCCGGGCCGATGGCGCAACTTGCGCGGCAACCGGCAAAGCCACAACCGAAGTCATACCAGCTGCGAATAAAGATGAAAGAATTCGTTTCTTCATTGCCATCGCTCCTTTCAATTACCTTAACAAATTGACCGGGTAGCGCTGTTCAAACATTGGCCTTAGTGTAGTCTGATAAGGTGTTTCGTCAATTTTTTATCGCCTATGGGCAACAATGCAGGACAGCGGCAGCCGCTTGTCGAGACACCGTCCAATTATGCGTGCTGTCCACGCGAACCGATGCTTTAACACCGACAAGGGGCTTGCCATGAACGAAAACTTTGACGCCATCGTAATCGGTACCGGACAGGCCGGCCCTTCGCTTGCGGTCCGGCTCGCGCAATCGGGAAAGAAGACCGCGATCATCGAACGCAAACTCTACGGAGGCACCTGCGTCAACGTCGGCTGCACGCCGACCAAGACCTTGGTGGCGAGCGCTCGAGCCGCGTATATGGCACGACATGCCGCAGACTATGGCGTGCTGGTCGAAGGAATACCACGCGTTGACATGGCCCGCGTCAAGGCACGGATGGACGCAGTGGTCCGGCAATCCAGTGACGGCGTCCGCGAGTGGCTGCATACCACGCCGGGACTGACGGTGATCGATGGCCACGCTCGCTTCATCCATAACCACGCGATAGCAGTAAACGGTACCACGCTAGAAGCGCCGCAGATCTTTATCAATGTGGGCGGCCGGGCAGTTGTCCCGGACATTCCCGGCTTGGCGCAGACGTCTTACCTCACCAGCTCTACTATTCTGGATCTGGATGAACTGCCCACGCATCTGCTCATCATCGGTGGCAGCTATATCGGACTTGAGTTTGCGCAGATCTACCGGCGTTTCGGAAGCATGGTCACGGTATTTGAAGTCGGTCCGCGGCTCATCAGCCGCGAAGACGAAGATGTATCGCTCGCGGTGCAACAGATCCTTGAGGGCGAAGGCATCCGTTTTCACTTCAGCGCAGGGAAGATGCGCGTTATCCAGAATAGAACGTCTTTCGCCTTGCAGGCGGAATGTGACGGCAAGCCGGTGGAGACAAGTGGCTCACACATACTGATAGGCGCCGGCCGGGTCCCGAACACCGATGACCTTGGCCTGGAGCACACCGGCATCGCAACCGACAAGCGCGGATACATCACGGTGGATGACCGGCTTGCGACCAATGTAGCCGGCGTCTATGCATTGGGTGACGTCAATGGACGTGGTGCGTTCACCCATACCGCCTACAACGACTATGAAATCCTGGCCGCCAATCTACTCAACAACGATCCGCGCAAGCTGAGCGATCGCATTCCAGTCTACGCTTTATATACCGATCCGCCGTTGGCGCGCATAGGCATGAGCGAATCCGAAGCACGCGCTTCCGGCAAACGTATTCTGAAAGGCAGAATGATGATGTCGCGTGTCGCACGAGCGCGGGAGCGTAGTGAGACGCTGGGCTTCATGCAAGTGCTAGTGGATGCAGACACGAAAAAGATTCTCGGCGCTACCCTGCTGGGCATCGAAGCTGATGAAGTCATCCATTTGCTACTGGATGTGATATATACCGGCGCGCCCTATACTGTCATCCAGCGCGCGATGCATATCCATCCGACCGTATCCGAACTGATCCCGACCTTACTTGGGGACCTGAGGCCGCTTGATGCCGGGCGTTGACGGCATTACAAAGGAGCCCGCTATAGGTTAGTAAGAAGGTCGTGTTATATCTATGTAAAATAGATTGCGCGCTATTAGATATCAGCTATCGAATGCGTCCGCTTTGTACATCCAGTATAGAGCAGGATCTTCGGCCGCTTCGTTCAAGTTAGCCTAGCTTCATTCGTTCGGAAGGATGCTCGAAGAATGGCAAAAAATGGCTGGCAACCAGCCATGACACTCCAAAGAGCGCGAGACCGATCGCCTCTAGTAGAAACGTTGCGGTCGTATTGGGCCATAAGTCGAAGATGGCATTGGCAGCCATGAAGAACATCGTCGCAACGATTCCAATGCCGCAGATACCATAGATAATTCTGCGCCTTGCAGCCTGAGTCTGGTGCGCTTTTATTTTCGTACGCTGGAAAAACGACCAGCAAAACCAGGCAAGCGTCAAGAACATGACCGCTGCGAATGCATAATGCCACAATGAACTTTGGCCAGCTGAGCATGCGGTCGGCAACAAAGCTATCCCGGTAGCCGAGACACCGGCAACCTTGCTGGCATACTTTTCACGCTTATTGGCGCCATTGTGGGCGGTCATAATGGCGGCAATGGCGAACAGAAATCCGACAAAAATATCGCGCGCCGTCTCACCAATGCAATACGCGTAGCTGATGGAAGGTAGCGGTTCTTTGGAGAATAAAGCAGTCACACCACTGAGGCAGAGCGCGATCAGTGCGACAATAAGTTTCATTGTCCTATAGTCGATCTCCGGCTTATTCATTGTGTATCTCGGCGAGATTGACCGTGCCAAATAATTTCGAACTCACCAGCGATAGGAGCTATCTTTCGGCATCGGCCGACAAGGCGAAACGATGATCGAAGTCTGCGGCCAACGCGTCTCCAGTTCGTCACCGTCAATTTCAAATAACCCGATGTCAAGGATGCAGACCTTTGGGTCATCTCGTGGTACGCAGTCCTACGGACTCCCTATGAGAAGCTTGCAATGCCTTAAGTGTTTCATTCGCTGGGGTTATGCAATGACCCACTGTAGCATGGCAGATTTAGGCCGAAGCCTTTGCTTTTGGGTTTTTAGGTGCCAAAAGTTGTACCGTTTGTTTCTGGGACGGCCTTGCTACGTTGCGAAGAATTTGCGCCGTGATGCGTATTCTGGCAGCATCGGCGATCCCATAGCGATTCAAAGATTCGATATCGCCTTTCGTGGTTTTCATTTGCGTTGCCATCGTTTTCCTTCACTGTACATACAAACAGTATGGTTATTCTAGCGTATCTAGCCTGACTTCAGGGATTTTGAACCTGCTGCCCTTGTAACATCTTGTTCACTTGTCGTTCTAATCCCCGTAGAACAGGCTTTAACGGTAACTCCCTTCGTTTGCCGCGCCTCGGACTCCCCCATGTGACCCTAGCCTCTGGACAATAGGGAGCGATACGCTGCAAAGTCTAGAACAGTCGCATGCCATCGTGCCAAAATAATCAGCGGCCTTTTGTTCGAGGTCAGAATCTATTGATGTGGTTCCCGTACACGTGGATTTCATGTTTTATATTCCGACAAGATCAGCCCACATCAAGCACGATAGCGGTCCCGAGGGGTTTGACCCATGACGCCCTATCGCTAATGTATCGCCACCACATCCCATAACAGCAGCCATGAAACATGCCGATATCGATGTGCAGCTTCAACTCCTTAGGCGCATGGATCGCCCCTGGCTGGCGCCGGTAGTGATCGCCGGGCTCCTCCTTTTGAGCCTCGTGTTGTCTTATAAGGCGATTAGCGAAAGCGAATATGGCCTGCTTTTTGTAGCTGTCATTCTCGTGTTGTTCGTGTGGGCACTCTGGGAAAGTACGCCTCATATTCATCGTGCTGCCTTAGGGATCGAGTCAAAAGACCGGCGGCCCGCCCACCTCAAAATCTGGACAGTCCTATCCGACGACGACGTGTCCTACTATGTTGACGTCTCGATCTCCCGGCTGGAAACATGGACGTTCCAGTTTCGCCCCGTTGGCTGGATACCGTTGCCAGGCAATACTGATGCTGAGTGTCGCTTCATTCACGGAACGCCATGGCCAGTACTTATCCTTACTCAGCATGGGATTCTTCACCCTTGCGCGAACCCATTACCAATGCGGGACAACGCGGCCATGGAACTTACCAAATGACGAGTGTCGTTTCTTGCCACTGCAGGCTTGCGTATCCGTGCACTTGAATTTTCTACAGCGCCCTTGAAATCCCGCAGCTCGGCACGATACTGTAAACGTCTCCTCCAACTCCGCTTGGATTTATGGCCCATCATGAGTCCTTCTCGTCATGGGCCTTTTTCGTTTTGGAATGCCCAAGTTCTATAAGGCTTGGCAAGTCGTTCGATACGAACCCGTACCAGCATATGACCTCTTACTAGCGGGCGTTCAGTTGTGAGATGACGATCAAAAGTCTCGTTCGAATAGAAACAAATAGAAACACCCCACTCTTCCCATATCTTCTCTGCAATACTTCCTGTGGGGCTTGCATGCCTCATCAACCAGCCCTCCCTATTTCCTCCACCGTGCGAGGAGACGGAGGGCTTTTTGTTTTCAATCTCACCTACAGGAAGCCTTATGAATCAACTCGAAGTGCTGCTGAACGCTGAACTGGACACTCAGAACGCTCTTTCATCGTTGTCGCAGACTCCCAATGAAGAGCACCTGCCCTTCACCCTACGCGTGGTGCGCTCGGAAGCCGACCTGATGAAAGCTGTCGGTATACGTCATGCTGCGTATGCGCGCCATGTGCCAGGACTGGCGCAAACGCTGACCCAACCGGAAGCGACAGATTTCGATGATGGTGTTGCCGTACTTCTGGCCGAATCCAAGCTGAATGGCATGGCGCTTGGCACCATGCGCATTCAAACCAATCAATTCAAGCCACTCAGCCTTGAACAGTCCCTTGCACTTCCGGCGTGGCTGAACGGTCGTATGCTGGCCGAAGCAACGCGCCTTGGAATTACTGAAGATCGCATCGGCCGTGTCGTCAAAACCGCCCTCTTCAAAGCCTATTATCAGTACTGTGTGCAGGCTGGGGTTGACTGGATGGTGATCGCCGGCCGCTCACCAATCGACCGTCAGTACGAGCGGCTCTTGTTTGATGATGTCTATCCAGGCCAGGGGTTTATCCCCCTGAAGCATGCTAGCAATATGCCCCATCGGGTTATGGCGCTACGTGTCTGTGAAGTTGAGCCTAAATGGAAGGCAGCACAGCATCCGCTGTACTCGTACTTCTTCCATACTCAGCATCCGGACATTGTCCCAATGCCGGTGCAGCAGTTCGAAACAATGTGCCAGCCCCCTGTTTCTGCACGGTCGTTCGTTGCACAAGCCGCTGCGTTGTAAAGAAATTGGACATATTTTTGTCTTAGACGGCGTTTACCTATTTTCCAATTTCCTAAACAGGGTTAATGTTCGAGTTCCTAGTTAGCACTGTATGGAGCCGTACCCATGTTCAAACGACTATTGTTGGCCAGGTCAGGCCTTGACCGCCTCTTTAGTCGTTTGGACTCCTTGCTATACCTCGTCTCAGCCTACGCGCTTCCCATCGTCATCGGAGCGCTCTCGGTTCTAGCCTTACTGACCTGGAACAGCCAATACCAAAGCGGCTCAGGACAGGAAGTCAAATTCCGTTATATACAGGAAGACGGTGCGCCGCTTACACCATTCCAGGCTGCCGCAGCATTATCTGCCCAAGCTCTTGTGAGCTTTGTCGATACCCGCAGATCAGAAGCACCATTTTGGTTCGCCTTTGCTATTGCTCCGCAACGCGAAAAGGTAATGGTCGAATTCCCGTCACGTCACGCAATTACCTTGCAATGCTGGGATGGTAGCTTGGAATTGTTGGGCCAGGCCGATCGCAGCACCACATCGGATGCCCTCAGCCCGGTCAAGGCAGGTTTCGCCTTGCCTATTCGCGGTTCCGATGTCAGCACATACCGACTTTGCCGAAGCACATTCGTGGGCCCGGCGCGACTGACGGTCGCACAGTGGAGCCCCGCAAGCCTGAATAGCTCTTCAGATAACTTTCATCGAAAGGCGGGCTTGCTTGATGGCGGCCTGATTCTGTTGGCCGTGTTCATGCTGGTGACGTCGTTGATCGTCCGGCAGAGTCGTTACCTGCTGTTTGCATGCTGGCTCGTTCTCAACCTGCGCGTGGGCGCCTTATCGGCGGGCTGGGACACCCAGTGGCTCGGTCAAGCGATTCCGCACGATTGGATATTGCGTACGCGCTTGCTCACCGTGTCGCTCTACTGTGTCGCCACCATCTCGCTGTTTTCGGCCATGTTCAAAGATGCAGTGACCCGGCATGGCGGATTAGTCTTGTTGCGTGGCTTACAATTCGCCTGCGTTCCGTTGTTCGTGTTATCAGGAACGTTGTCGTACCACGCATTTCTTCCTTTCCTTTGGGGCTTTTCCGGTGCGACCGTCATCACGCTGATCGTGCTCCTGATGCGCGTGCTGACACAGGAGCGTTCCGGCGTGGCGCTACTGTATGCGGCATCCTTATCGATCACCCTGCTCTCCAGCCTGTTCGAAGTCCTGTCCGCCGCCTTGGGTTACCGTGAACTTACTGGTGCGGCCAATAGCGTTACCGCAGCGTTGTCATCGAGCTTGCTGGCGTCGCTGGCCATTGCCGAACAAATGCGACAGGAGCACCAGCAACGGGTGGATGCACAAGCCGAGCTCGAACATACGTATGAGGCCATGCCGATTGGCTTGTTCACCATGGATGTGACTGGGCATTTCCTGAGCGTCAATCCTGCTCTACGCGGTATGCTTGGCACCGATGTCCTGTCCGAAGGCACTGGCCACTGGACCCAATATCTTGGTGCCGGCGCATTCAGTACCATGCTCAATTTGCTGTACATGAACGAGCATGCCGAAGTCGAAGTCGACGCCCTTCAGCCTGACGATAACGGGCATGTCAAACGTTTCCTGGTCAAGGCGAGTTTGGCCAGAGGCAAGATCGAAGGGTCCTTGCAAGACATCACCGAGAAAGCCAAGGCGATCGAGGAGCTGCATTATCTTGTCAATAACGATCCGTTGACCAAAGTACTTAACCGCCGTGGCATCGAGCAAGCGCTGACCTCAGCACTGGTACAAGTTGAGCAAGGCATGCCGCTTGCCCTTGCCTATCTCGACCTGGACCGGTTCAAGCTGGTGAATGGCTTGTACGGGCACAGCGCCGGAGACGAGATACTGAAGCAGATTTGTCAACGCGTAGGCAAAATGCTCGCAGGTGAGCAGCAAATTGGTCGCATCGGCGGTGATGAATTCCTGCTCCTCTTTCCTGGTACATCCATCGAACTGGCTGCCTGGACCTGCCGCGGCATTGTGACCAGTATTGGCGGGCAACCTTACCAATTGGGTGATACGGCCTTCCAGGTCCGTGCATCCATTGGGCTGGTTGAAGTGACCAGCGGCATGTCGGTCAAGCACCTCATTGCGACGGCGGATCGTGCATGTCGCGCGGCCAAGAAAAGCGTTAGCCAGGGTATCGTCGTGTACGACAAGTCGGCTACCGCATTCCATGAACATAAGGCCGAGGTTCATCTCCTGGAACGCCTGTCCCATTCAGCAGGTCCTCAGGGTCTTTTCCTTGACATGCAACCCATCATGTCCTTTACCAATCCTTATGGCACCTTGAATTTCGAAGTGCTGTTGCGTATGCGTGATGAGCATGGAAAGGTCATTGGTGCCGGACCGGTGATCTCTGCCGCTGAAAACAGCGGCCGCACCTCTGTGATTGATCGCTGGGTGCTGCATACAACACTGGAGTGGATAGAACTGCACCTCGATGCGCTCGGCAAGACGCAATTTGTCTGCATGAATCTCAGCGGCGCATCCCTCAATGATGAACGCTTCCTGCAGGATGCCGTCGCGGCACTGGAAGCCTATCCCGACGCGGCACGCCTTTTATGCATCGAGATTACCGAGAGCATCGCATTGCACGATCGAGGCAACACCCGGCGCTTCATCGACAAGGTAAGAGGCTGCGGCGCCAAGGTAGCGCTGGATGACTTTGGCGCCGGCTATACCTCGTTCTCCTATCTGAAGGAATTGCCTGCCAATGTCCTGAAGATCGATGGCAGCTTCATCGTCAACATGAATGCCAATCCCGCCAATGTGGCCATCGTCGAAGCCATTGTCAGTCTGGCGAAGAGCCTGGGGATGCACACGATCGCAGAGTGGGCAGAAGATGCTGAAACGGTCGAGACTTTGGCCGACATTGGGGTGGACTACGTGCAGGGCTATGCCATCGCGCGGCCGATGCCTCCGGACAGTATTTTGACTGCTCGTTCGGCCGCAGACTTCATTACACAACCATCGCTTTCGAGCTATGTTCGACGCCAAGCTGCAGGTATTCGCGCTGTACCAACATCCGGGGCGCCCTCGGTCTGACGTCATGCAAACTCGGATTCGGTAATCTCCGTGGCCCGGCTTGCTACGCGGTTGGCCGGTCTGAAGCGGACTACCTTATTACGCCCCTCTTTTTTTGCTTGGTACAGCGCGGCGTCCGCGTTGGCAATCCAGGTGTCTACCGGTTCAGCATGCTCATAACCACACACTCCCAGACTGATCGTGACGCACTCGGCTTCGAGTAGTCTGGTAGTCTCAACGGCCTGACGCAGGTCTTCAGCGACCTTGAGGGCGTCCTCAGTGGTTGTATCCGGCAGTAGCACAAGAAATTCCTCTCCGCCCATCCGGAACAGATAGTCGTTCCTGCGTATCCGATTAGTGATCACTTCCACCACCTTCACCAATACCGCATCGCCTGCAGGATGGCCAAAGCGGTCATTGATTTGCTTGAAGTGGTCAATATCGAGGATCAACACCGCCGCCGGATGCGAAGACCGCTTCGATTGGGCAGCGATGGTGGCCAGGCAAGATTGCATATGTCGACGATTATAGGATCCGGTCAGTGGATCGACCGTCGTTTGGCGGAGCAGCTCAGTCTGCAGTTCATTGATGACATGCAAAATCACATTCATGATGCCGATGCTGAGTAACAGCGTCGCCACGTAGCGGATGACGAAGCCCATAGTTTCAACCATCAAAAGCATCGCCGTGGCACCACCGACTATTATGGCTGCCACATAATTGGCGGTTCGCCAACGCAAGATGAAGTAACAAGCCAGGACCGCAGGATAGGTCCAGAGGGCGCCGAAAACCCCAACCTGTGCGACTGCTATCGCGGTGGCAACGCCAGTAGGTAGCATGAGCAATGGATAAGGGACCGGAGGCTTGGTACGACGTCGTATCGCCCACGAATCTGTTGCATAGCAGACAGCGAGAATGGCTGTCGTTACTCCCGCGGCCAGACGGCCATGTAGCAAGCTATTGATGGCAAAGGGAACGAGGAGCAGCGTCCCGGCTACAAGAATAGGTAACAAAACACGATCACGATACGCACCTAACGGATCCGTGTAAGGGTCGTGCAGGAAGATCGATAAAGGCAACTTGCGCATCGGGACGGTTCGTAATTACTAAGTCATTATTGGATACGAATCCAGGTCTGTACGCATCCCATATTTATGGCTCAGTTGATGGACCATTTGTTTTGCGACAGCCGGCGTCCATATAGTGCGCATGACGGCAAGCCTCCGGATGCGTTCTAATTCGGCAACCAGCCAATGCCAAAAGCGGCCTAGAAGGCAATCCTACTTCCGCGAAGCACCACTACTTATCAGCAGCAATCTGCTTTCGAATTAAACGGGGCCACCTCATTCTGTCGGCTGCCTACTACCAGCGGACGGTAATTGTCAGAGTAACTGCAACACTCGATTCTCAAATATAACTGCATATCATCAGTATGATTTGGGAAGAAGAATTCGTAGCGAGAAGTTGCGGTTTCAAGTAAGCTGTTCGCGGTCGTGGTCATCCCAATCCCGTTTTCACGACTCTCAAACCGCGCCTCATTGCGCCACCCTCTTTTCCTCGGCCACAGCATCGCCGCATGACGTGCATGGAGTGTGATCGTGGAAGTACTTCAGATTTTCTGCCGAGATTTCGTCGACATCAGCTACGACAGGTCTAACCATTGGATTGACGCCAACTGGAAAGGCTATCAATCCGACGCATCCGTCAAAGAAGGATGCGAGCTTCTGTTAGAGGCCATGACCACCTATCAAGTCGCAAAAGTCCTTAACGACAATAGGCAGGTGCAAGGAATTTGGACCGGCGTAGCAGACTGGTTGGCTCGCGACTGGTTTCCTCGAATGCGCACCGCCGGAATGAAGAAGTTTGCACTCATCTACAGCCCGAGCCGTTTCTCCCAACTCTCCGCAGATGCCGCCATGCTTCTGTTCGACCCTGACGGTCAGGACGTGGCTGGTTTTTATTCAGAGAACACCGCGCTTACATGGCTGGCAACGAACGATTACGCAGTCATGTTAAGGCCAAAGACTGAAGACGAATCCCAATGACGCGATAAGCGTACGAAACGAAACGCTAGTCGTGTTGGAACTCCTACTGCGGCTTACAAAGCTGGAAACGGCATTGGATTGGCGACAACGCTAGAATATCGCGATGCCTGCTAAAACTCCCATTTTTCCGGGGCCGCGTACCGCACGTGGCGCCGTACTTGCCGTCCTGCTTTCCAATGCGGACCAGACCGGTGTCGAACCACTGCGCGGACGAGTGACGCTGGCCGCGATCGTCAGAACCCTGAAACGCAAGTATCACTGGCCAATAGAAACGGCGAGTTTCCCCTCTAACGCTGCTGACGGACGTGCGACCTGGGCGACGGTTTATAGCTTGCCGCCAGAAGTCATCGCTGCTGCGATGGATGCAGGCGCTCGAGACTGGCTCAAGAGTAGCTTGACATACGGAGCCGATACGTAGCTGCGAGCTCGAGGTAAATATCGGAGGGCCCACAGCCAATCGTCGAGAAACTTTCCCTTGGATTATGGCGACGACTGCATTGCCTTAATTGTTTTATTCACCGGTGAATAAAACAATTGATTGAGTGGCGCACTGCCCTTTCAATCCGGTGTCTTTGCTTTGCAAGCTGTAGGTGCCAGAGGTTGTACCGATTGTTTTGGGGCCGGCCTGGCGACGTTGCGGTGCATTTGTGCCGTGATGCGTATTCTGGCTGCATCGGCAATCCCATAGCGATTCAAGAAATCGATATCGCCCTTCGCGGTTCTCATGTGCGTTGCCATCATTTTACCTTCACTGTATATACAGACAGTATAGCTATTCTCGGGCAATTTCAGTGTCGTCGCCATGTAACATCTTGTTCACTAGCTTGTTCTTGCTCACACCTATCATCCGGTTCCGGCGACCGAGAGAATGCGCGTTTTGACTGCGGCAGGCGAGCAAAGTCAGAGTGTTATACAGATGATATTTCTCTATTGGGTGTCGCGCTTCCTGAAAAAATAGTCAATACGCTTCTTGAACTTGCCAAAAGCATTTCCATGTACTTTATGTCTCCTCCCAACCTTATAGTTGGATTTTATGGCCCGCACTGAGTCTTGCTCATGCGGGCTTTTTACAAGAATGACAACGACGGTATCCTATGGCACTGACGACGTGAAGGCGAGGCTCCTTATAGTTTGATGCATCGCAATAAATGTTTCGAGATTGAAACACTGTTGGCCTCCAGAACTACAATGGCGGCATGCTTTTTTCTTCTGCAATTGAACAGCGCACTTATGTCCGCCGGCATGTTGCCTTCGACACAAAAGTGCTCTTGGATGACGTCGGCCCCTATTCTGTCACGACTGTGAATGTCTCCCGAAACGGCCTCGGTCTCTTCACTCACCGTCCACTCGAGGTTGGCCGCAACTATGCCATCGCAATTTCGGTTCCAGACAGTCCACGCCGTATCAATGCATGGAGCACCGTAGTTTATTGCGATCGTACTGCTAAGGGATTTCATGTAGGGGTTCGGTTTCTGGACATGGATGCGTACAGCAAGGAATGCATCGAGGCTCTGCTGACAGATCATGAAGGTTCGTATTAAGCCACCATGAAGATCAAGAACCGTACCGAACAACACGATCAGCTATATACGCCAAAAGATGGCATACGATATATCGTCATTTTGCACGACGGCAGCAGGGTGGAAGGACAGTGGAATGCAGCTGCCTTACGCTTTTATCTCGACCATGAGCAGTCGATCTTCGTCTTACATAAGGAAGCCTTCGACTGGTGGCCAGCTAGCGTCTAATGTGGATGGTTCGCTCGTATTCTGAACGAGGTTGCCCGACGGTAGAAGCCAATCGGCGCCGCGCGCTCTTTTTCAACCGCAGAGCGCATCAGTTTTCTCGAAAAGGGTACGAAATTGCAATGTGTACACCGTTGATGCGCATCAACGATGTATGGACCGGATAACGTCTCCGCTCTGTACAATCGCACCCCATGCAGCCATCGGAGTGAGACCTCAATTTCAAAAGAACAGGCTGCATCCACCGGAGCTGGCGGGAGGAACGAATACCAGCACCACTTTCCCACTGCACGCCATGGCGTCAATCGGCAATGCCGTGACCACGTCACTCGTCACGGACAATCGTTCGACGCGCGACTTTGCGGATTACCACAGGCGCCGGGTTTGGCTCCGACCGATTCATCACTACGCGTCTGGCTGGCGGCGATATCGCGATTTGCTGTGCCTTTGCCGTGGGCACGATGCTGGCGACCATATGTTTGTAGAGCAGTTGCGTCGCTGTACCTTGGCGCAGTAGTACCGCATGCTGATCGAACGACTCGAGCAGGCCAGTTTGCTTCATGCCATTGACCAGATATACCATGACCGTCATGCGCTGCTTGCGCAAATCGTTCAGATAAGTGGCTTGCAACGCATCGTTGTTAGTGCGTGCCATCGCTGTTCCATCCTTGCTTTGCTGCTCGGTTTTTTAGGTTAGATGTCGTACCTTGCCAGCATGGCGTCCACGCTTAACGGCAACGCCATCTGAGGCAAGCTAATGACAAACCCGTTGACATCCTTTTTAGTCCGACGACCGGCATGAAAATTCGTCATAGCTGCCAATTGCTGGCGTACCAGCTTGGCTAGCGAAATGCGCTTCTGCGTGCGTTTCAAGCCAATCTGACTGCGGTACTGGAAACCGTCTTCAAATACGATCTGGATCTGACATTGGCCTTCGCCCTTTTCCGGGGTATCCGCAGCCCAGCGCTCCAACACCGCGTTGGCGAGCGCCAATGTACTGACACGGGCTTGCGCGACGACGCCGTCAATGCGTTCAATCAGAATGCGCGCAACATCGATCTTGTCACAATGTTCCATGACCAATTACTATCCTTTGGCGCACCGTTGCGCCTCGTCTGATAAAAAGATCAAAACATCCCCTCATCAACTCAGCACCATCAGCAGCGCCACAATGAAAAAAGCCCGCAGTCCTTGCGGAAGTTGCGGGCGAATCCAATTCAAGAAGAGTTGGAGGAGACAAGGACATAGTACCGGTGTACAACACTGCTGTCTTCTTTTGAATTCGAATGACAGACATTTCCAAGCGATATAACAGTCCTCTAAAAGGGAAAGCCCATTGCGCAGTGCGCGATGGGCTTTCTTGTCTCCTACCAGTCTCTTGTTTTGGATTTTCTGCTGCACCATTAGTGTGCATGGAACGCTACGAAAAGTCATCTCGCGGCGCAATAAAGAATCACATACCCGCTACACAACAGCATGCCGTCGCTGTATTGAGGCGCTAATTGGATGCGCTCTGGATCACCAGTTCGCCTTTGGGTGTTAATAGCAGCAGCCTGCGCGAGGAATCAGTGGTTTGCAAGTGCGGGGGCAACGGGTTCAACAATGCCAGACCGGAGGACAACAGCATCTGATGCTCAACATTGTCCGAATCATAGACTGTTTCAGCGCCGACTTTGATAGCGGCTTCATATAGTTCTCGACGAACGATCATCGTTATCTCTCATAGACATCTCTCCTGCGTTATTTTACTGCGGAGATTTCGCTCCAATGCAGTGCTGCGACGGAGAAGTTGTATGGTTGCAGAAACCGACGGAACACGTTACAACAGTCACTCGCCTTTTACGCAACCGGTTCGTCAGAAATGAGCCGGTAAGCTAAAGACCTCACCGGACCCACTAGAACAATCAAAAAATGGAGACGTTCATGTCCGTTCACCTGGAGAAGTGTCGTAATCCCCTCTGCCGCCGGCTGTATGAACTCGAACATTTCAGTCATTGCTTTGCGCCCCAAACCATGGCCGCAGGCGTGGTCACGTGCCCGCATTGCAAAGTTTCAACCTCGGCCAATCCCGCCCTGGTCTATTCTTCCCGAGTAATTCCAAAAGCTTTTGAGCACTGGCCCGAAGAAGATTTCACAGTTACGTCAGAACGCAAGACCAAGACGGCCCTTTTGATACGACCGGTCTCCATCTTCGCGAGTCAGGCTGATATTGCACCAGCCCGTACACATTCTTGAATGTCTGCCCGATCAAGGGTTCGGACGAGGGCGGCGGAACTGCTTCTTCTTTGGATAGCCCGTCCCCTGCCCTTTACCGTTACCTTGCATGCGCGGCCATCTGGGCGCTCCAGAAGTCATCGTGCCAGGGTTGTCGAGCCAGCTATTGAGCTGTTCGCGGATCTGCCCAATGCCACCGTTGAAATCGAGATCAGCTTGCGATACCGGCTTTCCGGCAGCACATTCCGCGCATTGAACACATCCTTGGCCTTGACCTCTTCCAACTGGGTCGATTCCAGAAGACCGCGTCCCTTCTCTTCCAGAAGACGCGAAGCAATCATTTGCCACTCCTCTTCGGTCTATTTAATGACGTTGGGAGCCGCTAGCGATTCAGGCTTACGTGACATCAGTTTTTAATTCAACAGGTGTCTTTACGGGAGGCACAATGACCCCTGCGTGTATCGTGATTGCACTTCGCCTTGCCTACTTTAGGCAACCAGTTCTACCCATGGGCAAAAAAGCCATGCGTAAGTTTCTGGATGTTGTGTCGTACAAACCAAGGGAGATTAGCCTCGCTTTCGTGCAATGCACAACGCACGCCGCGCAACAGAAAGGGATAGGGAAAGCGGATGACGAAAGGATACCACGGTCCTTCACAAATGGAATGTTGCGTAGTATCTTTAAAGGAAGGAGATATGGCTATCTACAATAATGTATCCATCCAGTTAGCCAACCCATTGCATGCCTGCCGAGAAGCTCAACATACTAGTAGCGGAAGTCCCACGCCTCATCCCTGTCGTACAGGAGGCTTGGAGCGAGCACTTCAACATGACGTTCTGCTGCTCCATGCATGAAGCCGACCGGCTGCTTGCAATGCATTTCGATGTCATCGTCTGCGGCACTCATTTTGCTCAAAGCAAGATGTTCGATCTGCTGCGCCATGCCAAGGCTTCGCCGGCATCGTGTGAAACACCCATTCTATGCGTGCGGGTGCTTGATGGCGAACTGGACAGCTCTGCGTTTCGGGGGATTAGCTTGGCCGCCACAGCGCTTGGTGCCGCTGCCTTCGTTGACCTTAACCGCTGGCGACGCGAATATGGTTTCGACGCTGCGAGAGAGAGATTGCGAGAGCTGGTCTTATTCCTTGCCGAACCCCATGGCAAGCCCAGTCTGGTTAGCGAGCCGTCGTAAAATGAGGATTACCGGTCGAGTTGGGCCACCAACTCGCGAGCTTGCAGCAGCAGATCGTCTCGTACAGGATCCGGCTTGTCTCCTGTGGCGAGCTTGATATAGCCGGTCAGATCACGAACCAGTTTCAGCAATGCAGTATGGTCATGGGCTCGTTGATTGGCCTTGGCTGCCTTCAGTTGTGCAATCAGATCAAGCACGGCTGCCGGAGCAACGGCTTCGCAGTAGGCTGCCTGCCAATGGTTGTCTTGTCGCGCGTCTTCCAAGGCTTGTTGGCACGCGGTTTTGAGCATGTTGAGATCCTGCATCTTGCTACAAAAATCTACAAAGTCGTTATTTTTCAGTGTACTATCCGGCCGTAGCACCTAAAAATCCAAGGCAAGAGACCGCGAGAGACGCCCAATAAGCCCGCTTGGTTGATGACTGAGCGGGCTTATTCATTTGCAATATCACCATGGTTTATATCTCTTATAATAACAATGAAGAGGACAACTATGATGCATCGCAGTATAGTAACACCTGTCTCCTCCAACTCTCCTTGAATTGGATTGAACCCGCAAACCGTTTGGTCTGCGGGTTTTTTTTCGCCCGTAGAAGCGCTGGCTCCTTTTCATGGGTTCGCTCTGCCATGAAATCTCATGTGATCTCTAGTTCTTGACGCAGAACCTAACGAAACGCCGCCTTTCCACGGTTAACCCATATGGTAGTTATGGTTGTTACTTAAAAGTGATGGCCTATATTTCAGATATTGAGATTCATCGTCTTACAAGTTGAACAAAACGTATTAAATTCCTGTCCATGCAGTGCGTATCAGCGCCCTATCTTCATCCCTAATCAAGGAGCGACTCATGGCAAATATTGGATCTGCAGCACAAGCTGTCAAACTTGAATTGATGTATGCTCGTCAGGGCATGGAGTATTACGCCAAGCGCGTCAAGAACCTCGAAGGTGTGCTGGAAACCTTGACGAATATTGATGGCACTTCTACGCGCGGACGGTCAAAAGCCTCTACAGCGAAAGCCGCTAAGACCAGTGGAAGAACCGCAAGTAAGGCGAAAGCGCCCGCAACCAGGAGTCCACGTCAATCAAAACTACCGGCCACTGGCAAGGACTTTTGGCCGACATTATTAACAGGCACTCCTCAGCCTGCTTCCGAAATATTCAAGGCAGCGCTAAATGCACTGGGCGTCAAGCCGAGCGCAGAAGATCGCAAAAAGCTCGCCCAACGTATGTCGAACGCACTGAGTGTCATGTCAAAGAATGGCGAAATCAACGCTGAAGGCAAACATCGCGAACGCCTCTACTCCAAGAAGACAGTGGTTCATTAAAGGCAGCTTATGTTGTCATGAGTAGCAGCACGTCCGGCATTGGATAGGTGTTAGGGACAATGGCGACGGTGTTGTAAACGCACAGATATTGAGATCGGTGCGCTCAACACAAGCCGTCTAGATTGTTAGAACGCCAACAAATACCGCGCTGCTCCTAATAGACTTGCCCCGCCAAGATCCGCCGCTTGATCAGTTCATATTCTTCCGGTGAGATGCTACCTTCCTGAAGCATCTTGTTCAGATCGCCCATTTCGCCGCCGTGCGGATAGCCGCGGGCACCTTTTCCCTCTTCTTTGTCCCGGCGTCGGCTCACCAAAAGCGCAACCGATCCAACTATCGCCGTCATGGCAACGAACGCTGTGATATATCCAATGGCACCCACGATGTCCCCTGCCTCTGTAGACAACTTTTTATCAATGTCATAAGGGTAGCCTGCTTTTTATTGCATGGTTAGCCACTTATCATTCCATGCGGCATTTCCGCCACAGGATACGAATGCACAGGTGTGTGACTGCACCGAAGTTGTGAGGATTTTTTGCATTCCTTGCTGTCATAACACCCGACAGTAGACAGGAAAAGGTGCCGGCATGTCCTACAAGGCTGGTTTGACCACCTGTCAGCGACCAACCCGAAAGACAGAATGCCTTCCCAGTTTGAACATCAGCCGACCCTGACCCACGACAATGAAAGCCTGCTCGCTGCCGCTTCCGCCGGCGCGGTCGATACGATTACTCTATTACTCGACGAGCGTGGTGCTAATATCAACACCGTTGACCGTTCCAGACAGACCGCTCTGTCGCATGCCATTCTGGCAAGACGTGAGGAATGCGCGCTATTTCTCCTTGATCGCGGCATCGAGTGGCACATTCAGAACAAACGGGGACTGCGAGCATTTCACCTCGCAGCTAGCATGGGACTTGTTACCATAATTGACCGGCTACTTGCTGCCGGTGACGATGTGAACGCTAGCCGCCCAAACACCGATACTCCGCTCATCATGGCAGCAAGGAGCGGCAGGACCGATGCGGTGCGCCGCCTACTACACGCCGGTGGTGATCCGCACGGACATGGTGCAAAGCAGATGACGGCGTTACATGCGGCTGAGAATGCAGAGCTCACGGAGCTGCTGTTGAAAGCAGGCGCCGCACCTGATGCGCGAGACAAGGATGGCGAGACCCCGTTGTTTAGCGCTGCCCGGGCTGGACGCCTTGACCAGATACGGCTTTTGGTAGACGCAAACGCCGATGTGCATCTGGTGAACAATAAAAATCAAACCGCCCTATTCCAAGCCGCACAACGAGGCGCCATCGATGCGGTTGATTTTTTGTTGAATGCAGGCGCAAAACCGAGTTCACCAGGACAGCGGGTACAGCCATTTGCCAATGTCGCTCGCCGCAATGCCTCCCTGCGTGCTTATATGACTGCGCGTGCCGCACGCGGATGTATCGATGCCGCACTCGCAGAAATTGCTAGGTCCGTCTAAATATGACCGCATGAATATCCGCTGTAGCAAGAGTTACCGATGCAATCGGCTGCGTCAGATTCATTGCGGATGCTGCAATGATTAGGTTGCTGCATCAGACTTGTAGGTAACTGGGACATTCCTACAGCCGCCACGTATCGAAATAACTTGTCATTTCAATCATCAAGGGTAAACTGCGCGATGTTGATCGGTGTTCGGATAACTACCCGCTCAATGGATTCAGGCGGCTGATGCGATTGGCGGACCCGTCAAAGACTAACTGACAAATATAGAAAGATGCACATGGCAACTGGTACGGTGAAGTGGTTCAATGATTCGAAGGGCTTTGGCTTTATTAGCCCGGATGACGGCGGTGAAGACCTGTTTGCACACTTCTCGGCGATCAATTCGTCCGGCTTCAAGTCGCTAAAGGAAGGCCAGAAGGTCACCTATGAGCCGACAGTGGGCCCCAAGGGCAAGCAAGCGTCGAATATCACCCCGCTTTAACGCTTCCAATGCCAGTACCACGCGGCTGAGGACGATCTGAGCTGGACAGCCGGATCGCAGCCGATCATGGCCACCGATTTGGCATGGTCAGTGCAAAAACGCCCGGATGCCTCCAAAGGCACCGGGCCAAATCTACCGTCAAGTAGAGTTCACGGTGTTTTGACCATAATAATTTTCCTTTGTTCAACTTATCTGCCAGGTAAGCATAAACTATTTATGGCTTGAGCCAATCCATAAGACCGCATCACAGCGCCTCCTAGTGCTCTGTCCCGTAAATAACTGCATTAAAGGCAGCAGGTCAAATGGCTCTACTGCACGACATGCGACCAAATGAATATCTAAAGTTTTTTGCGGGACGCCACACTAGAATCATCGGCATGAACACGTATGAATCGAAAGAAGGCGACCGGGTTATCTGGAAGTCATACTTTGCTGCTGGTCAGCCACCGTTACGGATTCCGGCCGTTGTCAAAAGTATTACGCCGTATCCTGTGACGATTGATGCACTCTTGCTAAGCGAGCGACAGAGGTTATGGGTGATATGGCGAGTATCGCCGAAGGACCTCAGTGCGCGTACGCACCATTTTCCGGAGTTGGATAGCGTATAGCGAGTGCCATGCGGCTTACACGCCACAAGCTGGACTCACACAGAGGACGGACGCGAATTTGCTTTGACATTTCTCCTTGGCAACGTGAAAGTAATCATTCTTCGTTACTGCACCACCGTAAAAGAGAATGAACCGCTTCAGCCCTTCCCGACGTCCTATCTTTGGGCTCAAAGACTACGCCGCCAAACGACGCAGCAGGTGGTATATGACAAGTAGCGCTTTACTTGCCTACATTGCCTTCCTCTCGTCCTTCTAACCTTACTTCAGACGGCATATGGATCGTACTCGCCATGCATCGAAGAGCAACAAAAGGGCGGAGGATCGCATCGCTCCTTTGAACAATGGACGGTCTGGTATTCGCATGCCTTCAACTGGGAGCCGCGATGCATGACGAGCAAATCCTGCTATTGAAAAAAATCACCATGGCCTTTTACCTGCCGGCTCACCTTCACGGTTTAGCCTGGAGTTTGCAAAAGAGATTCGATCAAACCCGATACGAATGGCTGTCATCCCTATCGGCTAACGATACCCTGGCGGGCCCAAAGACGAGTGATAGGGCTGTCGCAATCTCTGATGGCTAACAAAGAGGCCATTTCGAAACCAAGATATTGTTCCGATGTGCCACTTGAAGACTGGCAGTTGTTGGAGGCACAAAGGGACTGCATTAACCGCCTGGTGCAGTCCCTTTTCTATGGTGCGAAGGAGGTGAGGAGACGCGGTCCGGCACTACCCAATTCGAGATCTGGATGGACGCGCGGAGAACGTTCAAGGGAACAAAACAGGATGATGTACTTGATAGATGCTGTGCCTTTGTTTTGTCCTCAGTGCGCTAGTGAGCCACTCGATACAAAATCCCGTTACGCGTTCTATTCCGGCACACCTCAGGTGTGTCAGTGCGGCACGAAATTTCAGTACGTTCCGTACTATCAAATAATTCAGATTGCAGATTCAGTTTCAAAACACCGCAAGCCTGAGTAGACTTGCTCTCGTTGACGTTGCGGCATCAAGCCCTTCTTCAGTCATCTCAGTCTCGGATCGGGACCTCGACCGATGATAGCGTGCCGAGGAACGCTACTACATCCTGCACCTCACTGTCCTAAAGGCCGAACGGTTTAAATTCGCTATGTCCTTCTGTCTCTTGCGGTGCGCTCGCATAATGCCGGACCACATCGGCGAGTGAAGCGATCTGGCCCGCATGCATATAGGGGGCGCGCAAGGCAACGTTGCGCAGGCTCGGCGTCTTGAATGCCGATGTCATGGTATGGTCATCGCCGGAAAGAAAATTCAGTTCCGCCCGGTAATGTGCTGCCAGAAGATGCGCATAGGCGAGACGGTTCCCTCCATGCTCTGCCGGGTCTTCAAGCGGTCCGAGCGCTTGCGACCACAGGCTATCCTTGCGACCGTCCCAGAACAGGAACGGACTGTACCCGGCACTGACAACAGGCATGGTTCGCCTTGCACCTGTACTCATGCC
>Ga0194137_10000131_pt1 | contig 49822 bp, 50 predicted proteins | sample TARM_MetaG_T3_14_FD_134025 | JGI IMG/M metagenome (GOLD analysis project Ga0194137, IMG submission 134025) | Freshwater microbial communities from Pennsylvania, USA, analyzing microbe dynamics in response to fracking - TARM_MetaG_T3_14 (version 2) | ecosystem: Environmental > Aquatic >...
ACCCGCATCAACACCCTCGAGGTGGCGGGGCTGCATGGCGATCCCATTCACCGTACCGAGGCGTTCCTCCTGAGCGACTCTCGGACGGTGAATAACCGTAGCCGCACGGACCGGTCCGTGCGGGACGGTGTCTTTTCCACTTGATCAAGGAGAAAACCATGGCAACTGCAAAGACCCCGGCTAAGGCCGCTCCGAAGAAGGCCCCGGCCAAGAAGGCTGCTCCGGCCAAGAAGGCTGCTCCGGCCAAGAAGGCTGCTCCGGCCAAGAAGGCCGCTCCGGCCAAGAAGGCTGCTCCGGCCAAGAAGGCCGCCCCGGCCAAGAAGGCCCCGGCGAAGAAGGCCGCTCCGGCCAAGAAGGCTCCGGCCAAGAAGGCCCCGGCGAAGAAGGCCGCTCCGGCCAAGAAGGCAGCACCGGCCAAGAAGGCCGCGCCCGCCAAGAAGGCTGTGCCCGCAAAGAAGGCCGCTCCGGCCAAGAAGGCGGCTGCGCCCAAGAAGGCTGCGCCCAAGAAGGCTGCTGCCCCCAAGAAGGCTGCGGCCAAGCCTGCCGCGAAGCCTGCTGCCAAGAAGGCCGCTGCTCCGAAGAAGGCCGCCGCCAAGCCTGCCCCTGCCGCCAAGCCTGCCGCTGCTGCGCCCGCTCCTGCCGCCAAGACGGCTCTGAGCCCGCAAGCTGCCTGGCCCTTCCCGACTGGCAACAAGCCCTAATCCGGCATTCCGCTGACTCACCGCCAGGTGGCTTGTCCACCCGGATCACGGTGAATCAGACAACCCGGCCCGAGTCACTCGGCGCCGGGTTTTTTGTTGGCCGTGAAAACCGCCGCGCCGCGCAGCCGATGGGGCGGACCATCGCCTGGCCCCGATGACGCCTGGGGTTGGTTTTGGGCGCAGGCCTGGGTGCCTGATCCTGGCTTGCGCGCTCGAATCTCAGGGGTAGAAGATGTTGACGCTGTAGCCGCTGACCTTCTGTCCGCCCGTGCCGAAGACCAGGCTCAGGGCCTGCTCGGACTCGGCGTTGACCTGGATCAGCGCGGGGGTCAATTGTTCGGGGCCGAGCACGCGGCGCGAGAAGGGCGCACCGTTGGCGTCGGTGAGGCTGAGTTCAACCCAGGGTGCGGCAACATCGACACCGGTCTTGTTGCGCAGCGACAGGTTTAGCTTGTAGCTGCTGCTGCCGACCGGGCTCAGCGACGTCGAATCGATGCTGAGGGCTTCGATGCGCCGCCAGGGCTTGACCTCGCAGCCGGCGATACCGCACATCGCCTGCAGCGGCTCGCGCAGGGGGGGATGCAGCGCGGCGATGGCGTCGCGGAAGTGCAGCATGACCTGCACAACCAGCAGCATGGCGAGCAAGAGCGACATCAACCCGAGGGCCAACTTCATGGCCGGGCGATTCCAGCGCGCGCTGCTCTCGGCCTGGCGCATGAACTCCGGCAGCGCCCCCTCGTCCGGCTTCTTTGCCCTGACCGGCTTGGCGGGCTTTGCAGGCTTGCCGGGGCGCTCGGCAGGCTCGGCCGTGATGGGCGCCATCTCGGCTACGCGGGGCTCGGGCTCGGGTTCGCGCGCGACGATGGGCGCGGGAGCGACAACGGGCTTGGCGCCGCGATCGTTCTCCACCCACTGCGGTTCGGGCCGGGTATCGGCGCGGCCGTATTCCGAGGGCCAGCCGGTGGGCAGGGCTTCGGCGCGCGGCTCGGGTTCGGGCGGCGGCATCCAATCCGGCGGTGGCGTGTAGGCCGGAGGCGGGGGCGGTGGTGGTGGTGGTGGTGGTGGCTCCGGCGCCGCGGCGGCGGCTGTGTACTGGGCAGGCCAGGGCGGCGGCGCCTCGCGTTCGATGTCGAACAGCAGTTCGCGGGCATCGAAGATCTCGGCGCAACGGCCGCAGCGCACCCAGCCGTCGGAGACGCGCAGCTGATCCTCGACGATCCGGAAGATCGTTCCGCAGGCGGTGCAGCGCGTCGCGAGACTCATGCCTTGCGCTGGGCCGTCATCAGAATCCAGCCGTCTTCTTCGTCGCTGACCTCCAGCGCCAGCCAGGGCGCATAGGCAGCCTTCAGCTCATCGGCCTGGCGGCTCAGGATGCCGGCCAGGATGAGGTTGCCGCCGGGGGCGACATGGGCGCACAGCAAGGGCGCCAGCAGCTTCAGCGGCGAGGCCAGGATGTTGGCGATGACCAGTGGGTATTCGCCCCGGGCCAGCTCGGGCAGGCCCGGATTCAGCGTGACGCCATTGGCCTTCGCGTTGTCGCGCGAGGAGGTGATGGCGGCCGGGTCGATGTCGACCGCGTCGATGTCGTGGGCCCCATGCAGGGCCGCGCCGATGGCGAGGATGCCGGAACCGCAGCCGTAGTCCAGCACGCGCGGCCACTTTTGCGCGTGCGTCGCGATCCAGCGCAAGCACATGCGTGTTGTCGGGTGCGTGCCCGTGCCGAAGGCCAGGCCGGGGTCCAGGCGCATGACCCGCTGGGCCTGGGGCGGGGCCTGGTGCCAGCTCGGCACGATCCAGAACTCAGGCGTGATCTCGACCGGTGCGAACTGGCTTTGCGTCAGGCGCACCCAGTCCTGCTCGGGCACGGCTTGGATGGCCTGCACATGCACGTCGGCCGCCCAGTGCTGGGCCAGGACCAGCGTCGCGGCCTCGGTGGCTTCCGGCTCGCTGGGGAAAAGAGCCTTGACGACCGAGCGCTCCCAGCCGGCCTTGGGGGCGGGCATGCCGGGTTCGCCAAAGATGGCGTGCTCGGCGTCCGTGTCGGCGTCGGCGTCTTCCACCGACACGGCGAGCGCATCGATCTCCATCAGCGCGTCGCTGACGATCTCGACATCGGCCTCGCGGCAGACCAGCGCAAGTTCAAACAAGTTGCTCATGCGCCTATTGTCCTGCGACTGCCGAGGCTCGCCGCGGATGGCTCATCGCTTGTGCGCGGCCATCCAGCCTTCCAAGTAGTGAATCGACGTGCCGCCCTCGATGAACTTGGCGTCCGCCATCAGCTCGCGGTGCAGCGGGATGTTGGTCTGGATGCCTTCGACCACCGTCTCGCTCAGGGCGATGCGCATGCGTGCCAGGGCCTGCTCGCGGGTGTCGCCGTGGACGATGATCTTGCCGATCATGGAGTCGTAGTTGGGCGGTACGAAGTAGTTCGTGTAGGCATGCGAGTCGACGCGCACGCCGGGGCCACCGGGGGCGTGCCACATGGTAATGCGGCCGGGCGACGGCACGAACTTGACTGGGTCTTCCGCGTTGATGCGGCACTCGATGGCGTGGCCGCGCATCTCGATCTGGCGCTGCGTGAACGGCAGCTTCTCGCCAGCCGCGATCTTGATCTGCTGCTGCACGATGTCGATGCCCGTGACCAGTTCCGTCACCGGATGCTCCACCTGCACGCGGGTGTTCATCTCGATGAAGTAGAACTCGCCGTTCTCGTACAGGAACTCGAAGGTGCCCGCACCGCGGTAGCCCATCTTTTTGCAGGCGGCGGCGCAGCGCTCGCCCACCTTCTCGATGGTGCGGCGGGGGATGCCGGGGGCCGGCGCCTCCTCGATGATCTTCTGGTGGCGGCGCTGCATGGAGCAGTCGCGCTCCCCCAGCCAGACGGCGTTCCTGAAGGTGTCGGCGAGGATCTGGATCTCCACATGGCGCGGGTTCTCGAGGAACTTCTCCATGTAGACCTCGGGGTTGCCAAAGGCCGCACCCGCTTCGGCGCGCGTCGTTTGCACGGCATGCACCAGGGCCGCCTCGGTGTGCACGACGCGCATGCCGCGGCCACCGCCGCCGCCGGCCGCCTTGATGATGACGGGGTAACCGACCGTGCGGGCGATCTTGATGATCTCCTTGGGGTCGTCGGGCAGGGCGCCCTCGGAGCCGGGCACGCAGGGCACGCCGGCGCGGATCATGGCCTGCTTGGCCGAGACTTTGTCACCCATCATGCGGATGGACTCGGGCGTCGGGCCGATGAAGGTGAAGCCGCTGCGCTCGACGCGCTCGGCAAAGTCGGCGTTCTCGGATAGGAAGCCGTAGCCGGGGTGGATGGCCTCGGCGTCGGTGACCTCGGCCGTCGCGATGATGGCCGGCATGCTGAGATAGCTCTGGGCCGACGGCGCGGGGCCGATGCAAACGGCCTCGTCGGCCAGGCGCACGTATTTGGCGTCGCGGTCGGCCTCGGAGTAGACGACCACGGACTTGATGCCCAGCTCGCGACAGGCGCGCTGGATCCGCAATGCAATTTCGCCTCGATTGGCGATGAGGACCTTCTTGAACATCAGGAAGTCCTTGATTACTCGATCACGAACAGCGGCTGACCGAATTCGACCGCCTGGCCGTTCTCGCACAGGATCTTGGTGATCGTGCCGCTCTTGTCGGCCTCGATCTCGTTCATGATCTTCATCGCCTCGATGATGCAGATGGCCTCGCCTTCCTTGACAGTCTGGCCGAGATCCGCGAAGGGCTTGGCGTTGGGGCTGGAGGCGCGATAGAAGGTGCCGACCATGGGCGACTTCACGACGTGGCCGGTCTCGGCCGGCGCGGCGGCTGCCGGTGCCGCGCCGGCTCCAGCCGGTGCAGCGACGGGCGCCGCGGCGTGGACGACTGGCGCGGCCGGTGCGGCGGCGTAGACAGGCTGGATGGCCACGGCGGCGGCCGGGTCTGACTTGACGATGCGGACCTTGCCGTCGGCCTCGGTGATTTCCAGCTCGGAAATATTGGATTCCGAGACCAGGTCGATCAGGGTTTTGAGCTTGCGCAGGTCCATCGTGGCTCCAGGCTATGTAGTTGTTGTGGGGAAAGGAAAGGAGGCCTGCCGGTTCAGGTGCCGGCGGCTCCCAACGAATCGAGAGCGTGGCGCAGGGCGAGGCGGTAGCCGTTGGCGCCCAGGCCGCAGATGACACCCACCGCCAGTTCGCTCACGTAGCTGTGATGCCGGAAGGCCTCGCGGCGGTGGATATTGGACAGATGAACTTCGATGAAAGGCAGTTCGACGGCCGCCAGTGCGTCGCGGATGGCGATGCTGGTGTGGGTGTAGGCGGCCGGATTGATGAGGATGAAGCGCGTGCCGTCCGTGCGCGCGGCCTGGATGCGGTCCACCAGCGCACCTTCGTGGTTGCTTTGGAAGCTCACCAGGGTTGCGCCGGCATCGCCCGCGATCTTGCTGAGTTCAGCGTCGATCTGTGCCAGGGTCTGCGCGCCGTACACCTCGGGCTCGCGGGTGCCGAGCAGGTTGAGGTTGGGGCCATGCAGGACGAGAACTTGCATCAAACACGTGGCATCGCCCAGGCCCTGAGGTCTAGAGAGTCGCCACTAAATTGAGGAAGGGCGAACTTTACGCGTTTTGGCGCCGAAATCCCGCGGGATAGGGAAATTCTCGGGGGGGCTCAGCTTTTGGCCAGTTGGCGCAGTTCTTCGAGGTGGCTGACACCCAGGCGGCGCCAGCTGATCTCGCCAGATTCGTCGAAGACGATGGAAAAAGGCAGGCCGCCGGCCGCGTTGCCAAGTTCGCGCACCAGACCCAGGCCTTCGGGGCCGGCCAGCGCGACGCTGAAGTCCAGCGGCGTCTTTTGCAGAAAGGCCTTGACCGGGTCCAGCCGGTCCACGGCTAGGCCCAGCACTTGCCAGCCCTTGCTTTTGGCTTCGCCGTAGAACTGGTTGATCTCCGGCAATTCCTTGACGCAGGGCGGGCACCAGGTCGCCCAGAAATTGACCAGCAGGGGCTTGCCACGCCAGCGGGCGACGTCGAGCTCGGCACCATCCAGGCCGGGGAAGCGCCGCGCCCAGAAGGCCTGGGCCACGGCGGAGGTGGCGGGCGGGTTCAGCTTGCGCCAGGCGAAGGTCGCGCCGAGGCCTGCGGCTCCCACGCCCGCGCCGACGAGGAAGGTGCGGCGGGCGAGTGGCGGTTCATGCTTCATCGATCAATGCCTGTAATGTGGCGAGGTCGCCGCGTTCGGTCTTTCCCCGGCTGTCGGGCTTGAGCGCGCCGCGCAGGTCGTCGAAGTCCAGGATAGTCAGGCAGAGTGTGACCCGTTCCTGCAGCGCAGGGCAGGGCACGTCGAGGATGAGCATGTCCACCGCCCGGTTTCTCGGCCCGGTCGTTTCGGCGACGTCGAAGTCCAGCCCGCGGTTCAGCAGCCCGATTTCGGCTTCCTTGCTGTCGTCGCAATAGAGCTGCAGGTGGACATTGGACAGGCGCGTGGCCGTGCCGCGCCAGACGGCGCCGGTCAGGTGGGGGCGGAATTCGGCGAGGCGCCCCATCCACTGCGCGGCCAGCTCGCGCAGGGCGCGCAGCTCGCCGGGCTGGGTGTCGGCGTGGAAGATGGCGATGTGCTCGCGCACGGCGTCCTCGACCTCGTCGTTGCCCGGCAGGGCGGCACGCGGCAGACCCAGGTCGCGGGCGGCACGCTGCTTGGCGGGGCCCCAGTCCATGCCTTCGTCGACGATGAGGCGGGCGGCGGCGGCGGCGATTTCTTCCGATTCGCTCATGGAAGCTGTGCGCTATTCATGCGGCCACTGATGACGCCGGCACGACCCATCACATAGGCCGACGCCGGCTGGCGCTCGAAACGCTTGGGCGCCGGCAGCATGACGGCCAGTCGCGCCGCCTCGAAGCTGCCGAGGCGAGCCGCATCGATGTGGAAGTAATGGCGTGCTGCGGCCTGGGCGCCGAACAGGCCTTCGCCCCATTCAACGCTGTTCAGATAGATCTCCAGGATGCGGCGCTTGTCCAGCAGGCCTTCCAGCATCAGCGTCAGGATGAGTTCCTGTCCCTTGCGCATCAGGGTGCGCTCGCCGGACAGGAAGAGATTCTTGGCCAGCTGCTGGGTGATGGTGGAGCCGCCCACGACCTTCGCCGTCGGCTTGCCGCGCGCCTCGGCACGGGCTTGCGCCTTCTCGTTCTTCTTCCAGGCACCCTTGAGGGCCTCCCAGTCGACGCCGCCATGTTCGGCAAAGGAGTCGTCCTCGCTGGCAATGACGGCGCGCTTGAGCGTCGTGGGCAGTTGCGCGTCGTCCACCCATTGCTGGCTCCAGGCGACCTGATGCTTTTCGCTGAGCAGGCGCACGATCTCGCTGCGCTGGAAGCTGGTCGATTGCGGCGCGATGAAGCGCATCATCAGGATGCGGCCGGCAAACCAGACCTGCAGGCAGAGCACGGCCAGCGCAAGGACGGCGATGAGGCGACCGAGGTGTCGAATCACAGCGTGGCCCCAAGTTCGTTGCGGATGGCCTTCAGCACTGGCGTCGTGTCGGGGCGCAGGCCGCGCCAGAAGAAGAAGGCCTCGGCCGCTTGCTCGACCAGCATGCCCAGGCCGTCGCGCGGCTCGGCGCCATGGGCGGCGGCCCAGTCCAGAAAGCCCTGTGCCTTCGTGCCGTACATCATGTCCAGGGCGAGGGTGCCGGCCTTCAGCACGTGGGCGTCCACGGGCGAGGCGGCACCGGCCAGACTGGTGCTGGTGGCATTGACGACGATGTCCTGGGCCGCCGGCGCGTCGGCCAGAGTGGCCGCGCTGAGCGCCACGCCCAGGTCGGCATGGCCGTCCACCAGGGCTTTGGCCTTGTCCAGGGTGCGGTTGACGATGGTGATGCGCGCGGGCCTAGCCGCAATCAGGCTGCCCAGCACGCCCGCAGCCGCGCCACCAGCCCCGACCAGCAGGACCTGCAGGCCCTCCAACGGACGGCGGGCATTGCGCTGGATGTCATTGACGAGGCCAGCGCCGTCGGTGTTGTCGCCCACCCAGCCGCCTTCGTCGAAGCGCAGGGTGTTGACGGCGCCGGCGCGCGCGGCGCGCTCGGTGTGCTCCATGGCCAGGGCGAAGGCGTCGAACTTGAAGGGCACGGTGATGTTGCAGCCCTTGGCGCCGGCGGCGGCAAAGGCGCACAGCGTGGCCTCGAAGCCGTCCAGCGGCGCCAGCAGGCGCTCGTAGCTCAGGGCCTGGCCCATCTGCTCTGCGAACATCGCATGGATGGCCGGCGAGCGGCTGTGCTCCACCGGGTTGCCGACGACGGCGTATCGATCGGTCATGGCGCTTGTCCCTGCAAGATCGTCTCCAGGCTCTCTTCGCGCGTGAACTTGAAGCGCGACGTGATGACCAGCACCTCGGCGCCGCGCAGCATTTCCTTGCTGAAGTTGCCGAAGGGCGAGGCCGCCTGCACGATGGCGACGGCGCGGCGGTCCAGCGTCGCATTGCCGCTGGAGGCCACGATCTCGGTCTCGATGACGCGGCCTTTGTGGTCGATGTGGATATTCATGGTCAGCTCGCCGTAGAGCTTCTTGCCGCGCGACTCCGGGAAGTCGCGCGTGCCGCGCTCCTCGATGCGGCGGCGCAGGCCGTCGTAGTACTGCGCATAGACCACCTCGCGCGTGGCCGGGCTCACATAGCGCTTGCGCGGCCTGGCGCTCTCCTCGTTGACGCGCTTCTCGATCTCGGCGAGCAGGTCGACGAGCTGGCGGCGTTTTTCGGCCAGGGCGCGTTCGGCGGCGTCGGTCTTCTCGCGGCGAGGGTCGGGCGGCGGCAGCAGGGCGAGTTCGCGCCTGACCTGGGTCAGCAGTTGTTGCTGCTGCTGCTGCAGCTGGGCGATCTGCGAACTCTGGGACTCGGCCGCATCGCCCACCTCATTCTGGCGGGCGGGCGGCAGCGGCGACGTGGCGCGGCCGACCTCGGTGTTGCCGCCGCCGGCGAGATTGGCCTGAGCCAGGGCCTGGGCCTTGGTGGGTGCTTCGTTGGAGCGCGTGTTGACGAGAACGACTTCCAGTGGCGTGTCCTGGAAGACCCGATTGAAGGCTTCGGGCGCGGCAATGCGCATGAAGAGCAGCGCCGCATGCACGCCGAGCGAAAACGCGAGCGCGATCTGCAGCGTGCTCGGCTTGCGCATCTTCAGTTGGACGACGCGGCTTCGGCCGGTTCTGCTTCGTTGACGTCGATGGCCAGCGCGATGGGCGCCGCTGCCGCTTCGAGGTCGTCGTCGTCGCCCTCGGATTCCTCAGCGGCGACCTCCTCGTCGAGCCGCTCGATCAGCGTCGCATGCACGTCCAGCGTCATCTCGTCCAGGCCGGTGATGCGCACCTTCACATGGCTGCCGCGCGGCAGGTTTTCGCAGCCCAGGGCACGGAACACCAGCGGCAGGTTGTCAGCGCGCACCAGGCCGTCCTTCATGACGCTGGCGGTCAGCTCGGCCGTGTCGTTCTGCTGCAGCCAGCGCAGCGTCCAGAAGCGCTCGATGGCGTTCTGGAAGCCGTTGTAGGCGGCATAGGTCGACTCGAAACCCGAGATGATGGAGAACAGGGCCGCGTCCTTGGGCTTGAAGGGTGCCGCCAGCGCCGCGGTGCGGCCATGGCGGGCGCAGGCAATGATCTGCCACTGGTTGACCAAGTCGACATAGCGGCGCAGCGGCGAGGTGGCCCAGGTGTACTGCGCCACGCCCATGCCGGCGTGGGGCAGGGCCTTGACGCCCATGCGCACCTTGATGCCGGGTGCCAGGCTGGCCTGGCTGCGGTAGATGCCCGGCAAGCCCAGCTCGGCCAGCCAGCCGCCCCAGGCCGAGTTCGCCAGGATCATGGCCTCGGCGACGATGAGGTCGAGCGAACTGCCGCGGGCGCGCACCGTGATCTCGACCGACTCGGTGCCGTTGGGTGCTTCCGAGCGCTCGCCGGCGAGGCGGAAGTTGTAGTCCGGCCGGTTGAAGTTCTCCGGCTTGCCACGCACCACCTCGCGCTGGGCCTTCAAGTGCTTGGCCAGGCGCCAGGTGAAGGCCAGTTCTGGAGCAAAGAGATAGTCGGCCGGTACCTCGCCCGACAGCGTGGCGTCGGTGACGATGCCGTCCAGCTTGTCGTGGCGCAGATTGGCCGCGATGTGCACGCGCTCCAGCTTGGTCTCGCGTGCCTTGATCTCGAAGCTCGCCTCGTCCATCGAGAAGTAGACGGACACCGCCGGGCAGTCGCGGCCCTCGATCAGCGTGTAGGCTTGCACGACCTCGTCGGGCAGCATGGTCAGCTTCCAGCCCGGCATGTAGACGGTGGACAGGCGCTCGCGGGCGACCTTGTCGATGACCGAGTCCGGCGTGATGGCGAGGCCAGGAGCTGCGATGTGCACGCCGAAGATGACCGTGCCCGAGCCCAGGCTCTGCACCGACAGCGCGTCGTCGATCTCGGTCGTCTGCGAGTCGTCGATGGAGAAGGCGCGCACCGGGCTCAGCGGCAGCTCGTCCTTGATCTCCGGCGCCGTCAGGGCCGGGAAGCCCGTGCCCTTGGGGAAGTTCTCGAAGAGGAAGCGCTTCCAGTGGAACTGGTAGGCGCTGGTGATGGCGCCGGCCGCCTGCAGCAGGTCCAGCGGCGCCTTGTGCGCGAGCTTGCTGGCCTCGACGACGGCCTTGTACTCGGGGCCGTTCTTGTCGGGCTTGAAGAGGATCTTGTAGATCTGGTCCTGGATGGGCTGCGGGCAGGCGCCCTGCACCAGTTTCTCGGCCCAGGCCTCGATCTGCTGCTGCTGCTGACGCTTGCGCTCGATGCCGAGCAGGGCGGCCTTGACCGTCTCCTCGGGTGCCTTCTTGAACTGGCCCTTGCCGGCGCGGCGAAAGTAGTGCGGCGCGTCATAGAGGCGAAACAGCGCGGCGGCCTGCTGCACGACGCCGGCCTTGGCGTCGAAATAGTCCTTGGCCAGATCCGCAAAGCCGAACTCGCCCTCGGGAGCGAACTCCCAGGCCAGGTCCAGGTCGATGTCGTCGGCCAGCTTGCGGGCCTCGGCCAGCAGCGCGGCCGGTGCCGGCTGCTCGAATTTCAGCAGCACGTTGGCCGACTTGACCTTGACCCGCTTGCCCGAGTCCATCTCGACCTGCAGCGAGGCATCAGCCTCCGACATCACACGGCCGGCGAGGAATTTCCCGGCGTCATCAAAAAGCGCAAACATAAGAGGACGATTGTCACCTCAGTTGCCTGTCGTCCTGGCCTTGACAGCGTGTTCGGGACGAGCGCCGGGCCGCTCCCGAGCCGGCGCGGTTGCCGATGTGTTCGCGGCTCGATGCCGCGAACAGCGGCGTCCTCTCGGGGGCTGAGGCCGGACTCATGGCGCCCGGTGGGCGGCATGTGCCTGCCGAAGGGCTGCGGCGCTGCAGCAGCGCGGTCTGCAAGACCGACTGACAGCGCCGGCGTTCAGCGGTGCCAGGGCGGGCGAGGGGCCAATGCTGGCCTCATACCGTCATGCCGCCCGACACCTCGATGACCGCGCCATTGACATAGCTGGCTTCGTCGCTGGCCAAAAAGGCGTAGACGTTGGCGATCTCCTCGGGCTTCCCCAGGCGCTTGAGCGGCACATGGGCGCGCATCTCGTCCAGTACCTTGTCCGGGATGGTGCCGAGGATGGGCGTGTCGATGAAGCCGGGCGCCACGGCGTTGACGCGGATGCCCTTGGGGCCGAGCTCGCGGCTCCAGGTCTTGGTGAAGCCGATGACGCCGAACTTGGCGGCGGCGTAGTTGGTCTGGCCGAAGTTGCCATAGATGCCGACCACCGACGAGGCATTCAGGATGACGCCGGACCCCTGCGCAACCATGGTGTCGGCGACCGCCTGGGCGCAGTGGAAGACGCCGCGCAGGTTGACGTCAATGACGGCGTCGAACTGGGCCAGCGTCATCTTCTGCAAGCGGGCGTCCTTGGTGATGCCGGCGTTGTTGACCAGCACGTCGACGCGGCCGAAGTCCGCCAGCACGGCGGCCACCATCAGGTCGACCGACACGCGGTCGGCCACGTCGACGGTATGGCCCTGAGCCGTGGCGCCGAGCTTTTCGCAGGCTTGCACGGCTGCCTCGACGCCCTCGGGGCGCAGGTCGCAGACGATGACGGTGGCGCCCTCGCGGGCGAACTTCAGCGCGGTGGCCAAGCCTATGCCCTGAGCCGCGCCGGTGATGATGCAGACCTTGTTCTGGAGTTTCGGCGTCATTTCGTCAGGAATTCCGTCAGGGGTAGGAGATGGTCTTCGAAATCGGTGAGGCCATGATCGCTGCCTTCGAGCACCTCGCCGTCGCAACCGGCATACCGGGCCAGCATCTCGCGCCAGTCCAGCAACTCGTCGCCTTTGGCGATCAGTGCGTAGTAGCGCGAAGGGTTGGTGAGTCGCATCGGCAGCGTCAATGCGGCGAGTTCGGCCACGTGCTGGGCGGTGAAATCGAACTTCAGCGTGGGGTCGTGCCAGGCGGTCAGCGTGCCGATATGGCGGGACAGGTCTCGCGCGGGATTGACGGCGGGATTGAGCACAGCGACGCGCCAGGCCCGGCGGGCCGGCTGCTCGGCAACGAAGCTGGCGTAGAAGCCGCCCAGCGAGCTGCCGATGACGGCGCAACCGCTGGCCGGCCAGTCCCTGACCAGGCTGGCGACGAGCTCCATGGCCTCGAGCGGCGAGGGCGGCAGTTGCGGCGCCACGAAGCTCAGGCCGGGCCGCTCCGCGGCCCAGGTCGCCATGCGGCGCGCCTTGGCCGACGCCGGCGACGAGCGAAAGCCATGCAAATACAGCAGATGTGTGAGTTCCATGACGAAAGTTTTGATGTGAAGTTTTGTACTCTGCGACGTGAGCGGAATCGGATTGACTCGAGTGTCGCTGCCAGCCACAGTGCCCGCGTTTTCGCCATCCCCGGACCGTCACCCATGATTCCGACGCCCCGCACCGCCCTGGCCACTGCCCTCCTGCTCGCCCTGGCCGCGGTCGCGCAAGCCCAGACCCGCCCCGCGCCCAGCGCGGCCGCCTCTGCTCCCGTCGCCCGTGCGCCGGTCGACCCCACCGCGCCAAAACCTTTTGCCGACGTCATCAAGGGTGCCAAGGAGCAACCCGGCCTGTTCCCGATCTGGCGCAGGGATGAGAGGGTCTGGATCGAGATTCCGAAGGAAGCCTTCAACAAGCCCTTCCTGTTCAGCGTCAACGTCGCTAACGCCGTCGGAGAGCGGGGCCTGTACGCCAGCCAGATGCTGGGCGACGAGATGGCCGAGTGGCGCCGTATCGGCAACCAGGTGCAGCTGATCGCGCTGAACACCAAGTTCCGCTCCGCCAACCCGTCCAGCAAGCTGGCCGTCGAGCAGGCCTTTTCGCCCAGCCTGATCGGCGGCGTTCCCTTGGCCAGCGCCGAACACCCGGATCGCAAGTCGGTGCTGATCGACGCCAGCAGCCTGCTGCTGGGCGACATCCCGGGCTATTCGACACGCCTGGAGTTCGCCTACCGCCTGCCGTTCTCGCCTGACCGCGCCAACTCCTTCATCGAGGCCACCCGCGCGGACGCCCAGGTCTCGACGCTGACCTCGCGCGTGCACTTCGCCACGCCCCGCATCCCGGCGCCGCCGCTGGTGCCGGCCCCCGTGCCCTTGCCCGCGCCGCCCCAGGCCACCCCGAACCCGCGCTCGATGTTCTTCAGCTTCGTCTACAGCTTCCGTGCCCTGCCCGAAATGCCGGCCGCCGTGCGCCATGCCGACCCGCGCCTGGGTCATTTCACAGAGAGCTATTCCGACTTGGGTGACGACCTCAAGGCCAATCCGCGCGTGCACATGATTGCCCGCTGGCGCCTGGAGAAGAAGGACCCGGGCGCCGCCCTGTCCGAGCCAGTGCAGCCCATCGTCTACTGGATGGACAAGAACATCCCCGAGAAATACCGCGCCGCGGTCAAGGCCGGCATCGAGGAGTGGAACAAGGCCTTCGAGAAGATCGGATTCAAGGACGCGGTGCAGGCCAGGCAGCAGCCCGACGACGCCGATTGGGACAATATGGACTCGACCCACGCGTCCGTGCGGTGGTTCACCAGCTCGGACGCTGCCTTTGCCATCGGCCCGCACAGCCGCGACCCACGCACCGGCGAGATCCTGGACGCCGACATCGGCGTGAGCGATGTCTTCGGTCGCGGCTCGCGCCGCCTGGCCTCTGACGATGTGCTGGGCTTCCATGCCCATGACCTGGCCGCCAGCAGCTGGATGGGCGAGCGCAGCCTGCGCGTGCTGTCCGAGCAGAACTGCAGCTATATGGCTGACCAGGCCGATGAGCTCGGCTTCGCGCTGGACCTGCTCGCCCTGCGCGACGGCATGGACATGAACGGCCCTGAGGCCGAGGCCCTGGCCCAGGCCGTCATCAAGGACGTGGTCACGCACGAGGTCGGCCACACGCTCGGCCTCAAGCACAACTTCCGCGCTTCCTCGACGGTCACTCGGGCCCAGCTCAAGGACAAGGCCTACACCGAGGCCCACGGCATCTCCAACTCGGTGATGGATTACAACGCCTACAACCTGCCGCTCAAGGGCGAGCCCAAGGCCAGTCTGACCAACACCACCCTGGGCGCCTACGACTACTGGGCGATCGAGTACGCCTACAAGCCCATCCCGGCCGAGCAGGAAGCTGCCGAGCTGGCCAGGATTGCCGCGCGCTCCACGGAACCGCAGCTGGCCTTTGGCGACGATTTCGACCAGGGGGTCGGCGGCCCCTATGACGGCTTCGACCCGCGCACCAACCAGCGTGATCTGGGCGACGACCCGCTGGCCTTTGCCAAGAAGCGCCTCAAGCTCAGCCAGGAGCTGTGGGAGCGCGTGCAGGCCCGCCCGGCCTCGGTCGGCGACGACCCGCTGCGCAACCGCCGCTCCATCTTCGAGAGCTTCCGCCAGTTGGGTTTGACGGCAAACAACGTCAGCAAATACGTCGGTGGCCTGTATGCCGAACGCGTAGTGTCGGGCGTCACGACCGGCCCGGCCTTCAAGCCGGTGGACAACGCCCAGCAGCGCGAAGCCCTGCGCTTCATCGCTGGCGGCCTGCTGTCCAGCGACTCCTTCAAGTTCAAGCCCGAGTTCCTGGTCACCCAGACGGTGGACTACAACGAGCTGAACCGTGGCCTGCCGCTGTCCATCCCCGACAGCGTCGCCGCGCTGCAGGGCCGGGTGCTGGACCGCCTGATGTCGCCCAACACGGCGCGCCGCCTCATCGAGCAGGGGGCCTACCTGCCCGAGGCCCAGCGCAAGGGCGCGATGTCGCTGAGCGAGGTCTATGCCACGCTTCAAGGCGCCATTTTCAGCGAGTTGAAGACCGGTGCCGAGATCGACCGCATGCGACGCAGCCTGCAGCGTGAATACCTGCGCCGCCTGCAGGCCCAGCTCAACCGCTCGACCAATGGCGCCGCGGTGTATGCCGACGCCTTCTCGATGGCGCGCTGGCATGCCACCCAGTTGCTGAACGACCTGCGTGCAGCCGCGGCCAAGCCGGGCCTGTCGATCGAGACGCGTGCCCACCTTGCCGAGTCCCAGGACATGCTGGGCAACATGCTGAAGGCTTCGCTGGTGCGCAGCTGATCGCTCGGCGCTCAACGAACAAGGTCGGCGGCAAGCCGGCCTTTTTGTGGGTCTCTACGATGGGCGTCATTTCACGAGGAGATCTTCATGGCCAACGCCGCCCACTACAACCAGTTCGGCGCCAAGAACCTGCCGGGGTATCTTGGCATCGTCATCACCAAGGTCGAGAGCGGCGAGATCCACGCCGAACTGCCCGTGCGGCCCGAGCTGATGGCGCCCAACGGCTTCCTGCATGCCGGCAGCGTCGTCACGCTGGCCGACACCTGCGCCGGCTACGGCTGCGTGAACAGCCTGCCGGAAGGGGCGGCGGGCTTCACGACGGTGGAGCTGAAGTCCAACCACCTGGGCACGGCGCGCGAGGGGACGATTGTCTGCGTGGCCAAGGCGGTGCATCTTGGGCGCACGACTCAGGTGTGGGATGCGGTGGTCACGAACAAGGACTCCGGAAAGACAATGGCCTTGTTCCGGTGTACGCAGATGGTCTTGTACGGAAAGGGTTGAGGCGGGCTGCTTTGCCAGCGCGGCGAGCAGCTTCTCGTGAATGCCGCCTTCGGGCCTCAGGCCCGGGCGGCCAAGCTCTGCAATAGCTTCTCGTGAATGCCGCCAAAACCACCATTGCTCATGCACAGCAAATGGTCCCCCGGTTTGGCGACCTTGACGACCGCCTTCACCAGTTCATCCACATCGGCGCCGACGACCGCCTGAGCGCCCATTGGCGCCAGCGCTTCCTTCGCGTCCCAGCTCAGCCCCTGCTGGTTGCAGAAGGCGAGATCGGCTTCCTCCAGCGCCCAGGGCAGCTGGGCCTTCATAGTGCCCAGCTTCATGGTGTTCGAGCGCGGCTCGAAGACAGCGAGGATGCGGTCTGCCGGGGCAATGCGGCGGCGCAGGCCGTTGATGGTGGTGCGGATGGCCGTCGGGTGATGGGCGAAGTCGTCGTAGACCTTGATGCCGCCGGCCTCGCCGCGAAGCTCCATGCGGCGACGCACGTTCTGGAACTCGGCCAGCGCCGCGGCTGACTGCTCGGGCGTCACGCCGACATGCTCGGCCGCGGCTATTGCCGCCAGCGCGTTGAGTTGGTTGTGCTCGCCGATCAGGCCCCACTCCACGCGGGCGACCTTCAAGCTGCCGCGCAGTACGTCGAAGGCTTGCGGCTCGCCGCGGGCGCGCAGCATGCCGGCCTCTTCCTTCTTGGCGCCAAAGCGCTGCACCTCGCTCCAGCAGCCCCGCGCGATGACGCGTTGCAGGGCTTCCTCGCGGGCGTTGACGACCAGGCGGCCGCTGGCCGGCACGGTGCGCACAAGGTGGTGGAACTGGGTCTCGATGGCGGCCAGATCCGGGAAGATGTCGGCGTGATCGTGCTCGAGGTTGTTCAGGATGGCCGTGCGCGGGCGGTAATGGACGAATTTGCTGCGCTTGTCGAAGAAGGCGGTGTCGTACTCGTCCGCTTCGATGACGAAGGCCTTGCCTTCCCCCAGGCGCGCCGACACGCCGAAATTCTGCGGCACGCCTCCGACCAGGAAGCCGGGCTTCTGCCCCGACTGCTCAAGGATCCAGGCCAGCATGGACGTCGTCGTTGTCTTGCCATGGGTGCCGGCCACGGCTAGCACATGGCGGCCGTGCAGCACATGTTCCGCCAGCCATTGCGGGCCCGAGACATAGGGCAGGCCGGCGTCGAGGATGGCTTCCATCAGCGGGAAGCGCTCGCCGCGGGTGACGACATTGCCGATGACGAAGACGTCGGGTTGGAGTTCCAGTTGCTCGGCGCCGAAGCCGGTGATCAGCTCGATCCCCAGGGCCTCGAGCTGGGTGCTCATCGGCGGGTAGACGTTGGCGTCGCAGCCGGTGACCTTGTGGCCGGCTTCGCACGCGAGAGCCGCGAGGCCACCCATGAAGGTGCCGCAGATGCCGAGGATGTGGAGATGCATGTCGGTCTGCCCCCAAGGGGCGCGGGAGATCAGCGCAAGGCGGTGCGCGCGGCCGAAAGCGTGGCGTCGAGGTCGGCCACGCTGTGCGCCGCCGACACGAAGCCTGCTTCATACAAGGCCGGAGCAAGATAGATGCCGGCGTCCAGCATCGCATGGAAGAAGTGGTTGAAACGGGCCTTGTCCGTCGTCATGACCGTCGCGTAGTTCTGCGGCAGCTCGGGCAGCAGGAAGAAGCCGAACATGCCGCCTTCGTAGTCGGCGCTGAAGGGCACACCGTTCTCGGCAGCCACAGTTTTCAGGCCGTCGACGAGTTGGCGGGTCTTGGCCGACAGCGACTCGAAGAAGCCGGGCTTCTGGATCTCGCGCAGCGTCGCCAGGCCGCAGGCCGTGGCCACCGGGTTGCCGGACAGCGTGCCGGCCTGATAAACGCCACCCAGCGGCGCCAGATGCTGCATGACGTCGCGCCTGGCGCCAAAGGCCGCCAGCGGCATGCCGCCGCCGATGACCTTGCCGAAGACCGAGATGTCCGGCGCAAAGCCGGGAATCAGCTTGGCGTAGAGGGCCTGGGCGGAGCCGAGGCCGACGCGGAAGCCCGTCATGACCTCGTCCAGCACCAGCAGGGCGCCGTGCCGGGCGCACAACTCGCGCAGCGCCGTCATGAAGGGCAGGGAGGCGCGCACGAAGTTCATGTTGCCTGCGATCGGCTCGATGATGACGCAGGCCAGCTCCGCGCCATATTGCGCGAAGGCGGCTTCCAGCTGCTCGACGTTGTTGTATTCCAGGACCACGGTGTCGGCCGCGGCACCGGACGTGACGCCGGCGCTGGTGGGGTTGCCGAAGGTGGCCAGGCCCGAGCCGGCTTTCACCAGCAGGGCGTCGGTGTGGCCGTGGTAGCAGCCCTCGAACTTGATGAACTTGGCCCGGCCGGTGGCGCCGCGCGCCAGGCGGATGGCGCTCATGGTCGCCTCGGTGCCGGAGCTGACCAGGCGAACCTGGTCCATGCTGGGCACGAGCTTCAAGATCTCCTCGGCCAGCTCGATCTCGCGCTCGGTCGGCGCGCCGAAGGAGAAACCTTCTGCGGCAGCCTTCGTCACCGCCTCCAGCACGGCTGGATGGCCATGGCCGAGGATCATCGGACCCCAGGAGCCGATGTAGTCCACATAACGCTTGCCCTCGGCGTCGTAGATATGGGCACCCTCGCCACGGGCGATGAAGCGCGGCGTGCCACCGACGGCGCGGAAGGCGCGCACGGGCGAGTTCACGCCGCCGGGAATGACGCGGGCGGCGCGCTCGAAGAGCTCTGAATTGCTGGCCATGGAAGGAAAATCAGGAGATCAATGCATCCGGCGCGGCGTCTTGGGCGGCTGCTCGGGTTCGGGATCGGGCTCGAAGCCGGGCGGCTGGCCGCCTTCCTCGTCCGCGGCGGGCAGGGCCCAGAAGAAGCGGTCGGGAATGACATTGCCCATGCCGGGGCGAAAACCAGCATCAAGGGACTGGTCCAGGAAGGACAGCGCCTCGCTGACGGCCGAATGCAGTTCGGCGCCCACTGACAGCAGGGCAGCCAGGGCCGCGGCGAGCGTGTCGCCGGAACCGACGAAGGCGGTCTCGAAGCGCTCGAACTTCTCGCCGGTGATGGGACCCTGGGCGTTGGCCAGCACGTTGTCCACATACTGGTTGGGCAGTTGGATGCCGGTCACCAGCACATGCTGGGCGCCGGCCTGGGCGGCGGCCACGGCCAACTCGCGGGCCGAAGGGCTGCGCTCGTTGTCCCAGTCGGGCAGCAGGAAGTCGGTCATGGTCTTGTGGTTGCCCACCAGCACCGCCGTCTGCGGCAGCACCAGCTCGCGCACCGCATCCAAATAGCTCTGCTGCTCGTCTTCGTCGATCCAGGCGACCGAAGGCAGATACGTAACCAGAGGTACGTCCGGATAGTCGCTCAGCACTTCGGCGACGGCGGCCACCGACTCGGCATTGCCGAGGAAGCCGACCTTCCAGGCCGTGATGGGCACGTCTTCCAGGATGTGGCGGGCCTGCTCGGCGACGGTGTCGGGGTCGAGGTTCTCGTGCTCGAAGACCTCGGCCGTGTCGCGCAGCACGACGGCCGTGACCACCGGCAGGCAGTGGGCGCCCATGGCCGCTATGGTGGCCACGTCGCCGGCCAGGCCGCCAGCGCCGGAGGCGTCGCTGGCGTTGAAGCACAGCACGCAAGCCGGCGGCGGGCTTTCCTGCTCGTCCTGCGATTCTTCGACCTCGGGGTCGGTGGGAAGGGGTGTTGGGCTCATGAGGAAGTCGTGGCGATTGCGGCTCAAAGAGCGCCGCAAAGCGTGGAGTCTGCCGCTAAAAGCGCGCTTCTGAGGCCCGGGGCACAGGCGTTTGCCCTCAGCATTGCGCTCTCAGGCCCTGGCTAGAATGATCCGATTGTAGTGAGCAAACTCTGAGCACCGTGAGCGAACCCAGTACCTGGATGTGCCTGATCTGTGGATGGATCTATGACGAAGCGACGGGCGATCCTGAGCATGGCATCGCGCCCGGTACCGCCTGGGCCGACGTGGACATGAATTGGGTCTGCCCCGACTGCGGTGCTCGCAAGGAGGATTTTGAGATGGTGCGCATCTGACGACTCGGCCTCACAAGCCTCAAAGGGCTCGTAGAGGGCCGACAGTGCCCGGCCCCGAGCTGAAGTTCCGAGGAGACGACGTTTGAACGAGCAAGTTTCCGGTGCGGGACCTACCCGCATCTTGGTCATCGACGACAGCAACACCATCCGACGCAGCGCGGAGATCTTCCTGAAGCAGGGCGGCCATGAGGTGGCTCTGGCCGAGGACGGCTTCGACGCGCTGGCCAAGCTGGGCGACTTTCATCCCGATCTCGTGTTCTGCGACATCCTGATGCCCCGCCTGGACGGTTATCAGACCTGCGCCATCATCAAGCGCAACCCGCAGTTCTCGGGAGTGCCGGTGATCATGCTGTCGTCAAAAGACGGCCTCTTCGACAAGGCCCGCGGGCGCATGGTGGGCTCGCAGGACTATCTGACCAAGCCCTTCACCAAGGACCAGCTGCTTCAGGCCGTGCTCCAGCACCGCCCCTGAGAAGCATCTTTAGATAGAGAGAGAACTGCCATGAGCATTCAGAACATCCTGCTGGTTGATGATTCCAAGACCGAGTTGCATGCCCTGTCGGAAATGCTGGTCAAGCGCGGCTTCAATGTCCGCACGGCCGAGAATGCCGAAGAGGCCATGAAGCGCCTGGCCGAGGCCAAGCCCGACCTGATTCTGATGGACGTCGTCATGCCCGGCCAGAACGGCTTCCAGCTGACCCGGGCCATCACGCGCGACGAGCGCTATGCCGGCGTGCCCGTCATCATGTGCACCAGCAAGAACCAGGAAACCGACAAGGTCTGGGGCATGCGCCAGGGCGCAAGCGACTATGTCGTCAAGCCCGTCAAGGCCGAAGAGCTGCTGGCCAAGATCAAGGCCCTCGGCTAAGCACATGCAGCCCCCACGTTCACTTCGTTCACTGCCCCCCGAGGGGGCGCTTCAGCGCCTTCGGGCGGCCGGGCGGCACTGATGGCAAATAAAACGGCACTCCGGGAGCTGCAGCAGCGCCTGGCCGACCGCATGGCGGCAGCACGTGAGCAGACGCTCATTGCGAACTGGCTGGCCGTCGAATGCGCCGGAGTCGGCCTGCTGTTCTCGCTGAAGCAGGCCAGCGAGATCTTCGCGCCCGTGCCGATCAAGCCCGTTCCCTACGCCAAGCCCTGGCTGGCTGGCGTGGCCAATCTGCGGGGTGGCCTGTTCACCGTCGTCGACCTTGCCGTCTACCTGGGCCTGCGCGACCCCGCGCCTGGCCGCGCCCTGCCGGCGCAAAGCCGCCTCGTGTCACTGGGCAGCGACCTGAATCTGAACTGCGCTTTGCTCGTGGACCGGCTGGCCGGCCTGCGCAGCGACGAGCAATTGCCGCTTGCGCAGCAGCAACCTGCCGGGCCGCTGCCCCGTTTTGCTGGCGCCCTGCGCTGCGACGAGGTTGGTCGCAGCTGGCAGGAAATCAATCTCGAGGCGTTGTCGAGGCAGGAGAACTTCCTGCACATCGTCGCGTGATGCACGCATCCATTTTCAAGCTTCCAAGCTCCGAGCCGCTGCAAAACGCGGACATCACAAACACTGAAGGACGAGGGTGAGATGAGCCTGCTGGACAAAATCAGGGGAAAGTCCGAAGCCGATGAGCAGCTGCCGGCGGTGCCGGAGGCGGCTGATACGACGATCGACTCGCGTTCCAACGTCAGCTTCGACGCGACCCGCAATGCTGACTCCACGCTCGCGGGGGTCGAGATTCCCACGCGCGTCGAGGCCTACCCTCGCACCGAGGCCCCGTCCATCATTTCGCAAGCCGTGCCGACGGAGCCGGGCCCGAACAGCGAGTTCCCGCCCAGCAGCACGATGAGCTTCGCGCCGACGACGCAGGCCGCTGACCCGACCATGCTGTCGACGCCCCGGGCGGCCACCGGCGTCGAGAAGCTGACCGCGCTGCTCGGCCGCCACCGCCAGCGTGTGCTGACCGGCCTGGTGGCTTTGGGCCTGATCGGCACCGCCGTCTCCGTCAGCCTGGTGCTCGCCAGTTCCAACCGCAGCGCAGCCCAGGTGCGTGCCGCTGGTCAGGCGCTGATGCACTCGCAGCGTATGGCCAAGTCCGTGTCCGCGGCGCTGGTCGGCAACCCCACCGCCTTTGCCGAACTGCGCGAATCGGTCAGCACGCTGAGCGGTGTCGTCAACAACCTGCGCACCGGCGAGGGCGACCTGGCCAAGGCGCCGGACGCCGTGCAGGGGACGCTGGACGGCCTCAAGCCCCTGGTCGAGCGCTCCGAAAAGAACGGCAAGGTCGTGCAGGGTCAGGAAAAGATCCTGACCCAGGTGGGCCAGGCCCTGCGCGCCATCAACCGCCAGTCCAGCGACCTGCTGGAAAGCGCCGAGGCGGTGTCGTCTCAGGCGCTGCAGATCGGCTCGTCGGCTGGCGAGGTCTCCGCGGTCGGTCAGCTCGTGATGCTGACTCAGCGTATCGGCAAGAGCGCCAACGAATTCCTGACGCAGGAAGGCGTGAGCCCCGAAGCCGTCTTCCTGCTGGGCAAGGACTTGAATTCCTTCAAGCTCATCACCGAGGCCCTGATCAGCGGCAGCCCCGAGCTGCGTCTGAACGCCGCGCGTGACCCGCAGCTGAAAGAACGCCTGCAGACCCTGCTCAAGCAGTACGAGCAGACCCGCACGCAGGCCGCCGCCATTCTGGGCAACCTGCAGGGCCTGGTCTCCGCTCGTGAAGCCCAGACGGCCATCCTGAACGACTCGGAACCGCTGCGTAAAGGCCTGGAGCAGACTGCTGCCGAGCTGGAAAAGTCGGGCGGCGCCGGTGCCGGCCTCATCATCCTGCTGATCCTGTCCCTGGCTGCCCTGATCGTCGGCGCCGTCGGTTTCCTGCGGCTCTACCTGGCCGATCAGGCCGGTCGTGCCGAGCTCGCCGAAGCCCAGCGCCGCGAAGCCGAGGCCCAGGAGCAGGAAGCCAAGCGCGTCAACGACGCCAACCAGGCCGCCATTCTGCGTCTGATGAATGAGCTGGCCAGCGTCGCTGAAGGTGACCTGACTCAGCAGGCGACGGTGACGGAAGACATCACCGGCGCCATCGCCGACTCGGTGAACTACACGGTGGAGGAGCTGCGCAACCTGGTCGGCCAGGTGCAGGCCACGGCAGCCCGCGTGACGGACACGACCGGCGCGGTCGACCAGACCTCCACCGACCTGCTGGCCGCCTCCAAGGAACAGCTGCACGAGATCCGCGCCACCGGCGAGGCCGTGCTGGGCATGGCGGGTCGAATCACCGAAGTGTCCGCGCAGGCGCAGACGACAGCCGAAGTGGCGCGCAAGAGCCGGGAGGCCGCCGAGCAGGGCCTGTCCGCGATGCAGAACAACATCGCTGGTATGAACGCCATCCGCGACTCCATCCAGGAGACGTCCAAGCGCATCAAGCGGCTGGGCGAGTCCTCGCAGGAAATCGGCGAGATCACGGAGCTGATCTCGGACATTACGGAACAGACCAACGTGCTGGCTCTGAACGCGGCCATTCAGGCGGCGTCCGCCGGTGAAGCGGGTCGCGGCTTCTCGGTGGTTGCGGAAGAAGTGCAGCGTCTGGCCGAACGCTCCGGCGACGCGACGCGTCGAATCGCCGCCCTGGTCAAGACCATTCAGACCGACACCCACGATGCCGTGGCCGCCATGGAGCGTTCGACGCGCGGTGTGGTGGAAGGTACCCAGCTGTCAGACGCGGCCGGCAAGGCCCTGGAGGACATCGACAGCGTTTCCCGCCAGCTGGACGAGCTGATTGTTCGAATCTCCTCGCAAGCGCGGCAAGAGGCCGAGCACGCCAACGCGGTGGCCTCCAACATCCAGCACATCTTCGCGGTGACCGAGCAGACCTCGGAAGGCACGCGCTCCACCGCCCAGATGGTGCATGAGCTGTCCCGCTCCGCCGAGGCGCTGCGTACCTCCGTGTCCCGATTCAAGGTCGCTTGACCCCAGCACACCGCACCGAGCGAGAAAGCCCACGCATGGACAGCTCCCTGCGAGACTCCGAACTCCCGGCCGACCTCAGCCCACTGGCCTGGGTGCAGGAGGAATTGCGCCGCTCCCTGGAGACGGTGCACAAGACCCTGCGCCGCCATGTGCGCGACAGCGGCGACAACCGCCTCTCGGCCTTCGGCGGCGACGCCCAGCCGAGCGTGCCGTTGCAGCAGGCCGCGGCCCAGCTGCACCAGGTCAGCGGCGTGCTGTCCCTGGTCGGCCTGCCGGCCGGTGCCAGCGTGCTGCGCGCCGCCGAGGCGGCCGTGGCGCGGCTGGCCGAGCGGCCGCTGGAGGTCGAAGCCAGTACCGTCGACACCATCGAGCGCGCCGACTTCGCACTGCTGACCTATGTGGCCCGCCTGCTGGCGGGCAGCAAGATCTCGTCGCTGGCCCTCTACCCGGGCTATCGCGGGCTGCAGCAGCTCAATGGCGCCGAGCGCATCCACCCGGCCGACCTCTGGCAATACGACTGGTCCTGGCGCAGCATCGCGCCCGAGGCCGGCGCGCTGCCACGTTCGCCCGAGGCCGTGCGCGCGCCCTTCGAGGCCGCGCTGCTGCGCCATATGCGCGAGCCCAGTTCGTCGCATGCCGCCAACCTGTCGGGGTTGTGCGCTGGCCTGGCCGCTGCCCTGCCGGCCGGCACCACGCGCACGCTGTGGCAGCTTGCCGCCGCGGTCTTCGAAGGCCAGGCCCTCAAGCTGATCCCCAGTGATGCCTACACCAAGCGCCTGGGTTCCAAGCTGCTGCACGAGCTGCGCATCGTTGGCCAAGGCGACCAGACCGACCCGGCGCGCGAACGCCTCGCCCAGGACCTGCTGTTCTTCTGTGCCCAGTGCCGCCTCGCCAAGGGCGCCGGCCCGCGCCTGACGGCTGTGCACGAGGCCTACCGCCTGACTGAAGAGCATGCCGGCGACTACGAGGACGCCAGCCTCGGCCGCATCGATCCCGCCTGGGTGGCCCAGGCCAAGCGCCGCGTGCTGTCGGCCAAGGAAAGCTGGTCCAGCGCCGCCGAGGGCGACCAGCATCGCCTGTCTGGCCTGGATGAGCAATTCGCCGGTCTCGCCGACTCCCTGACCCGCCTCTTCCCCAGTGGCGAGGTGCTGGCCCAGACCCTGCAGCGCGCCGTGGTCGCGACGCTGCGTTCGCGCAGCACGCCGCCGCCGGCCCTGGCGATGGAAATCGCCACCAGCCTGCTCTACGTCGAGGCGGCGCTCGAAGACGCTGCCTTCGACCAGCCCGAGCAGGCCGAGCGGGTGCGCCGCCTGGCGCGTCGCGTCGAGTCCGTCGGCCACGGTTCGCCCGCCGAGCCCCTGGAAGACTGGATGGAGGACCTGTACCGCCGGGTCTCCGACCGCCAGACCCTGGGCAGCGTCGTCCACGAACTGCGCGCCAGCCTCTCGGAAGTCGAGAAGCAGTGCGACGAGTATTTCCGCGACCCCACCCAGCGCGCCCTGCTGATCCCCGTGCCCGGACAGTTGCAGGCCATGCGCGGCGTGCTCAGCGTGCTGGGCCTGGACCAGGCCGCCCAGGCCACGGTCCGCATGCGTGACGAGGTCGACGGCCTCGCCAACACCGAGATCGACTTCAACCGCCCCGGCGCACGCGACGTCTTCGAGCGCCTGGCCAACAACCTCGGCGCGCTGGGCTTCCTCATCGACATGCTGAGCGTGCAGCCGGCCTTGGCCAAGCGCATGTTCCAGTTCGACGACAGCACCGGCCGCCTGGACGCCGTCATGGGCCGCCGCGAAGGTGCCGTCGAGCTGCCCAGCTTCGAGGCCAGCGGCTTTCATGTCGATCTCGAGCCAGAGATCGCCGCCCCGTCCTACGAGGCCACCCAGCCACTGCGCGTCGACTTCGGCGCGCTGGACCTGCCCGACCTCAGCCTGCCCGATGTCGACCTGTCGCAGCCCGTGGCTGCGCCTGCTCCCGCTCCCGTTGTCGCTCCCCCGCCGCCCGCGCCAGCACCCGCGCCCAGCGTCGCCGACGACCCCGAGATGCGCGAGATCTTCCTCGAGGAAGCCGAGGAGGTCATTGGCAACGCCCGTGCCGCGCTGGCGGAACTGCGCGAGGCACCAGCCGACCATGGCCAGCTGACCGTCGTTCGCCGCGCCTTCCACACCTTGAAGGGCAGCGCCCGCATGGTGGGCCTGGATGCCTTCGGCGAAGGCGCATGGGCCTGCGAGCAGCTCTACAACACCCGCCTGGCCGAAGCCACGCCGCAGGCCGATGCGGCCCTGCTGGGCTTCACCGCGGAGGCCCTGGACTATTTTGCCCATTGGCGCGAGCAGATCGCCGGCAACGAGCCCGGCCAGAGCCTGCCGGATCCGGTGCGTCGCAGCGCCGATTCACTGCGCCTGCATGGTCAGCCCCTGCCGATCGTCGCTGAGCCAGCGCTGGAGACGGCGCCTGCCGAGCGTGGCACCGAGGCCCTGGCCGAACCGGCTGCCGAGCCCATCGTCGCCGCCCTGCCGGCCGAGATGGAAGAGACGCTGCCGGTCGCCCCCGAATTCGTGCTCGAGTTCGCTTCACCGGCCGGCGACGTGCCTGCCGAGGCGGCCCTGGCCCTGCCCGATGTCGTCATCGACTTCGAGCCGACCGAGGCGCCCGTCGACGAGCCGATTAGCGAATTCGACGCCCATGCGCCGACCGAACCGCTGCCGCTGCCGGTCATGCCCGAGGAGGAGCCGACCCTGGCCAACTTCGGCGTCGTGCTGGACCTGGACGAACCCGAGGTCGTCGTGGCCGAACCCGTGGGCGAGCCCCCGGTCCGCCCGGAAGAGGCCACGCTGGCGATGCACCAGCTGCTCGAGGCGGATGAGGAGGCGGTGACCCCGGCCCTCAGCCTGATCACTGCCGCCGAGCCGGAGCCCGAACCCGTCGACCCCGACGAGGGCTTCAAGGTCATCGGCCCGCTGCGCATCAGCATCGCGCTATTCAACATCTTCCTCAACGAAGCCGACGAGCTGTCGCGCAAGCTGTCCATCGGTCTGGCCGAATGGGCCGCCGAGCTCAACCAGCCCGTGCCGCAGAGCTGCGAGGTGCAGGCCCATGCTCTGGCCGGCAATGCCGCCACGGTGGGCTATGAAGACCTGTCGGCCCTGGCCCGCGAGCTCGAGCACACGCTGAGCCGCGCCCAGCGCGCGGTGCGCTACGAGCCGGCCGACGCCGAGCTCTTCGTGCGCGCCGCCGACGACATCCGTCGCCTGCTGCACCAGTTCGCGGCCGGCTTCCTGAAGCCCAACGAGCCGGAAGTCCTCGCCCGCCTGCATGCCTACGAGCCGCAGCAAGAGTCCTTCACGGCGGCGGCGCCGCTGGCGCCGATGTCCCTGCACGCCCTGGACGAGACTGTTGCTGGTGATCTGGACGTCTCTGGCACCGTGGCCGCGCCCCTGCAGGAATACGAGGCCGCCGAGGTGCCCGAGGTGGCGGAGGTGACTGAGCACGTCGAGCCGGTCGCCGAGCCCGTCGTCGAGGCGCTGGTCGAGGCGCATCCCGAACCCGAACCGCAACCCGAGCCGTTGCCCGAGCCGGAGCCGGTCATCGAAGCCGTCGCCGAGCCGCAACCCGAATCGGTTGCCGCAGCCGAGCCGGCCCCGGTGCCGTTGGCCGCGGAAGATGAGCCCGAGCCCGGCCTGCCCGATCACATCGAGCCCGACCTCTATCCGATCTTCGAAGAGGAAGGCCGCGACCTGCTGGAGCAACTGCACGGCGCCCTGCGTGACTGGCTGGCCCATCCGGCCGAGCTGGGGCGCTCGGACGCCTGCATGCGCGCCCTGCACACCTTCAAGGGCGGTGCGCGACTCGCCGGCGCTATGCGCCTGGGCGAGCAGGCCCACCATCTGGAATCCGCCATCGAGCACCTGCTGCGTGCCGGCAGTGCCGACCACGGCCAGGTGCAGGCCCTGCAGCACGAGGGTGATGCCCTCGAGCACGCCTTCGAAGAGCTTGGCCGCAAGCTGGCATCCGCTGGCGCTCCCGCCGCACCGGCCGTCGTGGCGCCGCCGCCGCCTGCTCCTGCCGCCAAGCCGGTCCAGGCGCCGGTCACCGCGCCCGAGGCTGCGGCGGCTGAGCCGGCTATCCGCCCGGTCGCGCCGATTGCCGTCGACAGGCCGGTCGAACCGGCCCGCGAGATCGACTGGAGCCGCTTCACCGACACCGCCGAGATCGCCGCCGGCAGCGACAACCTCGCCATCGGCCAGGCCCTGGTGCGGGTGCGCGGCAGCCTGCTGGAACGCATGGCCACCCAGGCCGGAGAGGTCAGCATCCGCCGCGCGCGGATGGAGTCCGAGTTGGTGCAGATGAAGGGCTCGCTGCACGACCTGGACGACAACTTGGACCGCATCCGCGCCCAGTTGCGCGAGCTGGAGCTGCAGGCCGAGGCCCAGATGCACATCCAGCAGGAGATGGCACAACAGGGCGGCCGCGAGTTCGACCCGCTCGAGTTCGACCGCTACACCCGCTTCCAGGAATTGACCCGCATGCTGGCCGAGTCGGTCGGTGACGTGGCCACCCTGCAGCGTTCGCTGGGCCGCAACGTCCAGACCGGCGAAGACGAGCTGGCCGCCCAGTCGCGGCTGACGCGCGAACTGCAGGACGACCTGCTGCGCACCCGCCTGGTGGAGTTCGACTCCATCGGCGAGCGCATGCACCGCGTCGTCCGTCAGGCCGCGCGCGACAGCGGCAAGCAGGTCAAGCTGGAAATCAGCGGCGGCCAGACCGAACTGGACCGTTCGGTGCTGGAACGTACCGCAGGCGCCTTCGAGCATCTGCTGCGCAACAGCGTTGCCCACGGCATCGAGGCGCCCGAGACCCGCACGGCCGCCGGCAAGGACCCGGTCGGCACGCTGCGCATCGAGGTCGGCCAGCACGGCAACGAAGTGTTGCTGAAGTTCTCCGACGACGGCGCCGGCCTCAACCTCGCCCGCATCCGCGAGCGTGGCCTGCAGCTCGGCCTGATCGCCGCCGACGCCGAACCCGATACCGCCCAACTGCAGCGCCTGATCTTCGCGCCCGGCTTCTCGACGGCCAGCCAGGTCACCGAGCTCAGCGGCCGCGGTATCGGCATGGACGTCGTGCGCGCCGAGGTCGGCACGCTCGGCGGCACCATCGAGACCACGTCGACCAGCGGCCAGGGCACCAGCTTCCTGCTGCGCCTGCCGCTCACCACCGCACTGACACAGGTCGTGCTGCTGCGCAGCGCCGACCAGGTCATCGCCGTGCCCGCGGCCCTGATGGCCTCCGTGCAGCGCGTGCCGGTCGATGCGGTCGAGGCGGCCTACGCCACCGGCAAGCTCAACCACGGTGGAGCCGAGATGCCCTTCTACTGGCTGGGCGGCCTGCTCGGCCACGCCGGCCGGGGCCATGTCCACGGTCGCCACACCCACGTCGTTCTGGTGCGCAGCGCCCAGGGCGCCCTGGCCCTGCATGTCGACGAAGTCATCGGCAACCAGGAAGTCGTGGTCAAGAACCTCGGCGCCCAGCTCAACCGCGTCCCGGGCCTGGCGGGCATCAGCCTGCTGGCTTCGGGCGAGGTGGCGCTGATCTACAACGTCGTGGCCCTGGCCGACTGGTACGGCCTGGACGCCCAGGCCCGTCTGGCGGCGGCGCATGCCCTGTCCCTGGGCGAGGAGCCGCAGCAGCAGGTTGCCTCGGTGGCCGAGGCCCCGGCGCTGGCGCCGCTGGTCATGGTGGTGGACGACTCGCTGACGGTGCGTCGCGTGACCCAGCGCTTCCTGGAGCGCGTCGGCCTGCGCGTCATGCTGGCCAAGGACGGCCTGGATGCGATGGAGAAGCTGTCGGGCGACGAACTGCCGTCGGTGGTGCTGTCCGACATCGAGATGCCGCGCATGGACGGCTTCGACCTGGTGCGCAACATGCGCGCCGACTCGCGCCTGGCCGGCCTGCCCGTCATCATGATCACCTCGCGCATCGCCCAGAAGCACCGCGACTATGCTGCGCAACTGGGCGTCGATCACTATCTCGGCAAGCCCTACGACGAGGAATACCTGCTCGGCTTGATCCAGCAGTTCACCCAGCAGGCCGTGGCGGCCTGATCACCAGCACATGTCCCAGGTTGTCGATCATCTCGCCGAGCTGACCGGTTTCCGTGACCGCGACGTCATGGACGTCACCCTGGTCATGGCGCTGCGCGATCTGCTCGAGCCCGAGTCGGCGGCGATCTACCGACTGGTGGGCGAGCCGGGCAAAGAGCGCTGGCTGACGCGCGCTCACCTGCGTGCCGGCGATGCCGTTGCTTCGGCTGACCCGCTGTGGGCCAAGCCCGAGGCGCTGCCGCCAGCGGCTGACCATCCGCTGCGCCTGGAGGCCATGCGCAGCCGCACCGTCACCCAGGTGGCCGACGGCGGCAAGTGGCTCTACCTCTTTCCCATCGCGACGGACCGCGACGTCATCGGCGTCATCGAAATCCTGTCCACGCGCCGCCTCGGCGCGGGTTCGCAGCGCATGGTCAGCAGCGTGTTGCGGATCTATCACAACTTCCAAGGCCTGCTCGACTACTCCGAGCGGGACACCCTGACCGGGCTGCTGAACCGCAAGACCTTCGACGAGAGCTTCCTGAAGGTCCTGTCGGAAATCCCGGCCAAGCAGCCGCCTCAGCCGCATGACGCCGAGGACCGTCGGCACGAGACCGCCACGCCGCATTACGTGCTCGGCGTCATCGACATCGACCATTTCAAGTCGGTCAACGACCGCTTCGGCCATCTGATCGGCGACGAAGTGCTGCTGCTGCTGTCACGGCTGATGCGCGGCTCCTTCCGTTTCCACGATCTGCTCTACCGCTTCGGCGGCGAGGAGTTCGTCGTGCTGATGCGCTGCGACGAGGAGATCCACGCCGGCGAGGCCTTCGAGCGCCTGCGCGTGAACACCGAGCGCTATGCCTTCCCCCAGGTGGGCCGCATCACCGTCAGCATCGGCTTCACCGAGGTGCGCGCCGGCGACGCCCCGGCGGCCGCCTTCGAACGCGCCGACAAGGCCGTTTATCACGCCAAGGGCCATGGTCGCAACCAGGTCCACAACTACGCGGCCCTGGTGGCCAGCGGCGTGATCCAGGAAGCCACCCAGCTCAGCGACGTCGAGCTGTTCTGAGGTTCTGGCTGCTGACGCGCCGGCGTCGACCTGGCCGCCCAGGTGGTGCGCCTGCTGACCCTAGCCCAGGCGACGGCCTCCGGCGCTCCCTGATCAGTCTTGCCGCTTGACGACGGCGTAACGCTCCAGTGTGCGCTCGCGTGCAATCGCGTGGTCGACGATGGGCTGCGGGTAGTCGCGGCCCTGCATCTGCAGCGGCGCCCGCTCCCAGGGCGCGTGCAGGGCCTTGGGCGGCAGGTCGGCCAGCTCCGGGCAGTAGCGGCGGATGAAGCGACCCTCGGCATCGAACTTCTCGCTCTGGCTGGTCGGGTTGAAGATGCGGAAATAGGGCTGGGCGTCGCAGCCGCTGCTGCTGGCCCATTGCCAGCCGCCGTTGTTGGCCGCGAGGTCGAAGTCCAGCAGTTTCTCGGCGAAAAAGGCTTCGCCGCGGCGCCAATCGATGCCCAGATCCTTGGTCAAAAAGCTGGCCACCACCATGCGCAGCCGGTTGTGCATATAGCCCGTCTGGTTGATCTGGCGCATGGCGGCGTCCACCAGCGGAAAGCCGGTGCGTCCCTCGCACCAGGCCGCGAAGAGCTGATCGGCCTGCTCGCCCGTTTCCCACTGAATGGCGTCGTATTCAGGCTTGAAGGCCGACGTCATCGCATGCGGGTGGTGGTGCATGACCTGGTGATAGAAATCGCGCCAGATCAGCTCCGACAGCCAGATCTCGGCGCCATGATCGCCGCCCTGCATCAGTCCATGCGCGATGCGCGCCAGGCGGCGGATGGACACCGTGCCGAAACGCAGGTGCACGCTGAGATAGCTCGGGCCCTTGATGGCCGGGAAGTCGCGCTTCTTGTCGTAGTCGGCGATGCGATCCAGGAAATCGTCCAGCAGGGCCTCGGCGCCGCGGCGGCCCTGGCCGAGATGGGGGCTCAGATTGGTCGGCTGGAAGCCGATGTCCACCAGCGTCGGAACCCCTTTGGCAAGCTCGGTTGGCGCAAGGCTGGCCGCATGGCGCTCCACGGGGTAGCTGCTCAGGTAGAACTCGTCGATCTTGCGCAGCCAGGCGTTCTTGTAGGGCGTGAACACGCCATAGGGGCCGCCCGCAGCCGTCATCACCTCGCGGCGCTCGAAAATGACGTGATCCTTGAACGTGCGCAGCTCTGCGTTGAGGGGTTTGAGCCGGTCGGCCACCAGGGCGTCGCGCCTCAGCGCCTGGGGCTCGTCGTCGTGGTTGGTGAAGACGGCCTGCACGCCCAGCTCGGCCGCGAGGCGCGGGATCTCGTCGGCCGCAAGGCCGTGGCGCACGATCAGGGCGCCGCCGAGCCTGCGCAGGTCCTCGTCCAGCACGTGCAGGGCGCCGAGGATGAACTCGACGCGGCGATCGGCGGGGGGCAGAACATCGAGGATGTCGCGGTCCAGAATGAAGGCGCAGAACACCTGTTTTGCGGCCCGCAGCGCCCGGTAGAGGGCGGCCTGGTCGTCCACGCGCAGGTCGCGGCGAAACCAGACCAAAGCGCGTTCAATACGGTTGGTCATACCCACAGAATAAAATGCGTCGCATGCCTGCCGACCGGATCGTCCTGACCAACCAGTTCCTCATCGCCATGCCCGGCATGGCCGACGAGGCTTTCGCAGGCACGGTGGTCTACCTCTGCGAGCACAACGACAATGGCGCCCTGGGCCTGGTCGTCAACAAGCCGACCTCGCTGACCCTGGGCAGCCTGTTCGAAAAGGTCGAGCTCAACCCGCCCGCCGATCCCCTGGCCGACAGCCCGGTCTTCTACGGCGGTCCGGTGCAGACCGACCGCGGTTTCGTGCTGCACGAGCCGCTGGACGACGAGGGCGGCCATTACAACGCCACGCTGGCCGTGCCCGGCGGCCTGGAGATGACCACCAGCCGCGACGTGCTGGAGGCCCTGTCCAATGGCGCCGGCCCGCGCAAGATCCTCGTCACCCTGGGCTACAGTGGCTGGGCCGCCGGCCAGCTCGAGGAAGAGATCGGCCGCAACGGCTGGCTGACGGTGGATGCGAAGCCGGAGATCATCTTCGACACGCCCGTCGAGCAGCGATATGAGAAGGCCCTGGGCCTGCTGGGCATCGACCCGCGCATGCTCAGCTCCGATGCGGGGCATGCGTGATGGCCGTCGTGGCTGACGCGCCCCGCCTCCAATCCTTTCTTGCTTTTGACTTTGGCCTGCGCCGCGTCGGCGTGGCCAGCGGAACGCGCCTGCTCGGCACGGCCGAACCGCGCGGCACGATCAAGGGCGGCGACTTCGACGCCATCGCCGCCCTGATCAAGACCTGGCAACCCGACGCCCTGGTCGTCGGCGTGCCCTGCCATCCGGACGGTGCGCCGCATGAGATGACCGCCAAGGCGCAGAATTTTGGCCGGCGGCTCGCCGGTCGCTACCACCTGCCGGTCTTCGAGGTCGACGAGCGCTACACCAGCGTCGAGGCCGAGGCCGAAGGTGCACACGACGTCGATGCCGCTGCCGCCGCCCTGATCCTGGAACAGTTTTTTCGAGAACACCCATGAGTGAATTGCTGCTCGATGCCGAGGCCCTCTACCTCGAGCTCAAGAAAGGCGTACAGAAGCTGATGACGCCCGACACGGCCCTGGTGGGCATCTGGAGCGGCGGTGCCTGGCTGGCCGAACGCCTGGCGGCCGACTTGGGGCTAGCTTCCGGCACCATCTCCAGCGCCCTGCACCGGGACGACTTCGGCTCGCGCGGCCTGGTCAAGGCAGACCACACCACCTTGCCCTTCGACGTCAACGGTCGCGACATCCTGCTGATCGACGACGTGCTCTACACCGGCCGCACGACGCGGGCCGTCATCAACGAGCTGTTCGACTTCGGCCGCCCGGCGCGCGTGCAGCTCGCCGTGCTCGTGGACCGTGGTGGGCGCGAGTTGCCGATCGAGCCGGCCTTCTCGGCGGCACGCGTGACGCTGGGCCCCGACCAGAAGCTGCGCCTGGCCCAGGGCGAGGACCGAAGACTCAAGTTCGAGGTGAAATGATGTTGAGCAAGCGCAACCCCCAGCTGAACAAGCACGGCGAGCTCATCCACCTGCTGTCCATCGAGGGCCTGCCGCGTGCGGTCATCGAGCAGATCCTGGACACGGCCGGCAGCTTCCTGTCCGTCAACGACCGCGAGGTCAAGAAGGTGCCGCTGCTGCGCGGCAAGTCGGTGTTCAACCTGTTCTTCGAGAACAGCACCCGCACGCGCACCACCTTCGAGATCGCTGCGAAGCGCCTTTCCGCCGACGTCATCAACCTCGACATCGCGCGCTCCTCCACGGCCAAGGGCGAGACCCTGCTCGACACGGTGGCCAACCTCAGCGCCATGCATGCCGACATGTTCGTCGTGCGCCACAGCGAGAGCGGTGCGCCCCACCTGATTGCCCAGCATTGCGCGCCCCATGTGCACGTGGTGAACGCCGGCGACGGCCGCCACGCCCACCCGACCCAGGGCCTGCTGGACATGTACACGATCCGGCATTTCAAGAAGGACTTCCGCAACCTCACTGTGGCCATCGTCGGTGACATCGTGCACTCGCGCGTGGCCCGCTCCGACATCCATGCGCTCAACGTCCTCGGCGTGCCCGAGATCCGCGCCGTCGGTCCCAAGACCCTGGTGCCGGGCGACCTGCGCGACATGGGCGTGCGCGTCTGCCACGACATGGCCGAGGGCGTGAAGGGCGCCGACGTCGTAATCATGCTGCGCCTGCAGAACGAGCGCATGAACGGCGGCATGCTGCCCAGCAGCGGCGAGTTCTTCAAGCATTTCGGCCTGACGCCGGAGAAGCTGGCCCTGGCCAAGCCCGATGCCATCGTCATGCACCCGGGACCCATCAACCGCGGCGTGGAAATCGCGTCCGAAGTGGCGGACGGCAAGAGCAGCGTCATCCTGCCCCAAGTGACATTCGGCATCGCCGTCCGAATGGCGGTCATGGCCATCCTTGCCGGCAACGAGGCTTAAGACATGAAGATCCTCATCAAAGGCGGCCGGCTGATCGACCCGGCCACGAATCTCGACCGCACGGGCGACGTCGCCATCGCCAATGGCCGCATCGTGCACCTGGGCGATGTGGGCGACTTCGGCGCCGATCGCACAGTCGACGCGCGCGGCCTCATCGTCGCGCCCGGCCTCGTCGACCTCTGTGCCCGCCTGCGCGAGCCCGGCCATGAACACGAAGGCCTGCTGGAAAGCGAGCTCGCGGCCGCCGCAGCAGGCGGCGTGACCAGCCTGGTCTGCCCGCCCGACACCGACCCCGTGCTCGACGAGCCGGGCCTCGTCGAGATGCTGAAGTTCCGCGCCCGCAAGCTCAGCCGCTGCCGCCTCTTCCCGCTCGGCGCGCTGACGCGCCAACTGCAGGGCGCGGCTCTGACCGAGATGGCCGAGCTCACCGAGGCCGGCTGCATCGGCTTCTCGCAGGCCGAGGTTGCGATCAAGGACACGCTGGTGCTGAATCGCGCCCTGCAGTACGCTGCCACCTATGGCTACACGGTTTGGCTGCGCCCGCAGGATGCCTGGCTGGGCGGCGGCGTGGCCGCCAGCGGCCCGGTGGCGACGCGGCTGGGCCTGTCCGGCGTGCCGGTCAGCGCCGAGACGGTGGCCCTGCACACCATCTTCGAGTTGATGCGCGCCACCGGTGCCCGCGTGCATCTGTGCCGCCTGTCGAGCGCCGCGGGCGTCGAGCTGGTGCACGCGGCCAAGAAGGAAGGCTTGGCCATCACGGCCGATGTGTCCATCAACTCCCTCCACCTCAGCGACGTCGACATCGGCTATTTCGACTCGGCCATGCGCCTGACGCCGCCGCTGCGCCAGGGCCGTGACCGCGACGCGCTGCGCGCGGGCTTGGCCGACGGCACCATCGACGCGCTGGTGTCCGACCACATGCCGGTCACGACCGACGAGAAGGCAGTGCCCTTCGCCGAGGCCACGCCAGGTGCCACGGGCCTGGAGCTGCTGCTCAGCCTGGCCCTGCGCTGGGCGCGCGATGCCGAGCTGCCGCTGCAGCGGGCCCTGGCCGTCGTCACCGCCGAGCCGGTGCGCGTGTTGGGCAGCGCCTTGGGTTCGCTGTCGGCCAGCGCCGGTCGCCTGGTGGAAGGTGGCGTGGCCGACGTCTGCGTCTTCGACGCCAATGCCAGCTGGTCGGTCACGCCCGAGGCCTTGGCCAGCCAGGGCAAGCACACGCCATTTGCCTACGCCTCCAGCGGCTTCGAGCTGCCGGCGCGGGTGCGCACGACGCTGGTCGCCGGCCATATCGCTTACGAGGCCTGATGAGGGCCTTGATCGCCGCCTGGCGCCTGGCTCGCCTCGCGCCGCATGTGCTTCACGGCCTGTGGATCGTCAAGCGCCACTTCGAGCTGATGACGGTGGCCGATAGGCATGGGCGCATCCAGTGGTGGTCGGCCAAGACTCTGCGCATCCTTGGCATCGAACTGAAGTCCCAAGGCCAGGCCCTGCCGGCGGGTCACCTGCTGGTGGCCAACCACATCTCCTGGCTGGACATCGCCGGCGTGCATGCCGTGCTGCCTCAGGCCCGCTTCGTGTCCAAGGCGGACGTGAAGCACTGGCCGCTGGTCGGCGCCCTGGTCGAAGGCGCGGGCACCTTGTTCATCGAGCGCACCAGCAAGCGTGACGCCCTGCGCGTCGTGCACCAGACCGCCGCGGCCCTGCAGGCCGGCGACTGTGTCGCCGTCTTTCCAGAAGGCACCACCGGCGCCGGCCCGGAGCTGCTGCCCTTCCACGCCAACCTACTGCAGGCGGCGGTGTCGACCGGCGCGCCGGTGCTGCCTGTCGTGTTGCGTTGGTACGAACCAGGCGAGCGTTTCAGCCCGTCGGCCCGCTTCATCGGCGACACGACGCTGGTGCAGAGCCTGTGGGCCATCGCCAGGGCGCGTGGCCTTGGCATTGACGTGCAGGTCCTGCCCAGTGTGATGACCGAAGGCCAGGACCGCCGCGCTCTGGCCGAGACGCTGCGCTGCGCGATCAGCGTGCGTTTGTGAGCCAGGCCAGGCCGGCGGAGGTGGCGGCGCGCGGACGATATTCGAGGCCGATGGCGCCGGGCCAGGCGCGGTCTTCCAGCAGCGCGAGGTCGGCCAGGTACTCGTCGGCCTGAGGCTCGTGACGCCCGTCAACGCCGGCGACCTGCACATGGCCGAGCACACCGAGGTCCAGGGCTCGCAGCAAATGCGTCAGCGATTCGCCCTCGGCCACGCGACAGTGATAGAGATCCAGTTGCAGTTGCACCCGCGGCGTGTTCAAGGCGGCCAGCAGCTCCAGGGCCTGGGCCTGGCGATGCAGGAAATAGCCCGGCATGTCGCGGCGGTTGATGGGTTCGACGAGCAGGGGCAGGGCCGACTGCTCGGCGGCCCAGTTGAGGTTGCTCAGCCAAGTGGCTTGAGTCTGCTTGCCGTCTTCCGCAAGGCCGGAGAGCAGGTGGACGCGCGCCGCACCCAGGCGATGAGCGAGGTCCAGGCCGCGCAGCGCCGCATCACGGAAGTTCGCCTCGCGGCCGGGCAGGGCGGCAAAGCCGCGTTCTCCAGTTGCCCAGTCGCCGGCGGGCGCGTTGATGAGGACGACGCGTAGATCAGCCAGCGCGGTCTTCAGCGCGGCGGTGTCGTGCAGATGCGGCTGCTGCAGCTCCACGGCTGTCAAGCCATCGGCACGCGCCGCCGCCGGGCGGTCCAGATAGGCGTGCTCCGCATAGAGCCAATCAAGATTGGCGGCGAAGCGCGGCGCGATCACTTGGACTCCGCGACCAGGACGGGGTTGAGCCGCGGGTCGTTGTACATCTTGAACTGGCGGTAGACCTTGAAATAGGCCCGGCCGGCGCGCGTGTCGGCCAGCAGCTCGTCATAGCAACTGCCAAGGTCGGCACGTTGCTGGATCAGACGCTGCAGGCGCTCGGCGCAGGATTGGCGGTGAGCGTCGTCGACGTCAGTGCGCAGCGTCTGCTCGCGCATCGCGGCAATCTTCAGGCCGAGGATGGAGATGCGGTCCAGCATGGAGCCGGCCGTCTCGCTGTTCAGCCGCGCGCCGGATGCCGCGGTGGAGCGGGGCAGGGCGCTCGCGACGGTCGCCGGGTCGACCAGGCCCAGGGCTGACAGCAGGAACTCGTCGATGCGCTCGATGGCATCGTTGCGGGCCTGGTTGTGGCGGTCGATGGCGCGCTTGTTGGCGATGATCTCAGCGTCGGGCGCGTGGGTGCGCCGAGCCAGGTCTTCCTGGGCCCAGAGGCTGCGGTTGTGGAAGTGGTTGGTGGCGATCCAGCCCTGCACGTCATGGGCGGCGACGGCAGCCGGCGCGAGGGCCAGGGCGGCGTCGTGAGCGGCGATCACTTCGGCGGAAGAGGGCAGGGTGATCTCGGGCATGAAGGGCTAGCTGGCGCAACGAGAATCCGCGCCAATTTATAAACAACTGCCGATGATAGAAGCCCGCCCACTGATCGTTCGCCTGCGCAACTTCGTGGGCGACACGGTGCTGAGCATTCCTGCGCTGAGACTGCTGGAAGGCCACGGCTATCGGCTTGAGCTTGTGGGCAAAGGCTGGGCGCGTGGGCTGCTGGAGGCCGAAGGGTGGTCGGTGCATGTACGGCCAGACGATCTGCGCGCGCGCATCGCGCAGCTGCGTGAGCTGAGACACCGCTTCAGGGCCGAGGACCCGGGCTTCGATAGGCGCTCGAACACGCTGCTCTTCCCCTATGCGTTCTCCGCGGCGCTGGACTCGCGCCTGGCGGGCCTAAAGGCGGAGGGCCACGCGGGCGATGGCCGGACCTGGCTGCTCAAGCGCGGCCTGCCGCGGCGCGAGGGGCGGCACACCCTGGTCGAATACTGGGAGCTGGCCTGCGACTTTCTTGGTGTACGGGCCGAGCCGCCTCGGGACATCGCCATGCAGGTCAGCGAGGCCCAGCGCGAGCAGGCGCGGGCGCTGCTCGCGAGCCAAGGCATCGAGTCCGGCCGCTTCGTGCTGATCTGTCCATTTGCGAACGGCCGCGTCGAATTCCTCGACCGCAGCTGGCCGGCCTTCCCCGACTTTGTGAGCCGCCTGCATGCCGAGGGGCGGCATGTCGTCATCGTGCCTGGCCCGGCTGAAGTCGAAGGCGCCAAGCAGCTCTATCCCGATGCCCTTCGCCTCGACGGCGTTGCGCTCGGCGTCTACAACGCCCTGCTGCAGCTGGCCGGCGTCGTCGTTGCCAACGACACCGGCCCGGCCCATATGGCCGCCGGCGTCGGCGCGCGGCTGCTGAGCATCTGGGGGCCCGTCGACCCGGCGCGCTGGGCGCCCTGGGGTTCGACCGTCACTCTGATGCGACGCGGACCGGGCGAGTGGGCCGGCGTCGGCGAAGTGCTAAGCGCCGTGGATCAGGCCTTGCCCTGATTCGCGACGGCTGCAGCTGCCTTGGCGGCCGCTTCGGCGTCACCCAGGTAGTAGCTCTTGATGGGCTTCAGGTCCGCGTCCAGCTCGTAGACCAGCGGGATGCCGTTGGGGATGTTGACGCCCACGATGGCATCGTCGGCGATGTTGTCCAGGTACTTGACCAGGGCGCGGATGCTGTTGCCGTGGGCGGCGATGACGACGCGCTGGCCGCTCTTGATGGTCGGCGCGACGGTCTCGTTCCAGAAGGGCAGCACGCGGGCCACGGTGTCCTTCAGGCATTCGGTCAACGGCACCTCGCCATCCTTCAGGCCGGCGTAGCGGCGGTCGGCGCGTTCGCTGCGCGGGTCGGTCGCTTCCAGGGCCGGCGGCGGCGTGTCGTAGCTGCGGCGCCAGATCAGCACCTGCTCGTCGCCGTACTGCTTGGCCATGTCGGCCTTGTTCAGGCCCTGCAGGGCGCCGTAGTGGCGCTCGTTCAGGCGCCAGGCGTGGCGCACCGGCAGCCAGGTGCGGTCCATCTGGTCCAGGCAGTGCCACAGTGTCCAGACGGCGCGCTTCAAGACCGAGGTGTAGGCGATGTCGAAGTCATAGCCCGCTTCCTTCAGCAGCCGGCCCGCCGTCTTGGCTTGCTCGACACCGGTGGGCGTCAGGTCCACGTCGGTCCAGCCGGTGAAGCGGTTTTCCAGATTCCAGGTCGATTCGCCGTGGCGGATGAGGACGAGCTTGTACATGGGGCAGGAGTGCACAAAGGGTGGAAGGCGGCGGATTATCGGCTCCGGCGATAATCATCGGCTTCGTTGAATCACACGGGATGCTTGCTTGAACTTCCTGATTGAGAACTGGTTTTTGATCGTCGCCGCCCTGGTCTCCGGCGGCATGCTGCTCTACCCCATGCTGGTGTCGGGCGCCCAAGGCGCAGCCGTCAGCCCTGCCCAGGCGGTGCAGCTGCTCAACCGCGAGAAGGGCGTGCTGATTGACGTCAGCGAGCCCGAGGAGTACGCCAAGGGCCACGCCGTCGGCTCACGCAACATCCCCTTTGGCCAGATCGAGGGCCACAAGCAACTGCCCTCCAACAAGGCCCTGCCGCTGGTGTTGGTGTGCCCGACCGGCGCGCGCGCCGGCCGCGCCGCAGGCATGCTGCGCAACCTGGGCTATGAAAAGGCCCAGGTGCTGGCGGGGGGTCTCAAGGCTTGGCGGGAGGCCAGCTTGCCGGTGGAACGTTCGGCTTGAAGGATTGTTTGATGGCTCCCGTGAAGATGTACACCACCCTGGTCTGCCCGTTCTGCGTGCGGGCCAAGATGCTGCTGAAGCAGCGCGGCGTCGAGCAGATCGACGAGATCCGCGTCGACCTGAAACCGGCCGAGCGTCAGGCCATGATGAGCATGACCGGCCGCCGCACGGTGCCTCAGATCTTCATCGGCGACACCCATGTCGGGGGGTGTGACGACCTCATCGCCCTCGACCAGAGGGGCGGGTTGCTGCCCCTGCTCCAGGCGGCCTGAGCCGCCTTCGGACGCCCGGCCTGATTTCAAGTCCGGGCAAGCCCGATCCGGCTTGTCATGAGCCTCGCCGCATAATCCGGTTGCCGCCCGCAGCTTCACGCTTGCGGGCTTTTGTTTGACGCTCCGTTCGAAAGACTTCCATGGCCGACGAGATCCAAGCCCCCCAGACCGCCGAGGGTGGCGCCCCCGTGTTCCAGATCCAGCGTATGTATCTGAAGGATCTGTCGCTGGAGCAACCCAACGCCCCGCACATCCTGCTGGAGCAGCAGCAGCCCCAGGTCGACATCAACCTGACGCTGTCGGCCGAGAACGTCACCGACGGCATCTATGAAGTCTGCGTGACGGCCACCGTCAACACCAAGGTCGGCGACAAGACGTTGTTCCTGGTGGAAGCCAAGCAGGCCGGCATTTTCGAGATCCGCAACGTGCCGCAGGACCAGGTCGAAGGCATCCTGGGCATCGTCTGCCCGCAGATGGTCTACCCCTATCTGCGCGCCATCGTGTCGGACGTCTGCACCCGCGCCGGCTTCCCGCCCGTGCTGCTGACCGAAGTGAACTTCCAGGCCATGTTCGAAGCACAGCAAGCCCAGCGCGCGGCCCAGGGCGGCACCGCCGTCAACTGAGCGCCTCGCGCTCGCGACGACGCCCCGCCTTGCGGGGCGTTTTTCATGGGCGACACTTCCGCGCATGACGACGATGAAGATCAGCGTGCTGGGCGCCGGCGCTTGGGGCACGGCCCTGGCCATCCAGGCGGCCGAGGCGGGCCATGACGTGAGCCTGTGGGGGCGCGACGCGGCGGCCATCGAGGCCATGCGCGCCAGCCGTCGCAATGCGGCCTATCTGCCCGACAGCGGGTTGCCCGCGTCGCTGGCGTTGACGGCGAATCGTGCCGAAGCCATCGCTCATGCAGCCGACGGGCTGACCATCGTTGCCACGCCCATGTCGGGCCTGCGCGAGACGCTGACGGCCCTGCCGTCGACCCAGCGAGTGCTGTGGCTGTGCAAGGGCTTCGAGGCGGGTACCGGGCGGCTCGGCCATGAGATCGCGCGCGAGCTGCAGCCGGCCATGCGCGTCGGTGTGCTCTCCGGCCCCAGCTTTGCGCAGGAAGTGGCCGCCGGCCGGCCCACGGCCCTGGTGGCCGCCAGCGAGGACGCCGCGCTGGCCCAGGCCGCCGTCGATGCCTTCCATGGCGACAGGCTGCGCGTCTACACCTCAGGTGACCCGGTGGGCGTCGAGGTGGGCGGGGCGGTCAAAAACGTGATGGCGATTGCCGTCGGGGTCTGCGACGGACTGTCGGCCTCGGCCCCCGACGCACCGGGCCTGAACGCCCGCGCCGCGCTGATCACGCGCGGCCTGGCCGAGATGCTGCGCCTAGGCCTGGCCCTGGGCGCCAAGGCCGAGACCTTCATGGGCCTGTCCGGTCTGGGCGATCTGGTGCTGACGGCCACGGGCGACCTGTCGCGCAACCGCCGTGTCGGCTTGATGCTGGCCCAGGGCCTGGCCCTGCCGCAGATCCTGCAGCAGTTGGGCCATGTGGCCGAGGGTGTCTACAGCGCGCCGACCGTGCTGGCGCGGGCGCGCGAGGCGGGCGTCGAGATGCCCATCACCGAGGGTATGGTGGCCTTGCTGGAAGGGCGGCTGCGTGTTGGTGAAGCGGTCGAGCGGCTGATGAGCCGCGATGCTCGCGCCGAATAGTCAGCCGCCTCCTGCATAACCGTTCTGCCGCCAGGCCTCGAAAACGGCCACGGCCACGCTGTTGCTGAGATTGAGGCTGCGCTGGCCCTCGCGCATCGGTAGCCGCACACGCTGCTCGAGCGGGAAGCTGTCGCGCAGCGCCGGCGCCAGTCCGGCCGTCTCGCTGCCAAAGACCAGCCAGTCGCCGGGCCGCCAGGCCACCTCGCCGAAGAGCCGGCTGCCGCGTGTCGTGAAGGCGAACAGGCGCGTGGTGTTCGGCGCCTCGGCCGCGAGGAAGGCCGCCCAGTCGGCATGGCGCTGCACGCGGGCGTACTCGTGATAGTCCAGGCCGGCGCGCTGCAGCAGCTTGTCCTCCATGGAGAAGCCCAGCGGCTCGATGAGGTGCAGGGCGCAGCCGGTATTGGCCGCGAGCCGAATCACATTGCCGGTGTTCGGCGGGATCTCAGGCTGGACGAGGACGATGTTGAACATGACGGGAGTATCCCGTCAGCCCTCATCCCCGGGCTCGGGAGTCCGCGCGATGACCCAGGCCTGCACGCTCATGACCCCCGCCTGCAGCAGCACGCCCGCCAGCTCGAACAGCGTGGCGCCGCTGGTCATCACATCGTCCAGCAGGGCCACGCTGGCGCCGCGCAGCCTGGCCGCTCGCAAGGGTTCGACGGCGAAGACGCCGCGCACATTGGCGGCGCGCTCCTCCAGCTTCAGGCTGGCTTGGGCGGAGTTGTGGCGCACCCGCAGCAACAACTCGGGCTCGCAGCGCAGGCCACGGCGCCGCGCCAGCGCCTTGGCCAGCTCATGGGACTGGTTGTAGCCGCGCTCGCGCAGGCGTTCGTCGGACAGCGGCACGGGCAGCAGCCAGTCCGGCGCCTCGACCTCGGCGGCGTTGAGGGCCGTGTTCAGACGCTCCAGCAGGCTCTCGCGCAATTCCAGTGCCTGGTGGTATTTGAAGTGCTGCAGCAGGCCATCCCAGGGGAAGCGGTAGTCCAGGGCCGCGACCGTGCGGTCCAGCGGCGGGGCCGTCTGCAGACAGCGCCCGCATTGCGGCCTAGGCTTGCCGAGCCGCTCGAGGGGCAACTTCGCGGCGCAGGTCCAGCAGCGCGGCAGTGGGCGCGCATACAGGCCCAGGCAGGACTCGCAGATGGTCTGGTGGCTCCAGGCGCGGCAGACCGCGCACTGGCCGGCGCAGCGCAGCAGAACCTTCTCGATCAGTGCGGGCTTGGTGGCCGACAGGGAGCGCTCGGGCATCGGCTCAATATACTGACGGGCCCATGAGTGAGCCGGTCGCTACCCCTACTTCAAACAAGGGGCCGCGGCCCCAGGACCTCGACGGCGCAGCCGTGCGCCGCCAGACGCGCCGCCTTGCGGCCGCCGCGCAGCCGCCCTGGCTGCACGAAGAGGTCGCGGGCCGCATGGCCGAGCGCCTGACCTATATCAAGCTGCAGCCCCAGCGCGTGCTGGATGCGTCGCCTGCCCTGGGCGCCAGCGGCGAGCTGCTGCGCCGGGCCTATCCGAACGCCTCCATGCTGTGGCATGAGGCCGATCCTGCCCTGGCGGCGCGTGCCGCCCAGGCCCGCCAGCGCGGCTGGTGGCAGAAGCTGCGAGGGGCGGCTTCCGGCCAGGTCGACACCCTGCCTGCCAGGCCGGAAGTCGACCTGCTATGGTCCAACATGGCCCTGCATGCCTGCGCTGACCTGCCGGGCCTGCTCAGCTCATGGCAGGCCAGCATCGCGGTGGGGGGCTTCGTGATGTTTTCCTGCTTCGGCCCGGACAGCTTCGTCGAACTGCGCCCGCTCTATGCACGCAACGGCTGGGGCTGGCCCGCACCGGACTGGTGGGATATGCACGACATCGGCGACCTGGTGCTGAAGGCCGGCTTTGCCGACCCCGTCATGGACCAGCAAAGGCTGCGGCTGACCTGGGCCTCCGCCGAAAGCCTTCTTGCCGACCTGCGCAGCCTCGGCGGCAATCTGGCGCCGAAGCGTTTTACCGGCCTGCGTGGCCGGGCCTGGAAGCGTGCGCTGATGGCCGAGCTGTACAGCCTGCGCGATGCCGAGGGCCGGCTCGCGCTGACGCTGGAACTGGTCTTCGGCCACGCCTTCAAGGCCGCGCCGCGGCTGACCGTCGCCGCAGAGACGCATGTGTCCGTCGATGCGATGCGCGCCACGCTGCGCAAAGGGCGGGCGGGGCAGTGATTCCCCCGAGCCGGCGCGGCCCTGAGCCGTGAAATGCCTGGGATAAACTCTTGCGCCGCATCAAGGATCGGGCGCAAAACCCGGCCTACACCGCGGAACTTGCGTCGCAGATCAGGCTTTCCGGCCGGATTGCAAGCCCGCTCTTCAAAGAACCAAGTGACAACCATGACGATGATGAACGCACGAGTGCAAAGCGCCTCACGCGCTTGGGGCCGCTGGGCCACGGCGGCGATGGCGGCCCTGGCAGCGGCTCCGGCCCTGGCGGTCAACGACCTCAAGGGCGGCCCGAGCGTCAATCAGCTCAATCTGCACGAACCGGTGACCAACATCGCGCGTGACCAGATGTGGTTGCACAACTTCATGCTGATCATCTGCCTGGTCATCTTCGTGGCGGTGTTCGGGGTGATGTTCTATTCCATCTTCAAGCACCGCAAGTCCAAGGGCGCGGTGTCGGCCAACTTCCACGAGAGCGTCGCCGTAGAAATCGCCTGGACGGTGGTGCCCTTCCTGATCGTCATCGGCATGGCCCTGCCGGCCACCAAGGTCGTCGTCGCGATGAAGGACACGACCAACGCCGACTTGACCATCAAGACGACCGGCTACCAGTGGAAGTGGGGCTACGACTACCTGAAGGGCGAAGGCGAGGGCATCGGCTTCCTGTCCACCCTGGACGTGGCCCAGCGCGAGTCTTCCAACTCCGGCCACCCCGAGGCGGTCGACAACTACCTGCTCAAGGTCGACAACCCACTGGTCGTACCGGTGGACAAGAAGGTCCGCATCGTCACGACGGCCAACGACGTCATCCACTCCTGGGGCGTGCCGGCCTTCGGCATCAAGCAGGACGCCATCCCCGGCTTCGTGCGTGACACCTGGTTCAAGGCCGAGAAGGTCGGCGACTACTACGGCCAGTGCGTCGAGCTTTGCGGCAAAGAGCACGCCTACATGCCCATCCACGTGAAGGTGGTGTCCGCCGAGGACTACACCAAGTGGGTCGATGGCAAAAAGAAGGAAATGGCCGCCAAGGCCGACGATCCGAACAAGGTCTGGGAGCAGGCCGCCCTGATCGCCCGCGGCGAGAAGGTCTATGCGGCCAACTGCGCCGTCTGCCACAAGCCCGATGGCACCGGCGCCGGCCCCATCAAGCCGTTGGACAAGTCGCCCGTCGTGCTGGCCGAAGACAAGCTGCAGCAGGTCCAGGTCGTGCTGAACGGCCGCATGGACAAGGGCATGCCGTCGTGGAAGCAGCTGAGCGACACCGAGATCGCCGCCGTGATCACTTACACGAAGAACAGCTGGTCCAACAAGACGGGTCAGACGGTGCAGCCGGCCGAAGTGGTCGCCGCCCGCAAGTAATTCCGAACGCCGAATCAGAGGAAATCACATGAGTGCAGTGCTCCCCCCCCACGGCGTTCACGGCGGCCACGCTGGCGACCACGCCCACGACGATCACCACGACCACCACGCGCCGAGCGGCTGGCGCCGCTGGGTGTTCGCCACCAATCACAAGGACATCGGCACCCTCTACCTGCTGTTCTCCTTCACCATGCTGATGGTCGGCGGCATCCTGGCCCTGTGCATCCGCGCCGAGCTGTTCCAGCCGGGCCTGCAGTTCTTCAACCCCGAGCTGTTCAACCAGTTCACGACCATGCACGGCCTGATCATGGTGTTCGGCGCCATCATGCCGGCCTTCGTGGGCTTCGCGAACTGGATGATCCCGCTGCAGATCGGCGCGGCTGACATGGCCTTCGCGCGCATGAACAACCTCAGCTTCTGGCTGCTGATCCCGGCAGCCCTGATGCTGGTGGGCAGCTTCTTCATGCCCGGCGGTGCCCCCGCCGCCGGCTGGACGCTGTACGCGCCGCTGACGCTGCAGATGGGCCCGTCCATGGACGCCGGCATCTTCGCGATGCACATCATGGGCGCATCAAGCATCATGGGCTCGATCAACATCATCGTGACCATCCTCAACATGCGCGCCCCCGGCATGACGCTGATGAAGATGCCGATGTTCGCCTGGACCTGGCTGATCACCGCCTATCTGCTGATCGCCGTCATGCCCGTGCTGGCCGGCGCCATCACGATGACGCTGACCGACCGCCACTTCGGCACCGCCTTCTTCAACCCCGCAGGCGGCGGCGACCCGGTCATGTACCAGCACATCTTCTGGTTCTTCGGCCACCCCGAGGTCTACATCATGATCTTGCCGGCCTTCGGCATCATCAGCCAGATCGTGCCGGCCTTCGCCCGCAAGCGCCTGTTTGGCTACGCCTCCATGGTGTATGCGACGGCGTCGATTGCCATCCTGTCCTTCATCGTGTGGGCCCACCACATGTTCGCCACCGGCATGCCGGTGACGGGCCAGCTGTTCTTTATGTACGCCACCATGCTGATCGCGGTGCCCACGGGCGTGAAGATCTTCAACTGGCTGGCGACGATGTGGCGCGGCTCGATGACCTTCGAGACGCCGATGCTGTTCGCCGTTGGCTTCATCTTCGTGTTCACGATGGGCGGCTTCACTGGCCTCATCCTGGCCATGGCGCCGGTCGACATCCAGCTGCAAGACACCTACTATGTTGTGGCCCACTTCCACTACGTGCTGGTGGCCGGCTCGCTGTACGCGCTGTTCGCCGGCGTCTACTACTGGGGCCCGAAGTGGACCGGCGTCATGTACTCCGAGACCCGCGGCAAGATCCACTTCTGGGGTTCGCTGATCTTCTTCAACGTGACCTTCTTCCCGATGCACTTCCTGGGTCTGGCCGGCATGCCGCGCCGCTATGCCGACTACCCCATGCAGTTCGCCGACTTCAACGCCATCGCGTCCATCGGCGCCTTCGGCTTCGGCTTCATGCAGGTCTACTTCTTCCTGTTCGTCGTCGTGCCGATGATGCGCGGCAAGGGTGAGAAGGCCCCGCAGAAGCCCTGGGAAGCCGCCGAAGGCCTGGAGTGGGAAGTGCCGTCGCCGGCGCCCTTCCACACCTTCGAAGAGCCGCCCAAGCTGAACGCCTCGGCCACCAAGATCGTCCACGGCTGATTGTCATGACGCCCGAACAGCGCAAGGCCAACCGCCGTCTGGCCCTGATCCTGCTCACCGTGGCCCTGGCATTTGGTGTCGGCTTCGTCGCCAAGATGGTGCTGCTGGCCCACTGACATGATGAAGCCCCCGCGCTCGCTTCGTTCGCTGCCCCCCGAGGGGGCGCGTCAGCGCCTTCGGGCGGCCGGGCGCTGCTGACATGCGCTTCCTGGCCGCACTGCATCGTGACAACCGTCAGCTCTTCATGAAACTGGCGGTCGTCGTGGCGCTGATGTTTGGTTTCGGCTACGCGATGGTGCCGCTCTACAAGGCCATCTGCAACGCGCTCGGCATCAACGTGCTGTCGTTGTCCGAGAAGCAGACCCTGCTGGCCGAGAAGGGCGTCGCCAACGGCAACGGCCAGATCGACTTCAGCCGCGAGATCACGGTCGAGTTCGACACCAATGCGCGCGGCCCCTGGGACTTCAAGCCGGCGGTGCGCCATTTGACGGTGCACCCGGGCGAACTGACCCAGGTCATGTACGAGTTCAAGAACGTGCAGGACCGCACCATGGCCGCGCAGGCCATCCCGAGCTATGCGCCCATGCAGGCCAGCGCGCATTTCAACAAGCTCGAGTGCTTCTGCTTCAACGAATACACGCTGAAGCCGGGCGAGAGCAAGCAGTGGCCGGTCGTCTTCGTCATCGACCCCAAGCTGCCCAAGGATGTGAAGACCATCACCCTGTCCTATACCTTCTTCGAGGTGGCGGGCAAGGGCGGGGTCAAGCTCGGCGAAGCGCCCAAGTCGGGAGCGGCGCTATGAGTGACAAGCTGGGCCAGGATCTCAAGGAGGCGGTGGGCCGCAAGGTCTCGTTCCTCCAGACGATCTCGGCCGTGGCCTGGAGTTTTTTCGGCGTGCGCCGGAGCAAGGACCATGAGAACGATATGGCCAAGCTCAATCCGGTGCATGTGTTGATCGCGGGCGTGCTTGGCGCCGCCCTGTTTGTATTGGTGCTGGTGCTGCTGGTCCGCTGGGTCATCAGCAGTGGCGTGGCGGGGGCCTGAGGGCCTGCGTCGCAACAAGGTTCAGAACGAGGAGAACAAAATGTCGGCAGCGACTACCCCGGGCAAGACCCCGTACTACTTCGTCCCGGCGCCTTCACGGCATCCGGTGATGGCCGCCACCGGCCTGTTCTTCGTCATCCTCGGCGCTGGCCAATGGGTCAACGGCCACGACTGGGGCATGTACTCGCTGTTCGGCGGCCTGGCCTTCTGGGCTTTCGTGCTGCAGGCCTGGTTCCGCGATGCCATCGGGGAGAGCGAGGGTGGCCTCTACAGCGACCGCATCGACATTTCCTTCCGCTGGAGCATGGGCTGGTTCATCTTCTCGGAGGTGATGTTCTTCGCCGCCTTCTTCGGCGCCCTGGGCTGGTCACGCCTTTACTCGGTGCCTGAACTGGGCAGCCTGCAGAACGCCCTGCTGTGGCCCGACTTCAAGGCCATCTGGCCGAGCACCGCGCCCGGCTTCACCGCCGCGCCGGCCGGCACCGTCGAGGCCTTCAGCACCATGGGCCCCTGGCCCATCCCGACGATCAACACGGCACTGCTGCTGAGCTCGGGCGTCACGCTGACCATCGCCCACCACGCGCTGATCGCCGGCAACCGTGCCAAGACCATCGCCTGGATGTGGATCACCGTCGCCCTGGGCCTGACCTTCGTCGGCTTGCAGGCCTACGAATACCACCATGCCTACACCGAGCTCAACCTCAAGCTCAGCTCCGGCATCTACGGCTCGACCTTCTTCATGCTGACCGGCTTCCACGGCTTCCACGTCTGCGTGGGCGCCCTGATGCTGCTGTTCATCACCATCCGCCTGATGAAGGGCCACTTCACGCCAGAGCGCCATTTCGGCTTCGAAGGTGCTGCCTGGTATTGGCACTTCGTCGACGTCGTCTGGCTGGGCCTGTACGTTGTCGTCTACTGGCTGTAAGCCGACACGCCAAAGACAAAGCGCCGCGGAAGCGGCGCTTTTTCATGTGCGCTCAGCATGAGCGCACTCTCGCGGGTGCAAGTCCCGCCGTAAGTTGATCGCGACGAACGAAGTGAAGCGCAACTGCATGAGGGCGACCGAGTGTGGGGAGGAAGCGTG